>Ga0307508_10001564_pt1 | contig 25603 bp, 21 predicted proteins | sample 9_EM_MG_FD_203089 | JGI IMG/M metagenome (GOLD analysis project Ga0307508, IMG submission 203089) | Populus trichocarpa ectomycorrhiza microbial communities from riparian zone in the Pacific Northwest, United States - 9_EM | ecosystem: Host-associated > Plants > Roots > Unclassified | place... | reverse complement strand
TCGCCCGTGACGCAGGACGCGACTGAAGACTGCTCGAATTCGACTGTTCAGCGACACTTGACTCATCTGTCACTGAACTCGGCTCTCAAGGACGCTAGCCACGCCCCCGGGCGGCTCTCAATGTGCGGGATCGGACCCCTCAGGGTAGGCGATGCCACAGTGGTGCGTGATCGAGAGGTCGCACACCGGGTAGCCTAGGCTAGGTAGCGGCGCGCACGCCGGGCATGCCACGGGGCCACTGCTGCACACCAGCTTCTCGAAGCTGCCATCGTTTCGCACCGCAATTTCACTGCCCTGGCCACAGCCCTCACAGCAGCCGGTGCCGTGACGAATCTTGCACTGGTTGCTCGACGTGCATGCCGTAACGGGGCTCGTGCGAAGGTCTTCCACCACGCATTGGCCCATCACGCAGTCGGGCACGAAGTAGATGGCCGTGCCTTGCCCCGGGGGTGGCAATGCACACGGCGCGCAGGCGATGGGAGCGCCCGCACTGGAGCTGCCGCCCGCAGCGGGCGGAGAGGGGAGCGGTCCGCCGCACTGGAACAGGTTGCCGTACATCCTGTTGTAGGCGACGAAGTCCTTGGCGCTGAGGTTTGGCGAGTCGCACACGCCGCAGCAACCGCTGCCGCGAATCGTGCAGTCACTCGGCATGTTGCAGGCGCGGTAGTCAGGAGCGCCGCCTGTGCCCGTGCCGCCGGTAGTGCTCGTGCCGCCGGTAGTGCTCGTGCCGCCGACGTTGCCGGTGCCTGCCGAGCTACTGCCGCCGCTGGCATGTCCCGCGTGACCTTTGCCCGCGGTGCTGGTCGTCCCGGCCGTGCTGGTCGTCCCGCCTTGCGAGCTCCCCGCGTCGCCCCCGTCGTCGCCTCCGGAAAAGCTCTTACCGCCGCAGGCGCTTCCGAGCGCCAAGAGCAGTCCACTCCCGATAGCGATGCGAACGAGCGACCTTAGTTGATTCATGGTTTCTCTTTCAGAGCGTTTGGCCGACGGCCAGGTATTCGACTTCGCAATGACGGCTCGCACCGCAAAATGGCGATCGAGCTGCGGGCGCGCTTTGCCGCCGCCGTTGGCTTGGGTTCCGGCGACGCTGGAAGCGCGGCCCTGGCTGCTCGACCCGGCCCCGCCGGCCCCCGAGAAACTCTGCCCGCCGCGGGCGCTGACCAAACAAGCGCGACCGAAAGCGCGTCCGCCAAGCGCGTCATCATAGCTATCTGAGTCGCGCTGGGCGTCATCGCCCAGCTAGCTCAGCAAGCTCTGTGCCGTAGCTCCGCTGACGAAATACGAGTATCTACCGCTGGTTACTCGCTGTGTGCCAACCCAATTTGGCACAGTCGAGGCCGGTTTCCGGGTCCGGCTGTCATCAGCCTTGAGCAGGCCGGCCAATGCCGCGGTAACGCAGGCCGGCGTCGACCGCGGCCCCCGGCACGACCACGTTGCGCCCGTCGAACAGGTGCCGACCGCGCATCAGCGCTTTGACGCGGGCCAAATCGGGCGAACGGTACTCGTTCCACTCGGTGGCGATGACCAGGGCGTCGGCGCCCTTCACGGCGTCGTATTCGTCTTTGAACAGCTCGACGCCGTTCAGCTCGCCCGTGCGCTGCAGCGAGTCGCGAGCGGTAGTGAGTGCTTCGGGATCGGCGGCGTTCACTTTGGCGCCGCGCTTGAGCAGCTCGGAAATGAGCTTGAGCGCGGGCGCTTCGCGCACGTCGTCGGTCTTGGGCTTGAACGCCAAACCCCAGATTGCGATGAGCTTGCCGGCGAAACCGCCGAGCTCTTTTTCCATGTGCTTGAGCAGCATTTGCGGTGGGCCCTCGTTGGCGCGCACCGCAGCTTCCGAGACCTCCATCTGCACGCCCAGCTCTTTGCCGGTGCTGACCAACGCCCGCAGATCTTTGGGGAAGCAGCTGCCGCCGAAGCCGAGCCCGGGATACAGAAACTGCATACCGATACGCTCGTCCGCGCCCACCGCGAGCCGCACCTGCTCCACGTCGCCGCCTGCGGCATCGCATAGCTCGGCAATCTCGTTCATGAACGAGATCTTCGTCGCAAGCAGGGCATTCGAAGCATATTTCACGATTTCCGCGCTCTTCGGGCTCATGCGCAGCAGGCGGTTGCGCTGCCGGTTGAACGGCGCGTACAGGCGCGACAACAGCTCGAATGCGCGCTCGTCATCGGCGCCTACTACGATACGGTCGGGCTTGAGGAAGTCGGACAGCGCGTCGCCCTCTTTCAAAAACTCGGGGTTGCTCACGACACTGATGTGGTGCTTGGCGAACGGCTCGACGTGCTTGCGAACGCGCTCGTTGGTGCCCACTGGTACGGTGCTCTTCAAGACCAGCGCCAAGTCGTGCTCAGCCGCCTTGGCGACCTGCTCGGCGACGTTCAGCACGTGAGACAGATCAGCCGAGCCATCTTCAGCGGGCGGCGTGCCGACGGCCACGAACACGATGTCGCAGCCGCGGATCGACTCAGGCAGGTTCGAGCTGAAGTCGAGGCGGTGCGGCCAATTGCGCTTGACGAGCTGGGCCAGCCCAGGCTCGAAGAACGGCACCTCACCGGCGCGCAGTTTTTCGAGCTTCTTTTCGTCCACGTCGACGCACGTGACGTGCGTCCCGGAATCCGCGAAGCAAGCGCCCGCGACGAGACCCACGTAGCCGGACCCGATGACTGCAATTTTCACGCGCTTCTCGTAAATCGAGCCAGAGCTGTCGGCAAATAGTTTCTTCGCGGTCGTCTGCCAGTAGCGGGGGCGCGGCCCCGCCTGCTGGTTTGGCAGCTTGCGGGCGGCCCGACGCTCACGCCAAGATACGCTTGGAGCCACGTGCGCGCACCTCGCTTTGCGATTCTGTTCAGTGTCTTGCTGGCAGGCTGCGCGGAAAGAACGGACGCGGGGTCGCCCAGGCCGCCCCGGCTCGCCGCTACTCTCCCAGCCGAATCCAGCGCGCCGCCTGCGTTAGTCGCTGCGCTGGGCGCCCTCGCGCCGGCTTCGAGCGCGTCCGCGGCGGCGAGCTCGTCCGCCGAAACGAACCCGACCCAAGCCGAGCCGCGCATCGTGCTCGCGGCGGGCGGAGACGTGAACTTGGGACGCGAGTGCGGCCAGGCGATTCTCAATGACGTGTCTTACGATCCGTTCAGCGGCTTGAGTGAAGCGTGGAGCGGTGCCGACCTGCGCTTCGTGAATCTCGAGTCGCAGCTGAGCGACCAGCATGGGCTCACGCAATCGCCGCAGCATCGGCTGATTTTCACGGGGCCGCCGGGCGGCGCCGATGTACTTGCCCACGCGCGGGTGTCGGTGGTCTCGACCGCCAACAATCACGCCTGGGACTTTGGCAAGAGCGCCCTGCTCGAAACCATCGCGAATCTCGAGCGCGCTCAGGTGCCGTTTGCCGGCACCGGCCGCGACGTCGACGCCGCTTACCGTCCGGCGGTCTTGCGCGTGCTCGGCCGCACGATCGCGTTGTTTGCGGTGACGCAGATTTGGAACCAGGGCGACTTCGAAAAGCACGAAGGTCGGGATTTCGTAGCTTGGGCGAACCCGGACAAGCTCAAAATCCAGATCGCGCAAGCGCGGCGCGAGCACGACTTCGTGCTCGTCAGCTATCACGGTGGCGAAGAGTACGTCGACGCACCGGTCGAGCGTACGCGGCACTTCGTGCAGGCGTTGATGGCGCTCGGCGTCGACGTGGTGATCGGCCATCACCCGCACGTGCTGCAGGGCGTCGGCTGGGTGGAGGGTCGACCGATTTTATACAGCCTTGGCAACTTCGTGTTCGCGGGACACGACGAACGGCCTTGGACCGAGCAGAGCTTCTTCGCGCGCATCACGTTGCAGAAAGGCGTAGCCCCGCAGGTTTCGGCGTGTCCCTTCGCCATCGACGGTTATCGCCCGCGCTCTTTCGACGGGGCGCGTGAACGCCTGGCGATCGAGCGATTTCGCCTGCATTTGGTGGGCGCGTCGACCTCGGTCGGCGGCTCGGATGTCGGCAAGCCGGACCAGCTCGGTTGTTTGAGCGTGACGCCGAAGGCGCCGCCTCACGGGTCCTTGTCTTCTTCCAACTGATCCAGAATTTCAGCCGCGCGCTCCGGCACGATACCGAACCACTCCGCTAGCTGGTTGATGAAAGCGTTCTCTTCGTCGGTGACCTCGTCATCGGCCAAGGCGATCGCGGCGGACAGCGCGAAGGCGCCCTCGGCTTCGCTGGTCTCTTCGGCGATCTCCGAGGCGATTTCCTCGAGCCGGGTGTCGCGGCCCTGCTCGGCCAATCGCTTCTCGTAGTTTTCGAGCATCACGTTGATGGTGCCCGTCCGCAGCAGGTTGTCGGTCAGACCGCGGATAGCGCCGCGCACTGCATCGCGCTCTGCGTCGGCAACTTTGCCGTCAGCCGACATCATCAGGTACATGGCTTCGGCGAGCGGGTCGACACGCTTGAGCGCGTTGGCTTCTTCGGGGCTCAGCAGTCCCTCGCGCGTCAGGGTCTCGTAGGCAGACGACATGACGACGCTCGGTCGTCGCCCACTTTGGAGCAGCGCATCCCTCAATCTCTCGATGGTGACGGTCTGAATCTTCATGGGAGCTTCGAAACTACACGCGCCCGCGTAGGCTGGCTACCCGCGTGACGCGCGGCTCGCCGCAGGAGCTTGCTTGTGGTTCCATGCTCAGAGGATGGAGCTGCGTTTCGAACCGGTAGTGGCAGCCGACGCCGCGCTGCTCGCCAAATTCTTGGCCGCCAGCGACTGGCCGTTTCACTACGAGCAGAGCGTCGATGCGAGCTGGCTGCGCGGACGCCTCGAAAGCGGGCACCTTTTCGGCGCGCAGGCCCGGTCTTTCTGGATCCGCGCCGACAGCCAGGAGCCGATCGGGCTCGGGCGGATTTTCGACCTCTCGGAGCTCACACCGCTGCTCGACTTACGTGTAACCACGGAGGCGCGCGGCCGCGGCACGGGCACGCTGGCCCTGCGCGGTCTCACGACTTGGCTGTTCGCGGAATACCCCGACGCCGGACGGCTCGGGGGCTACACCCGGCATGACAAGCTGGCAATGCGGCGCGTCTTCGAAAAGTGTGGCTACGTGCAGGAGGCGCAGCATCGTCGCGCTTGGCGTGTCCGCGGCGGGGAACCGGTCGATGCCGTCGGCTATGCGATCTTGCGCGACGAAGCCGAGGCCCTGTGACGACGCGGGCAGATGCGTGTCGCTTTTGCCGGCTGTACGCCATTTTCGTGCTGGCCTTCGCGGCGCTCGTGGGCGTCGTGTCGGCGGCGCAAATGGCGTTGGGCCTGGGCCAAGTTGGCGGCTCCGAGCTGGTCGTGCCGGCGCTGGCCTTGAACGCGCTGAGGTCACTCGCCCCGGGCGTCAGCGGGTCGGCGCTGCTGGTGACTCTCGTGATTTGGGCGCATCCACTGCCGGCCCCTCAAGTGCGCGCGGAGCTCCCGCGCTTCCTCAAACTGGCCTTGCTGATTTCGGTGCCCGGGTATCTCGGCGCAGCCGTGGTGATTCTCGCTACGGGCTGGCTCGTCTCGGCCGCCGTGCTCGGCGTATCCGGGTCGATGCTGCGCGCCGCCTGGCACGCGGTTTCTCCGCTCGATTGGGGCGTGGGTTTGCTCGGCACCTTGGTCGATGCGGGGCTGATTGCCTTTCTGGCTTGGCGTTACCTGGCTCGTTTGCAGGCGGGGCGCAGCAGCTTGCCGATGAAGTTGGTACTGGCCTGGACCTTCGGCACCGGCCTGCGCATGACAGCCGGGCTCCTGCTCTCGCTCTTGTTGCCAGCCTGACAACAGCGTGGTTTCCCCGTAGTCTGCTGCTGATGTCAATCGACGGACAGCACGACATAGACGGACTGATGCGGGCAGGGGCGGCCGTGGCCGAAGCGCGCGACAGCATGGCCGCGCACGTGGCAGTCGGGGTGAGCACCCGAGAATTGGATGCGATAGGCCGAGAGGTCTTGCACCGCCATGGCGCGCGTTCGGCGCCGCAGCTGGCGTACGACTTTCCGGGCACCACCTGCATTAGTGTCAACGACGAGCTCGCGCACGGCATCCCGGGGCCGCGCGTGCTCCGCGACGGCGATCTGGTCAACATCGACGTTTCGGCCGAGCTCGACGGTTACTGGGCCGACAGCGGCGCCAGCTTTGCGGTGGGCAAGGTGACGCCGCGCTTGCGCTCGCTCTTGTTCACGACCCGCGCCGCGCTGAACGACGCCATGCACGAAGCTCGCGCCGGCGCTCCGATTCGCAACATCGGTCGCGCCGTCGAGCGCCGCGCCAAGCGCGCCGGTTTCCGCGTGGTGCGTGACTTGTGCGGTCACGGCGTGGGCCGCAACATTCACGAGGCGCCGAACGTGCCCAACACCTTCGACGCTCGCAACCGCGACGTGCTGCACGAAGGCATCGTCATCACGATCGAGCCGTTCTTGACCACCAGCGCCACCACCATTCACGAGGCCGATGACGGTTGGACGCTGTGCACGCCGGACGGCAGCGTCGGAGCCCAATTCGAGCACACCCTGATCGTCACGCGCGGCGAGCCGATCGTGCTGACGCGCGGCGCGCCGGTCGCGTCAGCGCTTTGAGCGATGCAAACGCTGCGCGCCGAGCGCGTTCTCTCTACGTTTCGCGGCAGTTCTTGGCCGGTGTTGGCGCTCGCCGCTGGCCAAAAGGTCGTGGTCAAGCTGCGCGGTACCGCCCAAGGTCTGCTGCCGCTCGTCGCTGAAATCGTGGTCGGTGCTTTGGCGGACGTGCTCGGCCTGGCGACACCCGAGCGGTGCCTGGTCGAAATGGCGCCGCAGCTGCCGAGCGACGATCCGCACGAAGAATTGCGCGATCTCCTAGAACGCAGCCACGGCCTCAACCTGGGCTTGCGCTACCTGGAGGGCTTTCGCAATGTCACGCTGGGTGATGCCTCGCGCATCCAGCCCGAGCTTGCGGCCAGCATCGTTTGGCTCGACGCGTTGGTCCAAAATCCGGATCGCACGCCCAAAAATATCAACTTGATGATCAAGGCCGGCAAGGTTCAGCTCATCGACCACGGCGCCGCGCTCGACTTTCATCACGACTGGCCGCGCGTCACCGAGCAGGCGCCGCGCGAAGCCGGCAACTTCGTCGCCGAGCATTTGTTCCAAGTGAGCGAACGCGACCTGGTAGCCGCGGACGCCGCGCTGGCCCCGAAAATCAGCCGCAAAACGCTGGAAAGCGCGCTGTCCGAAGTGCCCGACGACTTTCTGGCGCCGCTCGGCCCCGAGGCTCCTGCGAGGCAACGCGCGGCCTACGTCGCCTACCTGCACAAGCGCCTGCACGCTCCGCGTCCGTTCGTGGCGCACGGCAAGCACGTGCCGTTTCAATTCGGGCGCTCCTAGGCAAGCCTAGAGCGCGGGTTGACTCAACTGGCCGATGCGTTCGACGAGCGGTGGATGCGAATAGTAGAAGGCCGCGAACAACGGGTGCGGATGCAGGTTGGAGAGATTTTCGGTACCGAGCTTGGCGAGGGCGTCGGCCAGATCGCGCGGCTGGCCGTGCAGCTCGACCGCGAAGCGATCGGCTTGGCGTTCGTCGCGACGCGACCAGGCGGCAAACAGCGGCGTGAGCGGAAACATCAATACCGAAGCCGTCATCATCAAGATCACGACGCGCGCCGGAAATGATGCCACGGACAGCCCCACCAGCGCGGGCAGCCCTGGGCCCGGCGCGAAGTGGAATGCCAAATACGCGCCGGCCACGAGCAGTAGCAGCATGGTTAGCATGCGAAACAGCACGTGATGCTTTTTCCAGTGGCCGAGCTCGTGGGCCAAAACCGCCAAGATTTGCCCGTGGCTCATGTGTGCGAGCAAGGTGTCGAACAGCACCACGCGCTTGACCCGCCCGAGGCCGGTGAAATAAGCGTTGGAGTGCGAGCTGCGGCGCGAGGCATCGACTTTCAGCACGCGGCCCACATGCACGCCCGCCTTCTCGGTCATGGCGCGAATGCCGTCGGAGAGCCCTGCGACCTCGAGCGGCTCCATTTTGTGAAACAGCGGCTCGATGACGTACGGTGACAGGAAGGTCAAAAGCAGGCTCACACCGCTGACGAGCGCGCTCACCCAAATCCACCAAGTGTGCGGCGCGGCTTGAATGAGCGCGAGCGCGCCGACCGTGAGCGCGCTCGTCAGCAGCAGCGACAGCGCGGTGCTTTTCATCCAATCGCTCCACCACAAGCCCGGCGTCTGGCGATTGAAGCCGTGCCGCTGCTCGATCCGAAAGTCGCCGTAGAGTTGGAATGGCACTTCCAAAATGGCGCTGGCGAGCAGGAGCCCGACCACGAACACCACTCCTCCGCCCATGAATCCGAGCGGCAGCTTGCCCAGCAGCGCGTCATACGCGCCGAGGCCGCCCGCGAACAGGAACACGCCCAAAGCCGTGCTCGAAGCCACGCTGTGTACGATCCCGAAGCGCGTTCGCGCCGCGGTGTACGCGCTGATTTTACGCAGCCTTTCGCCGTCGACCTCGCGCTCCAAACCCCGCGGTACCAGGTGCCCGTAGCGCTCGAGATGGCGCAGGTTCAGCCAAGACAGCGCGAGTCGAATTACCACGACTGCGACGAAAATCGAGAGCGCCAAGTCACGCACCTCCGGAACGTAAGCCACGCTCGCCGCCTCGACAAGTGAGCGAGACCCGGCATCGGGTGGGCGCGGGCGTACGGGCCCAAGCTGGGGTTAGCGCTTCGCAAGTCACTTCGTATGCGCGTATGCGAAGTGACCTGCGAGACGCGCGAAGGGCCCAACCTCCACGAGTTTCTTCCCGGCCGGCTCGAGCGCGCCGTCTTACTTCTTCTTGGCGTTGTCCGCGGCGATCGCCATCCGAATGGCCGCCTTGAGCGGGCTGTCGTTCGCAGCCGGGGGCGGCGGTGCTGCCTTCGGCTTTGGTTCGGCTTTTTCGACCGGTTCCGGCTTTTCGACTTTCGCGGTCGCGCGTGCCGACTCTCGTGCCGGCTTGGGTTCGGGCCTGTGCGCCGCGACAGCGGGACGGGCCTTTACGGCCGGCGCCGCCAGCGCAGCTGCTGCCGCCGGAGCCTTCACGCGCGAGGGATCGGCAGCCAGGACCGGCAATGAATCGAGCGACACCGTTTTGACTTCCGGTTCGCTGTTCGTCGCCGTGCTCGGCTTGGCGGCGGCGACGACCGAAGTTGCGAGCGCAGCCGGCGCCAGTGCCGCCGGCTGCGGCTCGGCCGATGCTGTGCGCGCCTCCGCCGCTACTGCGTTGGGTCCCGGAAGCAGCGCCAAACGCGTCAGCACGTTCTTCAGCGCGGCCGGAGCCTTGGCAGTCACGAACGCCGTCGCCCGATGCTCGCCGGCCAAGTACTTGGTCTCGACGCCGAGCCGCCGCGCACCTTCGCGCAGCAGGTTCTGGCGATAAGCACCGAGCACGGCACCGGTCAACAGCAGCAGCCCGAATGCCCAGCGGCGAACGCGCAGTCCGCCAGAAGCTCGCCGAAAATCGACCTCGCTCGGGATCGCGACGCGCCGCTTCGGTAGCACGTAAGGATCGGGCGCCTGCAGCGTGCTGGTGAACACCGGCGCGACCAGCATTTGCGTCTGAAAGACCGGCGTCACGGCAGTCTGGAAAGGCGCGGGAGCGCGCGATGGCGGGTGCGGCGCGGGGCGCGCGATGGGACGAGGAGGAGCGGGCGGCGCGCGGCGCGTAACTAACGCCACCGGTGGCTCGTCCTCAAGCCCAGCGACGGCGCCGAGGCGTTGCCAAGTGTTCATCCCGGCCTTCCAGACCATGGTCGATGCATCGACCAAGCTGAGGCGAAACGCATCGTCGAGCTGGTCGACGTTCATGCGCTTCATGTCGTCACTGGCGATCAGGACATGCCAAATCTCATTGTCAGCAAATGAGGCCGTCACGGTTCCCTCCGAGGGCTTGGGCTGTCAGGTCAGGCTACCACTCGAGCGGTCGTGACTGACGCTCAAATGAACGGGAAATGTTGGTAAGAGATCCCCTCTCGTCGATATTTTCCAGTTGCCCTAGCGTCCGCTGATTCTCACTCCGGACATCTGGGGTCAGGGTCAGCGGCAGGAGCGACACGTTCCACAGCTCATCGGCCCACGGCTCGCGGGGATTTCCGAAGTTTTTCATCCTCCCAAGCTAGCGCCACCGAATGACAGGGTATTGTCAGTGATTATCTGCGGTCGCTATTCGCGTTCGGACGCGCCCCGCCGAATGCCACTTTGAAAGCGCGCGTTCGGGTCGGCACCGATCAAAACCAAAGTCGCATCGTCGCGCGCGAAGCGACCGGATTCGCAGACGCGGCTCGCCAGCAGATCGTAGAGCGCGTCCGGCGTCTGTCCGCTCAAGGACAAACCTTTCTCGCCGAGCTCGAGATCCAGCGCCAAGCGCCGCACGATGTCCGGGTGGTCCGAGCCGGCGGTGAAACCGTCGGACACGGCCAGCCAGGTCGAGCCCCATACCAGCGGCATTACCTCGACCGGCGGCGGCACGCTCGTCGTCGAAGTGAGCGGCGGCGACGACGTGGCGTGCAGGGTGATGCCGCCGCCGGGCTGCACGCACGCAACGGGTGGCATGCCAGCGGTGGTCATTTCGGCGCGCGCGTCGGCTACCGAGCAGCGCATGAGCGTGACGCGCAGCTCCGTGCTGGGGTACTCGAACAACGTGCGCACGAGGTCCAGCATCATGGCGTGGAGCGGTGTGCGCTCTTCGAAGCCGCGGGCGGCCTTGGCTAGCAGCGCTCTGCCGACGTCGCCGGGTTCGCCGTGCCGCGTGTTCACGTCGAGCAGCACGATGCCGACATCGCCGGCGGGGCCGCTGACGATGTCGAACAGATCGGTTTCGCGAGGTCCCTCCAGCGTGTCGCCGGTGATGCGGAGCAGACCGCGTTGGACGGGGAGCTTGCGGGCTTCGGGTTTTCGGAAGGCGGAGGCCAAGACGCGCGCCTCGAGTGCGAAAGTCGTTCCACCCACCATCGGAGCCGACATGCCTGAGGAGTCGGGCGGGTTTTCTCAATGAGCTCGAGGGGTTGAACGAATTCCTGCGCAGCTGGAGCAGCCGTTCGTTCCGCTTTTTCAGTCTCAAGCTGAGCAACTCGGACGATGGCGTCTAAAGCTGGGACCAAATCGAGCGTTTGAAGTTCAGTAGCAATGCTGGACGACGAAACTGCGGCATCGGTAGGGCCCAGCCCAGTCAGCGTGGCGGTGGTCGACGACGACCCCACAGCGCGACGGCTGATGCGCTTTTGGCTGGAGCGCGCCGGCTATTCGGTCGTCGAGCACGAGTCTGCCCGCAGCGTCCTCGACCACGACGGCGCCACGCCCGCTTTGGCGTGCGTCGACCTCGGCTTGGGCGAGGTGACCGGCATCAAGGTGATCCAGCACTTGCGCGCTCGCGACGCGGAGCTACCGATCATCGTGGTGACGGCCCAGCGCGAGCTGGAGACGGCCGTCGCGGCCATGCAGGCGGGTGCCTACGACTACGTGACCAAGCCGCTCGACCGCGACCGTTTGCTGCTGGCCGTACACCGCGCCAATGAGCGCCGTGAGCTGCTGTCGAACGTGCGGCGTCTGGAGTCGGCGCTCACCGAGCGCTCGGTGCTCGGCTCGATCGTCGGCAAGAGCCCGCCGATGCGCGAGCTGGCCCAGCAGGTGCAGCGCGTGCTCGAGAGCGACGTGGCGGTGTGCGTGTTCGGTGAATCCGGGACCGGCAAGGAGCTGGTCGCGCGCGCGATTCACACCGGCAGCGTGCGGCGCCGTGGCCCGTTCGTCGCCATCAACTGCGCCGGCATTCCCGAGTCGCTCCAAGAGTCCGAGCTGTTCGGTCACGAGCGCGGCGCCTTCACAGGCGCAACGCAGCAGCGGCGCGGCTGCTTCGAGCAAGCCAACGGCGGCACGCTGCTGCTCGACGAGCTCGGCGAAATGAGTATGCAGACGCAGGCCAGCCTGCTTCGCACCATTCAAGAAAAGACCATTCGCCGCGTCGGTGGCTCGAGCGAAATTCCGATCGACGTGCGCATCGTATGCGCGACGCATCGCGACTTGCGCGCCGAGGTGGAAGCCGGGCGCTTCCGCGAGGACTTGTACTTCCGGCTGGTCGTCTATCCGATTCACCTTCCGGCGCTGCGCGACCGCGTCGAAGACATTCCGACGCTGGTCGGCCACTTCTTGCGCGCGCTGTCCAAGGACGTGGGCCGCGATGTGCAGAGCATCTCACCGGAAGCGCTCGAAGCTTTGGCCCGCCATCACTGGCCCGGCAACGTGCGCGAGCTGCAGAACGTCGTGCATCGCAGCCTGCTGGCTTGCCGCAGCGACGAAATCACGCTGGCCGACCTGCCGCCCGACATTCGCGAGCTGGCGCTGCCCGCCATTTCGCCCGCCGTCCACATCAACGGTGCGAACGGCAATCGCTTCCAAGAACCGAGCGAGGAAGACATCGTGCCGTTGCGCGAGCTCGAGCGCCGTGCGATCCAGCGCGCGCTCCGCGCTACCCACGGCAGCGTCGGTCGGGCCGCCAAGCTGCTCGGCATCGGTCGCGCCACGCTGTACCGCCGCATCGCAACGCTCGATCTCTCGCGGGACGTCGCGTGAGCCAGCAAGGGCCAAAAGAACCCAAACCCAGCGCAGCGGTGGTCCCCTTCGCCGGCGACGAGGCGCTCGAGCTGCTGCGCCGGCTCAGCCACGATCTGCGCACGCCGATGACCAACGTGCTCGGTTCGACCGAGCTTCTGCTCGAAAGCGAGCTGGATACATCGCAGCGCCTGGCGGCCGAAAACGTGCACCGCTCCGGGCGCGAGCTGCTCGATGTCGTGGACCGGCTGCTCGCGGCGCATCAGATTAGCAAGAGTGCGCCGCCCAGCTCGGGCGAATTCCGCGCGGCGCCGCGCGTCTCGGCCATCTTGTCGGGTCGCCGCATCTTGTTGGCCGAAGACAACGCCTTCAACCGCGCGCTCATCGAGCATGTGCTGGAGCCGATGGGTTGTCAGGTCGACAAGGCAGGCTCGGGCAGCGAGGCTTTGCGGGCGTTTCGCCCCGGTCGCTACGACTTGGTGTTGATGGACTGCCAGATGCCGGAGATGGACGGCCTGACGGCGACGCGCCAAATTCGCCGCATCGAGGCGGGGCAAAGTCGCGTTCCGGTGATCGCAGTTACTGCTGGAACCGTATCGGGCGCACGCCGCGCCTGCCTGGACGCCGGCATGGACGACTTTCTGGCGAAGCCGTTCTCGCTCGGCCGACTGCGCAAGAAGGTGCTCGAATGGCTGCTGCCGAGCATCGATTCGGAGCCGCCCGATGCCGAGGACCGCAAGAGCGAGCCGGACATCGCGCCGGCGCCGAACGAGCTCGTGGTCGACCTCTCCCGGCTCGAGGAGTTGGCTGAGGAAGCCGGCTCGCCGCAAATCGTGGAAGAGCTGTCGCGCATCTTTTTGGACGACGTGGCCCGTCGCGTCGTGGCTCTCGGTCTCGCCGCTCGAGCGCGTGACCAACGCGCCTACCTGAACGTGATTCACGCCATCAAGGGCGCATCCGGTAACTTCGGCGCCGTGCGCATGGCGCGTATCGCCGAGGCCAGCGAACGGCAGGCCAAGCACGGTGACTTGTCACAGGTCGACGCGGCCGTGGCGGAGCTCGGGCGCGAGCTCGATACGGTTGGCGCCATCTTGGAACGCAAGGTGTTCGCGCGCGGCAACGCCGAAAGCGCCTAGTTTCCGCGGCGTCGGACTAAGCCGGGGAGGCTTTGGCCCTTGGCGCGCTCGGCTTGAACTATGCTCCGCGCGTGTCGTCCCAGCCGGATGCGCCCCGCCCGGCGCCAGAAGCGGATGCGGAGCTGCCCAAGCTCGAAGCCGATGACGTGCAGCTGATCGAGGCGGAGCCGAAACGGCTCGACCTGAGCGTGTGGAACGCAGCGGAGGCCATGCGTGGCGCCGCCAACCGCCAATTGTCGGGCACGTTGCTGGTCACCGCTGTTCAGCGCTTGGGTCAGATTGGGTTGTTCGCCGCGCTGGCGTTCGCCGCCTACTTCGTCTGGCTGGCGCTGCTCGGCGGTAACAAGCTCGGCGACATGTTCGGCACGGCGCTGGCTGTCGCCAGCTCCGGCATGGTGCTCAGCCTGGCGCTGTTCGGTGTGACCAAGCTCAAGATCCCGGCGCACAACGTGGCTGATCTGGGCAACTTCTACCTATTTGCGGTTTCGCTGGCGCTCGGCATTCTGCGCCATTCGCAGGCTTCCAGCGCTGGCGACTTGCTGCGGCAGGTGTCGCCGGTCGTGATTCCGATGTTGGCATTTGGCGCGTTGATCCCGACCGTGCCGGGCAAGGCGCTGGCGGTCATGCTCGTGGCCGCGGCGATGGATCCGCTTGGACTATTGATGATGCGTGCCCACACGCACTACAGCGCCCGCGAAATCGTGGTCGTGTTGTCGTCGCCCGTGCTGGCGGCACTGCTCGCGCAGCAGATTTCGAAAGTCGTGCACCGCTTGACAGAGGGTATCGTCAAGGCGCGCGAGGTTGGCAGCTACAAGCTGGTGGAGCGGCTGGGCATGGGCGGCATGGCGGAAGTGTGGCGCGCCAATCACCGCATGTTGCGCCGCCCCGCGGCGGTGAAGCTGATTCGCCCCAAGGTGCTGCTCGACCATGGTCCGGCCGATTCGGAGCGGCTTTTGCGGCTTTTTACACGCGAGGTGCGCACCACGGCCTCGCTGCGCTCGCCGCACACCATTCAGATTTACGACTTCGGCATCACGCGCGAAGGCGCTTTCTACTACGTGATGGAGCTACTCGACGGCATCGACCTGGCGACGTTGGTCGAGCGCTACGGGCCCCAACCGGCCGAGCGGGTCGCGAGCCTGATGAAGCAAGTCTGCCACTCGCTGCGTGAAGCGCACGCGCGAAATTTCGTCCACCGCGACGTCAAGCCAGCGAACATTTTGACCTGCGCCGTGGGCGGTGACTTCGACTTCGTGAAGGTGCTCGACTTCGGTTTGGTGCTCGATCGCCATTTGACGTCGGAAGAGTTGGAAGACGAGAAGCAATTCGTCGGCACGCCCGCCGTGATGGCGCCCGAGATGCTGCGCTTTCAAGCCCCGGTCGACGCGCGCGCGGACATCTATCAACTAGGCTGCGTGGGTTACTGGCTGCTCACCGGCAAGCGCGTGTTCGAAGCGCAAACGCGCGCCGACATGCTGGTCATGCACGCGCACCAGAAGCCGCTATTGCCGTCGAAACGCATCGATCGCGCCCTGCACGTCGGGCTCGAGGCGCTCGTCATGCAATGCCTCGAAAAGAACCCGAACAAGCGCCCCCAAACTGCTCATGAGCTGTCCGAGGCGCTAACGAGCCTGTCGTTCGACAGGCCGTGGACTGACGAACGTGCCGAGCTGTGGTGGAAACAAAACCAACCCGGCGAGCAGCGCTCCGCCTCCGCCCTGGACGCCGAAGAACGCGCCAGGCTGCGCGCGGCCAGCGAAGCCGCGCCCAGCGTACCTACCGAACCAACGGCGGAGCCGGCGCTAGCCGAGCCTGAACCCGTCACGACGACTGAATCGGCTTCCTGAATTCGGCGGGCTGGCTGCCAATCCGCAGCCCGCATCGCAGAAGCTAACGTGCCGGCGCTCGGTGTCGCTGCACTCAAACGTGCGCCTTGTGAGACGCGAGCGCGAGATTTTCTTCACAAAGAGATCGTGAGATCGGGAGTTTTTGCCGCTCGAACGGAGCGGCCTCGTTCGGAGCTGCGCAGGCTCCGCAAAGATCCGCTCGGCCCGAACCCTAAGTTTCGCGCCTCCTGATCGCCAGATCTCTTTGTGAAAGATCTCGCACCTCGCATCTCGCATCTCGCATCTCGCATCTCGCATCTCGCATCTCGCATCTCGCATCTCGCATCTCGCATCTCGCATCTCGCATCTCGCATCTCGCATCTCGCATCTCGCATCGTGCCGGAGCAGGCGCGTCGCTTGGGTATTGGTCAATATTGGCCAATAATTTGAGCTGGGCCTGGCCCGGGCGTCCATGGCTAAGGCGCGAGCTTCATGGAGATTATCGGCTTGCCAAGCAAATCGGAGCTCGCCCGCTATTGGTCAATATTGACCAATAGCGAAGAGGGACCCGTCCGGCTCGCGCCTCCCACCTCCCGCTGACACGAGCTCGCTGGCCGCCGACGTGTGCGGCGTCTCTTCCAGCAGAGACCGCGCGACGGCACGTTAGCTTCTGCGATGCGGGCTGCGGCGCGGCAGCCTGAGCGAAGATGTGATGAATCCTTGGTAGGCTTGGCAGCCACCATCAAGCGTCTGTCACGCGGTCCAAGATCATGATCTTTTGCCAGATGTTACGACTGAGGCCGACGGTCAGGTCTTCGATGTCGGCGGCGGCGCGCGTGGTTTCGGGGTCGCTGAAGCGTTGCACGTAGATGGCCGCAACTTTGCTGAGGATGGCCAGTAGCTCGCTAGCGTAGTCCAAGTAGCGAGTAAGCTGGAACGGAGTCATGTCGCGCTTGGGCGACGAGGCGGTGTCGGAGCCGCCGCGCTCGCCGCTCGCTAGGCGCTCGGGGTCTTTGGTCAGCTGGTGCATGTCGACCACGTGCGCCATCGAGCGCAGCACGTGCAGCTCTTTCAGCGCGCGAGCCCGCTTGATGCGCGCTTCGATGCCGACCAGGAAATAGATGGCGATGGCGACGAACACCAGGTTGTTGACGGCTGCTTCCACGCCCTGCGCGGTCTCGGAGAAGCCGATGCCGGTCATGTCGATGTTCACGACGCGCAGCGCGACGATCACCAAGAACGCCAGGATCGCGACCGCGATCACGACCGCGATTCGGACCCACAAGATTGGGCGCGCTAGCCAATCGGACACCTGCTGGGCGGCTCGCGCTACGTCGATCAATTCGCCGGCGATCAGGCTCAATCCGGAGTCTGGAAAGCGTTCTTGGATGCGCTTTTGCAAGAGCGCGCTGGTTTCGACGATGCGCTCGGGGCTGAGCTCGCGAAACGTTGCGCGAGCCATTCAGATGCTGTCCTGGCGTTCGCCCGGCGCCGCGAGCAGCAGCTCGGCTGCCGTGGCCGTGGTGACCGGTGCCGCGCAGGCGAAGTTGCGGCAAACGTACAACGCCGCCTTGCCGCCGACCATGGTCTTGCCTTCGGCGAGCGGCAGCTGCGACGGGCGCTCGGGGCTGACGCGCGCTTCGATGCGATTGGGCGCGTAGCGTTTGGCGATTTCGTTCGCGAGATCGTCGTAGCCGTCGGCGTTCGGCTCGCCCACCAGCACCAGCTCGAGCGAGGCTTCGCTGATGAAGTCGAGCGCGTTCAGGCTGCTGCCGAAGGCGCGCGGCAGTCGTTCGATCGACTTGGCGTAACCGCGCAGGGCCTGGCGCGCGCGTTCTTCCCATTCGGGGCGACCCAAATGGCGGGCGAGCCTGGCGAGCGCGTGCGCCGCGATGGCGTTGGGGTTGGGAATGGCGCCGTCGTGACCGTCGCGGACGCGGGCGATCAATGCTTCATGATTGTGCGCGGTTTGGAAGAAGGGGCCGTCGTCGGGGTCGCCGAAGTCGGTGCGCAGGCGCTTGGCGAGCCGCGCAGCTTCGTTCAGGTACTGCTCCACGCCGGTCGCTTCGTACAGGCTGACAAGCGCTTGCGTGAGGTAGGCGTAGTCTTCCAAATAAGCCGACAAATGCGCCTGGCCGGCGCGGTAGGTGCGATACAGACCGCCGTCGGGTCGCGACAAGCCTTCGAGCAAGAACGCCGCCGCACGCTCCGCCGACTCGGCGTAGCCTCGCTCCGGGAACACGCGCGCGGCGATCGCGAACGCGTCGATCATCAGACCGTTCCACGCTACGAGTACCTTGTCGTCGAGCAGCGGAGGCACGCGCCGGCCACGCGCCTCGTACAGAATCGGTAGCACGCGCTCCAGCGAGCTTCGCAGCTCTGCTTCGGAAATGCCGAGCTCTTCGGCGACGGCCTCGTGCGTATGCTGCACCCGCAGCACGTTCAGCCCCTCCCAGTTGCCCTCGGCGGTCACGTCGTAAAATGCGCAGAAACGCTCGGCGTCGACGGCTCCTAAGAGCTCTTCGACCTCGAGCGGCTCCCAGACGAAATATTTGCCCTCCACGCCTTCGCTGTCGGCGTCGGTGGCGGAGTAGTAGCCGCCTTCGGGCGCCTGCATCTCGCGCACGACGTAGTCGAGCGTTTCGGTCGCGATGCGCGCGTATTCGGCGTCGCCGGTGGCCTGGAAGGCTTCGGTGTAGATTTTGGCGAGCTGCGCGTTGTCGTAGAGCATTTTCTCGAAATGAGGGACGTGCCAGCGTTCGTCGGTCGAATAGCGCGCGAAGCCGCCGCCGAGCTGGTCGTACATGCCGCCGGCCTTCATGCCGTTGAGCGTGCCGCGCAGCATGGCGAGCGCCTGCGCGTCGCCCGTGCGGCGCCAGAATCTGAGCAAGAGCTCGAGGCTCTGCGCGGGCGGAAACTTCGGCGCGTTGCCGAAGCCGCCGTAACGGCGGTCGTAGCTTTGCCCCAGTTGCTGCACGGCATCACGTTGCATGGCGAGGCGCAGGCCGCCGCTCGGGCCGGGTCCTGACTGCTGCTGCACGTGCGCCGTAAGCTCTTTGGCTTGCGACAGCACCGCTTGCCGCTCGTTCTGCCAAAGCTCGCTCAGTTTCGTCAGCACCGTGCGGAAACCCGGTCGCCCAAAGCGATCGACGGGCGGAAAGTAGGTGCCGGCGAAGAACGGCTGCTGCTCGGGGGTCAAGAACACCGTCATGGGCCAGCCGCCGCTGCCCGACATGGCGACGGTCGCGCTCATGTAGATATCGTCGAGATCCGGACGTTCTTCGCGATCGACTTTGATGCACACGAAGCTTTCGTTCATTTGCGCGGCGATGGCCTCGTTTTCGAACGACTCGCGCTCCATCACGTGGCACCAGTGGCACGCGGCGTAGCCGATACTGAGCAAGATGGGTCGGTCTTCACGCCGCGCCCGCTCCAGCGCTTCGGCACCCCACGGGTACCAATCGACCGGGTTGTGGGCGTGCTGGAGCAGGTAGGGGCTGGTCTCGCGCGCCAGTCGGTTTTCCGCGGCCATGAACCCTCGTTAGCACGGCACAATTGGCGCAGCGTGGGGGTTTTGACTACTGTCTGGCTGCGTTGTCCGACTCGCGAAGCGACGAGCAGCTGATGGGCGCCTACGTGGCCGGCGACGCCGCGGCGTTTCGCGTCATTTTCGAGCGCTACGCGCCGCTGTTGCTGCGCGCCATGCTGCGCGAGCTGTACGTGAGCGAGGAGGCCAACGACCTGGTGCAACAGACTTTTTTGCTCTTGCACCGCGCGCGCGCCGACTTCGATCCGGCGCAAAAGCTCAAGCCGTGGGTGTTTACGATCGCGATGAACCTCAAGCGCGAGTATTTTCGCAAAAAGAAGCGCCGCCCCGAGCGTTCGCTCGACGCCGAGTCGGCGGTCGAGCCAGCCGTGGCAGCCCTGGGCGCCGCACAGGTCGAGGCCCGGCGGACGCTGGCCCGGGTGCTGGGCGATCTGCCGCCGGATCAACGCGAGGTCATCGAGCTGCATTGGTTCGACGGGCTCGAATTTCCGGAGGTGGCCCAGGTGGTGGGTGCAAGTGTGAGCGCCGTCAAAGTGCGCGCGCACCGTGGCTACGTCCGGCTGCGCCAGGCCCTGGGCGACGAGGCGCCCTTGCCGCCGCTCGAGGCTGAAGCGGCCGCCGGTAACCGAGACCGGGCGGGCAGCATATGAGGAGCAAGACCCTTGGAATGCGCTGAGATTCGCAGCGGCTTCTTGGCAGGGCGCGTTCCCGCGGGCCCGGCGGTGGACGCACATCTAAAGTCGTGTCCGAGCTGCCCCGAGCTGTTCGAAAACGGAGCCGTGCTCGGTCGCCGGCTGGCTGAGGCGGTGCTACCGGAGGCGCCGGCCGGGGACCTGTTCGCTTTGGTCGAGCGCGACGTGAAGGCTGAAGTCGGGCTGCGAGCCCGGCTGCGCGCACTAGCGACACCCGTACGCAGCGCGGCTCTGGTAGGCGTCGCGCTGGCGCTGGTCGTGTACCAACTGCTGCTGCACCGACGCGAAGACTTCACCGACTACTCGGCCCCGCTGTTCTGGGCAATGAGCGCGGTTTTGGTGCTAGCGCTCGTCGCCGGTAGCCTGCGCTTGATGAAGGGCGCGAGCGCGCCGCTGGCAGCTCAAGCGCGTGAACGGCGAGCGGCTGTTGAATGGTTGCTCTTGCCGGCCTTGGTCGCGCTGCTGGCGCCGCTCGGCGCGTCATCGCCGAAGTGGCTGGCGGCTTGGGGTAGCCCGGGCGCTTGCTTCAGCTACGGCGCAGTCTTGGTTGCGCCCTTGGTGCTGCTGTGTTGGCTATTCGAGCGCCGCGACGAGGTGCCACTTGCGGCGCGGGTTTCGGCGGGCGCGCTGGCTGGTATTGCCGCCAATCTGCTGCTGTATACGCACTGCGCGTCGTCGCACCTGGGGCATTTGTTGGCAGGTCACGCCAGCATCGGCGTTGCGTGGGCGCTCGTGCTCGGCGTGGTTCCGAGGTCGCCTCAGCGTTCGCGTTGAGCTGATCCGAGCAACAGCAAGTGCTCGCGGCGCGGTTGCTTGACGAAGGCGTCGCGTGAGCCAGCGTGAAAGTGCGGGCGCGCTTGCGAGGCTCGCGCCAAAAGCGCAAGTCCCGCAGTCGGCGCGGCCTTTTCGACGACGCGCTCGGCGAACAGGGGCTTACCGTCGAGCGTCGAATCCGCAATCAGCAGCACCACGCGGCCCTCGGCGCTGAGCGAGCGTTGCAGCGCGCTCAGCGTCGCGCCGAGATCGCGCTCCCAGCGTGCGAGAGCAGGACCGAAGCTTTCGCCGAAAAGCTCGCGCCGCGAGCCGATTTCGAGCTGCTCGAAAGCTCGCGCCGATAGCCCGAGCCAGCGTAGCCGGTCGTCGTGGTGCGAGACGTAGTCGTAAACGCCCGGATAGGGCGGTGAAGACACGACCAGCGCCACCGAGTGCGCCGCAAGGCCCACTAGTTTGCGAGCGTCGCCCAGCGTGCAGTCGGCCAGCGGCGCGGCGGCTGGCAAGCTGTTGCGGTATTCAGCGAGTTGCCGGCACAGCTCCGCGCTCTTCTTCACGAAGAAGCGGCTCGGAAATCCGGGGGCGATGCGTTTGTCGGCCGTGCGCGCGTTGCTGTCGCCGCTGCGCTGGCTCACCTTGGTGAGCAGCGCCGACAGCAGCAGAAACAGCGCGCGCCGCTGCTCGGCGTCGGCGACCTTTTGAATACCGTCGCGCAAGCCGTCGAGCTCCAGCAAGACGTGCGGTGCGAACTGCAAGCGATCCGCGTCGCTGTAGCGCTGCGTGGCGCCGGCTTTGCGCTTGCGGCGCTCGTCGGCGTGGGCGGCGACCTGCGCGGCGTTCTCGCGCAGAGCCGTGAGCCAGTCGTCGTCCGGCGCCGAGGTCTTGAGCCAACACAGCTCGCGCGAGAGCGGATTCACGTCGTAGCCCAAGCCGAGCCGCCCGAGCCGCCGAGCTTCGACCAGCACGGTGCCGCTGCCGCAAAACGGATCCAGCACGGTTGCGCCGGGCGCCGAGAGACTCGCGATCAGTCGCGCCGCAGTTTCCGGGTGCATGCGCGCGGGGTAGCTGTGAAAAACATGCACGTCGCGCAGCTCGGCGGTTTCGGTCGCCGTCACGTCGAATGCACGCTCGAGCGCCGTGGCCAGAGCAGGCTCGCCCCAGAGCTCGACGGCGCCGCCGAGCTGGCTGAGCGCTGTGCGACGACCTTTGGTCGCGGGTGGGGGCGCTTTCACGCCGCCGGTTTTAGCATCAACGGCCGCGGCGGCGACGCAGCAGCGCTAGCCCGAAAATGGCCGCGGAAAGCGCCCCCGCGCCGCCACCAGTCGGCACGCCGCCGAAGCTGCAGGCGCGGGGCCCGGCTTGGGCTTCCTCGGGATCCGCGCTCGCCGCGTAAAGCGTGGTGAGCGCCGTGACGTCGGTGCCGGCGAGCACCCGCTTGTGCGTTTCGCATTGATCGATGCTTTGAAACATCGTGGCACGCTTTTCGGTCAAGTCTTCGCCGAGACCGAAGAAGTGACCGGCTTCGTGCGTGGCCACGTTTTGCGCGTCGTAGCGATTGGCGCAATCCGACGACTCGGAGTTGCCGAGCATGCTCTTGCTGCTGGAGCTGTCCTGCTTGTTGCCGTTGCTGGTACTTTGCACGGTCTGCGTGGGTGTCTTTGCCGTCAGCACGCCCACCGGGTAGAGCGAATTGAGCACCATGTCCGCTTCGATGATCGCGCCGGTCTGATCATTGGCGTAGGTGATCGTCACCGCCACGTCGTGCTCGTGACCGGGCGCGGTGATGCGACCGTAGCTGACCGTGCTCTTGCCGTCCTGAATGGGAAGCGACGACGTCTGCCCGGTGTCGAAGGTCACGTCGGGTAGACGGGGATCGCTGGCCACCCACTGACCAAACGCTTGCATGACCGCTTCATTGGCGGCAGGCCCGATGTGTTGAAGCGAGCTGTCGAGGTAGACGGTGATCGCTTTGTTCTCCCAGTGCAGCTCTTTGCCCATCGGCGACTTGCGGTAGCCCGGGCTGCCGCTGCGCACGTCGGCAGAGATGTGGGTGTGGCCGCGCAGCATGTTGACGCCGGCGACGCCGGCGATCACCGACAGCACACCGAAGAACCAGAGTTTGCGTCGAGCAGCGGGCTTGTGCGCCTGTTGTATGCTGATCGGCGCCCGATCTTCCGGCGCCACGGTAGAGGCTGAGCTTCGCAAGCTCAAGATGCTGGGTTGATACTTGATCTCTGGGGTCGAGGGCTGGCGAGGTGGGAGGGATTCCGTCACAAGGACGATGAACGGCGCCCCCACGGCTGACTTGAGTGGCTAATCGCTCGAACCCGGCGAGCCGCCGCTGATGCGGCCGGCGCCGATGTGGGCGAACTAGCTCGCTCGAACCACCGCTAGCACTTCGTCGTCGCGGAGGACGCGATTGGCGGAGCGCGCTCGCTCCAGAATCCGCGTCACCAAAACTTCGTTCGGCTCGATGCTGTGGCGCTTCAGCCAATGCAGCACGTTCGAAGTTCCCGACATGTAGCCGATGCGAATGTCGTGGCCGTTTGCGAAGCGGCTCACCGGCACGGAGCTGTACACGCGATCTGCCAGCGCCTCACCCTTGCTCAGTGCTTTGACGATCGCTGCGGCGTGAACGCCCGTGGCGGTGCGAAACGCGTTCGCGCCCACCAGCGGGTGATTTTCGGGAATGGTCAGGCCGAGCGCGCTCGCGAAATGCTCGCTGTATTCACGCAGCGGCGTCGCATCGGGTTCCGCGCCGGCCAGAAACGCCAGGTTCGCGATCAAGAGCTCGAGCGGTGTATTGCCGACGCGTTCGCCGACACCGAGCGCCGTTGCGTGCACACGTTCGACGCCGGCTTCGATTGCTGCGAGCGCATTGGCCAGCCCGAGACCGCGATCGTCGTGACCGTGCCAGTCGAGTTGCACGGGGCGGCTGGCGCCCGCGACCAGCTGCCGAGCGAAGGCGACCAGGCGCCGCGTGCCGCCAGTCGATGCCGCTCCGACCGTGTCGCAAAGGCAAAGCCGGGTCGCGCCGTGCTCGATCGCGAGCTCGAACAGCCGCCGCAAGGTTTCCGGAGGCGTGCGCGTCGTATCTTCGGTGACGAACGTCACCGGCAAACCGGCGCGCGCGCCGAGCCCCACCGCCTCGCGTGTCAGCTTCGAAACCCGCTCGAGATCCCAACCTTCCGCGCGCCAGCGAATGGGGCTGGCGCCGACGAACACCGACACTTCGACGGCGACGCCCGTTTCTTCGGCCAGCTCCAAAATAGGAGTCACATCGCCCGCTAGCGTGCGACCCGCGCACACCGGCAAGAGTGGCAGCCGCTCCTCGCGGATCAGCCGCAGCATTTGCGAGACTTCGCGGCGGACCGCCGGCGATACCGAGGGCAAACCCAGGTTCACGGCGGCCACACCGAGCCGGGCCATGCGCCGCAGGCCCTCGAGCTTTTGCTCCAGCGTCGGATTGTTCACCGACGGGCTTTGCAGGCCATCGCGCAGGGTTTCGTCGAGTAGCTCGACCCGGCAAGCGCGCCACGCCGGGGCGTCGCTTTCGTTCCAATCGTGCACGAGCCGGTCCTGAGTCACGGGCGCTGGAGCCTACCTCGGCTATACTGCGCCCGGCTCTCTTTTCATGCTCTCTGAATCCACCCGGCGCACGATTTCGACTCGCCTCGACGACGAGCGCGGGCGCATCGTCAAGTCGGCGCCGCTCACGGTCGTGCTGGCGTATCCGTCGCCGTACCACATCGCCATGAGCTCGCTCGGCTACCAGTGCATTTACCGCGCGCTGCAGAGCATGCCGGGCGTGTGCTGCGAACGCGCGTTCTTGCCCGACGACTCCGAGCGCGATGGCAGTGAGACAGAGCGCCCCGTGACATACGAGTCACTGCGCGGCTTGTCCGAATTTCCGATCATCGCGCTCAGCGTGGCCTACGAGCTCGAGCTGGCGGGACTCGTGCGTCTGCTGCAGGCGTCTGGCATCGAGCCGCTGCGCAGCGCGCGCGCCGCGGACGCCCCGTTCATTCTGTGCGGCGGGCCGCTGACCTTTTCGAATCCGTTGCCGCTTGCCGCCTTTGCCGATGCGGTCGTGATGGGTGAGGGCGAGGGCGTCACCGAGTGGGTCGTGCGCACCATCGGCGATAGCCCAACGCGAGCAGCTGCGCTTTTAGCACTGGCAGAGCACCCGAACGTGTTCGTGCCCGAGCACCACGGCGATCGGCTGGCGAAGATCGCGGCCTGCGACGACAAAATCTTGCCGGCGACCAGCACCATCGTCACGCCGCACACCGAGCTCTCGAACATGTTCTTGATCGAGGCCGAGCGCGGCTGTTCGCGCGGTTGCACCTATTGCGTCATGCGCCGCTCCACCAACGGCGGCATGCGCATCGTGCCGAAAGAGGTGGTGCTCGAGGCGATTCCGCTCGAATACGCCAAGGTGGGGCTGGTCGGCGCGGCCGTCAGCGATCACCCGAAAATCACGGAAATCGTCGACGCCTTGGCCGATCGCGGCTGCCAAGTCGGCCTCTCCAGCTTGCGCCCCGACAAGCTGAAAGACGAATTCGTCGCCGCGCTTCGGCGCGCCGGCTACAAAACGCTCACCACCGCGCTCGACGGCCCGAGCGAACGCATGCGCGGTTTGATCGAGCGGCGCGGTCGCGAGCCGCACTACCAAATCGCCGCCGAGAACGCGCGCCGCCACGGCTACGAGCGTCTCAAGCTGTACTTGATGGTCGGCTTGCCAGGCGAGGCCGACGAAGACATCGACGAGTGCGTGCGCTTCGTCAGCGAGCTGTCCAAAACCATTCCCATCGCGCTCGGCGTCGCGCCGTTTTGCGCCAAGCGCAACACGCCGCTCGACCGCATGCCCTACGCCGGCATCCGCACGGTCGAAGCGCGCCTCGATCGGTTGCGCCGAGGCCTACGCGGTCGCGCCGACGTGCGCAACGTCAGCGCCAAATGGGCCTGGGTCGAATACGTGCTCGCCCAAGGCGGCGTCGCCGAAGCGCTCGCGCTTTACCGCGCCGTGCAAGCCGGCGGAAAGTTCGCCGCGTACCGCCGCGAGTTCGAAGCCCTCGGCCACAGCCCC
>Ga0307508_10001563_pt1 | contig 25604 bp, 30 predicted proteins | sample 9_EM_MG_FD_203089 | JGI IMG/M metagenome (GOLD analysis project Ga0307508, IMG submission 203089) | Populus trichocarpa ectomycorrhiza microbial communities from riparian zone in the Pacific Northwest, United States - 9_EM | ecosystem: Host-associated > Plants > Roots > Unclassified | place... | reverse complement strand
CGCCGTCCACCACCTGCTCGCCGCCGTCAGCTGATCGCCCAGGCCGGAAATCACGCCGCCCGGTTGCAGTGGCGAACGACGAGGGCCCGGACGGCTCTGCCGTCCGGGCCCTAGTTTGCCCTGGTGGGCGGGAGCGGAGGATACGAGATTCGAACTCGTGAGGGGTTGCCCCCAACACGCTTTCCAAATGTTCGTCCGGGTGTTCGGCGGCGGCCGTCAGCGTCCCGACCTGCTGCTGAGCACTTCGGCAGGCACCGTGTGGACGCCCGCGAACGAGGCTGAATGCAACCCAAACTGCAACCCTCTTGCCGGCACGTTGGTCGACAGTCACGTCCGCTGGGGAACCCGGCTCGAAGGTCAAGGAACGATGGCGGCCACCGTGGAGCGGAGGTCAGCCGTCGGCCGGGTACCAGGCCGATGACGCGCACGATGCCGCCTGGCGCACCACGGTCGTTCTCCTTACTGAGGCGGAGCAGGAGCGTAACGCACAACAGGCCCGATGCCGTCGGCAGTGATGTCAGCCGTCGGTATGGGGTTGGGGCTTATCCGGGCAGGGTCTGGGTGACGCGCCACAGGCGGCGGGGCAGGTCACCCTCCTCGAAGGGGTGGACCGCGGTGAGGGTCCAGCCGTCGGCGAGGGAGTCGACCAGGTGACGCGGGAAGAAGTGCACGGCGAAGCCGCCGTGCTCGAAGATGTCGTCGCCGTGGGAGGTGCCGGCGCCGTAGTGGGCGTCGCCGGTGTGGCGGACGGTGTAGACGAGCACGCCGCCTGGCCGAAGCACGCGGCGGATTTCGCTGACCAGGGCGTGGATTTCCCTGGTGGACAGGGCCATGCACAGCAGCATGTGGGCGAAGACCGCGTCCACGGATGCGTCGGGCAGCGGCAGCGGCTCGCGCACGTCGTGCACCGAAGTGGTCACCTGCTCGGCGACGCCTTGCAACCGGGCTGCTTCCTTGAGCTGCTGCAGGCCGGTGTCGCTGAAGTCGGTGGCTTGGACGGTGAAGCCCTCGCGTGCGAAGTACAGGGCGTCGCGGCCGTGCCCGGCGCCGAGCTCCAGCACGTCCCTAACCCCGGCCGCGCGGAACGCCCCAGCGGCACGGACGGCGGGTGCGGAGGGCTGCTCGCCGTACATGCCCGGGTGGGCGGTGTAGGTGTTCTGCCAGTGCTTCCGCTGCGCGTCGGCCAGTTCCTGCGCGTCGTCGCTCACGTTTCCCTGCTCCCCTCGCCCGCGCCGGTGCCGCATGCGCCGGACAGCCCAGCGGGAGCTGGTTCGGGGACGACCTGCACTGCGACGTCCATGTCTTCAGGATCGCTCTCGTCGGAACGTGGAGGCGGCGGTCAGGTGCAGCAGTCGCATCCGGGGCCGCAGCCGCACGCCTCCGCCCCGGCGCCGGGTGTCGTCATCGCGGCGGCGGGGGCCTTGCAGCAGCCCTTGCCCTGCCAGGCATCGCGGCCTTCCTTGGCGGCGACGGCTGCGATGACGAGGGCCGCGATCGGGTCGGCCCAGGACCAGCCGAGCAGCAGGTTAGCCAGCAGGCCAACCAAGAGTACGGCGGAGAGGTAGGTGCACAGCAGCGTTTGCTTGGAGTCGGCGACGACGGAGGCGGAGCCGAGTTCGCGGCCGGCTTTGCGCTGGGCGGCGGACAGGAACGGCATGATCGCCAGCGAGAGGGCGGCAAGGACGATGCCGGGGACCGAGTGGTCGGCGTCTCCGGTGCCGGTCAGCGCACGTACGGAGTCGACCGTGACGTAGAGCGCGAGGGCGAAGAAGGAGATGGCGATGATCCGCAGCGTGCGCTTCTCGCGGGCTTCGCGGGCGGCGTGGTCGCGGGCGGAGAACTGCCAGGCGACCGCTGCGGCGGAGGAGACCTCGATGACGGAGTCGAGGCCGAAGCCGACCAGCGCGGTGGAGGAGGCGATGGTGCCCGCGGTGATGGCGACGATCGCCTCGATGACGTTGTACGTGATCGTCGCTGTGACCAGTATCCGTATGCGCCGGGTGAGGGCGTCGCGGCGGGCGGGGCTGGGGCCGAGGGATATCGCGGTCATTCAGCAGCAGCCCTTCGCATCGGCGTCGGGGCAGGTGCGGTCGGTCTCGACAGCGACCACGGCGGTGCGCAGGTCGTCCAGCGCAAGGCCCAGGCGTTTGTCGGCGAGCTCGTAGCGGGTGCGCCGACCGTCGGGCACGGTGACGACCAGGCCGCAGGCGCGCAGGCAGGCCAGGTGGTTCGACAGCCGGGTCCGGGAGATCTGGAGGGCGTCGGCGAGGTCGGCAGGGTAGGCCGGTGCCTCCCGCAGGGCGAGCAGGATGCGGCAGCGGATCGGGTCGGCGAGCGCACGCCCGAACCGCGCCAGTACCTCGATGTCGGCAGCGAGAGTCAGCACCCTTCGACAGTACAAGGATTCCTGAATTCAGGAAAGCATGGATTATTGAGGGTGTGGGTGCCTGCTCAGCGGCGGGAGACATCGGCGGCACACTCAGTGCCGAAGCCTCCTCCCTCCCGGCGCGAGGTGCCGGCGGCGCTCTGGTGGAAGCCGAGCAGTTGGCTGGTGCGGCCGTGCAGGACGACGGCGAGGCGTTCGCGCAGTACGGCAGCGGTGGGGCACTCCGGCACCGTCAGCACGGTCAGTTCCATCGCGGTCTCCTCGGAGTGATCGGGGCGCTGCGTCTCCAGTGTCGCTCTCCTCAGCCCCGCTTCACCTAAATTCCTAAGTAGGATAGGTGAGAGATGGAATGCCCCCGACCGAGGAGTTAGCGCTGTGCCCAAGAAGGCGACCAAGCCGACCGCCCGCCCCGCCGGTAGGAAGACGCAAAAGGAGAGTGCCCGGCAACGGCTGGCTGCGGAGCGGGCCGAGCAGGCGCGTCGAGAGCGGCGGGCCCGGATAGCGTTCCGCTCCGCGCTGGGGGTGATCGGCGCGGCGGCGGTCGGGGGTATTGCCTGGGCGGTCGTGGCAAGCGGCGGCTCGGATGGGGGAGGTACGGCGTCGGGGGCGTTGCCGAAGCCGGTGGTGTACGGCAGCGCGACGGCGCTGCCGCCGTGGGCGGCCCCGGCGAATGCCTCGGCGGGGGCGAAGGCGGCGGGGCTGAAGGTGTCGGCGATGGAGGGCACCGTCAACCACTTCCACGCGCACCTGGATGTGATCGTCGACGGCAAGGCGGTGCCGGTCCCGGCGGACCTGGGGATCGACCAGAGTGCGCAGGCGATGTCGGAGCTGCACACGCATGACGCGACCGGGGTGGTGCATATCGAGGCTCCGGCGCACCGGCGGTACATCCTTGGACAGGTGTTCAACGAGTGGGGCGTGGCGCTGAGCGCCCAGCGGATCGGCGGGCTGAAGACCGGCGACGGCAAGACACTGACGGCGTACGTGAACGGCAAGAAGGTGTCCGGGAATCCGGAGGCGATCGAGCTGACCGCGCACCGGGAGATCGCTCTCGTCTACGGGGACAAGGGCACCTCGGTGAAGGTGCCGTCGTCCTACGACTTCCCGTCCGGCGAGTAGGGGCTGTTCACCCCTCGTCGGCCTCTGGGTAGACGAACGTGCGGGTGATCAGGTGGTTCGGGCCGGTGAAGCTCTCGTGGGTGATCCGGCCGTCGGTGTCGAGGGTGAGGGTGAGCTGGAGGTGCTCGGCCGGGTAGGCGAGCGCGAGGCGGCGGTGGCCGTCCTGGTCGGGCAGGCGGGTGGTGACGGGGGCGGTGCCGCTTCCGTAGGGCTCGGAGGCGAGGAAGCGGGCGCCGGTCGTGGGCAGGGCCATGGCGTTGCCCACGTCGAGGCGGGTGTTGCTGGTGACCAGCTCGTGCAGGGTGAAATGCGGGGCCTTCTTCATCGCGGCGACGATCTCGCGCAGCAGCGCGGGGGCGGGGCGGGGTGGCCAGGCCACCGCGAGTCCGGCGCGGCCGCCGGTCCAGCCCGGGGCTGAGGCGGTGAGGGTGAGGTGGCTGGTGCCGTCGCGCCAGGAGACGGGGGCGTAGTAGCAACCGGTGCCGCAGCCGCGCAGGCGGAGTGGGCGGGTGGTGCCGCGCGGGTCGGCGAGGGTCGCGGTCAGTGCGTACGACTCGTCGCCGCGTTCGCCGGTCGCTGGCGCGGTGAGGTCGACAACGAGCTGTCCGGCGCTGGCGCGGGCGGTGATGCCGATCTCCCCGGCCCGGGTGCCGGCCGGGACGATCGGGCCGTCGGCCGGGGGCGCGAAGGACAGTGCCCGGTTGGCGTCGGCGGGAGCAGGCAGCACGGTGAGAGTCGCCGACAGCGCCAGGACGGCGCCGAGGGCGACGGCCTCGACGCGGGCGGGGCGCTGCGAGGAACCGGAAGCCTCGGGCGGTACGCGATGGAGCCGGCGACGGGCGGTGAGGGCGAGCGCGGCCACGGCGGCGACCGGGGCGAGCTTGGCCAGCAGGACCCGTCCGTAGGTGGTGGTCGCGAGGTCGCCGAGCGGGACGAGCAGCAGTCCGGAGGCGATCCCGGTGGCGACGACGGCGGTGAACAGCCAGGCGGCGAGGCGTGCGTAGGCGAGCAGCCGCCCCCGGGTCGGGGCGCGCAGTACGTGGACCAGGACTCCGGCCCACAGCACGGCGGCCATGAGGTGCACGACGGTCAGCAGGGCCCCGGCGACCGGGTGGTCGGCCTGCGGGTGGGCGCGCAGCGCCTCGGCAACCAGTACGCCGGCCAGCGGGATGGCCGCCCAGGCGTCGCGGCGTACGAGCACGGCCACAGCGGCGAGGCCGAAGCCCGCCACCTCCACCAGGGCCAGAACGCCGGGTCGGCTGCCGAGGAGGGAGCTGTCGCGGGCGAGCAGGGCGGCCAGGACGACGGCTGCCGCAGTCCCGGTGAGTGCGGTGGCGGGGGCCCAGCGGCGCGGGCGGGCGGCGCCGGGGGTGAGGCGGTTCGCGGCCAGTTCGCCGAGGAGCAGGGCGAGGGCGGCGAACAGCAGCCAGCGCAGGATCGCGGTGGGGGCGGGGTCCTTGGCGGCGGTGGTCTGGCCGGAGTTGAGGGCAACGGTGCGGGGGCCGACGGCGAACTGGTAGCTGCCGGTCATGACGTCGCCGTCGCGGGCGGCGACCTGCCAGTCGACGGTGCGTACGCCGGTGGCGACGCTGCCGCGCACCGGGATGGTGACCGTACGGGCGTCCTTGCTCAGCGTGGCCGCGCCGAGCGGGACCGTCGGCTGGAGGCGGACTGCAGTGCTCCCGTGGACGGAGACCGGCCGGTCGAAGACCAGGACCAGCGCCTTCGGCGCGTCGGCGACCGTGGCATCGGCAGCCGGGCTGGTGAACAGCAGCGTGGCATGCGCGGACGCGGGCGCGGCGGTGCCCAGCAGGACGGCCAGGACGAACGAGGCCAGCACGGCGGCGTAGCGCAGGAGTGCGCGCCGGGCTGGTGGTGCGAAGGGGGTCACCGGTCAAGGGTCTCCGGTCGCTCCTGCGGCTCGGCCGCCGGGGCGGCGCAGCAGCCGGCGGAGGCATCCTCGGAGTGGCGCTTCGCGGGGCGTACGCAGCAGAACCAGGTGACGGCTGCGGCCAGCACGGTCGCGGCCAGGGGGAACAGGACGTCGGTCACGAAGCGGCTCCCTTGTGCAGATCCGGGACCTGGTCCGCGCGCAGGGCCTGGACTTCCTTGCGGAGGCGGGCGATTTCCTGGCCCTGGTCCTGACCGGCGGCCGCGTTCGAAGGGTGGTCGGCGCGCTTGCCGCGCATCATGAACCACATCGCCGCGCCCATGCCTATCGGGCACATGAGGGTGGGCAGGAGGTACAGGAACTTGTCCATCGCGGGGCTCCTAGCTGGTGGATTGGGTGGTCAGGCGGGTGAGTTCGCGCCGCAGGGCCCGCTCGGACAGCCGTCCGTGGGCGATCAGCCGGCCGTCGTGCAGCAGGCCGGGGGCGAACAGCAGGCGGTGCTCGGCGGCGAGTTCGCGGCCCGCGTCGGTGGTGAGGTCCACCTCGGTGATCTCCAGCGGCAGGCTGGTGGCGAGGTCGGCGAGCAGGCGTTTGGCGAGGTCGCACCAGGCGCAGTCGTCCTGGGTGAGCAGGGTGAGGTCGATCATGTGCGGGCTCCGGCCTTGAGATCGGCGAGGAGCTTGTTGACCGTCACGTACATGGTGTAGTCCGGGGCGCCGCCGTAGTCGGCGCGCCAGCGGATGGTGCCGTCCGGGCCGACCAGGATGAAGGTGTGGCCGTCACGGGAAGTGCCCATCATCCCGTAGGAGTTGGCGTCGTAGGTCTTGGAGACGGCCAGGTCCGGGTCGGACAGCACCGGGGTGGTCAGGCCCATGTCCTTGGTCTTGCGGGTGATCAGGTCGGCGGGGTCGGTGGTGACGGAGACGACGGCGTCGATCCTGGCGGCCTTGACCTGGGCGGAGGACTTCTCCAGGTCGGTGAGCTGGTCCCAGCACGGCTGGCAGGTCAGGCCCTCCTGGAAGTACAGCAGGACGGTCTTGCCCCGGTAGTCCTTCAGGCTGACCTGTTTGCCGGTGGAGGCGGCGAGAGTGAAGGCGGGGGCGGTCCTGCCGATGCCGGGGCTGCCGATGTCGTACGAGACGCCAGCGGACTTGGTGCCGGTGGAGGTGGAGAAGACCGCGTACAGCACGGTGAGGGCGACCGCTGCGGCAGCGAGGGCGGCGATCCAGGTGATGGTGCGCCTGCCCCGCGCCGGTGGTGCGGTGGCTTGAGGGCGTCGCAGCGATGGCTTGCTGGTGGTGCTCATACGACGTGCTCCTCCTCGGTACGGACATCGGGAGCCCCTGCCTCGGCGCCGGGGGGCGAACGCCGGGCCGGGGCGGACAGGTGGGCGAGGGCCTGGCGGACCAGGAACACACCCAGCGCGAGCAGGGCGGCGGCCAGCACCCAGCCGGGCAGCCAGGCCAGCGCCTTCGTGGCGACGGAGGCGGCGTGCTGCAGGTCGGCCGCGACCCTCAGCCGCCAGCCATCCAGCGACATACCGGGGCCGGTGACGGCCTGGACCAGGGTGAGCGCGCCCATGGCGATCAGCAGGATCCCGGAGGCGGCGGTGCCCAGCGGCATCCGACGGCGCAGCCGCCCGAGTCGCAGGGTGACCTGGCGGCCGTGCAGCAGCCGGGTCGCCCCCCAGTCGCGGCGGTCCCAGACCAGCGCGAGCAGGCACAGCGGGGCGACCATCCCAGCCACGTACGTGAGCGAGACGGCGAGTGCCGCCAGGAAGGACCCGGCGGCGCCGGACAGCACCGCGACCCCGGCCAGCACGGGTGCGCAGCAGGAACTGGCCGCGCCGGAGAAGACCCCGAGCCCGTAGACGGAGGCGAAGCCGTGTCCGGTCGGCGCGCGACCGGGCAGCATCGGCAGCTGCGGCTTCCACCCGGCCAGCAGCGCGACACCGCCGGCGAGCATCGCGGCGCCGCCGAGGGAAAAGACCAGCGAATGGTGCCCGGAGACCAGCGCCACCAGCGCGGTCGCACCCAGCCCGATCGGCACGATCACCGTGGCGACCCCGGCGGCGAAGACCAGCGTGGCGGCCAGGATCCCGGTGCGGCGGCGGAAGCCGGTGGCCAGGTAGGCGGGCAGCATCACCGACACACAGCAGGGCGCGAGCAGCGCCACCACTCCGCCGAGGAACGACGCCAGCAGCGTCGTACCGAACAGCACCTGCCCCATGCCACCGCCTCCTGGACCCATTCAACCGAAACTCCTAAGGAGATTAGGTTATGAGCGGGCGTGCGTCCAGTCCGGGAGTGGGGGTGCAGCTCAGCGCATTGTGGTGACGGCGGCCTGCGGGGTGCCGTCCGGGCAGTAGTTCAGCTGCGTCGCGACAGCCGCCGGACCGCCCAGCACCAGCACCGGCACCGCCAGCGCGACGGCGGCGGTCAGCGACCCCGCCGCGATCCGAGCCCGGCTCAGCGGCCGGTGCGGGGCGAGCAGGCGGTGTACCCGCTGGGCGGCGGTGGAGCCGCCCGCCGCCAGCGCCACGGCGGGCGTACGGCCGGTGGCCACCGCCAGCAGGGCCTCCGCCACCGTCAGCCGGTCCGTGCCGACGGCCGCGACGTCATCGGCCCGCAGCTCCACCAGCCGGGCCACCTCGACGGCCGCGTCCCGGAAGAGCGGGATCCGGGGGAAGGCCCGGGCCAGCGCGGCGGTCCAGGCAAGCATCAGGTCGTGGCGCTCGGCCAGGTGGGCGCGCTCGTGGGCGAGGACGGCCGCCAGTTGGGCGTCGTCCAGGGCGGCCAGTGCGCCGGTGGTGACGACGGTGCGGCGGTGCCGGCCAGGGAGGCAGTACACCGCGGCTTCGTCGTGATCGAGGACGACCACCCCGCGTTCGGCGTCGGCGCGGCCGACCAGGTCCAGGACCTCCCGGTGCCCGGCCCGTTCGCGAACCGCCTGTAGCAGTGCCGCCGCCAGGCAGTACCCGGTCCGCGCCAGCACGGCCAAGGCCAGCACCGCGCCGGTGGCGCCTGCGGCGGCGCCGAACGGTGAGGCGTACTGCGCGCGCAGGGCCATCACGCACGACTGCAGCAGTCCGGCCAGATCCGCGCTCACCCGCACCGTCGGCACGGTCAGTGCCACGCCCGCCATCACCGCCGAGGTCAGCGCGGAGACGCCGAGCGCCAGCCACACCGTGATCCCGAGGCGGGGCGCCCGCGAGGTCCAGGTGCTGCGGCGCAGCATCCGGCCGCCCGCCGTGCCCAGCAGCACCGCGTTCGACAGCAGCATCAGTGCGACGATCACCGCTCGCCCTCCCGGGCGGCGCCCAGCAGGCGGCGCAGTTCGTCGGCTTCGGCCGGTTCCATACCCTCGACGAAGCTCACCAGGGCAGCGGCCCGGTCATCGGTGAACGACAGCGCTTCGCCGACCAGCCCGGCCACGTACTTCTCCCGGCTGCCGGTCGCCCCGTACTTGAAGGCGCGGCCGTCCTTCTCCTTGGTCAGCCAGCCCTTGCGATAAAGGATCTCGGTCACCGTGTGCACGGTGTTGTAGGCCAGGTCGCGCTCGGGCTGCAGGCGCTCCAGGATCTCGCGCACCCGCAGCGGCTGCCCAGCCTCCCAGACCGCGTCCATGATCGCGCTCTCCAGCTCGCCGAACCGCGGCACGGGTGCCTCCTCCAAGGTCAGAAACGTCCAGCGTAATCCTAAGCCACCTAGGAGGTGGCTGGGCTGTCACTCGTCCGGGGTCCTTCGGCGAGCCATGAACCTAAACACCTAAGGAGAATCGGTAACGTGCCGAGGGCGGCCACCGCCGCCCCCATCCCCACCCCTGAAAGGTGCCGTATGGATCGCCACATCACCGCCCACTCGTGCGACTACTGTCCGGACTGCGATGAGTGCTGCGAGGGGGACCGCTGCGGCCTGTGCTGCGGCGACGCGTAGCCGGTCCAGGGCCGCCCACCCGTCACCCGCCGTCTCCGATGGGCGGGTGGACGGTCCCGATGATCGACGGCGATGCCGGGCCGGTCCGCCCGTTGATCAGGAAGTCGAAGCGGCGTACGCGCTCGATGCTGAAGCCCGCCTCGACGATGGCCCTCTCGGTGTCCCGGGTGAGGTGACAGCCCCCGCCCGCGAGCCGCCATGCCGGAGCGATCAGCCGCTGGATCCGGGCGAACCGAGGGCGCGACGAGGCCACGTGCTCGTAGAACCGCAGCTCGCCCGTGGGCTTCAGCACACGCGCCGCCTCGGCCAGCGCGGCCGGCACATCGGGGATGGTGCACAGCACCAGCGACGCCACCACCACATCCACACTTCCGTCCCCTACCGGCAGCTTCTCTGCCAGAGCGTCGACGACCTCCACCGGCACCGGCGCCCCGGCTGCGGCCTGCTCGGCGAGTGCGCGCAGCCTCGGCTCGGGCTCCACCGCGATCACCCGTTCCACCTGCGGCGGGTAGTGCCGGAAGTTCGCCCCGGTGCCCGCCCCGATCTCCAGTACGCGGCCTTGGACGCCTTCCAGCAGCTCTTTGCGGTGTTCGAGACCGCCGTGCGCTTCGGCGAAGGCGTCGATCCTCGGGTAGATGCGGGCGAACAGCGGATGCGAGACCCGTGCGGTCATGACGCCCCTCAGGGAGTTGTGGGCGGCGAGAGGGCCGACGGCACCCTCCCAGCTATCCCTAAGCACGTTAGGAGTAACCTCGCGGTGCGTCCAGCGCGCCACGCGCCGACGCCCCGCCATGCCGTGACCTGTCCTGACCTGACCTGACCTGACCGGAAGACTCCCGTGAGCGCCGACGTATCCCAGCTCGTCACCAGCGGTCCTCTGCTGCTGGCGGCTCCCCTGGCCCTGGCCGCCGGGGTTCTGTCCTTCTTCTCCCCCTGCTGTCTGCCGCTGGTGCGCTGTTCGTCCTCGGTTTCTCCGTCCTGTTCGCCAGCTACGGCGCCGCCCTCGGCTACGTCGGCAACCTGCTGCTCGTCCACCAGCGCGGCCTCATCCAGATCCTCGGCACCCTGACGATCCTGCTCGGCCTGCTCTTCCTCGGCGCCTTCGACCGCATCCCGATCGCGGGACGCACCTTCCGCCTCACCTACCACCCCCGTGCCGGCCTGGCCGGAGCCCCGCTGCTCGGCGTGATGTTCGGCCTCGGCTGGACACCCTGCATCGGCCCCACCCTGGCCGCCGTTCTGAGCATGTCCGTCACCACCGGCACCGCCACCCGAGGCGCCCTACTCGCCTTCGTCTACAGCCTCGGCCTCGGCCTGCCCTTCCTCCTGGCCGCCCTCGCCTTCCGCCGTGCGCTGCGCGTGTTCGGCTTCGCCCGCCGCCACGCCCGCACCGTCATGCGCGTCGGCGGCGCCCTGCTCGTCATCGTCGGCATCCTGCAAGTCACCGGCGTCTGGGACTACTTCACCGCCACACTGCGCTACTGGGTCTCCGGCTACCAGTTGACGCTGTGATCCCCTCACTGGCCACGGCAGCATGAGCCCCCGAAATCGCGTCGGCGGGCTACGATCCCGTGCCATGGTCCCCACGACGCGCGCACGGCCGGCCCGGTACTGGGCCGTGCTGCTCGTCGTGCTCGCGCTGGCCGCCTGCACGACCGGGCTCGCCCGCCCCGCCGCAGCAGCGCCGATGGCCATGCCCGCCATGGCCGGGGCGATGACCGAGATGCCCGTCCCTGCCGCCGCCACTGGTAACCGGGCCGAAGCCTCCTGCCCGATGGCAGGTATGGACTGCACCCCATCGGCGCACCATCAGCGCCACCCGACCGCGGCCCTCCAAGCCGCTGCGCACGGTTCGCCCGGTGCGGTCACCGGGCCGGGCACGCGGTCAGCGCTGGGCGGCGCGACGTCGGGGTCACGGCGTGGGGAGCCTCCCGATCTTCACCACATGTGCGTGAGCCGGACGTGAGCGCCGCGTCCTGCCGGGCCTGACGGCCTGGCAGGGACCGCAGCCCTCGTCCGTTCCGGCACGCCGTCCCAGCGGTGCTGGCTCCCCCAGGAGAACCTCACGCATGCTGTCCACCGTCACGTTGTTCCTTACGGCCGCGAGCACAGGCCTGTTGGCGGGCGGCGCCTCCTGCGCCGCCATCCAGGGCGGCCTGCTGGCCGGCGCCGTGAGCCGCCGCACCCGAGCCGCACCCGAGCCGACGCCCGCGGCAGCGGCCGAACCGCTGGCCCCGGTCGGCGCGTTCCTCGCCGGAAAACTGCTCTCCCACACCGTGCTCGGCGCTCTGCTGGGCGTCTTCGGCGACGCACTGCAGCCCAGCCCCCGGGCACGGGCGGTGCTGCTCCTCGCCGCCGGCGCCATGATGCTGCTCTTCGCGCTCGACATGCTCGGGGTCAAGTCCGTCGGCCGGCTGGTGCCCCGGCCCCCCGCCGCCTTCGGCCGCCTGGCCCGCCGCAGCTCCCGCACCGGCTCGCTCTCCGGACCCGGGCTGCTCGGCCTGGCCACCGTGCTGATCCCGTGCGGGGTGACGCTGTCGGTCGAACTGATCGCCGTCACCTCCGGCTCAGCGGTCGCCGGGGCCGCCGTGATGGCCGGGTTCGTGCTCGGCACCGCGCCGCTGTTCGCTGCGCTCGGCTACGTGTTCCGCCGCACCAGCCAGGCCTTCTCCGGCAAGCTGGCCATCGCGACCGGAACCGTGGTGCTGGCCGTGGCCGTGTGGACGGTCACCTCCGGGATACAGGCCGGAGGCTGGTACACCTTCCGTCTCGGCGGCACCTCCGCCCAAGCGGCCGCACCCGCGCCGTCCACGTCACCCGCCGCCGGAGAGGCCTCGCCGACCGCCAGCGGGCCGGTACGCATCGACGCCTCTGGACAGCAGATCATCACCCTGACCGTGACGGACTTCTACGTCCCCACCGAATTCACCGCCACCGCCGGGGTGCCAACCACCCTGGTCCTGCACGGCCCGGACTCCGGCGGCTGCGCCCGCGCCTTCACCATCCCCGCACTCGGCGTCGAGGAGATCGTCAAGCGCGACGTCGACACCAAGATCGACCTGGGCACCCGCAAGGCCGGCACCCTCCGCTTCTCCTGCGCCGACGGCATGCAGACCGGCACCATCGACTTCCAGGAGGCATCACAATGACCTGGCTCCGCCGCACCCCCAAGACCCCCGCACCCCCCACCGGCCCCCAGATCATGCTCGCCGTCGAGGGCATGCACTGCGCCAGCTGCGGCCTGCTCATCGACGACGAACTGGAGGACCTCCCCGGCGTGCGCTCCGCCAGCACCAGCGTCCGCACCGGCCGCACCACTGTCCACCTGCACGCCGACGCCGACCTGGACGCCGCGACCCTGATCGCGGCGGTCGAGCGGGCGGGTGACTACCGGGCCCGCCCACTCGACTGACTGACGCCACCTCAGCCGCACCCCGTCAGCTGTGCAGCGGCCGGAAGCGGCGCAGTCGCAGGCTGTTGGTGACCACGAACACGGAGGAGAAGGCCATCGTCCCTCCGGCGATCATCGGGTTCAGCAGCCCGAGCGCGGCCAGCGGCAGAGCGGCGACGTTGTAGACGAAGGCCCAGAACAGGTTGGCCTTGATGGTCCGCAGGGTGCGCCGCGCCAGCCGGATGGCGTCGGCGGCGGCCCGCAGGTCGCCGCGTACGAGGGTGAGGTCGGAGGCGGCGATCGCGGCGTCCGTGCCGGTGCCCATGGCCAGGCCCAGGTCGGCCTGGGCCAGGGCGGCAGCGTCGTTGACGCCATCGCCGACCATCGCCACCGCCCGGCCCTGCGCCTGAAGCCGCTGGATCTCGGCGACCTTGTCCTCCGGGTGCACCTCGGCGATGACCTGCTCGATCCCGACCTCGGCCGCCACCGCCCGCGCGGCGGCCGTGTTGTCGCCGGTCAGCAGCACCGACGTCAAGCCCAGCGCCTTGAGATCGGCGACCGCCTGGGCGCTGGTCGGCTTGACCGTGTCGGCGACCACCAGCGCCGCCCGTACCTGGCCCTCCCAGGCGGTGAAGACCACGGTGCGGCCTTCCGCCTCGGCCGCATCCCGGGCCTCGGCCAGTTCCGGCGGCAGCTCCGGCGTCCCCTGCCCGGCCAGCCATGCCGCGCGCCCGGCCAGAACCGTACGGCCCTCGATCCGACCCCGCACCCCACGCCCCTGCGTGTTGGCGAAGTCCTCCACCGCCGGGAGTACGCCCAGCCGGTCACGCGCTGCGGTGGCGATCGCGGCGGCGATGGGGTGCTCGCTGGCATCCTCCAGGGCACCGGCCAGCCGCAGCACCTCGTCCTTGTCCTCGCCCTCGGCGGGCACGACGCGGGCCAAGGCCATCCGGCCCTCGGTGACGGTGCCGGTCTTGTCCAGCACGATCGTGTCGATCCGCCGGGTCGACTCCAGCACCTCAGGACCCCGGATCAGCAGGCCCAGCTGGGCGCCGCGCCCGGTGCCGACCATCAGCGCGGTCGGCGTGGCCAGCCCCAACGCACACGGGCAGGCGATGATGACCACCGCGATCGCCGCCGTCAACGCGGTCGCGGCGGGCGCGCCCGTCAGCAGCCAGACCGCGAAGGTGCCCGCCGCCAGAGCGATGACGACCGGGACGAAGACCGCGGAGATCCGGTCGGCCAGCCGCTGCACCGCGGCCTTGCCGGTCTGCGCCCGCTCCACCAGCGCGGCGATCTGCGCCAGCTTCGTCTCCGCCCCCACCCGCGTCGCCCGCACGACCAGCCGGCCGTGGCTGTTGACCGTCGCGCCCGTCACCGCCGAACCCGGCTCGACCTCCACCGGCACCGACTCACCGGTCAGCAACGACTCGTCCACCGCCGAGGCCCCCTCCACCACCTCACCGTCCGTGGCGACCTTCTCCCCGGGCCGCACCACGAAACGGTCCCCGACCGCCAACTCCTCCACCGGAATACGAACCTCGGCCCCGCCGCGGAGCACCGCCACGTCCTTGGCCCCCAGATCCATCAGCGCCCGGATCGCATCCCCCGCCCGCCGCTTGGCCCGGGCCTCGAAAATCCGCCCCGCCAGCAGGAACGCCGTCAGCACAACGGCGACCTCCAGATACAGATGCTCCCCGCCCACCACCAACGCCGCCGCACTCCACAGATACGCGGCCAGCACCCCCAGCGACACCAGCGTGTCCATGGTCGCCGCCCCATGCCGCAGATTCACCCCGGCCGCCCGGTGGAACGGCCACGCCCCCCACAACGCCACCGGCGTCGCCAGCACGAACACCAGCCACCGCCACCCCGGAAAATGCAGCCCCGGCACCATCGACACCGCCACCACCGGCAGCCCCAAAACCGCCGACACCACCAACCGCCGCCGCAGATCAGCGATCCGCAACGACACCCCGTCGACTTCCTCCGCCCCGGGCAGTGCGGCGAGGGCGGCGCGGTAGCCGACCGCCTCCACCGCCGCCATCAGTTCGCCCGGCGTGACCTCCGCACCATGTGTCACGTGCGCGCTCGCGGTCGCCAGATTCACCGTCGCGCTCACCCCCGGCAACTTGTTCAGCCGACGCTCGACCCGGGCCACGCACGAGGCGCAGGTCATCCCCGATATCTCCAGGTCGAGGTGGTCGACAGCCCCGCCGACGCTCTCCGTCGGCGGATGGACGGTGGTCGCAGTCGCATGCTCGGTTTCCATGCTCCGGACGGTAAAACCTTGCCCTTAGGGCAAGGTCAAGCGCACACTGAAAATGCCCCGAGGAGGTGGAGAGCATGCTGACCGTCGGCCGCGTCGCCGAACAGACCGGACTGAGCCCCAAGGCCGTCCGCCTTTACGAAGCCGGCGGACTCATCGATCCGCCCGAGCGCACCCCGGCCGGCTACCGCATCTACACCGACCAGACCCTGCCCGTCCTGCGCTTCATCCGCCAGGCCCAAGCCCTCGGCCTCAGCCTCAAAGAGATCAAGCGCATCCTCGACCTGCAACGCGAAGGCCAGCAGCCCTGCGACCTCGTCATCGGCCTTCTCGACGACCACCTGGCCGACATCGCCCAGCGCATCGCCGACCTCCAGGCCCTGCGCCACACCCTGAAGAACGCCCGCGACCACGCCGACCAAGCCGCACACCGTGGCGAAGCCGACGTCATCTGCCCCATCATCGAATCCTCCGTCCCCGCCTCCGAGTGAGGCCACCGGATCCAGGCATCTACCTGTCGACGGAGGCGCCCTGACTGGTGCGGAAGTGGCGCGCGCCGGGCCGCTGGTGGCCAGCAGGGGCGATCTGGCCGGATTTTGGTTCCGCCGCGCTGTGGACTGAGTCAGGGCGCGGGGCACACCCTGGAAAGCAATTCTGGTCCGCTCTCCGGACGGAGGCCAGCATGCGGAATCGACGGCGACGGTGTCGCACGGGATGTGCGGCGTGCACGCGCTGCGAGCGGCGGCCGCGCACTGTCTGGCAGGGCCCGAGGATCGTCGCTCGGCTGGGGCGGACGGCCATGACCTACCGCTCCTGCTTCCGCGCGCTCCTGCTGTGTGCGGGGGCGGACACGGCGCTGCTGACCGCCGGTGGGCTGTCCGGACATGCGCTGCTCTCAGGGGCCGTCGCCGTGCTCGTTACGCTCGCCTGGCTGGTCACGGCGGTGCGCTTCCTGCGCCTGGAGCCCTCCGGACCGGGCGGGTATCCGCCCGGCGGCGCCGGCGTGCGCGAACCACGCCGGCCCAAGCCGCGTCCGCCGGCTGACGCCATCGCCCTGCCGACGCCCGATGAGCCTCCGGACGACGCAGTCGCCTGGGCCTGAGAGCGCGGGCCGGGACCGGCAGGTCAACTTCCGTTAAGGATGCGGCAGATGGGTCCGTCGGGGCAGGTGCAGGGGTCGGTTGCGTCCGACTTGACCTTGAGGTCGAGAAGCGCGGTCCTGGCGCGGCTGAGTTCGTCGATGCGCTCCTCCACTTGGCGCAGATGGTCGGCGATCAGTGTTCCGACGTGCTCGCAGGGCGGTTGGCCGTCGTCCCTGATGACGAGGACGCCACGGATCTCGGCGAGGGTGAGGCCGGCGGCCTGGGCGTTGCGGATGAAGGCCAGCCGCTCGGCGGCCCGGGCGGGGTAGTCGCGGTAGCCGGAGGGCGTGCGGGGTGGCTCGGGTAGCAATCCGGCCTGCTCGTAGAACCGGATGGTCTTGGTGCTGGTCCCGGTTGCGGTCGCCAGGGCTCCGATGCGCATGGCCTCAGCGTACGTCTTGACCTTCCAGTGCAGTGGAAGGTCTAGCGTCCACCGGTAGGGACGTGAGGAGGCGGTCATGGAGCTGACGGTGCTGCTGGTGCCCGGGTGCCCGACGGCGGCAGTGCTGCGGCAGCGGCTGGCCGAGGTACTGGCCGGGCGGGCGGACGTGCGGGTGGCGTGGCGCGAGGTGGGTGACGCGGGCGAGGCCGTGCGGCTGGGGATGCACGGTTCGCCGACGTTGCTGGTCAACGGTGTCGATCCGTTCGTACGGGAAGGAGAGGTGGCGAGCCTGTCGTGCCGGCTGCCCGGGGGCGTGCCGTCGGCGGAGCAGCTGCGTACGGTCCTGGCGGAGGGCCTGGCCGCCGGTGTGGTCGGCCGGGGCAGGCACGGGCGACTGGCACCCGAGGCCGGCGGACAGCGCGCCGTGCAGCAGGCGGTGCTGCGGGCCTTCGCCCGGCACGGGCGGCCCCCGACGGCAGCCGAACTCGACGAGGCTGCCGTGCCCTTCGGGGTCCCGGCAGGCCAGGTGCTCGCCGAACTTGCCGCCGCCGACTATCTCAGTCTGGACGAGGGCGGGCGGATCCGCGCCGCCTATCCGTTCTCGCCGACACCCACCGGGCACCGGGTGCGAATCGCGGACGGCCCGCAGGTGTGGGCGATGTGCGCGGTCGACGCCCTGGGGATCGCGCCCATGCTCGGCCGTGACGTCGAGATCCGCTCGGCCGACCCGGCCGACGGGCGGGAGATCACCGTGACCTTCTGCGGCGGCGGAGCACAGTGGCAGCCCGCGTCCGCGGTGGTCCTTGTATCCACCGGCGCCTGCTCGGGCCCTGCCGTGGACGCCTGCTGCTCATCTCTGAACTTCTTCGCCGATGCCGCTTCGGCGAGGCGATGGGCCCGTCGGCACCCGCAGGTGCAGGGCAGGGCGCTGGGGCAGGAGCAGGCGGAGGCGCTCGGCCGGGAGACGTTCAGGCCGCTGCTGGGCTGACGACGTGCGTGGCTACGGTCCGGCTTGGGACCACACGTCCCCTCCAGCGGTAGGTTGCCCAGGTGGCCGTCGACGCAGCGAGTGCCGAGCGCCCCGGGACGGGGCCGACGCTGGATGTGCTGGTGGTCGGTGCCGGGCCTACGGGGCTGGCGCTGGCGGCGCAGCTGCGGCGTTACGGGGTGCGGTTCCGGGTGGTGGACCGCCAGTTGGACCGGGGGCATGAGTCGCGGGCGCTTGCTGTACAGCCGCGCACGCTTGAGGTCCTGGCCCCGCTGGGTGTGGCGGAGGAGATGGTCGGGTACGGCAGCCGGACTGTACGGCTGCGGATGCACTTCGGCGGGCGGGGCGGCCGGTCGGTACCGGTGCGGTTGTTCGACATCGGCATCGAGGACACCGCGTACCCGTTCCTGCTGTTCCTCTCGCAGGCCGAGACCGAACGCATCCTCGCCGACCACCTCGCGCGAGGCGGTGTGCAGGTCGAGCGCGGCACGGAACTCGTCGGCCTCGCCGATGGCCAAGACGCGGTCACCTGCACGGTGCGCGACCGCGACGGCGGTGAGGAACGCGTCACCGCCCGGTACGTGGTCGGCTGCGACGGGGCCCACAGCACGGTGCGCCAGGCCGCCGGAATCCCGTTCGAGGGCGCGGCCTATCCGCAGACTTTCGTGCTGGCCGATCTGGAGGCCGACGGCATCGAGCCGGGCTGCGTGCACACCTTCCTGTCCCCGCGCGGCATGCTGTTCTTCTTCCCGCTCGGCGCCCCCGCGACCTGGCGCCTGCTCGCCATGCGGCCCGCCTCGGACCCGCCAGTGCCGGTGGAGCGGCCGGTTGCCTTGGCGGCGGTGCAGCAGCTGGCGGACAGCTACACCGCCGGGGAAGTGCGGCTGCGCGATCCGGTGTGGATGACCAATTTCCGGCTGCACCACCGCGGAGCCCGCCACTACCGCGCCGGGCGGGTGTTCCTGGCCGGGGACGCCGCCCACATCCACAGCCCGGCCGGCGCCCAGGGCATGAACACCGGCATCCAGGACGCGGTCAACCTCGGATGGAAACTCGCGCTCGTCACGGCAGGCGCCGACAGCGGGGAGCTGCTGGACACGTACGAGACCGAGCGGCTGCCCGTGGGACGGGCGGTGCTGCGCTTCACCGACCGGGCATTCACCATCGGCACCTCCACCAGCCCCCTCGTGCGCTTCGTCCGAACCCGGCTCGCCCCCTATCTCGTGCCGCTCGCATTGCGGGCCAGGGCGGGCCGCGCCTACGGATTCCGTACCGTTTCGCAGCTGGGCGTCCGCTACCGAGGCAGCGCGGCCTCGGCGGAAGGCTCCCCCTCGCCGCGCCGTGGGCCAAGGCCAGGGGACCGGCTGCCGGACGCACCGGTGAGCATCGACGGCAGGCCCGCCACGCTGCACGGCGCGCTCACGGCTCCCGGCTACCACCTGCTGTTGTGCGGGCCCACCCCCGCCTGGCCCGCCGGGGTACCCGCTGAGCTGGCGGGCCGCCACCCCGACTGGCTCACCGTCCACCGGCTCAGCCGGGACACCGGCCCCGGGATTCTGCACGACGCCGACGGCCTCGCGCTGCGCCGCCTGGGCCTGCGCGACCCTGCGGCCGGGCACTGCCTGGTCCGCCCGGACGGTCACATCGGCTACCGCTCCACCGGAACCGACCTGGCAGGTCTGAACGCCTACCTGAAGCGCTGGCTATCCGGAGCCTCGTCGTAGGGAGGAGACACATACAGCTGCCAGAGCACGCGCGGCGGGTGGACGGAGGCGCACAGCGGAGTCCCGTCCGCTCCGGTCAGCGACAGATCCGCCTCCACGGCGCCACCGCTGGCCGCGGCCTTCAGCACATCGGTGACCGGGATATCTGCGAGATGCAGCTTGGCGCGGCGGAACATGGTGAAGGCGCCGTCGCCGGTGACCTCGCCCCATGTCAGGTACAGGAACCGTGCGCCCTTGCGGCCGTGAACGGCCGGCCCGGCGAAGTCCGCCGGCTCGCCCTCCGTCCGGCGCAGGCGTATCTGTGCGGTGAATATCGCCTGCTCGGCGTCGCCGGGCACCGGATCGGTGGGGTCCTTGCCGACCTGGAGCGCTACGTGGATGCCCCGGTACCCGGCGCACTCGATGCCGGGCAGGTGATGCCCGACCACACGGACGGTGAAAGCCTCCACGGTCTCCATGGGCTTCTCCTTCACAGGGCGGCAGGCGGGAGAGGCAGTTACTGACATCGTCGCCGATGGCACTGACAGCGTGAGGCACGGGACTGCCAAGGCCGGTGCGTGAGCGGTGGGCCGGGACGCCGAGGGTGGTTGAGGAGCCCGCGGACGCGGCCTTCGGTCTCGTCGCGGATGGGGCGGACGTCATCCACGGCTTTGCCGGCGCACAGCTATGCAGCGGTGAACAGCGGGAGGTTGGGGGCGGTCGCGATGCCCAGGACCGAGGCGGCCCCGAGGGAAGATCCGCCGGTCATGACGGCGCGTGGGCCGTGGCGGTCGAGGATCCGGCCGACGGGGATCCCGACGAGCGCGGCGGTGATGAGGGCGGCGGAGAAGGCGGCCGTGGTGGCGGGCAGCGACCAGCCGGTGTCGGCGGCGATGCGCGGGGCCAGGACCGGGAAGGCGTAGTACAGCACGCCCCAGCCGGTGATCTGGGTGACACACAGCGCGCCGAGAGCGGCGCGCAGCCGCGGCCGGTCCGTACGGGATCCGGTCGCGGCTGTGGCACTGTCGAGGTCGATCATGCTGGGGTCAGCAGCAGCCGCTGGAGGTGGCGGCAGCGGGTTCGGCCGCTGCCGCGCAGCATGCGCTGTCTTCCTGGCGGGTGAGGGTGTCGGCGTCGGCCTTTACTACGTAGACCTCCCAGGGCTCCTGGCCGGGGGCGTGCACCCAGACCTTGTCCTGGAGTGCGTAGCAGCAGGTGGTGTCCGCCTCCTCGGTGGTGGCAAGTCCGGCGTCGGCGAGGCGCTGCGCGGCGTCGGTGACGGCGCCGGTGGAGTCGACTTCTACGCCGAGGTGGTCCAAGCGAGTGTCCTCGGTGGTGTCGCCCTGGAAGAGGACGAGCTTGAGCGAAGGCTCGGCGACGGCGAAGTTGGCGTAACCGTCGCGGAGTTTGGCAGGCTCGGTGCCGAAGAGCTTGGTGTAGAAGGCGATGGACGCCTGGAGGTCGGGGACGCGGAGGGCGAGCTGTACACGGGACATGACGTGCCTCCTGGTGAGCGGGTTGGGATTCAGCAGCCGCCGGACGCGGCGGGGGCGCCGATCTGGAGGGTGGCGGGGGCGGCGCAGCAGCCTCCGCCCTCGGCGGCTTGCGCGGCTTCGGGTTCGTCGAAGAGTCCGGCGCCGCCGCAGACGCCAGTGTCGGGGAGGGTGAGTTCGACGCGGGCGGCGGCCTCGTGGTCGCCGGCTAGCGAGGCGGCGATGGAGCGGACCTGCTCATAGCCGGTCATGGCCAGGAACGTGGGCGCGCGGCCGTACGACTTCATGCCGGCGAGGTACACGTCCTGCTCCGGGTGCGACAGCTCCTTCACGCCGTGGGGGTAGACGGTGCCGCAGGAGTGGACGTTGGGGTCGATCAGCGGCGCCAGCGCCACCGGGGCCTGCAGGCGTTCGTCGAGGCCGAGGCGGAGTTCGGCGACGAAGGACAGGTCAGGGCGGAACCCAGTGAGGACGATGACCTCGTCCACCGGTTCGGTGCGACGCCCGTCCTCGCCGACCAGGACCAGCCGCTCGCCGTCCTTCTCGACGGCGGCGGTGCGGAAGCCGGTGACCGCGTTGGCGTGCCCGGCCTCGACGGCGGCCTTGGCCCGCAGGCCCAGCGCACCACGGGCGGGGAGTTGGTCGGCCTCGCCGCCCCCGAAGGTGCTGCCGCCGATGCCCCGGCGCAGGATCCACACCGCATGGGTGCCGGCCTCGTCCTTGGCGAGGTCGGCGAGGTGGGCCAGGGCCGTGAAGGCGGAGGCGCCGGAGCCGACCACGGCCGTGCGCTTACCTGCGTAGCGGGCGCGTACGGCGGGGGCCTTGAGGTCGGGGACGCGGTAGACGATGCGGTCGGCCGCCGCGCGCTCACCCAGCGCCGGGAGGCCGTCGCCGCCGAGCGGGCTGGGGGTGGACCAGGTGCCGGAGGCGTCGATGACGGCGCGGGCGGTGATCCGCTCCTCGGTGCCGTCGGTGCGGGTGAGGTGGACGGTGAAGGGCTGCTCCTCGCGGTCGGCATCCACCACGCGGTCGCGTCCGGCGCGGGCGACCCCGCTCACGGTGGCGCCGAACCGCACGCGGTCACCGAGGGCCTCGGCCAGCGGCTGGAGGTACTGTTCGGCCCAGTCGGCGCCGGTGGGGTAGGCGGCACCGTCGGGGCGGACCCAGCCGGTGGGGGCAAGGATCTTCTCGGCGGCAGGGTCGACCAGCTCGAACCAGGTGGAGAACAGCCGTACGTGCGACCACTCCCGCACGGCCGTGCCGCCGCTCGGACCGGCTTCCAGCACCAGGGGCTCCAGGCCCTGCTCCAGCAGGTGGGCGGCAGCGGCCAGGCCGATCGGGCCGGCGCCGACGACGACAACGGGAAGTGCGGCGGTCTCGCTCATGAGGCGGTGCCTTTCTGGGCCGGCAAACTTCTTGTTTCGACATTTGTCGATGCAATAGAGCCTGGCACTTTGCATCGACAGATGTCAACATAGACGCATGTCGAATCTGAAGGCGGTCGAACTGCCGGTCCTGGACGAGGTCGCCCCGTGCTGCCCGCCGCTGACCTCCTCCGCACTGTCCGAGGAGGACTCCGTGCGGATGGCGGCGATGTTCAAGGCGCTCGGCGATCCGATCCGGCTGCGGCTGTTCTCCCGGGTGGCCTCGCACCCGGACGGCGAGGCGTGCGTCTGCGACATCTCCGACGTCGGCGTCTCGCAGCCCACCGTCAGCCATCACCTGAAGAAGCTCCGCGACGTCGGTCTGCTGGAGGCCGAGCGGCGCGGGACCTGGGTCTACTACCGGCTCGCCCCCGGCGTCCTCGCCGGGATGGCCGGGCTGCTCACGGCCGGCTAGGGCCGGAATCGGAGTGCTCGGCCGCCGGTCGCGCCGGCGCACGGGAGTTCGCCGGGTCGCTGGACACGCAGGTGCTGAAGGTCTTAGACCTGGTCATCGCTCTCACCGGCCTGCGCGACCACGAGGCGACGGCGGGTGGCTTCTCCCCTCTTACCCTGCGCATGGTCGCCGACGACCACAAGGCGTACTACCCGGGCGCCCGGAAGATCCACCTGCGGATCACCGGCGACGCCACGACCGGGCAGCTGCTCGGCGCCCAGTTCGTCAGGCACCTGCACAGCTGGGTGCACAAGCGAGTGGACGTCTTCGCCGCCGCACTGTTCCACGCCTTGGCTGTCGATGAGGTCGAGGACCTGGATCTCTCTCCTACACGCCCCCGCTGGGCAGCCCCTTCGACGCCGTACAGACGGCCACCCAAGCCTGGGCGCGGTATCGGAGCCCGGCCGCATCCAGTGCGGCCGGAGCGAGCGGCATCGAACCTGCCACGTAGAGAAGGCAACGGCCAAGGGGCGGCCGTCCACAACAGGCCGTGGCCGAACACTGTCGGTGGCACCCGCTACCGTTCCTCTGAGCCGCAGCAGGCAAGGGGATCAACCATGGCCTTGGACTTCGACAGCCGAAAAAATCCACGCAATCACGCCGACTTCAAGAGGCTGGTGCACGCAATCCGTCACGCCAGCAAGGCGGATGAAACCATCTGGCTTGAGTGGAAGTCCGACCTGGAGCTCGACCCGGCCGACAAGGGCGACAAGAGCGGCAGGGCGCACGTCGCCAGAGCGATCATCGGATTCGCCAACCGTATGCCGGACGACGCCGGCCGCTTTGCCCAAGGCCACGGCATCCTCATGGTCGGAGTCGGCCCCGAAGGGATGCCGGGCGTCCGCCCCCACGACATCACCGAACTCGTCCGATGGATCACCCCCTACGTCGGCAACGAGATCGGATGGATGCCCACCTACGTTGAGGCGGAAGGCGAAAACGGACCTGTCGCCGTTCTCATCGTCACCGTGGACCCACCCGAGTGGGGGGATCCGATCCACTGCATGCGTAAGGAAGCCCCGAGCAAGACGAGAGACAAAAGCATTCCCGAGGCAGCGATCTTCGTCCGCACCAATGAAGGCGTGACCCGCCCCGCCAGGGCCCGTGATATCGACGCGCTCACCCGGCGGATCCAGCACCGCCAGCCCACCATGGAACTCGCAGTGGAAGTGATAGGCGGCTCCATCCAGCCGCTGTCATGCACAGATGAAGACATCGATAGCTGGCTCGATGCGGAAAGGGAGGCTGCCCTTGAGTCCTTGAACGAGTTCCTTGCGCGCCGGCCCGGGCGGTCGACGGACAGGCATCTGTTCGCATCGCTGCACGCCTATGCGCTGACGACGATTCCGGAAGAGCGCTCGGTCGAGCAGTATCGCCACCAAGTGGAGCAGCATCTCCTCAAGTGCCGCACGCAGCTTGCCGCGGCGGTTCACGAAGCTGCTGCCGCCCGCGTGCTTCCGGTGACCTTGCGCGTGCTCAACCAGACGGACGTCAACCTCGAAAACGTGCAGGTGGAACTCTACGTGCCGGGTGAGGTCCAAGCTCTCGAAGTGGGGTCGGACCGGCTCGCTTCGAATGAACATTTTCCACGGGCACTGCCCGCGCTTCCTCACTACGGTTCGGTCGCCCGCGCGTTGCCGATCGCCTTCTCGCCCGGTCTTCCTGCTGCGAGGACATTCACTCCCAGTCAAACCATCCACATTGTCAACGGTGGATCAGCGACGATCCACTTGCCGCCCGTGCATCTTCGCCCGCGCCGACACGCCGATCTTGAGGCCTTCGTCCTGGTGGCTGCGGTAGGTGAAACCGGTCCTACCACTGCGGAGTGGAGCGCAACGTGCACCAACCAAGACGGCGTAGTCACTGGGCAGGTGGAGATTCCACGAGCAGAGCCGATGCTCTTCTACGAGACTTTTGTGGCTGACGAAGAGGAGGAGTAACCACCGTCTACCGGGCCAAGGCCGTCATCGGAACCGGCTGCGCCGCCGCCCTGGACACCGAGCGCTACCTCGCGGTTCTCTGACGAGGGCGAAGACGCATGGCTGCTCCTGCTACCAAAGAGCACGCAGTTCGCCCTTGGCGGCGGCCTGTGGGCTCTTTCGCCTGTACGACTAGCCCCTGGGTGCGTCGCCTGGCGCTGGCTGTCGCCGTGCTCGCCGGGGCGGTTCTCGTACTGGTGGCCGGAGTCTGGCTCGTGGATCAGCTGTGATCGACACGCTGTTCAGCGGGCCGGGCGGGTCAGGGCCTCCAGGGCGAGCCGGGTCAGGGCTGGCTCGATGGTGGCGCGGTCCGTCATGACGGTGGTGCGGAAGCCGTGCGAAGTGAGCAGGGACATCAGCCACCAGGCTCCGGCGTCGGGATCGAGGTCGGCGCGGATGTCCCCGGCCCGCTGGCCGCGCCGGAGCAGTTCCGCCATGCCCGTCGCCACCTGCTGGACGGCCTTGCGAGCGGCCTCCTGCACCTCGGGCCCGGCGCCGTGCCCGACCGCGTCCACGAACAGCACGCCGACCGATCCCCGGGAGTGCATCCGGTCGATGTGCTCCGGCGCGAGCCAGGCGGCGAGCAGGTCGGGCACCGGCTGCCCGGCGTCGACAGCGGCCTTCAGCTGCCCGGTGACCAGGAGCGCCGCCCGTTCCAGGACCGCCGCATAGAGGGCGGCCTTGGTCCCGAAGTTCTGGAAGACCACCGGCTCGCTGACACCGATGCGCGTGGCGATGTCCGAGACCTTGCCGCGCTGGTATCCGGAGTCGGCGAACACATGGGTGGCGGCGTCGAGGATCGACTCCCGGCGCTGCTGCGCCGTCAGTCGCGTACGGCGCGGAGCCGCCGGGGCGGGAGGCGGCGGGGGCTGGCTCATGAACCCCAGCGTATCGGGGGCCTTGCCCCCCTTACTTAGTCACGACTAAGCTCCGAGTTGTTCTTAGTCATGACTAAGTAAGGAGCTGTGATGGCCCTCGGACGCCTTCTGCACGGCACCCCCAATCCCTCCGCCCCGGGCGCCATCGGGCACGCCCGCGGCTACGAGGC
>Ga0307508_10001562_pt1 | contig 25616 bp, 24 predicted proteins | sample 9_EM_MG_FD_203089 | JGI IMG/M metagenome (GOLD analysis project Ga0307508, IMG submission 203089) | Populus trichocarpa ectomycorrhiza microbial communities from riparian zone in the Pacific Northwest, United States - 9_EM | ecosystem: Host-associated > Plants > Roots > Unclassified | place... | reverse complement strand
TCTTATGTGTCCTTTGTTAATTTTGTCATCATCTTTATGTCTTTCCTAGCGCGACTTTGTCATTCTCTCTTCTCCTCTCTCGCTCTCTCTCTCTCTCTCTCTCTCTCTTTCTCTCTCTCTCTCTTTCTCTCTCTCTCTCCTTATTTTCTTGCCTTCTATCCCTCTTGTCGCTGGGCGGGGGGGTAGGGGAAGTTGCCATGAGCCGCTGGTGGACTGCTCGAGGTCGCAGTGGACGGCCAAAAGGGAAGAACTGTATATAATATCGTCATGATCCAATAGAGTCGCACACGATCGGTGGAGCGTCATCGTCAGCTATGGGGCCCGTTTAATATCGTAATGATCCAATAGGGTCGCACACGATTAATGAATCATCGTCAAATACGGAACCTGTTGTGCAACCACACAGTTAGAGAACTGACAGCAGAGGTTCGGACTACAGCTACTCAACCTACCACAGGATGACCAGGCAAGGGAGATTGTGGGTGCTGTATCAGACTTGGGAACAGGCCAGGGCGAAGGGTAAGGGGAGGGGGAGCCACAACGAGCCACCTTCGGGTTGGACAGTGGACAGGAACTGGTGGGTGCAATTGCCATGATTTTCATAGGTCGTATGCGAATAATGAATAATTAAATAAAAAAACTATGGAACCCATTGTTTTTAGCCGCGCAATTGGTCTCTGTGGTATTGGTCCTGCCTGTCCGAAAGTTTCAACCTGCTGACGAACTATTGCTTTGCAATATCCATGCTTTGTCTTGATTCTACGACTTGGCACTGAGAATCCCGGTTTTTACAGAAGACATCAACGGCTCCACTCGTGTCATAGTTGATTCCATACTTGCTATGTATCGCTCTCAACTCCAGACTCCTCATCCTGCCGCACATCCGCAGACTCCTTGTCCTGCCCCGTATCTCCAGACCCCTCGTCCTCACCCACATCATCACCCTCCATACCCTTCCTAATCACGTCGGTGTCATAGCTGTTAAACGATACACCACCAGTATCCTCTCTGGTGGCATCGTCAGGGATAATGCCATCCTCGGTGTCGATCAATTTTTCGTTGACTGCCAGCGGAATCTGCACCTGCTGATATGCAGGCATCAGCGGTTTAGGCTCCGCGATCAGTGCCGACATCATGCCGGCATCGATTTCCTCGGGAGACGTGTCGTCCACCACTGGCGGAGTGCCATTCATGGGTTTTGCATCAATGAGGTGCTTGCGCAGCTCCGTGGTGATCGTTGTGACCACTTTGTCTCGGTATGCAGGTGGAAGTGCGTTCCATGTGTTCATCAACTTGGTATATACCGCTTGAAATGTTGTTAGCCTCGTTCCCCGAGTGTCCAATGCCAACTTACTGCCGTCATTTGTCATATTGAATGAGTACATCCAAGGTGGTTGTTTAGTACCAGCGGTCCTGGCTGTCGTCACACCATTGTTATTCTGGCATTCGCGCAGTGCATGATGCAATGCTGTGGTTGCATAAACGATCAACGAAGGGGGAGGGCTCTGAATTATCCAATTGTAAAGCCCAGGGTTGCCCTCTCGGGTTCTCTTGAAGTATTTGATGCAGAGAAACTGGGGGATTTGACCCGCAAGAAAGTAGCTTGCTCATGGCTAGGAAGCCGGTAAGCCCTACTGAGAACTGTGCGAACTTACCAGGAATGCTAGGAACCACCTACCCCATGTGCTAGGTTACGATCAGAATCTCTCACGGCGAAGGTGTTGCACTCAAGCAAATTATTGATGGTGACTAATCATTCAGCATCGTTAGGGAGCTCGTGTAGGCGATAAAGCTCGCTAATGCTCGACTGTGCCTTTTCAATCATGTGTGATAGTGTACCAGTCAGGGCATTCTTGAGCTGGATACACAATGCATACCATGGCGTTAAAAGCTGCAAACTGTACTTTGGGGAAGGAAGTCATTACCGCTGCAAGGTTCGATTTTTTGTGAACGTCGAACTTAACATGCATACCCGTATCTATGCATACTCGTGGCCACAATATATTTATTTGCTAAATTGTGTTTAGGTCAGCAAGAAAGGTAAAATCCACACCTGGGATAGTATTCACAACTCACGCATATAATTTCGTCTTCCCGGAGAAACGGCTGATGCTTCATAGTGTGCTGCTCCAGTAGCCTCTTAACCGTGTTGAGCACAAATGCCAGCGGCATACTACCTTGGTGGATGACACTTTGCCTGCCATTGGATGTCCTGGATGCCACCAAAAGCACTTCTGAGGATGTTGGAGCTGGTACCAATGAATTCGGATGAGGACTTTGTGCAGCCCGCCGCCTGATTGCGGAAGTGGTGATGCTGGGGCTGCTTGCAGAATCTGATGTGATATCCAGAGTCGCTACGGCCGGTGTTGCCTTGACTTGTACGGCCCCTGATACTGCTCTACGAATGCTGTTTGTCACCTTGGGGACCTTTGTCCGGTTGTCTTCAGAGGTAGCAGTCCTTGGCCGCTTGGCCATAGGTACTGCAGGCAATGCAAGGCGTTCTGGCTGCCAAGAAGTCAGAGTTTTCTGCGCCTCGGTCTGCCACGACATCAAAGTTTTCTGTGTCTTCTCTACCCTCTTTTTCTTCGACTCACGCTGCATTGTCTCGGACATGATGAGGATTGATGGGCGTGCTGTGAGTGGAAGCGGACGACCTTCGTGGTGGTTGGTACGCTGGCACAAACATCTACAATAAATACGATATCAACGAATAAGCAAGGTAATGCGGGAAACAATATCTAGATGATACTGACGACTTTCAAGCGATTGGATTCAGATAACCGTGGTGGAGAGCGAAGCAGACGACCTTCGTGGAGTGGTTGATACGGTGGCACAACACCTGCAATAAATATGATATCAATGAATAAGCAAGGTAATGGTAATGCGGGAAACAATATCTAGATGATACTGACGACTCAAGCAATTGGACTCAGATAACCGTGGTGGAGAGCGAAGCAGATGACCTTCGTGGAGTGGTTGATACGGTGGTTCCAGAACCTGCAGTGCTGGGGGCATTTGTGAAGGGGTCGAAGCAACCTGACAAGGGGTATCTGTATTGCGCACCGACAACAAAATACACACACCTCCAGCCGTGATAGAAATACAGAATATAAACCGAAATGCAGAAAGCCCAACCGAACGTGCAATTGCCCTACTAGACGTGTCTTTCACCTACTCATGTGTGCTTCCTGCAGCATTGACCACTCCTCCATCATTCTGGCTGCCCTTGTCTTGACCCGGCCTCGCCCAAACCTCCATCCTCGGCTTCATCAATCATAGCGGCACGACACGCCCTGGTGAACCACGACATAATAGGGATGAGATTTCGACATCTCGGTGTCGGTGGATTGAATGGCTCCCATGAGGGAACCTCAGTCGTACAAGGTGGCACAGTCGCATCACCCGAGTTTGCAGATTCTATGTAGCCCCCCGTACTGCTCGTAGAGCTATCCCCGCCCTTCACACTGGGGTGCTCCCCAACCCCGGCGCCGCTACCAGAGATCCTTCGGCGCTTCCTCTGGGAGTGACCGTCGCTGCTGTCACTGACGACGCACTCGCCTCCCTCAGCGATGGGGTCTGAGATGAGGCTTTGCTGCCGTTTCTTCGCCTGGTGAGTGACTTCCGAAATTCCAGAGATGTAGTTTGCTTCATGCGGGTAGCAGAAATCGCGGAAGCCTAGGTCACTGGCTAGCAACTTGAGGCAGCGGGATCGGCAGTCGAGCTGGGCCTTTTGGCGGCCGATAACGTTGATGGATACAAGGAGATCGGCCTTGGTCTGGACACCCCTGTTCGGTAAGTGGGCAGCATGGATAACGCGTTCCACGGCATCAAACGTTGTCTGCACCTCGCGTGGAGGGGTGTCACCCCTGCTACTTGCCAGATCACGACGGAGGATTACCAAGACCCAGAGCAGCATGTACGTCGATAGCAAGAAGAATGCCCACACCAAGTTGTCGCTCCACAGCTGCGTCGTGTCCAGTGGTGACAGCTTGTATGTGCCTCGTGACATTCTTGCCATCTGCTCCACTTCAGCCAGCGCCGTTTCGTCTCTTGCGGTGGAATACTGCCGCGGCTCCAGAAGGCATCCGTACATGGCACAGGGCTCGCGCTTCACGCAGAATCTCTTCACTGCATCGAAGAGAGCCTGGATGCTAAGGGCAGGGATGTTGGTGAGGTGCTTTCGCACATCAGTGCCGAAAACGTCGTAATCATTATGGACGCCACTCTGAGAGCCGTTGTCCGCGCAGTCAGGGTTGATGATGACTGCCCGGAACAGACAGACGCGAGAGTCGCCATCAGATTCCACACGTTGTCGTCCAAGGAACTCCACCCTTCCCTTCCATTTCCCAGCCAGTGGGAGGACGAGAGATGGTTGTAGCGGGAACCACCTTGTTGGTTCCTCCTTCCCAGCTCCCTTCTCCATGCCTTTCCCGCGGTCGCCCCGTTCCGCACGTCCTTCACCGCCATCCCAGCCAGTTCTACCGCTTGGTGTATGTAGTCCTATCGGTGGCAGTTCGTCGCCATTCGCATCGCCGTTAGTCGTGGGTGCCTGTGCAGCAACGGCATATAGCTGCGCATGGGTTTTGTTGAAACAATCCCGTAGGAACGCTTGGAAGGCACCCCACCACTCATGGTATTCCCCTTCCCGATCGTTGCGATATGTCCACATCCCCTGCAATTGCGCGAAGTGCTTTGTAGTTGTCTCATCCACGAAAAGGATGAAGTATTGAAGGCTCAGACTGTTCGAATCCTTGACACCGGGTACGAGGGATCTCGGGAGCAAGGGGGATCTTGGGAGCGGTTCGCTCGGTTTAGAGTGGAAAGCACTACTGGAGTGTTTGTGCATTGGTAGTCGGTTGTAGCGTCTGGTAGTGGTGGAACGCTTTGTAATTGGGTCTGAGATTGATGCACTTATAAAGGGGTTATATAGTATCCAATGATATCAGTATTGCCACCGCAGAATGTCGTAGAGCCTTGGTGTTTGTGTTGCGGCTGCAATACGACATTCCAGAAGCGTGTAAGGACAATAGCACTTTCATTCAAACTGGCCCAAGACGCTGACATTACGTCCCAGAATAGCACAGGCTGTGTTCTAGCAGCAAACTTCGGCTTCCACGCGTGACATCCCTGTCAGTATTCCAAAAACACGTGACCGAACGATGGAAAAAGATGGACGTCAGGTCGTCGTGGGCTACATTCAACTGGATACTCGATTTTTGGATTCGAACAACTACTGTTGATATAGTCTCTGCTAATGGGGAGCATAAAGTACTTGGGAATAGAGTTTACACCACAGTGAGAGAGGCGTCATCCAGACGACTCGTGCCGCAGTATATGCCTTCCGGACGACGAGTGACTGCGTATATTTCTATCTGACGACGAGTGTCAAGGCAAATGGCGTCCTGACGAAGCCTATCACAGCATATGGTTTTCGGATGACGAGTGTCAGGGAATGAGCCTTCCGGACGCAGAGTGTCAGGGAATATGTCTTCCAGACGACGAGTGTCAAGGCATGTAGTGTCTGGATGATACCTACCAGGGTAGATGCCTTCCAGACGCAGAGTGTCAAGGCATATTTTTTTTCAGATGACGATTGTCAAGGTATTTGCCTTCGGGATGCTGCGTGCCAATGCATATCTTCCGACGCGTACCACCGCATACCTTCCGGACTACACTTGTCAGTGTACATGCTGCTCCACAAGTGAGGCGGGTGTGCATGTGTATACCATACTAGATGAAGATGGGCACAGCATTAGGCTTCCAGGCAGCGAATGTCAAAGTGTTGCCTTTTCTTCCCGACGATAAGTGTCAAGGTATATGGCGTCCGGACGCCGCCTGCCACGGCATATGCATTCCAGACAACGAGTACCCGGGTACTTTCCCTTCCAGAGACAGAGTGTCAGTGTATATTTCTTCCAGACGACGAATGTCATGACCTGTGGCCTCTGGACGACACCTGCCATGGCATATGCCTTCCGGACGGTGAGTGCCAGGTTATTTGCCCTTCCAGACGTAGAGTGTCAGGGTATATTTCTTCCAGACGACGAATGTCATGACATGTAGCGTTCGGATGACGCCTGCCACGGCATATGCCTTCTGGACGGCGAGTGCCAGGGTATTTGCCCTTCCAGACACAGAGTGTCAGGGCATATTTCTTCCAGACAACGAATGTCATGACATGTCGTGTGACGACACCTGCCAGGTCATATGCCTTTCGGACGACAAGCCAAGTTACGTGGTGTCCGGACGACACCTGCCACGGCATCTGCATTCCGGACGACGCGTGCCAGGGTACTTTCTCTTCCAGACGCAGAGTGTCAGGGCATATTTCTTCCAGACGACGAATGTCATGACATGTGGTGTCCAGACGATGCCTGCCATAGCATATGCCTTCCGGATGGCGAGTGCCAGGGCATAGTTCTTCTAGACGACGAGTGTCATGACATGTGGCGTCCGGATGATACCTACCAGGGTATATGCCTTTCAGATGCACAGTGTCAAGGCATATTATTTTTTCAGACGACAAGTGTCAAGGCATTTGCCTTCGGGATGCTGCGTGCCAATGCATATCTTCCGACGCGTACCACCGCATACCTTCCGGACTACGCTTGTCAGTGCACATGCTGCTCCACAAGCGAGGCGGACGTGCATGTGCATACCATACTAGACGAAGATGGGCACAGCATTAGGCTTCTGGGTGGCGAATGTCAAAGCGTTGCCTTTTCTTCCCGACGATGAGTGTCAAGGTATATGGCGTGCGGACACCGCCTGCCACGGCATATGCATTCCGGACGACGAGTGCCCGGGTACTTTCCCTTCCAGAGGCAGAGTGTCAGCGTATATTTCTTCCAGACGACAAATGTCACGACATGTGGCGTCTGGACGACCCCTGCCACGGTATATGCCTTCCGGATGGCGTGAGTCAGGGCATATTTCTTCCAGACGACGAATGTCATGACATGTAGCGTTCGGATGACGCCTGCCACGGCATATGCCTTCTGGACGGCGAGTGCCAGGGTATTTGCCCTTCCAGACACAGAGTGTCAGGGCATATTTCTTCCAGACAACGAATGTCATGACATGTCGTGTGACGACACCTGCCAGGTCATATGCCTTTCGGACGACAAGCCAAGTTACGTGGTGTCCGGACGACACCTGCCACGGCATCTGCATTCCGGACGACGCGTGCCAGGGTACTTTCTCTTCCAGACGCAGAGTGTCAGGGCATATTTCTTCCAGACGACGAATGTCATGACATGTGGTGTCCAGACGATGCCTGCCATAGCATATGCCTTCCGGATGGCGAGTGCCAGGGCATAGTTCTTCTAGACGACGAGTGTCATGACATGTGGCGTCCGGATGATACCTACCAGGGTATATGCCTTTCAGATGCACAGTGTCAAGGCATATTATTTTTTCAGACGACAAGTGTCAAGGCATTTGCCTTCGGGATGCTGCGTGCCAATGCATATCTTCCGACGCGTACCACCGCATACCTTCCGGACTACGCTTGTCAGTGCACATGCTGCTCCACAAGCGAGGCGGACGTGCATGTGCATACCATACTAGACGAAGATGGGCACAGCATTAGGCTTCTGGGTGGCGAATGTCAAAGCGTTGCCTTTTCTTCCCGACGATGAGTGTCAAGGTATATGGCGTGCGGACACCGCCTGCCACGGCATATGCATTCCGGACGACGAGTGCCCGGGTACTTTCCCTTCCAGAGGCAGAGTGTCAGCGTATATTTCTTCCAGACGACAAATGTCACGACATGTGGCGTCTGGACGACCCCTGCCACGGTATATGCCTTCCGGATGGCGTGAGTCAGGGCATATTTCTTCCAGACGACGAATGTCATGACATGTGGCGTCCGGATGATACCTGCCATGGCATATGCCTTCCGGACGGCGAGTGCCAGGGCGTAGTTCTTCCAGACGACCGATATTTTTTTTCAAGACGAGTGTCAAAGTATTTGCCCGCGGGGCGCTGTGCCCGACATGCCACTCGCAACGCGAGGTGCGAGGTGGCCCATGCGTATGCGTACTAGACGAAGATGGGTACCGCATTAACCTTCATCAGGAAAAAAAATATTTACGTTGGGTGCATTGCTACGCACCTAACGCACACAATACACTCAACGCACTCAATGAGAACCTCTCCCTATGCACAACAATTTTTAGTAATTTTGCCTATTAACGAAAAACGAACGCTGGTTTACCTATCGACAGATGCCATTCATGGTGACGTGGCTTGCCGTGTCGACGTGCTATTCCGTTGGCAACGAGAAGTCCATCCTATGCAAATTCCGGTCGTCTATCGACACAGCCTACCATGTTGAGGTACTTTTTCGTAGCAACGATTGCGACTACTATAGACGTCACTAAACCTATCCAATTGGCTCTCCGTTGCCAACGAGAAGTCCTCCCTATCCAATTTCTCGTCACCTATTGACGGAGCCATCGGTGCCGAGGCGGCCTTTGCTAGCAACGAACGCTTCTACTATAGGCGTACGCAATTCCTCTCGATGTGCTTTTCCTTTGCCAATGAAGAGTTGATAAAGAAATTCCAATGGTTTACACAGTCCTTCCTACCTAATTTCCCGTTGCCTACCAACGCAGGCCTTCCTACCAATGTAGCTTTCCTATGAAAGTGTAAACGGTACTTGTATAGTGGCATCATCCATATCACTCGTACCAATAGATAGTTCCGTCTAATTAAGTATTTCTAACCCTGGTCTGTTCTACTCAAAAGAATTCTATAGCATGCATTTCACCATCCCCATCAGAAACATCCCCCTCAGAAAGCATATTGTTCATATCTGACTCGTCCCCACCGTCGTCCCCACCGTCATCCCCACCGTCGTCCCCATCCTCGGGTGTATCCCGAGTACCGTCATCCTCATCCGCATCCTAATTTTCCCAACTGGCATCCTCCTTGTCCGCATCATTGCCCCGCTTCGAGGCTCGGCCACAAGCACTCTGGTCGTTAGTGCTGCCCGACACACCTCCGACAATCCTTCTCTGCAGTATCGCCAATGGTCCCAAATCGACCCGAGGAGGTAGGGGCTCAGCAAGGAATGCTGCTAACAGATCTGGGTCCAGTAGCTGGGAAGGAGCGGGATCCATCGGTGGTATCGATTTGTCAGCTGCCGTTTGGGACTGGATTTCGGCCATAAGTGTATGCTGTATCGTACTCGCGGCCTTTTGCTGTAATGCAGGAGGAAGGTCCTCCCAGAGAGACATAAATGCGGTATATGGCGCTGTAGAAATAATTAACGCTGCTCCTGGAGGGAAAACCTAGTACTCACCGCCATCATTTTTTAAATTGAAAAAAAAGCTCCAACCCGCTGACTTGCATTCGGTTTGCCGCGACGATGATCCCAAAGGGGGCTCACCCTCACTCTTTCGACACTCCTGGAGTGCATGATGGAGCACCATCACCACGTAAACAATCAAGGTAGGGGGCAGTTGCTCTTCGAGTACCCAGTTGTACAGTTCTGGGCTTCGAATGCGACTTTTCTTGAAAAAGTGAAAGTTGAGGAATCGCGGGATTTGACTTGCGAAAAATAGTGTAACACGCTGCTAGGAAAAGCGTTAGACAATTTGACTGCGAAGAGGGCGGAACGGAATCTCTATCTACCTCAGGGGGCAATTGCCGATCGCTATCACGGTAGATAAACGTTTAGTCACGTAGCAATTCATCAACTGCGCCTAAACGATCTGGATTGTTCGAATCTGCGTTTAAGCCGTACAGGTCGGCAATATGGTTACGCACTGTGGAAATCCAACTCGATTGCATAGTATGATATGCATTCTTGATGTATACCAACCACGCCCAACACATACTGTTAGCAGCTTATCCAATGCCTGTGACCAGCTGAGGGAGAGCATTAGGGGGTATACGTATTTCATATTGTGAGCCTCTGACACGTTGAAATAGACATTGAGTCCCTTCTGTTTGTTGGCCTCCGGCCACAGGTTGCAAACAGTCTAAAAGGCGTAGATGTCAGTACGCAAAGTGAACACAACACATGAAGTCCCATTCAATACTGACGTCCAACATCTCACCAGGAGCAATAAAAGGCAACACTCGATAGCAATGCCGCTCGAGTAGTCGCTTCACCGCTTCCAGCACAGCCAATTCAAAATTACCGGAATGTAGCGCACTTCGCGGCCCAGCGCGACCAGTGAACGCTGCAACTGAACCTAGTTCCGATGGTTGCAAAGGCGAGGCGAGAGATGTACCGGAAGATGTGGTAGACACTGGGGAAGGGTGGCTATCAACACGCCCTTCTCTCAGTGAAGAGGATCTTACCGCAACTGGATTAGGCTGATTCCCAGTTCCAGTAGTAGTGTCCGGTGCTTTCCGACTCTTTTTGCGCCGCTGCTCGCCATTCGGCGTTGTGCTTGGCCTCTTGCCTGCTGTGATGGCTGTTGGAGTGGGGAGTTCAGGTTCAGAGCAAGGTGGAGGTCGCGTTCGTCATGGTAGTGAGCCCTCCGCCTGACTCTGCTGCGGAACCTGCGATCTGGTAGCCCTGTGGGAAGTCGGCATGATGGATGTGCAAAAAGTGGCAAGAAGGCGATGTGAGAGGTACAGAAGAAAGAACCAACGCCACACTAGGAGGGGGGTTTTATTTTCCGAGCCCAAAAATGATGACACTGTAGTCACGATGTAGTAAATGACAACACGGTAGTATGAGTCAAAAGCTTTGGCGGGAGGCTAGTTGTTGGCGCAAAAAACTTAAAGGAGGTGGGAGACGAGTAGAAGTACAGGGATGTATCCGAAATACGAAGGAAGCACTTGCACTGAATGAAGAAATCTCTTCCGCCGGATAGCAGAGGAAGCACTTGCGCCGAACGAAAGAAGCACTTGCGCCGAACGAATGGAAGCACTTGCGCCGAATGAAAAAAGCACTTGCGCCGAACGAAGGAAGCACTTGCACTGAACGAAGGAAGCACTTGTGCCGAACGAAGGAAGCACTTGCACCGAACGAAGGAAGCACTTGCACCGAACGAAGGAAGCACTTGCGCCGAATGAAGGAAGCACTTGCGCCGAATGAAGGAAGCACTTGCACCGAACGAAGAAATCTCTTGCGCCGGATAGCAGAGGAAGCACTTGCACCGAACGAAGGAAGCACTTGCGCCGAATGAAGGAAGCACTTGCACCGAACGAAGAAATCTCTTGCGCCGGATAGCAGAGGAAGCACTTGCACCGAACGAAGGAAGCACTTGCACCGAACGAAGAAATCTCTTGCGCCGGATAGCAGAGGAAGCACTTGCGCCAATCGAAGAAATCTCTTGCACCGGTTAGAGTTAGTCACTTATGAATCCCTGTCGTGAGTAAGAATTCAATCTTGCCTTATTGGCGCAATGGTTAAGAACTAAGTCTAGTGCACTGACCTTGGAACCCTGCATGCAGTTGCGGTTCGACTCCGGTTGAACTACAGAAATTTGGAAGGACCAAGAATTGAGGGGCCACCTAGCTAGTCTAAGTGGTAAGAGGGTTGCCGCAGCCGGCCAGCGGTTAATTCTCCGTTCACTAGTCTTATGATTAACCCTTGCTATCGATCAGGTTAAGGTTCCGTCCACTTGTGTGTAGGAGGCGAGAGAGTAAGCGATGAATTTGGGATACTGGTGCACAATTTTTTTTTTTATTTTGTTTATATTTTACCACTTTTTTTCTGGTCTGCTACTGTACCTTATAATTTACAACAGACAGGAGAGTGAACGCTGATGGGTGAATGTGAGACTGGGGTGTTAACACGTCACCGGAGTCACAGTAGAATCGATGTATCGTCGTAATGTTTTCGATAATTCACAGCAGAATAATTTAATAGTAAAGTTATTCTCTGTCCTTCCCCTTTTTTGCGCGGCGCACTGGTCGGCTATAAGAGCAGAGTCGCGATCCATACTCTTTCTCCTCAGCACGCAAGCCGATTCCTTTCCTTTGTCTTCAGCGCTGCGCCAGCGCATGCCGATCCGTCCTCTTTGTCCTCAGCGTGCAAGCATATACCAATTCCTTCTCTTTTCCTCAGGATTCACTCACGTGCGCACTAGCCAAGGTGGACGTGGGCCTAAGCCCAGGATGCTCTGGAGTTTCCATGTGAGCGCATCTCATGACATCTTGTGATGTCAGTTTGGCACTGAATAATGAAGGAGTCAGAGCGTTAGCATTTTGATAGCCCGGAAACTACCTTGAGCGAGATGAGAATTACCGCCACCTCTCCACCTCCACCAACATCCTGCTACATCCATCCGAGTATCACAAAATCCGAGTATCTCAAAACATATTCAACACTCACCAATCTACTATCACTCCAGAATTATGTCGCGGACCGGTGTTGCGAACCTACTTTGTAAGTTCTGTTTTAGGAGATTCATGCAGCCGATATGGCTCCAGAATTACATCGAAAAGAAACATCCAGAAGTTTGGTCACAACGCTGCAAATCAAAAAAGCGAGCTGCCGACGAGTCTGAACAGGACCAAGATCACCAAGCGAAGTACATGCGCTATTCCTTGAGTACCTTCCTCCCGAATAACGGTTCTCCTAGTTACGAAGCCGACGATGATGATGGTACTCAACCAGCGAACAAAGCCGCGAACAATCCCGCCGACAAGCCGGAAGCCGCTGCTACCGTGCAAGTATACCCTGATGCCGCCCTTCCCTGTGCCTACGTCCCCCGACCTGAAGAATGCGCTCGCACCGATGGCGATCTGTACTACCCATTTGCCAGTGAAGAAGAGTTCAACTTCGCGGAGATGGTCATAGTTGAGAAGTTCAGCGTGCAGAGCATCGACAGGATGCTAAAGGACAGTGTTGGGGTGAAGGATGAGATAAAGGCTTTGCTGAAGTCCAATTACTGCCTACGCCAGAAGGTTGATCGAATGGAGGACGGGCTCGGAGCTAGTTCATGGTGGAAATGCCACTTGGAGAATATCCTCTGGAACGCGCAGCATGCCAAAGAGCCAATCAAATTCTGGCATCGTGACATTATCGAGTGCGCGAAGTGGCTTCTCCAGCAGCCAGCATATGAGAAGCACCTTTCATACGTACCTCAGAAGCGGTTTGAGGCAGAGGGAAGACGCGTGTATGGTGAGATGCACACCGCCGACTGGTGATGGGAACGGCAGGTGTGAACCCTCTCGGGCAACAGAATCTCTATTTGTGGGTGTATTTGAACACGCTGACAGAACGTACAGAGCTCCCTAAACGGTGGGGATACAGTGGTACTGATCATCTTCTTGTCCGATGCGACGTACCCGACGAACTTCTCTGGTGACAAGAAAGCGTGGCCGGTATATATGACGATAGGAAACCTATCTACCACAGTGCGAATGGTGCCCAGCCAGCACGCGATATTGCTGATCGCCCTCTTACTAATCCCAATTAAGCTGTGCGATGTCCCGATTTCTCAATATACTGCTCAGAAAGAGCACAATCGGACGATTCAGCAGCACGTCTTACATCACGTCCTTGAGCCCTTAATGGATGCGAACCGCCAGGTATTCAATGCCCGATGTGCCGATGGCTACTTCAGGCACTGCGTTGCATCGCCCGCCGCCTGGATCGCCGACTACCCGGAACACCGAGACCTTCATAATGTCAAGAATGGTATTTGCTACTGGTGCGAGTGCCCGTACAAGCAAATGGGCGAGTTTCCCGTCAAACCTCACGAGCATCGGATCCACACCCTGTACAGAATGCTCAGTGAAACAAATACTCCGGAAGCAAAGGTGCATCTTACGCATCGTGGCGTCCACCAAGGTTCGAATGTGCTCTGGGATTTTGACTGCGTGGTCAGTGACCTTCCGAAACCAGACTTGTTGCACACAATGCAGCTGGGAATGTTGAAGCACCTCCTTGGATTGCTGCAGGACTTTCTCAAGCAGCATAACTGTCTCGAGGTGTTCAACAACATCTGGCTGTCGGTGACAGCGTACCTGGATATGCTGCAACCCCAGAAGGCATACGGGGAGGTGTCGAGCTTGCAGGGTAAGGAGATCAAAGTCATGTCTCGGTTTCTTGTCGGGGTGTTGTGCTGCGCTCTGCGAACTGCAGCCCCTTCCCAGCGTGGCGTTTTTGACGACGCGATTGTGTGCTGCCGAACCCTCGTCGAGTTCTACTTCTATGCGCAATATGAATCCCATGATGGAGAAACGTTGGCTCTCATGGACGACGCCGTGAAACACTTCCACACCTCCAAGCGTGTCTTCCGCCAATTCCGGGTCACCAAGAAAGTAGCCCACCAGGGCAAGGGATACTGAAAGACGTTAATGGAGGAGCGAGATGCCGCGCTGCAAGGAAAATCAGTCGCCCAGCAGGAGAAGCTGCGTAAGGAATGGCGGTCATTCATTAGCGTAGAGATGGTTGAACACAACGAGGAAGGTAGCGATTTCAAATTTCCCAAGATTCACCAGATGCTTCACTTTGGGGAACAGATAAGGCGCTATGGTTCTCTCAGGCAGTGGTCTACCAAGACAGGAGAAAGCTCGCACCGTACTCAACTAAAGGCTCCATACAAGAAGTCGAACCGGACCGGTGATATCTACGGGCAGATGATTGAGAACTACCTACGGAGTGACGCATTTGCCATACGGAGACTCAACATCGCCGCGAGGAGAGGTGAAAACGCCGGAACTAGTAGGGGCACCATCGGCGATTCCTTAGCTGGTGTGAAATTTACTTCCGACCAAAGCTCCTCCGGGCAGGCAAAGATCATCTCTTTCGCTACGCTACTCGCATCTGTACAGGACAACAACCTTCGGAACAAGCTACACCATGCGACAAATCGCTTCCTCCTTTCCCGAAAGATCAAAATTGCTTCCGACAACCTGCTGTAGTGTGCGGTAAACGTGTATCACGGCATGCGAGTCCCCCTCACCAATATGTACGGTGAGAAGATGATTCAATACGTTCGATGTACAGGTGAAAAGTCTTGGTACAGACAACCAGCACGCCGTGACTGGGTATGGGTCAAGGTTTCCAAGCAATGGGAGGATCAAGTGCCACCGTATGGTGTGCTTCGAGGATGTCTACCGTACCGTCTCTTGAAACTCTTCAAGCTTACTGCTGACGGAGGACCCATTTGGTGCGCGTTCGTCCAAACAACGACCCCGGCGGCAGGCGGTATGCCTGAAAGGGTGTCTAGAATGGTAAAAGTCACCAAACATACGACAGGCAGTGGGTACGCGATGATCAGCGGGGATACTATCAGTGGCGCAGCGCATCTAATTCCTGAGGAACCTGACTGCTTGGAAATTCTGAATAAAGCATGGATGGTGAATAGCCACATTGATTTGGCTACTTGGAATGAGGTGTACTAGCTCCTGGGAGGGCGTTTATGACATCGCGGCGGAAAACACGCTACGTCGATGGTCTCTCCAATGACACTCTTCTACGTTGACGGTCTCTCGACTGACACTCCTCGACGTTGACGGTCTCTCAAATGACACTCTGTATGTCGACGGTCTCTTGAATGACACACTGAGTGCGAGAGTCTAGGTGGAAGTGTAACGGCGGGCCTGGCAGGCGGCGCCCTCCAAGTAGCAACGTTGCAAATGCGCAGCGAGGGAACGAAGAGTCGACCGACCACGCGGACAAGCGGACGCCAAGACGGAGGAGATGGAGTCGGGCGAGTGCTTTGACAAGCAGACGCCGGAGATGGAGGAGACGGAGCCGGGCCAGCACTTCCACGAGCGGATGCTGAGACGAAGAACAGGCGAGCGCTTCAACAAGCGGATGCCGCGAGGACGAGTCAGGCAAAGGAACGGGGTGAGGAAACGTCAGACGGACGTATCAGTTGGGGAACAGGAACGGAAGCGGAACGGGAACGGGAATGGAAGCGGAACGGGGGCAGGAGGGGGAACATCAGACGGACGTATGGGATTGGAAATGAACAACGTGGGAGGGACTTATCAAACGGGAAATGGACAGCGTCGGACAGACGAGTTAAACAGAAAACAGACAGCGTCGGATGGAGGTGTCGAATGGGAACGGAGCAAGGGCGGGCGGACGCTAGACGAGGGAATGCCGCGGAGAGAGGAGCGGACCAAACACTGGACAAGCGCACACTGTGGAGAGAGGAACGGAGGAGCAGACCGTACACTGGACAAGCGAACGCCATGGTGAGAGGAGCGGAACGAACGCTGGACGAGCGAACGTTGCGGAGAGAGGAGCAGCCCGAATGCTGGACGAGCAAACGTCACGGAGAGAGGAGCGGAACGAATGCTGGACGAGCGAACGCCGCGGAGAGAGGAACAGGCCGAACCGAGAGCGGGGACGAGGAAGAGGACGGGGACGGGGACGAGGCAAGGACGATGATGCGGACAGGAACGGGGACTGGCAGGCGTCGGACGGGGATACCAGACAGACAGTGGACGGTCAAACACCGGGCAGTGAACGTCTACCGGGAGGAACCAGAGGAACAAGAGGAACCGGAGGACGACCACGAGGTCAGAGGTCAGAGGTCAGAGATCAGAAGTCGTGAACGGGAACGGGCGACTGCTCATCGAACGACCGCCACCACTGGAAAGAACAGAGATCTTGATTCGTAGTATTGACAGAATAGTGAAGGATCCAAGTAAGATAACAGGAGGTTGCATGAAGAGAAGAAGCAGACGATACACAGCAGAAAGTCCTCCTTATATACACTGTCCATGCAACTCACATGTGTACTCATACACATGTACTCGTACTCACTTCTCTCATGCAACTAAGCCCAGAAGCAGCATTCTTTCCAAGCGCGCAAGCAAACCCAATCCTTCCGAACGCGCAAGTAACTCAATCCTTTCGAACACGCAAGCAACTCAATCCTTATGAACGCACAAGCAAACTCAATCCTTCCAAACGCAGAAGCAAACTCAATCCTTTCAAGCGCGCAAGCAAACTCAATCCTTTCGAACGTGCAAGCAAACTCAATCCTTCCAACACGCAAGCAAACTCAATCCCTCCAAATGCGCAAGCAAAAACTCAACGCTTCTGAAGGCCAAGACCTGCGCCGTGACAGGGAGGCAAGAGTGGGAGTAGGACCTCGGCGGCCGAACTGGTTTGCTGGGGAATATCTTGCGGTAGCAAAGCGGAACCCGTGTGACCCATAGAAGCTATGGGAATGACGAGGTTTGCAGCAGCACCGTATCTTGCCATTGGTACCGGCCGGCACAAGCCCGCTCTGGGCCGAGGCCCGCATTTCACCTTGGCTTCGGCTGGTGCATATGTGAGTGAATTCCCGAGGAGAAAGAGTGCACATTGGTATGCGCTTGCACGGCGCTGAGGATAAAAAAAAACGGAGTGGTATGCGTCGGCGCGCTGAGGACAAAGAGTACGGATCAGTATGTGCTTACACATCTCTCTATTCTTAAAGACAAGGTCAAAGGATAGAGGACGACAACAGCGCATAGCAACTCCGCTCTTATAACTGACCAGCGCGCTGCGCGGAAGAGGGGGAGGACAGAGAGAAATGGCAACGACACCCCTTAGACTATTCTGTTGTGAATTATCGAAGACCTGACTACTATTACATCGATTCTACGGTGACTCCGGTGACGCTCAGCACCCAAGTCTCACAGTACTGCCTTTCAACGGAAAACGCTAAAGCTACTACATGGCTACTAGTTCTGCCGCCTGGCGTTACCTACGGATGTCAGCTATGCGTGGATAGTTACATTACTGCCAGGGCTGCCATTCAACGGAAGATGCTCAAGCTGATGCGTGGATAGTAGACGCGCTGCCTGGCATTGCCTCTGAGAGTCACAACTGCGTGCATAAGACATTACCGTGTCAATACTGCCTTCCAACGTAAAATGCCGCGACACAAGGCATGGATAGTAAATGCGCTGCACCATGCCGCATCTGCATGGAGCGGTACCTACCAACTTTGGAAAACACAGTGTTACAGTGGGTATTTGGAGGACTGGAGTGACGAAGGAAAAATGGAGTAAGAGTGGGAAAAATAAAAATGGAGTAAGTGAAGATGAATGAGGGAAAGGGCTAGGGTTGAAAAAGATGGGGTTGAGGTATTTAGGGCAGTGCTAGTGTGTGGGAGGGGATTTTGCCCTGAGTATAAAATAGTTTCTTCTTGTGTTGTTAGAGAAGCAGCCTACGACGAATTCATAGCTTCTCTTCACGTTCTCCCCCACTTTTGCACGAATACTACACATTTTTGGTTGGGTTTGGCCCTTCCCCCTTCCACAGAAGAATCTCACACAGTGCCCATTCTCTTGGCTCCCCAACACTGGTGACCACGGCAGGGAGCCAGCTGTTGTTGAGGATTCTTCTTACGACCCCGTCCAACTTTCACCACCTATTTGGTTGCTCTGAGCAGAGGGATGCCCGTTGCGGGTCCAAACTCGGAGAACCATCGAACCTACGCAAACACTGAACAACGTCGGGGTGTACAAATACGATACGCAGAGGCAGGATCAGTTTGGGACAACCGAAGTGCGGGAAGCAACAGCAACTGGGTGTAGGTGGGATAAGTAGTGGACTCCTTCCGAGAACAATCCACCAGCAGACTGCCTGCACCCATTCCGACGCGAAGTCTTTCAGATTTCCGACCCCCCGGAACGTACAAATACTGATCTACAGAGCCGACGTGGCTACCCAGATTACGGACAAGGCTATTCTGGCCGCTGCCTACATCCGGTCTAAGTTTCGCATATCCGGAAAGTCTGATTTCATCTGCAATCAAAACATCACCTTCATCGAAAAACTCTTCAAAGAGTGCCCCGACCAAGAACACATCCGCAACCTCTACCGCTCTGCATTCTACAAAGTACGGGACGAGGAGCTTCCAGACAAAAAGTGGTTGTACCTTGTTTCCATCTTCTACGGTTACTTCGGTATCATTGTGTACAATGATCTTCCAGATGGTACACCTGTGATTAGACCCTCCAAGAACGGCAAGGACTCCCTGTTGTCGGTGGTTTCACGACTGCCAGGAGCATTCCTACCACGAGAAGGAAATTCTACCCGAGAAGCTACCCCCAAAAAGGGTGACATATTGCCATCGTCTCAGGAATCCTGTGAAAATCATTGCAAATATCACAGTGATATCTTGAGTGATATGAGTAATACGAAAACGGAAGAATTCAAGGCCACAATGCAGCAATCCGATATGATGAACCAAGCAGCAATGGACCGCGAGTGGAATGCCCTGTCAAAGCTCTCATATGATGGAACAAGTCCAGTGCAAGTTTACCTGGATCGTTTCAACCACCACATGAGACGGATCAAGAGGATGGATCCTGATGTCGAAGATGAAGATTTGAGGATGACGATGCATGGGCAACTCCGCAATGCAAAAAAAACTCCACCGCTTGGTCTTGACGGCGAACGATACATGGGTCCAGAAACTTGGCTGGGGCGACAGCCAAGTGTCAATATCAACACCTACGAAAAATTGAGCACTGCTTTAAAGGAACGATATGGTGGTAGCAAGGAGAAGACGAGTCTTGAGGTGGTTCTGGAGATTGACCAGATGCATCCCAACTGGAAGAAGACCACACTGAAAGAGTTCTTTGCAGATGTGGATGAGCTGCTGGGAACTACGACCATTGAAGATGGATTCGTGATCAAGGCACTCAATGAGAAGTTACCTATTGAGGTGAAAGAAGTGCTTAGGCGTTCCCGAGGAGCCTGGAAACAAATGCCTCTTGCCAAATACAGGGAGTACTGCTTGGGTATCTACGAAGATATCCATCACCCTGAGCCAACACTACTCAGCCATGGACTCAGTGCAGACGAGACAGCCAAACGTGAACGGAAGCATGTGGAGGAAATTGCCTCACTTCGACATCAGCTGGAAGAGTCAAGACTACTTGACAAGCACCATATTGACGTCCAGAAACGTTTTGCAAATTCGGACGAGGCAAAACGGCCCATGAAGGGACGGAACGAGGCACTCTGTTGGAATTGTTGGGATAGAGGGCATGTGGCTACTTCCTGCCAACCTTCTCACAGTTGGGCGGAACGCGAAAAGTTGCAGGAGCAGAAAGGAATTCCAGCACCCTTTGGATGGGAGAAAACCTTGCAAGAAGGGCTGGAGCGAGATGCCACACTGCAGAAGAAAGAAGTCAGCTTCCTGCAGCAACGCTAACCGCAATGCAATGAAGATGAGGATGAATACCTTCAGACCTACAATGTATCCCATCAAGTGGCTCCCGCCAAACGTCCTGGGCAATGGGAGAGAGTGGATACCGTGTTTCCAGAGCCACATGAGAGGAATGGACGTCACCAGAAGGAAAAGTGGAGTGTTCGTCCATTTCTCGAATCGACCAAGGTTCCCGTTCCGATCACTGAACTTGCAAAGGTGAAACCGTTCAGTATTGACATCAAGAAAGTTCTTTTTCCGGAAGAAGACACGAGTTCTGAAGATTCCTCTGGAGAAGAACCTGAAGAAGATGACCCGATTATGGCCCCAAGAACACAAAAGTCGGGAAAACAGCAGTCAAAACAGATTCCCATTTCCACGGAGTCAGATGAAGAGGACGAGGAGGATGATGAGTCTCCAAGGCCACCAGGACGTCGTTCTACACAGAAAACGAGTGCCTTTACCGATCTTCTGCGAATACGTCAAATGTCTGAGGAGGAATTTGACAGGTTCAACGCGAATCAGAAGAAGCAGATTTCGCCAGCAATCAAAGTGGGTGCCTTTTTGGGCGAATACTTTTTCCAAGAGATACTGGTGGATATAGGGGCAGACTGCAACCTTATAGATCTCCATACTGCAAAGAAGATCATCGGATCAACAAAGGACTGTGCCCTACGAACCGACCGAAACGAGATAACCATTACTGGAGTGGCAGGACGTACCAATATCAGTGGGTACCTGATTGTCCCAGTGGATCTTGGACATGGTGTGGTATGCCAGGATGTCATCTACATTGTCGACAACATCTTTGGAAGCAACTCAAAGATGTTTCTTGGAAAACCGTTCCTCGCAATAATCGACGCTACGATTGGTGTTCGTTACGACTACCTGGCAGTTCCCTTATCTGATGGTGCTCCTATTCACATTTCCGGCCGAAAATACCTTGGGAATGGTATCTGGGAGGAGGTCCAGTTCCCCAAATCAACACAAGCAGTTTTGAGCAAATCACGGATTGTAAAAGCCTGTAAGGAATATGCAGTCGAGCAGGATGGCAATTCAGTCACGCATTTGGAGGACAACCTTGGTAACTATTGTCACCCATGGGCGGGCATCATCTACAGCTGTACCACAGGAATCAGTCAGAAGGGGGTGGAGCCAAGTCTCCCACCAGAATCACACGATCCACTCACTGCTAGTAGTATCGAGCAACAGCTGCTGCAGGTGAAGCATGGTGGATGGACGGGCATGGAAACGATATCGATGGCACATTTCGGACGCCATGTTGCTGCACTGCTTTGTCCCCAGAGTCCAACAGCATTTTCAGTGGAAGGAGGTGTTTCCATGGGACGTGGTGATCTGAGCACAGGCTTGTTTACAGGATACACCAGTGAGACAGCAGTGGAAGAAGGTCTCACAGAATTCGTTGTGGATGATATTACATGGTGGGCCTGCTTGGAAGGCATGTCAATGGCCCAGAAGAACCGGTTACGGGATATCCTTCGGAAGAATCGTTCCTACGTTGCTACTTCAGTACACGAAATGAGACACTGTTCGCCAGGGACCATCGCACACGATTTGATTCCCAAAGACAATGCTGTCTGACAAATTGCCAAGAGAAGATGCCAATTTGCACCATTGGAGATGCAGTGGATTCGCACCTATGTTGGTTCCTTATTGGCTGCGAAGATTATTTCTCCAGTGGATACAGGAATGGTTTACAGCGACGAAAATGTCCAGAAGATTCCAATTCAACAAACATCGCATGTGACACTTGTGCCCAAAGGGAAAGGGAACTTTCATCTCTGCATCAACTATGTCTATCTCAACCATCAGCTCCACCGTCATGTTTGGGAAATTCGCAACCTTGAAGAATGTGTACGCAGACAGGCTGGAAACCTCCGATTTTCCGGAATTGATGGATTCAGCGGATTTTTTGCAGTACCAATGGGAAAGAACAAGCATCTGACAGCGTTTGTTATTGTTGGATGGGGAATATTTGTTTGGAACTACCTTCCATTTGGCCTACAGGGAGGACCGAGCACCTACAGCCGACTGATTTGGAAGGCCTTCGCGAAATATGTTGGTGACAACTTTCAGGTCTACCTGGACAACATCGATTTTGCGGACGGCAAGAGTCTAGTGCAATGGAAAGATGGACATGCCTCCTGCAAGAAATGGACGGAGAGCGAGGCAATTGATGCACAGCTGGATCGTCTGGAATTTTGTGTTTTTCCGCAATTCGAAGCTTGCAACATGTCCATCAATCCAGCCAAGTCGCCATTACTTGCAAAGAGGAAGAAAACCCTTGGACAGGTCATTTCATGCACAGGAATGTCGAAATCGCCAGAGACAGTCTTGAAGTTTAAATCTATTCTCCGGGAACCAGTGTCAAAGCCAGAGTAGCTTGAACGCAATTTGGCATGTCTTCGGTATATGTCACGCGATTTGCCAGATCTCGCCACAAAGACCAAATTCATTTCGGACAAGTTGCGAGGATGGAAGACATACATGGACGCTCCGCCTGGGCGAATATTGCCCAAAGGACGCAAGAAAATAGGTGTGGAAAAAGAGGAATACAAGTTTGACTGGACGACCGCCTTTCAGGAACGACTACTGCAGCTCAGTGATGAGTTGGATAAAGAGATCACTCTACAGTCACTGTCCGAAATGCTGCCAGTTGTGATGATGATGGATGCTTCCCCATGGGCAATTTCCTGTGTGATCAGACAACTTGGCCAGGAAGAAGGGATTCGATCGCTCCCAAGGAATGGAACCGATGCTACGGTGGTAAACATGGAAAAGGCCTACCATGAGGCACGTCCAGTTATGTTTCTCAGCAAGGTCCTGGACGACACCCAATCCAGCTGGTCACAACCAGAATGAGAAGCCTACGCAATCTTTTGGTTCCTGACTCAGAATCGTCACTTGTTACTTGGTTCCAAGATTTTCATCTATTCGGACTGCAAACCAATTATGCAGGCATTCCAGTTGGCATCTACTAATGCGAAGGTGAATGGCTGGATCCTAAGCCTTCAAGAGTTTGACTATGAAATATTCCATATTGTCGGAACCATGAACGTTGTGGCAGACAGTCTGTCGCGTGTACCCTGGGAGCTTCTGATGCGAATGGAGCAAGAAGAACTGCGAGCGCTCATGCACTACCACCAGAACGAAATACAGCTGGCAAATGGAATGATTGGAGGGATACGCATTCTGAAACGTGAAGAAAACCTGAAAGCCTTTGCAGTTGACGAAAAGGGCCTCGGACGTCTGGAGCTGAGGAACTGGGCAAGCTGGCATGAAGCACTTTTACGGTTCATGGCAAGAGGATCATTCCATACGAATCTGACGAAGGGCAAACGACGGAGGATCCAGACAATGGCAGCACAATTCCGCCTTGAAGAGATGGAGAAGGAAGGAAAACGGACACTCCGACTACTCTATCACAACCGACATGAACAGTACATTCCTGTGCCTCGAAACCATGACGAGATCATACAGATCATGCAACACTATCTCGACCAACCATGCGCGGGACATTATGCAGCAGAAATGACGTTCAGGAGAGTCTATCGTTCCTATTACTGACCAACTATACGAATCGACATCTGGAGCTATGTACGGTCATGTGATAGCTGCCAGCATGCGCAAGACCTGTCAGAATACCCCGTGGAGCCACTTCGCCCAATCATCTGTCTGGAACCATTCGAAATTGTGCATGTGGATTATGCAGGACCATATACGACTGCAGGAACTGGACGAAAGCGCTTCTGCCTGTTCGTCATTGATGCCTTCACAGGATGGCTTGAGGTCTATCCTACTGCAGTGGCCACTGGCAGCGCAACTATCGCCTCTTTGGAAGCCTACTGCAAACGATACGGTTTTCCACAAATCCTACATTCTGATCGAGGCCCCCATTTTTACAACCAAGATTGTCTTGAGTGGGCAGAGAAGATGGGAGTGAAGTGGGTATTTGGATCTCCAGGCCAAGCAAAAGGACAAGGCAAGGTGGAACACGCTATTCGATCAGTCAAGACGTTGATCCGCAGATTGGCCGAGGAGAAACCAACAGCATGGGTGAAACTCATTGCAGATGCACAGCTCGCTTTCAACACCCGTCATCCATACAGCGAAAACGGACACTCCCCATCCACACTGTTGCTGGGATTCACACCACGCAACAAAATTCTGAATCTCATTGAGCCTGACCTGGCAAATAAGTTGCAGATTCTCACAGATATCGAAGGCAACAAGGGAGTGATGAAGCAGATGCAGGAGATTCGCTTAGCGATGTTGGACGCCGTACGAGAAGAAGCAGTCAGCATGCAGATTGACCAGTGGGCAAGGAGGATTGCTGCTCATGAGAGAGGCTTGCGACGTTACCAATACCAGATTGGGGACTTGGTTCTTTACCAGAATTACCAGCTCAAATCTCAGCATGGCAACCCCTGGATGTACCGCTGGAAAGGTCCTGTTGAAGCCGTCCACATCACGGCCAAAGGCAAGCTTCACCTGCGGCACCCCGAAACGAACGAGGTCATGAAAGGCTGGCATACCGACAAAGTCCGTCCCTACGTTTTGCACAAGCTTTCCGTTGTGCTGGAAGATGCCAGCGACTCCGAAAATCTTTGAAGGGGGTAGGTGTTACAGTGGGTATTTGGAGGAGTGGAGTGACGAAGGAAAAATGGAGTAAGAGTGGGAAAAATAAAAATGGAGTAAGTGAAGATGAATGAGGGAAAGGGCTAGGGTTGAAAAAGATGGGGTTGAGGTGTTTAGGGCAGTGCTAGTGTGTGGGAGGGGATTTTGCCCTGGGTATAAAATAGTTTCTTCTTGTGTTGTTAGAGAAGCAGCCTACGACGAATTCATACCTTCTCTTCACGTTCTCCCCCACTTTTACACGAATACTACACATTTTTGGTTGGGTTTGGCCCTTCCTCCTTCCACAGAAGAATCTCACACAGTGCCCATTCTCTTGGCTCCCCAACAATGGTGCAAGCCTAACCACAAAATTTGGCAACCACTTCGTCTATCAACGCACCTAACGCACCAAACGTGAAGCTGCGTGGATAGGAATTTTTTTTTTCCTGATGTTCAGGGCTGACAATAGGTGTCAAGGTATATGGCGTCCGGACAACTCCTGCCACGGTATGCCAGCTTTCGGTGAACCAGTGCCAGTGCATATGCATCCCAGACGCAAAGGGTCAAGTCATATTTCTTCCAGATGATGAGTGCCAAGGCAGGTGGCGTCCGGAAGGCATTTTTGCATGTACAGTGACTGCATATCGTATGTTGTCGAATATAGCAATGACAGCAAGAAGCGAGTGGGAATGTGGATTTGTTGATGTTCTACGGTTCTAAAGGTATCAACGGATAAGGGGAGCCAGAACTTATTTCCTCGACTGTTGGGGCGGGTGTACCGAATATTGCAACCAATATTCACAATTGCTTATGCAGTAGCGAGACTACAATGTATTTAATTGGGGGGGGGGGGGGGGGGGGCGGGCGGGGGGGGGGGCGGTGGGGGGTGGT
>Ga0307508_10001561_pt1 | contig 25627 bp, 44 predicted proteins | sample 9_EM_MG_FD_203089 | JGI IMG/M metagenome (GOLD analysis project Ga0307508, IMG submission 203089) | Populus trichocarpa ectomycorrhiza microbial communities from riparian zone in the Pacific Northwest, United States - 9_EM | ecosystem: Host-associated > Plants > Roots > Unclassified | place... | reverse complement strand
CGCACCGAAGCCCCGCCCTGCGGGACTTTCACACACACACACCAGTTGAGACCAAACATCGCACTTGCAGCACACCATTAATTGAACGGTGTGAAATGGAATACAAGAAATGAACGTAATCGCTAGCCCCCGCTCGAAAACAAAATAAATCAAAAAACTCTCCTTTTGCCTCCAGCTACTCTATAATCAAACCCCTGCCACCTTATAGTCATCCTTCCTCAAGTTATTTGCCAGAACAACATTTCTGCGACGCGTTTCAACAATCTGTTGTATGGACGTGACCAACGTGAATACGCGACGCTCTGAAGATAGTCTCGGCCTCTCGGTTCAGCCCATTTCCCATTCTGAATAAATTGCTAAGCTTTTGATTCTGCTCGAGCATCTCGGGAGACGTGAATAGAAGGCGATATTTGCCTGCTTCGATGTCCTAACCTTGGCATGGGGAGAGAAACAAAGGCCGAAGAAGCAGACACATGCCTTGATGGTTGGATTTGAAAGGTCTACGGTATCCACCAGGAGCGACGAGATACCCAGCTCGTTCATTTTCTCGACTTGATCCGTTTCTAAAGCCTGCAATGGTGAGACGACAATTGATAATTTATCCTTATGGTAGAGAAGGGGCATGGCGAGGACAAGTGTTTTCCCAGAGCCTGTAGGCGCAATAAGCACGGTATCTTTTCCCTGGGCAATCGCAGTAGCCGCATCTAGCTGGAAATCGAAGGGATCGTGCTTGTCGTGCAGGAGCAGCTTGCGAGCAGCGTTTTTGACAGCATTTCTGATGACTTGAGAGGACGGCCCAGGAGGTTTCTTCACGGCTCCGAATAGTGTGAATGTCATGAAGGATAGAGGAGCAGGCTCAGCAGAGAGGGCAAGCAGGGGGAGGGGCAGACGATGGACGTCGTTACAATCAGCACTTCAATTTGACTACATTGGAATCGGGGTCTGCTACTAGTACCAATGACGTCAGTCTCTTCACAAATCGAGGTCCATGTAATGACAAACGCGGATCATGTGATTGGAGCTGTCAGGTGACAATAAGAGACTGATGTAATCAGTCAACCGGGATTTCGGCTTCATCAGCTTCGGCAAGCGTGACGGCAGGCTTTGCAGTGAGCTGATCAACTGGGCGAGACTTTTTGAGCCCCACATAACGAAGTATTGGGCCGTTCTGCGCTTGCTGTCGGTGAACCTGAATGCAGGACAAATAAGTAAAGGCAAAAATGAGACCTGCACCTCTTTGTCAAACCCGTAATACTGTCGTATCTGGATCTGATCGGTGATAGTCTCGGTCATTGATTATTAGCCTTTATTGGCTCATCTTCCATTGCTAGGAGAGCAATTGGAGGGCCTAGGGATTTATAAACGCGCCCATCCCTTGCGGGAAAGCAGGAGTCGGTGTCGATAGCGGCGACAATCTTCGTGGCACAGCGAATTCAGGGGTCTTTTGTGCATGAGAAGATTGGGTTTCGCGTTCATCTTGTGGTATCTCTGGTGACATATCTTTAGGGGAGCTAGGCGCAGGCTGTTTTGGCACGTCTCCCGTCCCCAGAGTGCGGAAGGCAAACTCAAAATTGACGAAAAAGAAGGTAGGTACCTTTTTGGGAAGGCGGATACCCTTGATTTCATAAGCGTCGGTGTGCTCGACCGAACCTATCCCCGAACTCATCAAATTTTTGGTCCTCAGTTCTGCGCACAGTTCACATCGTTAATTTCTTCCTTTTTCCAAATATTTGTACTGTATTACATGACAAATCAAACCTCCCGGTGCAAAGTGGAACCGAACTGGACCGGCACTAGTCGCTGAATTACAATTGAATTCAGTATCTCCGACTCTTGCGTAAGCAAGGAGCAAGTGGGATGACTCATGTGAACTCTATACAATATTGCCGCCGAGCCCCGCTCCCAATTGTTCACATGTTAATAACATGTGAAAAACTCGATGTTATTAACGTGCTTGTTGTTCACGGAACCCTAAACGAGACTTCGTCCTATGTCAATATGAGTATCCTTTACGCAAATGCCTAAGGTACGTTCTCTGTTCTCTGGGATTCGTAAGGAACTTAAATGGTTAACTGTTGATGGCCGTGGAAAGATTCCTTTGCATTTGCGGAGACTCGGGTTCTAAGCTTGCCGAGAGGTGTCATCGATGTGAGCTTACTTTCCCATCTTAGAGCCACCTCTAATGAAACTACACAGCTTCTCGTCATGCATGTTTAATCGTAACCATAATTATATCGTAGACATGCTTCTGCAGACTATCGAGTGTGACAAGTGGACGACAGGCCTCGACGCATTATCGATCTCCCGTCAGGAAACCCGGAATGTCACACTCACAGTACTCACGGCACTCACAGCTGCTCCAGGGCACTCCGCGGTACTCAGAATACTCCCGGAGGGGGTACTTGTCTCCAGAGCCCGTGTGACCATGTGTGACTCTGGAGACAAGTACCCTCTCCTGGAGTGCTCTGAGTGCGCTGAGTGCACTGGAGTAGCCGGAGTACTGTGAGTGTGACATTCAAGTTTCCTGATGCCAGCCAAGAGCTTCAACACTGCGCATGCCAATGTCGTCTTGGGTGATGACCTGGCTGACAGTTCGGTCAGTTCCTATCGCCTTGATTGAATGCTTGCGTGTGACCTTATGACACGCCTTCAGTGATGGCTCCTCATTGGACCTCATGGGCGCTGGACACGGCGTCGCGAGTCCGGTCATACGTGTTGGAGTGAGGTGCCGGCAATTCGTGCTCGGTCGAGTTCAATGTCCTTTATCGCCTTCATCCGGCTATGAGTGTTGAGGATGCTGCCTACACAGGTAAGTGCCATCTACTTTCTGCTACCAAGAAAAACACCGAATTTGTTCTTCCCTAGAGATGCTGTTCCGCTTTCTGCTTCTATTCGGACCGAACGCCAACTCTGACGGCATCACCCCGGAGTTATTCGAGCTCAAAGTGGCTGACCTCTCCCTCGGTCGTCCCATCGATCCTGTGACATTCAAGAGGAAGATAGGCTTAGGCGAAAGGACGATTTGAAGCCTCGCGACTACTTGAACTTGAGTAATCGGACTAAAGGCGACAGGAAGACGGACCGTGTGGATGACGACCAGCTGGCAGACGAGCTTAGTAAGGCAATCACTGCTCCGGCTGCACCGTCCAAAGCCCGTCTCGTGTCATCGAAATTCTTGTGAGTCGTTTTTTATCGCTGTGTCGACTTGGACTCAGATATCAATTTCAACTGGAATTCAACTGGGGCTGCTGCTGCTTGAATGAGATCCATCGCTTCCTCGGTCTCAAACGTTACACGACCTTTGAGGAGTGGAACCCACACCCCACCGTCGCAGATGCCGCCCGCAAGCTCTACCGGACTAAGGAGAGCTTTGAGCTATCTGGCGGCCTCGTTTCCGAAGAGTCGAAACCCGTGGGCGATGTTGCAGGCTATTCTCGCCGATGCAGTTGCTCTAGTCTGTGGTGACCGTCATCACACATATGACTGCACGCCATTCAGCCTTACCGCCTGGGGCTTCACGGAAGGCTTTCGAAATATTTATAATGGGGTGGTATGCTGGGCCTAATCATTCAAAGGCCTACCGAGACATTTCCCACCATGTTCGGTGTATATTCCCCCTCGTCACGCCAACTGGCAAACCTCCTCAATGGATAATATCCTTCGCGTCAGTGTGATGATTATAAGCGTGGGATACCCCCAAAGCCGGGCGAGATCAAGACTGTTACGGACCTGGATGCGATGTACGCTGCCTTGAGCAAGAAGTCAGACACAGGTCTCGTAACACTTTGTGGAGATGTCTGCCTCAGCCCTAGTTTCCTGACGGTCATTGACGAGCCATCCAAATATGCGCGCGTCACACAACTCATGCAGAGCGTGTTCGTGCCCTGGGACTCTCTGGCGCAAAGCAACCATGATACCACGCTGGAGCTCATCAGGGAGAAGAGTCTGGCGCTTGTGAACATCGATAGGTCGACACATAAGGATGTCTTCCGCCTTGTTCCTGTGCATTGGTCGTCGACAGGTCTCCCGCTCGGGGCACCCTCTGAGCCTCGCGGTATTTACTACGTGCACAAGGAGATCTATACGTGAGTGTGTTATGTGCTTTCTGCGACACTTTTTTCCCCGTCTGCTAAGGCACCATGGTTTTGACACGCCGCCCGGGATTTCCATGATCTTTTAGGTACCTCTATTGCAAAGGTGACGCTACGCTCAAGATACTGAATCGCAGGGAGGCCGCAAGAATGTCGAGCGTCTCCTGTGCTTCATTAAGCTTAGTCTGCAGCTGCTGTAAGTCTTAATTCTGTAAAATGTTCCCGCTTTCCCTCGATATCACGTACTGACATGCGGGGTTCAAGGTTTCTGCCTCGGCCCTTGGCTCTGTTGCCAGCCTCTTCCTCAGCGATCATCGACCTATCGACCTGGTGTCCATGCAGTTCTCAGACGCTCGGTTCAGATGGCGAACGACATCCTTGGTGTCATCTTCGCAGCCTCGATTGAGCTCTCGCAAAGTACGTCGAAATCATTGAATTACTCCGTTCAACAACTGAGTCAAATGCGCAATACAGTCTTCTGTTATCAACTTCTACCCTGCGCCTTATCCCCGGCATGAGCTCGAGGAAAGCTGAGGGGCGGCAAGCGCTATCTCGAGCTCCAGAACAAAATCATCGCTGTTCAGGGATACGTCGGCGAAGCACTCCGTATGTATTCTTGTCGCTTGGTTAGTTGTTCGCGGAAAGCGGTCACTAAGCCTTTGTATGACGACATGCTTTAGGTCTCGACCCCCGTCATCTTCCGGGTTAGCATGGCATGCCTCAGCCTCATCGACAAACACCAGCGTCATCACCTCTTGGTCTTCCGCAAGATATGGTCATACTCCCGCACCAATCGCCCCACCTCGCCACGCAAAGTCCGCTCATCAGCAGCAGATCCTTAATAGCTCGCCCGGTTAAATATCTTTCCTCCCTCCTCGCACCAAGCAAGCCTGGGTATCTGATCTTACCACTCTTGCACTTCGGGACATTCGTCAGGGCCTCTTTGGCGCTCAGCGGCATGTCGCTGTCTCCGCCAACCCCCCCTCCGCCGTCCAGCGATGCCTCAATCGTCCGCCTCTCTTCACTGTATGCACCAGCTCACAATCACTCCCCCGACCATTCCGAAATCATATGCAACATGTCTACATGTCTTATCTCTCCCCGCCCGGTCACACGTTGTGCACGCTGATGCTGATGGCCCTCATTAAACGCCCGCTTTTCCCATTCACACTCTGTACATTATGACCTTTTGTTATAATCTTCTTGGTCTCTTCACATCTGGAGGTGTGTCCGTCACTACTCGACGAAGCATTCACATCTCCATCGTCTCCTTTTAATTGTGCAGCTGCCACGGCAGCACTGATGCACGCGGGGTGGACAGGGATGGCAGGATGAATTGCGGAATAGAAGTGGAGGGCTGGTTTCAATTCAGCTGGGGAAGCGTGTTGAAACGCTAGTTCGTTCGCCATGTAGGGTAAGAGCTCGAGGGCCATTCGCAGCTGCAAAATGGCGGACTCGCCCATGCACGAGACCTGCACGTGCTAAGGTCACACACATACCCGAAATAGGAGCCCGTCATCAACCACATTCCGTTCAGGCTGTCATACTTCGCACCTTGCCTAACGCTAGCAAGACTGAGTATAATTCCGATTCCTTACGTTTCGGTCCGCACGGGACCGAAACCATCATGGCGGACAACATTTTACTCAACTGCTCGATTCTCGGACGCGACGTGGGGCGCGTCTTTGGAATTCGGATTTCGCCCAGTGGAACCGTCGATGACCTGAAAGATGCGATCAAGGGGAAGGTGACGACAAAACTTGCCCACATTGATGCCCTTGACCTTGATATTTGGAAGGCGCGCGACCCATGCAAATTGTCCACTCTCATTACTGATGCGGCACATTTGCAGCTCCAGGGTCCACTTTCGAGTGATGGCATTGCCACGGCACTTGGAGAGATCGTCGACGGTGCAAACATCCCCGGCGCGCTTCAGCTTCAACCCATGAAGATGCTATCATCCTATTTCCCCGCACCTCCAGTGCCAGAGATGCTTCATTTGGCTATACAAGCCCCCCATCCTGGTGAGTACCAACCGCTCGCTCTGTCCTGTCAATGCGACTGACTCCCGCACCCTGTGCCCGACAGGACATCTTTCCCCATCCGTGGTCACTGAAATATCAAATGCTCGAAAACGTTGGGCTGACCGTCGTCCCAAGGATGCCCCATCCATCTTGGGCGTTCCCAGCAACTATTTTGATGCACAAATAAGTTCAGGCGAACCTGTTTGGTGCTTCAACCGCCCACCAGAAGCGGGGGCGGCAACGCCAGTGACTCTGCTCCACCCCATCTTCGGCAAATTTTTGGATGATTGTAAGACTCATTGTCCCAATGAGTCGGATAATCAACTCGTACTTGAGCTTTCAATTAAGATGTCCAAATATTACGCCACGGAAGAGAAAAGGATGTCGGAATTCCGTGCAATTATGGAGCGCTACGGCATAGTGCTGGGAGCCAGCACTATAGAAGGCACCAATTATCGTACAGATGGTCACCTCCGTATAGGCGAGCGCGTAATTTTGCTAGTTGAAGGAAAGAACGAGATTGGGTCGACTGGAGCAGAACCAATCTTCCAGGGACTGGCATACTACTCTTCAGTGGTAAGCGACCCTGCAAGCAGACCCAGTGATCGCTTCCCCCTGTTTCTGATCTTCGTCGTCGGTGAGCTGCTTCAAGTTCCCTGATTTCTGATTTTATAGATGTACTTAGTTTTCGCATCCAAGGCTCTATCCTTGGCGTCGCTGGCATTGCCTTCACGGACCGTCCCAACGCGCAGATCCTTATCAGACCTTTCCATCTTTCGTGGCACTCGACAGACCTCGATACACGCGCGGAAGCGGCTCGCTGTTTCGGGGCGTTAAAGGAAGCGACACGTTCCCTGGGAGGGCATCAAGAACTTGGTCTTGACCCTTCCTCGGATCCGCGCTTTCCTTATCCTTTTGAATACACAGACTCCGATACTACGTCTCGTCGCTTTAAATTTGAACATCAACTTCCTGGCAAGCTCGTTTTTTTTGGTCGCACCAGTGACGGCGACAACATTTGCATCAAGTTTACGCGTAGCTATTCCAAAACTGTACACTTACAGTGTGCCTCCCACAATCGTGCGCCTGCACTGAAGGGATTTCAGCAGCTGGCTGGAGGTTGGTACATGATCGTGATGGACGACCTTCGCGATTCATACCACCATCCCTCTGATTCCCTTAGTATGGATCGGCCATCCAAAGCCATTAGAGCGCTACTGCTCGCTCTTCACCAGTCTGGATATGTGCATGGTGATATTCGTAGCTCAAACATCTTAGTTAGGGATAGTGAGGATGACTTCATGCTGCTTGACTTTGATTGGGCCGGACGGATTGGCGAAGTAAGATACCCAATGAATCTGAACAGGTCAGAAGGGCTCTGGCGGCCTGACGGAGCACGCGATGGGGCACTTATATTAGCTGACCATGACATAGAGATGTTGGAGTTTATCATTCGAGACACGCGCGCAAATTAGCCCTTAGGCCCTGTTCGGCAGCCCGATTTTTGGAGGATTTATCGAGGATTTCCCGAGGATTTTTGGGTGGCGGATTTTCGTGGCCAACCCACTTTCTCCTTGGTTTCATCGAAGATTTTCACTAGGATTCTTCCATCGTATAGTGCATTTTAGTCAATTAATTTCTTTCAACCCCTGATCGCTGTGCATACAAATGAATCAATATGATTCTCCACCGCCCGCTGGATTGTGTGCGCTCATCCCCCCGCCCTGCCCTTCAGCGCTTCCATTACATCGTCGTCGATCGGTGCTTATTGTTCATTCCCCTTCCTATTTGCACACATTTTTTACACAATGATGTGGATGATGTAACTTAGGGCTGGTTCGGCTACCGAGTTTTCGTGAGAAACTCGAGTTTTCGATGAAAAACTTCAAATCAATAACTCTGTTTTATGTTCTCCCCTGCCGTATCCGACCTAAAATGACAGCACTAGGCCTAATCTATACCACTTAGGGATCCGGAAATTAATTTTGTTGACAGCGAAATGCAGGGGGACAAGGTGAACTCGCAAGTTTTCAAAAATAGTTTTTTCCCGAAAACTCGAGTTTTTTTTGCAAAAACTCGGTAGCCGAACCGGCCCTAAACGCTTCAGTATGCTGGGAGCTTACAACAAGATATGAATCAGTGTGAATTGATCATATGTTATGCTACAATGCTACGGTACTAGCTAGTATATTGGGTGGACGCTAGGGATCCGCGGATCGGGCGCACCCGCGGATCCTTACGGCGCTCAATCCTTGCGGATCCGCGGTAAAACCTGGTGGATTCGGATCCGCTAGGCGCCGCGGATCGGGATCCAAGATCCGGGCGCTCCGGATTCGTAGGAGCCCTACTCTCAACCTGTACCTGTCCATCATCTTTTGCAACTCGACAAATTGAGTCGAGCCGCTTCACTGAGCAGTGTTGCTCGTGCTTTTACTCGCATGCCAAGATGCCGCGGCCTTGCTCGAACCGCGGTTTTCATGATTTTCGAAAAGGTGTCTGCCACAACCTCGTTTGTTGTGATCTATTGACGTGCGGTATCGACATCTCAGCGTTGTCATAAACTTCGACTTTCCGAGACGTACCTTCACCGCATCGGCCGTAGTGGTCGATTTGGGCTCTTGGGCTGACCTTCAAGTTCGTGTTTCAACCAACGGTTCGGTGAAATAGAAGTCTCACCAAGATGGATGTATACACAGCGTCGTTCAATGCGTATCCTTTTGCCGTCCCACCTTCCACCACAGCAACATCATCGTCGTACCCTTCCCACCAGCGTCTGCCTGCTTCCTCCCCGCCGCTTAATCGACAAGGTATTGTCATCGTCTGGTTTCCCAAACCCCGCCATCGGCATTCGCAGCGGTGGTGACCTCATCTCCACCTATGCTCAGCAGACACAACAGAATGGCGTGCCCCTTCAGCAGCAGCATCAGTAGATTCCCCCTCATTCCCATATTCCCGCTCGCGCAAATGATTCGCCTCCTTATCCAAATATCGTCATATTAATATAAGCCGCGCGAGGGATGCGTTGTTCCAATTGGCTGCGATTAAAGTCAGGGTGCGTTCACACTTATCTTTTTTTGCCGTGTTTGGCCATTTTCGTTTAGGTGTAGGGGTCGTGTTGCTGACTGGAATCTTCGTTCGTTTTAGAGCAAGACAATCGTTTCCCGAGATATGGCAGTCCCGTCGGGAATGCCCCTACCAGTGTTCGCAAACGCGGCTTATCTGCAGAGGCTGATCGCTGAGCATCATCTACTTTGTATGACCACTGCCAGGAAGCACTAGCACCAGCATCGCGCACACCCTAAACATCACCGCCACCATAAGCACCGTGCCGATCCTGAAGGAGCATTCGACACTGACATCGAGCATCCAGGCTCTGTAACTACTCCTAATGGTGTGGCTAACGAGGTTAACGGTGCCGTTACCGAACTGACAAAGGGACCAGCGGTCAGCGGCATGATTAGCTGCTCTCTGAGGCAACGAAAGAAGAAGCCTAGCAAGACGATCTCTATCAATGACTTTGATACGATGCGTGTACTCGGAAAGGGGTGCGCAGGCAAGGTGTGCAACTTCCTCATTGTGCTTTCTGCAACGCATTGATTAACCCGATTGGACATAGGTTCTCCTCGTTCGGCATCGCGCCTCGAATTCATTGTACGCGCTGAAAGCTATCACCGAACGCTACGTGCTTGCCCCTCACGGAACAAGCTGTGCTCAAGCGGGTGCTCATTCAAGGTCGCCAGTCAGTCATCATGGGGAAGAAGAGTTCGAAGATGATGTCACCAACACCGGCCACGAACGAGTGGATGAGGCGGTACACCTAGGCAGTGATATCGAAGCCGCTGATGAGGCGTCAGATCTTCATACGGACCGAGAGCGAGAAGTTGGTGCTGCCGATGACGACGTATCAGAAGTTTCCGTCAGGCCTCATCCTGTCCCCGCGCAGCAGCCATCACTCGAAGAGCCTCCTGCATCGAAGCCTCCCAGTGTTCATGATGTCAAGATATCGTACCATCCCGGAGCCAATTGTCGAGAAGGATAAAGTCGATCCCGGCATTTCCGATCTATTTACAGACGCCACTTCCCCACTTCAATTGCCGCCGGAAATCCCGCCAATGCCAGAGGAGAAGCCTCTGGCGCCCATGGCTGCGACAGAAGTCAAGAAGTTGCCCGAGCTCCCGAATCCAATTGTCAATGCCCTGGAGGGTGCAAGGGCTCCTCCCACCAAACCTCCACCTGCCTTACGCCAACCACTAGGCCCCGTTTCAAAGCCGACAGCGTGACTTCGTCGCGAGAAGTCTGGTATTCCTGCCCTCGACCGCTTTTTCAAGCTGGAGGGTCAGGACGAAGTTTGAGATCCGGCACCAGATACACAAAGCGACGACAATGACTGGGATGGAGGCAAAGACGCTAATGATCCTAGCAAGCAGGGGGGCTCTTTGTGGGCGCGTGGTGTCGTTGATCGCTACAAACTCGCCGTTGTGTCCCGCAAATCTTCTACTCCCACACAGAGATCGCGAACATGGCTACGTCCTAGCACGACTGGGTCCAGCTCGCGCAGCGATGCCCCTAGTGTTGGCTCTCCTGATGGTCCGACGTCTCCCTCCCCTTCTGACAGCGAACGGTGCGGACGCCCAGCTGGACTCAACATTCGGAAGAGTACACATCAGTTCCTTCGCGCGAAGTCCCTTACCCCTCTTCCGCCAAGTTCAATGCCAAAGCACGGTCCATCTCGAAGAGGAACGGATGACTAGAATCCGAAAGTTGACAATCGTTGCGCTGCAAGCGACGCTCCGCTAGGGACTATCCCAAACATACAAGTAAACTATCCAGAACCCGGCCTCACTTATCAGTCCTCAGACTTGAAGCTGCTCGCTCGATACCAACCTGGCATGCAGGCCCGTCTATGACAGCGACGAGAATCCACATGCGGGCCTCCAGGCCTAGGACCGTGGCCGTCGTATTGGACAGGACAGAAGCAGGATGCATGAATTCTTCGTTTCGTGACGGGGTGTAGCTTCAAAGAAGCGATGCTTTCACGAGCTAAATCCAAACTTGACATGGACGGCAAAGTCATCCTGGCGGGCCGATTCGATAATAAGCCTGCTGCCGAGGAACAGGAAGAATGCTTGGTGGGTCATGCATGAGAATTATATTGCAACCAATTCCCGCTTATCGTATGACGTCCAGCGCTCCCTTCTTGAAGGCGACCAAAGTGATGACACTGAGTCCGCGACCATGAATGACGAGGAGATCAATGCAATTGCATTGCGTGCTGACGACGAAATCCTGCAGCTTCAAAACCGCGACTTCGACGATCTAGCCATGGCCGCTCACCGCGACGTATGGATGATGAAGGATGTCATCAACCTAGCGGCGGCATACTTCCCGTCTGCAGTGCAAGTGTTTGACGACCGCTTTGCACTATTCGGAAATGGCGGCCATAGGGCGGCTTCTTGTGAAGAGCACGAGTAGCGTGCGTTTGGAAACTTAAGTCCTGCGCCGCCTTGCCTCCGGCTTCGGAGGAGCTGCCTGAAATTTACCAGCGCGATGAGCCGGTTAGTGGGGTATGGAGGGCCAATGGAGCGCAAGTCTCATGTGAAAGGTCGTGTGCAGAATCGTATCGAATCCTCCCCCGAGTGAGAAGAGCTCACAGGCGACAACGGACGGGGGAATACAAACGAGTCATTGAAGAAGCTGCCAGCGAAGCCTGGATGCGGACGGCCAAGAGCGATATCTCCAGGTCTCAAACGAAAACATGGCACAGCATCCGAGCAGCTGAGTCCATCACCGTCATTTTGTTGTTCCTGAGTCGAAGCGACGAAAGACTGCACCCGCCAAGGACGGCCGTTCACGATGAAAGCTCTCAGGGAACTTCCGAACCACCCTCGGCGCAGTCTATGACTACCTGCAAGCACCGACATTTGCGTGCACTCTAAACATCCCTGCCGCCATATAAGTTGTGCATAATAAACAGTAGCCAGTGGGGAGAGATCAGGATGTGCTGGCGGACATGCGCGCCTTTGATCTCCCCGCCGTGCTTGTTCTCGTCCTATCCCTGTGCACCTTATCACTAGAAGAGCCCCCAGTGTTGAAGCCTCCAGCGGTCATTTCTAATTTATTCACAGCATCTGAAATGCTCCTCGCTTTACGCCGCTGGAAATCCCGCCAATGCAAGCAAAGTCTCTGGCACCTGTAGCCCCCGACCTCATCACAGCTCAGGCGTTATCAAACCCTGTTCAGTGTTCGCTTGCTCCGAGTTCCCCCGCCATCGACAAACCTCACGTCTTCTGGGCAACTTGTTCCATCCCCCCAGCTCGCTCATTTCATCGCCTACGCTCTCCACCGCACAATGTCTTGCGTCTTGCGTCACCTTTGCGGCCTTGTTCCGGCTCCAACAGTTGAAAAACCGTTTTCCTGCCGCACGAGGGTCTTCCGGTCACCGTTTATTCATTTCCGCTTTTATGATTGCCTCAAGGTGGTCTGTGATAATGCCTATTCAAGCAAGTCATGGGCCGTCGTCGGCCAGAGCATGTTTCAACTAAAGGAGATCAACCAAATGGAGCACGAGATGTGTGGCTATCTGGAACGGCACTTCATGGATTGCCAGGAACTGGAGCAGTTTACGGTGAAGACGCAGGTAGAGTTTGGCTCAGGGGTCATCAACCTGTCGCTACCTTTGATGTCGTCAATAGCGCCCGCTCAACCTAACACGGCCCCTCTTGAATCCCCTTCTGTCGAGAGTAACTCCTTACCACAACGCCGCCGCAGCGGGGATCCCTGCAACATTCACTCACAAGTGCAGGCAATGAGGATGAGGAACTCGAGTCGCCGTCCAACAGCCTGACGTCGAGTCTGGCAAGTTCTGCAATCCAAACACCACCGAGTAACGCCGATGGGCCAGACAGCGCAAGCGTTGTCGTGCCAGGCGCACACACCAGCGGCGGTATCCTCAGTACCGCAAGCGGAGTTGTGTCTATGTCGACAATGCCAAGGGTGATGCAGACTGGCGGCGTTGCGACGATGGATCCCACAACGATCAAGGTGACTCTGGATCGACATGGGCGTCTGGCGTTTGCAAGTGCCGCACGGTGGTAATGGTGTGCCATAGAATGGAGTGAAAAAGTCGACGCTCAGCGCACGAGTTGACCTTGTCGCTGGTGCTCATCGACTTCTTGATAGTTTGTCCTGCGCTTCACCTCTCCGCCAGTCTCTCCCAGCCCTCCCGCCTCTCCCTCCCTCGCGTTCCCATAGCGTTGGTGATGTCCCGCGTTGCCCCCCTTTCCTCTATCTCGTGTTGCTAGACTCGGACAGTCTCTCCCCTTCTCAACCTCGATCGCCTCGTGCATCGATGCATGCTCAATGCGCTGCGCGCTCGCCAAGACTCGCAGTGCCCTTTAGCACTCGTCTCCCCCTTTTATTATCATCGCTTCATCCCATGGCTGTTGTTACCGCCTATGTGCTTCATCACAACCAAGATTTACATGTACTTGCATCTCTTATGCACTGTGAATGTATAGACAGAACAATTTCAACGTCAATAGTGACAGGGTGAGCTCCTCCTGCCAGGTTGAGAGTCACGAGAAATGACGGGGTGATAGCCGCATTTAGTAAATAGGGATAGATAGACAACCACTCTAAGTTGCTCCGACAGCCCAAAGTGCGTTGACCTGTCGATGTATTGTTTACGGTGGTATGATGCCAGTCGGAGACGCTGAGAATGTTGTTGCATCGTAACGGCGGCAAGCGCCTGTCCCCGACTATGCGAGTCTTCATCCAATTATGGCTGCGTCCTCAATGGTACAAAAACAAAAACCGAGGCATTGCATTTCAAGAAACAAGAATGTCGTGTTCAATTTCTGTACAAGCTCAAGAAAATTGTCGTGCATCAACAAGCAAAGGAATCTATGCAAACCAGGGTTGGAAATTTGCTGATGGCCTTAGCATTAGCGGCCACCGATAAGGTAGTCTCCCCACGTGACGGTCTGCTGGCAAGACTAATATAAGGCCACTAGAGTCGGGGATTGGCGCTTGCGCCGTTACCATAGATAGAGTCAGGGGGGAAATGAATCCTTGGTGGAGCGAGTCATCAATGGTGCTTGACGCTGGATCCATGGAGAGGCTGGCCCAAACAGTAGAAATTTGCCTTGTCAATGTTTGTCTCCTCCATGGGCAGCATTTCAGTCCAAACCATCAGTCCTGGCGACGGTGCTGTAAGTCATCCCTTCTCCTTTTGGCAGTTCTGGGCTGCCAAAATGAGACACATGTGTTATTTCACAGAAGGTGGACCCTGGCTTTTACCAAATGGACAATGCACCTGTACACGACAGACGCCAGCAACATAGTCCAGATACGGCCATTAGGGTCGCTGAGCACGCCCTGTTTCCCAGGAGTCTTTGTAAGCCTGGAAAATCGCATTCAGGTGAATGCGCCACAACACCCGAGAATTACGTTTGCTCAATAAGCCATACCCAGTTGTAACGTTCCCCAGTCAAGTCACCAAACAAGACAACGACGCCGAGAATCCCGCCTCCACCTCTGTAACAATTCCGTTCTTCATCGCGCCAGGCACAGCCGCACCGTGATCAGCAGTAAACATCTCGACGTATTTCATGGCATATGGCGGCAGGCGTCACTGATAACGTCCGTTTCTTCGACCTTCTTAGTGATATCCGCCGCCTCTCGCTTGAGAGTTTCAAGGGTATCAATGACTTTATCGTCGTCTAGGACGTTGCCTGTTGACTCGTTCAAGGCCTGCAAGAGTGAACGCTCGAGGAAACAAAGATGAAGACAGAATTCTCCCTGGACTCTTATGAGGTCCGAACGCCTTTTATCCGTATCTGGCCGCTCAACTTTGAGGACTTGGTCGAGGGACTGGCCCTGCAAACTGCTGCGGGTCACGGTGAAGTTCACAAATGAGACACGGCTGCAGATGTCAGGAGAAATTCCACAGAAGGATCGCGGGTGGAAAGGAACATAGCGAAGGCAGGAGAGAATTTGATACCCTGATTACTGAGGCGAATCAATACGCTGCCTCCAGTATGACGAATCTCCTTGTTCAGAACAGCATTGAGAATTGGGTCCAGGTGTTGAATTAAGATGGGGTTGCCGAAGCAGAGCGCACTCTCCAAAACTTTCAGGAAACTTTCGTCCAAGAAGCTCGTCACTGCGATCTTCTTGTCCTTGAATTCGTTAAGTACGAAGGTCGCGGGTCGACCAGTGGGATCGATGATGAGGGGATAGCGGTTGAATGTTTTAGCATGATCACGTTCTCCGTGTAGAGATTGTCCACAGGAAGAGATTTGGACTGCCAATTGAGGCGTTCGTCCGCCGTCAAAAGGTACTCCAGCAACGACAGTTCGGGTTTAGACTTGATCCCAGCGGCTAACAGATGATCTGACCGTCATGAGTTCACGATAATGTTGATCGAAGAAACCGGAGTATGCCATGAAAGCGGCTGATAGTAGCACGCCGCCAACGATTTGTACTCATCTCCATCTCGAACGTCCGGCTGCCGGCCTCCCATCGCGTACGCTCCGACGACAGGCTGCCCAATAGCCTCATGCTTCGCTTGACTTTGGATTCGACCTGCTCCATTTCGATTTTGATCGCTTCGATCTCGCGGATGAGGAGAGCGTACTCCTCTTTGTACTTGGCATTGGCTTCGAGGTCGCGGACGATGTCTAGCATAGTGGCTGCTTGCTTCGTCGTGTCTTCAGCTTGGTCTTCAACTCGTTACGAAGAGGCTCGACTTTGTCCAAAATCCCCGAGAAACGAGTTTGAGCGATGACCCATTTCACTAAAGGTCCACACGCCTTGCTAGCACAGTCCACATTTTCGAAATTGTACGTGGGTTTGTTTAGGTACTCTCGGAGAAGGAGATCGCGCATGCCCTTCGTCATTTGTCGGGTGGTGTCAAAGTTGACGATGCTTTGGATGAAGTCCTCACGCCGTAATATCTGTTGGACGGTCTTTGAGCTATCGACGCGGAATCCGATGACGGTGCAGACCGACTCCGTTGCCAGTTTGACGGCTTCTGGAGGATTCGCCATAGTGCGCACCTCGGACAGCTGGGTACCTTTCACCGCTGCTTGTGCATCGATGATGGCCGGCTCTGCTTCGGCCAGTTCTGCCATTACTGTCTTTCTACGGATGGCAACGTATTTATCTCGTTCACAAAGAGCCTCCTGGATCTCGATTGAAGCGGCTTTCCGACGCTCGGCCTCTTGTTGTTCTGCCGCCATGCGTTTCAGTTTCTCGTTGGCCTCGGCATTTTTGGCCTCAAGTTGTGCTCTTTTGAGGGCCGGGCTTTGGCGATGCCGTTCTACCTGGGTAACGGCGTCGTGCAATTTGTCGAGACCGACATACAAGCGCCTTTACTGCTCCTCCAGCTCATCACGTTTCTCGTTGAACAGTCGTACGTAGCAGTGGATGCTATGCAGAAGACATTAATAAAATAATGCCCACACAGTCCCCAGGTTTAGATGCTCACAAGTCAAGGTAATGCCGAGGTGTAACATAGTTGTATCGTCCTTGACGGCGGCTGAGATGTAGGTTGTAGTCATGAAGAGACATATGAATGTGAACGAATGCGTTTACGACGGCAGTTCTGTGGACTGGGGGCAGTGACAAGCCGCGGTATGAGATGGAGAATTCTGCTGGCGGGTTGTACGATCGTAGATCGAGATCAAGCGATTTCGTGAACTCCATGCCGACTTGGTAGAATGCTTGATCGGGCCAATCCCCAAACCAATCCAGCACACGTCTGTTGAATAGAGCCGGCGAAGTCGCGGCGCGCAATGCCAGCCTGTTTTCGGGGGGATTCATCGTAAACACAACGTGCAAATTCTGGGCGACTTGGCTGGTAAACCACTTGTAAAGCTCCTCGGGGGTGTCAAGCATGAGACCATCCCGTTGGGAGCCTTCTTTGCAAGCCGTCATTAATGAGGCATACTCGTCTCTTTCGAAAAGGCCGGGGACCTCAGCGTTGGCGAGAAGAGTACATCCGCTCCAAAAAGCCAGAATCGAGGACGTTCGACTCATCCATAACGAAACAGATCTTTTTCCTCTTGCACCCCGCTCGGCGCCGTACGGTGCGAAGATCCTCGTCGAAATCATCGCCAGTATACTTGTTGGACACCTTGATCTGGAACACACTTAGATCGTTGATCCAAGCCACCAAGCGAGACAGTGTCGTCTTACCAACCTGTCAGCCAGAGCATACGTATCGTATCTGGGGACACTATTCACGCTGCCACTGACTCCGATGAGAAGCAGGTGGCCTTGAATTTGACGGAACACACGATCGATGCGAAGGACGTGATCCAAGACATCATCGAAGAGCGGAAGGAGGACACCCAATCCTTCCTCGTGGAATACCCACGGACGTGCCTTGGTGAATTCACGCAATTGCTCTCGATCGTCTGGGACGTAGTGCCGCGACGTCCAATTCGAGAACAAGACGGGGCGGGCCAAAGCTTCGTCGAAATTAATTGTCGGGAAGTGTTGCTGAGCGACTGTATCGATGTTCTGGTCGTTCAAAGACGTTCCTCTTCTGACACCAGGCGACCCTGGAACAATCGTATTGCTTCATGGCCCACACCCGGACAAGCCCCTCTACCGAGAGAGACTCCAGGGGCTTGATTGCCTCATATATACCACAACACCGTCGTGTCAGCTCACGGGAACTGTAAACATAATGCGCGGCTTCTGTGAGGGGGCCCGAGAAAGCCTTCAAATTTGGAATACTTTGGGCAAACCGCGCGCGTAAGTGCCATAGATCTGCAAAAGTGAGACCTCTCCGGGGTGGTCGACTATGATCAGGGGGAGCGCGACATAAAAATCGGCGCGTGAGGGGGACACGACCTGAATCCGTAGGAGGGTTGCATGCGCCGACAAATTGAATTCTTCCAGCTTGACCTACAACGTATCAGCGGTGCAGAAATAGCCATTCGATTCAACCAATTGCCTAATGAACGAGATGACACGCCGGGTCCCATACTTGTCAGGTGCAGGGAGGTTGATTTCATCGCAAAATACTACTAGCCAACGAGCAATTTGCGCTGGAGCAAGAACTACGCCGTTCGGGTCCGCCGATACTCGCAGTGTTGCTCGAAGGTCTTCAAGATGAGTTCCGGTGTAGTAGCACTCGAAAAGTTGAGACCCACGACCTCCATGTCGGGCAACTTATGCAGGGCGCTGAAAAGTGACCTGACGGCATCCATCTTCGGCACGACAACATAGGATTGAGTAACAGCATGTGAGTCGATCTCAACGGTAGGCACTTTTCCTTGCCATGCGACCCCGTCTCCATGAAGCAACTTGCACGTCATAATCGATAAGTGAGCTGCCTGGAGCGAGTGGGGGAAGGTCAACCCCCGTCTGTCCTCTCAGGAATCCGCCCATCTCCGCCAGCAGATCTAGGCGTGAATCGCCCGAAAACGCCCCTATAAGGCTGACGAGCGTTCGTTTGGAGACATACTGCTCCAGCACATCGGCGCCCAGGGGGAAGTCCACGTGGGCGTTGTTGTAGTCGATCACGTTTCGAACTGTCTTGTTAAGCCAGGAGAAAAGTGTATTGAGGGCCCGGGTGGTGAAGTCCATATATGTTCAATCGAACTTGCGTGCTCGAGCGCCGAGCTCACCAGCCCGTCGGGTTGTAAGCACGGCTCGATGACGGTCGCAATATGGCATTAAATAAGAAGGAGTGGCGAGGTATCAGTTGTCGCTGATGGGCCACGGGTGTCGGAATTCTTGACACCCTCATCCGGCGGAATTGCGGGAAGCGTCTTCAGATAGTGTTTATACACCATATCAGGAATGACCACTTCCTCGCTGAACTAGATCACGCCGCATCGACTGACTGTAGCCAACGCGGCATACTTCAGACGCTCAACCTCAAACATGATACGGACATTTGGAGGTGAATTTAGGCGTTCTCCATTCGGAAGAGTAAGCAGCTTGTTGTCATCAAGGACACTAATCAACTGCGGTAAGAGAACGCAACACAGACGCGCAAATAGACAAACCTATTCAGATTTTCAACCCACCCCGGGTCAACATCGCCATCGAAGATCACTCGCCACGAACGTCGTCGACAATTTTGCGCAAGATGTGCGTGAAGAGACCGTCGTTCCATTCACGCGTTGTGGGATCCAGCGTGCTTCTTTATGTATGGCCTTCGGGTCGATGACGTGCGCAACGCCTTCCGTGCCATCCAGTCGTTCGAGAGCCGCCAGCAACACCCGCCAAGCATTCGTCTTGCCGGTCCCTGAGGGACCAACCGTCATCAGGCCGCGCTGAATCTTCCAGATCTGGTACAGCTGCAAGATCTTGTTGACCCACAAGTCACCTGCCACAAGCTGCCTCTCGTTGCAGACATCGACGACGCGCGTGTGCAAAGCTTCGAGGTCCACGGGGACGTAGTCAACCCCGGGGAACACGTCAGCCCGCAGACTGGAGTCTTGAAGTGAGCACGGGCGAACGTTCGCTGCGTGTCTAGTTAGCACACCGGGTTAAGAGCGGTGCATCATTAGCGACGAGTTTGGGCACAATTGTTTCCGTCGCACTCTGGATAAGTATAATTTGCTCAGTGTAAGCATCGGAAATCCCTCGCACAATTTCCGCGTCGTTGTTCCACGTGGCCTGCATACGCTCGCGCTTCAGAATACCTGCGCTGAACAAGACGGCCTTGCGAGCTCGAAGAGCGAAATCGTAACGCGCTTGCGGTGAGACTTGTTCCGAACGGATTGAAGAAAGGCACAATCTTCGACGCCAAGACTTCGGCAGTTCGGAAGCCTCAGGAGACCTGGGCGATCAGTTCTCGGTCCGGTCGTGACATAGCCATTCTGAGGGGAGACCATTAGTGAGTTCTGACCTATTTCTTGACAACGAAGGACATACAGTCGGAAAAGCTCGGTTAGATTAGGAGGCAGTTGCGAGCGACCGGTATAGTTTGGATTGGTTGTAATGAAGATTCCTGACCGTACTGTCCTTAGATAGTTCAAAGAGGCAAATCGGGCGCGGCACCCCTATATTCTTGTTCAGCTGGAGGCTCTTTCCGACGAGTTCAATCTCCGTGTTGGGGTTCTTGGCCCGTGAAACAAGCCATTGTTGGATCGTCTGCACTTGCTGCGATACCGCGCTGAGAATGCGTTCTTCCAGTCGATTGCATTCATCGAAGCATCCCCGTGCACCAACTGGACGAAGGCCGATGAAAATGCGACTTGTCTTTTGTCCACGCGACTGGTGCCTGGTGAGAACAGCGCGCGTTCCCCGCCTCTGCCTCCGACGACAACCTGTATGACGATTCAGTCCGTCGCACCGCCTGGATTCACGTTGCTGCTCGCTTGCAATAAGTCCGTCGTCAACCTCTTGCCAGAAATGCGCCATAGCGTCCTGATTGAGTTGGGCACATGCTCGTCAAGTAGTGCCACAAGGGCCGACCCACAGTTGTTGCTGAAGTGAAGGGAGAGGTTCAAGAATGATTTTCTGGAGCATCTCGATTAGCTCAACAGGGAGGTCAGCCTCCATGAAGGCCCGGATGGTGCAGGAAACGTCATCGTGGTCAGTGCATCCGGGGATGGCGGCGACAATAACCTGTACGGCGATGGCGGCGTTCTCAGCGCACCATACAGCTACGCGACGAAGATTGGACACTGACCTGGTCAGTCAGCTGATACCGGTGGAGGACCTGGTGCGAGGGTTCCGACCTCCTTTTGACGAGATATCTAGCCTGCTGCTTGAACATCAAGCTGTTGTTGGTCATCGCGATGAGCTCCTATCACAGAAGCCTTTTGCATATGCAATATAGGCCAACGACGGATCGCGCTTCTCGCAGTACTTCCCGACGACCAGTGGTTCTTACAGCTAGAACCACCTGATGTAAGCTTAGAGAATCGTCGCCTGAGAAAGTTACGTACGTCATCGTCAGTGAGGAACACCTGCGGATTATTATTGCTGTCCGCAAGAATCCTCGCGAGAGCGTTGTATAATCCATGATCCCGCAACCCGCTAGTGAGTCGGGCCTCTGCCCACGGAAGGATACGCTTCTCGACCTCTTCAACGAGCTCGTCAACGGGGGCCGAGCAATGCATTCGACGTAAGAGATGCTGGGCAGGAAATCAGATGAACCCCACAACTGGCCAATCCAAATGCCGTCTCTTGAACCTCCGTCCCTTCGGGTTCCCAATGGCCAGTCCGGGCCGCGCTGGGCTTTCGCGCTTCCCCCCGACTTCTGACTGAACCCGCCCCCTCACTCCTAGCAGAGTTTGGGGAATAGCTAAAAAAGAGCGGGCAAGAGTCCGCGCGGCGGAAGCAGTGCTGCTGGGGCCCTGGACAGGCCGGAATCCGCGAGCATCCGGAGGTTAGACGGCGCGCATGTCCGCCAGCTCATCCGTCCTCCCCCCTTCTGACGCGTCACACGTGGCGAGTGGGCGACCCAGAATCAGCAATCGCCTGGGAGTTAGGCGGCATGCACGTCTGCCAGCACAGCCATCTTCCCCCTTCTGACGCGTGACACATCACAAATTAAAAGCTCCGGAACTTGCCGGAGCCGATCTGATTGATTTATGCCGTCGCTAGTCTCGCTACCTCTCTGCAGCCTACTGGTAAAAAATGACTGAGCGGGTTGCTTCAAATGTTGGTTTGCTATGATGTCTTCTCACTTTTGCTGGGAGGTGGCCGACTTCAATCCCAGGTTTTTTTATCGACGTTCCTGCTTGCCGAGGCGTTAAAACTGCATGCTCTGAACCCACAGCAAGACATTGACGTCAGTTTTATAACAGTTGATTTAATGCCAGCCTTTCAATTAATATTTTTCTCTTGGCTAGCTCGAGGACGCCGCGAATCTGCCGGATCGTGACCCCGAGCTAGAGTTCGAAGTAGAAGACGAGACAGACGCGTTCCCACGTCCATCCCCCGCCCGCGAGCCCAGCCCGGCACCACTTGAGCCCAGTGAAGATGTGGGAGGACCCCCGATCTCTAGAGCCGACCAAGCAAAGGCGAGGTTTGGCCAAGAACTGAGTGGAAAGGCACTAAAGAAGGCAAAACGTGCCATATACCGCAAGAATAATCGGCGCTTTCGCGAAAACAATTCTCTACGCAGCCAGATACGGCAAGATGCACGAGCAGTGAACATTCAGTCTGGAGGAGCAGTTGAGGATTTTCCGATTGCAAAAGGGGGACGTTGCGGCAGGCAGCTCATGGAGCGCGTAATGCAAGCCGCGGCAAAGGGGGATATAGGCGCAATCCGAAAAATTGTTCAAGATTTCGATGCAATTTCTCAACCAAGGTCCGCCTATTTTTACTCCTGCTCCCATCTTGAATTTGATGCTTGCTTGTAGAGGCAGTCGGTCACCCACCAGCATACTATCTGCTGAGGGTCGGCGAATTATATTTCGGAGTTTTCGCAGTAAACACATTACAGAAGAATTCATGACTGAGTTTACTGCCAAGGTGTCCCAGTTTTCACGTGCCGTTCAACTCCAACATTGCAGCCACACAAGAGGCGAATACAGTTATTTCAATTTTGGATTGCAACATGCGTATGGGAATCATAAAAGTGTGAGTTCATTTCCCATGCAGACTTCTAAAAAATCTCACTTCATGCCAAGACGCCCGCACAAGTTGAGGAACACCGCCTTCATGCAGATGCTGCCAAGGAGCTATTAACTTCCCCCCAATTTAAAGAGCTGGTGTAAGTCTTGAATTCTTTCTTGGCTACTTGACAGCTGAAAATTGGGTGTCAAGTCAAGAAGCTACCCTTCTCGTGGACAAGTATTTCCCGGAGATTGCAGAACGAGCTCGCCAGTGTGAAGAGCATTGGGCAAAGTTGCCTGGCAATGAAGAAATGAAGATGGAATTTGGTCTTTGGTGGGCTGCAACCATCAATATCCCCACCCGTGGGTCAGTGAAGACACGACTTCATCGAGACTGGAGAAATGTGGCAGGGGGGCTCTGCGCAATTTGGGTTTATGGTGCGTAATTTTTAACATTGGAAAAATAACCTGAGCCAACCTAGAATGCAGGTAATTTTGACGACGAGGAGGAATGCTGGCTTGTGTGTTGGGAGCTTAATGTGATTATTCAAGTGCGCCGGGGCTGTTGGATTTTCATCCCATCTGCCATTATAACACACGGTAATTTGGATAAGAACGGTACAATAAAGTCAGCCCGCCTTAAAGATCAATTTCTGACATCTTTGCCAGACTTTGAATTTGTCACTACGAAAACTGGCGTTTATCCCACCCCTTCCAATTCGCAGCCTCTCATGAGCCGGGGCAGCCTTGTTTTTTATTCCCCTGCAACGTTTTATTCTGTTATTGGGCAGGACCACACTACCCTGACAGCTGTAAAGAAAGCTGGAGGTGTTGTACCAGACATGTCAGTCTCTGACATTGTCCAACTTTTCCCTCTTGTTCAGCACTAGTTGTGCACATTCCCCCTCGGCTGGCCAACCCCGCACACCCTGCTACCTCGCCAGTGGCTCATTCTGAACCCGGGCTGAAGTATTCTTGGTGCCTTGGTCTCGTTTGTCCAATCCGACGGACGTCTACAGTTCCTCATATTCAGATAGGCGCATCAAGGTTACTCAACACGTTTATTGTCGGGACTTGTCACTCACTGGCCGCCGCTACCCGTTTTAAATATCTTTTAAATACTTGGTACTTGATACATGTAATCCATCACGCCGTGACAATTCTTAAAAAACGCAGTGCTGTTCGCTCACTCAGCTGATTCTGCCAGGTTTTTGGCGCACTCCTCGCAATTGGAGTCTGAGCTGGACCTATGCCAAGTGCCACAATCTTCTTGAGGTTATGCAATCAATCGATATATAGTTTAACTGTCACCGACGTATATAGGCAATTATTAAAACCTGGTCAACGGAACTATAGCATATGGAATGAGCCCCATTCTACACCCACACAAACAAAATAGACTTTCGCCATGGACGGTGATGAGGAGTTTGTTCCCGACGACATGTCCCAGACCCTTTGATTTTGGTTGCTGTGAAATTTATAAAAGACGCGCGGTTTGTGTGACCTCACTGCCAGCTGCCGGCAGTTGAACCCTCGGCTATCAGGCTCCGATCTATAACATCAGTACTTAAAAATGCCCCCGAAACCCTCGATTTGTCGCTGGAGAAGATCCAGGAGCTTGTCACTCTCGAGAACCGCGTTAGTGCTCCTACTACCCCTATCCGCAGCGGCGGTGAGCGCCGGTCCCCGACTCGATTCTGCAGACAACAGTCATAGGGCTCGAAGGTAGTACTAGTATACTAGTAGTATACTATAGTAAACGGTAGTACTAGTACTAGTAAAGTATATTTAGTCGTACTAGTAGTATACTATAGTATACTACTAGTATGTGACACTACGTGTTTCCTCGGGGCCGCGTTAATTTTGGCAATGGGCGACGTGTAGTGACCACGTGATAAGACGTAGTACTGAGGTTATAAAAAAAGTTATGGTGTCTCCCTCGACTGGTGCGCGTCGGATGGGGACGCGACGCGACATAAATTTGTTCGAACAATCCTCGAAATTCCGGCAAAAGGTGCTGCAGACTTGTTGCCCAAGCTCCTCTCCAAATGAGCGGTCGGAATGAGCAAGCTATTCGGCACACCCCTCTAGAAGCTGTTAATATTGCTCTTGCTCGTCTTGAACGAATTGCAATAGTGTTCAACAAGATGAACAAAGATGAACAATGCAGCGGTTGGAAAAACGACTGACAAAGTCTATGACCAGTTCACACTCACCTCCTGGGATGAGGACGACCCATACAAGGCCATCGACGTTGCCCATGAGCGCTGTTTTCAGAAGGGAAGGTGGTGTCTGGAGCCAAAGCAGCAGAATATCACCAAAGGTGTTCATGGCCTCCTGCTCATTATCAAGGCCTTTCGCTTTTTCAAAGATGCCCCTGGAATGGAACCTGAACTAGCTAGGCTGATGAGTCGAATCGAGACCATCACTCATCTCACTAATGAAGTGTGCGTCCCTCACGCTTGTTCTTGAAGCCGTCTCCTAGCTATTCACGTGCCATTTACCCAGAATCACGGACCTGAAGAAGTCGAGTAGCCGGAAGACGACTCGCGAGGGGGGCGGTGCGTCGACGACGCGTTCCGCGCGTCCGAAGCCGCAGCGTGCGCACGTGCGCCGGTCATCGTGAAAGCGGAGACCATCACTCGGAGCGTGCTAGTGAATTAAAGAGGGTGTGAAGGAGTAGCTGTGTGGCCTGTACTCGATTGTATTATTGTTCGGTCCTAGCTTAGCGGTCGCGAATGTGAATGCGATGTGAATGCCTACGCGATCAATGTCGCTTTGGTCTTGTTTATCTGCTACCACGTTCCGCCAGCAAATTACGCCGAAACACTCAGTAAGCCGTTGTACTACTTTGTACTACTAGTATACTAGTAGTAAAGTAGTACTAGTACTCGTACTAGTAAAGTAATTTTTTCGTACTACTAGTACTACTTTGAGCCCTAAACAGTCACGGTGTGGTCACAGGTCGCGATACATG
>Ga0307508_10001560_pt1 | contig 25636 bp, 33 predicted proteins | sample 9_EM_MG_FD_203089 | JGI IMG/M metagenome (GOLD analysis project Ga0307508, IMG submission 203089) | Populus trichocarpa ectomycorrhiza microbial communities from riparian zone in the Pacific Northwest, United States - 9_EM | ecosystem: Host-associated > Plants > Roots > Unclassified | place... | reverse complement strand
GGGGACGAACTGAATATTATCTTCTCCACCGGCGTGAGCATGTACAGACTGAACGTGACCTCGTACTGATACCGCTTCAGCTGCAGGAACCGCATCACAGGGTTTGTACTTGAGTACGGCGATCCCATTTGTGTCGTAATCGCCCGCAGTGGCGGGGATGGAGGCTTGGTGGGGTTTTGCACGTTCTTCGTTGAAGAGTGAGAGGGCATTGTGGTAATCTGTGGATTGTGGCGGCTGTTTTCGATATTTATTGTTGTGGGAAGTTGCGTGCCGCGAGCGTGAAAGTTCTTGAGGTGAGGTGTTGTTCCCCTTTTCCGGCGCGTCAAGCTCTGGGGTCTGGAGTTCGGTTCTTTGCGCCAAGTAATCTATTGGCACCTGGCAGGTTACACAAGAAAGCCACCGAGCTCGGAGCCCGGCGTAACTCCTGTGCTGTAATGGGGCAATAATGTACTTCATCGTTTTTACGGAGCCAAGTAACTATGGCGAAGATGTGCAGAAACAAAGCGGTGGTTGTGCTCCCATGGCCTTCAATGTGAAATGCACTTTGTCGTATATCGTTGCCTACGACCTGTGGACACAGCACCCGTACTGTGTACTAGTACACAGCAGCAATGCACTGACATTTTATCGCCCTTCCGCTTACCGAAACAGCCTTCCCTTTCCCCATGCTCGTTCATACGGCATTCCTCCTCCTCGCGGTCGTCGCGGCCGGCACAGTGGGAACCTTCGTGCCCGGCTGTCTCAAACTCATCATTGTGGCGTACATAAAGTCGGAGATTCCTACAAATCCCTTTTCCTTGAGGTGGTTTAGCACTTTGCTGCGGTACTCGGCATACGTGAGTTTCATTCCACCGTTCTGCGCGCGATCGACGGTTAGTATGCGGCGTTGGACGGCCGGGGAAAAAAGGAAAACCATACTTGTTCCAGATGCTGGAGGGACTTGAAGTTGACAGGACCTTGGTGCTTGACCGGTGCACCGGCCGCCTTCTCAAGAGCGTGGAAGTATTCTGCCGAGAAGCGAGCCAGGAATGGTGAGTACGAGAAGGAAAAAACGTTCTTCAGCTCGATGCCGCGCTCGGTACCCGCTGTTTTGAGGACCTCTATCACGTTTCTACAGAGGTTGTCAGTCAGTGCGGATTCCGGGTTAGTGAGGTGATGATCATACTCCGGGATCGTGCAAGCAAGGGCGGACCGACTATCTTTATCGTTGGCCACGGCGAACGCACGATTGCGCCATATACAATTGCAAATATCCATAATAAAGCCATTGAAGTGGGTCGCAGCCGCTTGATCGTGCGTAGCCCGCATTGTGGGCTCGAGCGCGTCTTTGTACCTACGAACACGTGAGCTTTGCGGCCGCCCCGACGACTGCTGGCGTGCGGTGATACCGACCTGACCAAGACCGAGCAGAGTCGGGAAAACATGACTACATCCCCGATGAACAGATAATAGTACACCACTGCGTCTGGTGGTAGGACGATGCGGAACAGGCTATTATCCCACGGCAGCGAAGACGCGCATTCGTAGAACGAAAGCGTTGCGTTCGCAATGACGGCTGTGTCACTCGACTCCTGCAGGGCTGACGATTAGCGGCTGCGTTTGGCGTGGGGGAATTGGAAGCTACGTTGCGCACCCGAAATAGGCCGAGACAAATACTGCCGATATGTTTTACAAACCGTTGGAGGCAGCGAGCCTTCACCTCCAGGTTCTTCTCGTCCTCCTGGGACCGGCCGCTATGGGAAATAGCCCAATTCCGCAAGAGGGCGGTATGGAATCCCAGCAGATTCGCAGCCGCCTCATCTCCGCCCGAGCTCAGCACTGTTTCGATGGGCTTCAGGAAATTCGTGTGCAGTGCTACAAGGTATTAGCCAGCTGTCACCCACACGCAGGACGACGGGTTGTACAGACTCTCGAATTCCCGAAGGGGAAGGAATGACGCTAGCTCCAATACCGGCTTGGCATGGGACTTGCCGTCCCAATGCGAAAGGAATTTGCGGAGATATAGCTCAACTGATGGAAGCATTTTCTGAAATCATTCATCAGTCCGGAGTATCGAGGCTATTCGTATCGGCCCTCCGCGCATACCCTTGTAGAATGTGTGTATTTAGCGACCCTCGATAGTAATGCGTCTGTTCTTGCCGACGCTCTGGATGTCGGTGATTTCGAAAGCAGGAGATCGTCTTCGAGCGCAGCCGTCAGCCAGTTATTGATACGGTGATCGGAAGTCTCTATTTGCGTCTAGTTAGAAGCTGCCGTCTTGGGAACCGTTCGAGATTTCTTTACCCGAGGGTCTCAGTGCGAGGAGATTCTGCAAGAGTGTATCGTCGAGAACGGCAGCCAACTGGTTCGGCAGCTCCAGTTTATCGAGCTTCCGTACAAAATCGTCGGCGTTTCGCACCTCCTCCAGCGTAACGGACGACTATCAAAATTAGTCAAATCCAGATTCTAGGGGGGCGGAAGAAATGAGTGGAGCGTGCCTCGATTGTTTGGAATGTGTGGACTTCAGGTATCACTGCCCGGTCGGTCTTGCGCCGTTTCGACGCCTGACCGTTAGCATGTCTAACTACAACGAACGTCGTCTTCCCACGACGGCCCGCATCGCTCGCAGCATATGCTTCTTGGATGGTGAGCACCATCTCCATCCATTCCGGGTTAGGGTGCTATGGCGGTACGATCAGCGACGTCGGACCACGCATGGACGGGCCAATGACCCACCGAGAACAGTCCAGACTTGAACGGCCCGGCATCGCCGACGATGATATCGGGATAGTAGTTTTTGTACACCTGGAGAAGTGCATTGAGGGGCTGCTCGTTCCCGATATCGCGTTTGAGCTCTAGTCTACAGCCGTGTCAGTTGGGCGAGTTCCACGAACGTGTTCCCAGAAACCCACAAGGCCTGAATCCTGAACGGCTTGATATGCTTCCGCCGCGTGACGAGAGAGAGCAGGTGGCAGATGGAAGGTCTGGATGCAAGTCAGTGGTGTCCGTCCGTCGAGCCGACCTCGGGGAGCTGGGCGCGTGCCTGAGAGACATCATATCCAGCAGGTTGAACATGATTCCGTACAACTGCGAGAGAATCGTGTAATCCTCCAGGAGATCATACACCATCACCAGCCAACGGAGAAGTGCCGCCTGCGCGCGCACACACAATCAGCACCCGCAGATGGGACAACTGGGAGGCTTGAATGCACCAACCTGAAGCACGGGCTGCGGCCTGTTCGCACCCAGCCCGAGACACCCGACGACCAGGAGCACAATCTCATTTGACACCTTCCTCCGCGGCACCAGCAGTCTGATGACGCGGCCGGTCGTGGTCTGATCCAGGTGGCACGGCTTCTTCGTGAGCGTGTCTACGAGGAGCTCGAGAGCCTCCGACGTGAGGCCACGGATGGATGCATACTGGTCGAGGCCCGAGACCGCAGCGACGACGTCTTCCTTCCGCACGGCTTTACGATCGGCGGCAGCTATTCGCACGCTTAGGTAAGCTTCATGTGCGACGACGACGACGACGACGACGGGGACTGAGTGCGCGGTATATATTTACCGTCCCGGATTCGGTTCGCGAGCGCTAGAAAGTCTTCATCGTACTCAGGAGCGTCTGTGGCGTCCGCTGCGCACACGGCGGTCAGTGACTCTGTCCGTTCAGTCCACGATAGCATAAAGCAACGCACCTCCAGAACGAGACGCTGAAGGCATCGAGGAAACCGGTAGGGTCTAGATACAATTCGTACGGAGTGGTGTGAGAGCGGGCGATACTCGGCGATCAGTCAGTTGGTCGTCGGTGGTTGGTGCTCGCAATGCTTAGGGTTGGGCTGACGCGACGTGACATTCCCGCGATTCGCATGGAGCTAACATCATGCAACCAAGGTCACACAAGCACAACCCCACCAGCCACCGCTATGTATGTAGTTACATTAGATACTAGCTATGCAGAGTACAATAACTACATAGACTACTTGCTAGAGTACATATGACTCTGTCTACTCTAGAGTAGAGTACTCTAGAGTACCTAGATGTGATCATACAGTCTGCGCCATCACAACCCTTCACTGCGCACCAACCCCCCACAATGGCCGAAGCCACCCCACGGTGATCGCCAACTTACTCTATACCTGTCTTCAGCCTCAGCCGCGCGACAACAATTGGAGCAAGGACGATGCAACACGAACACAGCGTCAGAGACAATCCGTCTCCATATTCCTTTTACCGGTCGCCGTGCATACCTACAGCATGTCCTTGTCGCCCAGCAGTAACTGTCATGGGATCACACACTCTATATACGGACAGTGCAGCCTCGAACGGAGAGTGTGCACAATGTCGTCTGCATACCGAGAGGATGTGCGCGAGTGAGAGTGTTCCCATGCTGTAGCTTTCTTCCCACCCACCCACTCACTCACTCTGCGAAGCAAGCAAGCACATTCCGGATCGCAACCAGTTATTGCTTTGTATGCTCGTGCTGCCGCAGTGCCGACTCTCGGCCGCACAGACGAAAGCAGTTGAGCCGGCGGCTGAGTGTGGAGAGTCTTCTCTCTTTATCTTTCCAGGTTTCCGAAGACGAAAGAAAAAGCGCCGGTGCCCAAGTACATACGTGCCTCCTGCCAGCTCAAGTGGTGCCCTTGTTCTTGCATCTTGTAGCGTACCCTAGTTACTAACTATACCAAGCACGCAAGAGGCGACAGCCCGATTGGTGGAGCCGGTGAGAGGTGGTGGTGGTGGTATGTATTGGTGGTAGTGGTGGTGGTGGTGGCTGCAGCCGGTGGATGTGGAATCTGTCGTGCGCGCACGGCGCAACCCTCAGGCGCCCCAGGTATCACGAAAACGCGGAGTGACATACATGCTACATGCTACATGCTACATTGCTGGGGAATGGGGTATCTACCTGCCCATATCTCGCCCCCATGCCCCCACTATGGACGATATGACTGCTGAAATTCCGGCAGCGCGGTTCTACCGCCACTCCCTCCTCCACTCCCACGCTGTCAGGGAATCGGGGGTCCCTATCTAACTCCAGAGCACATGTCGGACAGGGCAGGAGTGCTATGTAGAGTGGGGAGTACGTACGCACGTATGTATGCAATCGGACTTCCCTCGATCTATCAATTCGGCCGTTCAATGGGACATAACTATATCGGTATCAGTGCAATATGGGGGGGGATGGCCGGCGTTCCTTCGCAGCCTCACCGAGCGGGCAGTGCCGGCTCTGTCGGAGCACAGCTGATGGCGATAGTTACAGGTGGAGCAGCATCTGCGGATTCGATCGGCGTGAGGAAATCACCAACCAGGCCGGGCACGAGGAGGTACTTAGATACTACTCTGCGGAGACATGTAAGCACCCGGTACCTACTTACCAGTGCCACGTTCTAGGTGTGGCTTCGTGGTACTCCCCTCGTACTCTGCACGCTCTCTCAGCTGGTTGGAATCGATATTTTTTCCTTTCTTTTTTTCTTTTTCTTTTTTTCGGTCTTTTTTTTTTCTTGTCTTCTTGTCTCTTTTCTTTTTCTTTTCTCTCCTCTCCTCTCCTCTTCTTTTCTTTTCTTTTCTTGTTCCGTTCTGCTTCGCTTCGTATTACACATCAAAGAGCCCGTCGCTTCTCGGCATCTCGCACTCCACGCTCGAGCGCTGGGGCCGCTGTCTTCTGTTTGTTTGATTCGTCAGGCTTGTGCGACGACCCTTCCCTTCTTCCCTCTCGTGCGCTGCCCGATTTAACCGGGGACGGGGGGGTGCACAAGAGAGATTGCCAAAGGGGCTTAGCGCAGATAACGCAACGTTTGGCCGAGTCGTACAGAACGTGCAGCTGTGGAACCACACGCACCTACGCAACATATCTTCCTCGCATGCCGACCAACCCAAGAGGCACAGGGAACACCTGCTGCACTTCCTTGCTGCACTCCCTCACTGCTCCACCGCGCTGCTGGCTGTCCGGGAGCCAGTAAAGATCCAGCCAGCCGAACAAAAACCCGGATGGAGCCATTCAACAACTACTATTCTCCCGCTGTGTGTCGCCGTGACACTGCGTACTACATATGTACCTTGGTCTTGGATATCTATCGTGCGTTTACTTGGATACCGAGCGGCCATACAAATGAACCAGCCAGACAAGCAAGCCAAGTCGAGCCAGGCAAGCCGGCGACGGGAGGGGGACGCGGAGCCCCATTCCGCTTGTGGATCCTGCGGTGCGTGCTACTCTGGACATGTAGAGTAGACACACGGAGCTGGTTAGTTGCTCTACAACTCGCTGGTTAGCTGGCGGCCATATACTCTAGAGTGGTGTCCAGGTATCGTACCGTGTGCTGTGCTCGAAGCCCACGCATACCTTCGTCGAAGCTTGCGGAGCTGATGGAGCTGGCTGGCTGGCTGGATGGGTGATGGCAAACGGTGGGCGGCCTGGACGGAAAGGCGGATGGACTGGCCGGCTGACTGGTGGACGAGGGAGGAGGGAGGAGGGAGGAGGGAGGAGGGAGGAGGGAGGAGCGAGGAGCGAGGAGCGAGGAGGGATGGGGGCGGAGCGAGGGAAGCAGGCAAGATCAGGTGGATATACGTACAGTGATTCTCCATACATACCGGAGAGCCCCCGCCCAGGTCCGGCCGGAATTGTTTCTATTGGTAGGAGATGCTCCGGGGCAACATAAAAATGAAGCGGCGCCGCCAGTTGTGTAGCGGTGAAGCTTTCCGTTTCACAGACTTGGGCTGCTGTCTCGCAGGTCCCCCTCCCCCTCCCTCCCTCCTTCCCTCCCTCCCCACAAAGCGGTAACTAAAAGTACTGCTACACGTACCATCCCCGTTCAAAAAAAAACACCCAGGACCTACTTGCTCAACTCACACACGTCGCCTTGCACGGTCAGTGTTATTTTTATTGCCATCTCCTTCCCCCCTTGTCTCCCCGAGATACCCCCCTTCTCCTATCCCCTTTCACTTGTTCCCTCTTCCGCCTCCCCCCCCTTCCTCCTCCCTTCCGAATTCTCACTCCGGCCATTCCGCTTCTCCGGCTCGGATCGGTTGTTGCGGTCCCCGTTGTTGCTGTTGGCTAAAATCGAAGTGTGCCGTCGCGCGAATTCGCTCCTAGTAGCTCATCCCGCTTCGTCTGTCCACCGCCGTCATCCCATAGCAACCCTCGCGCCGCCCTCGACCGACCGAACGTGCGAACTCACGACTGCCAGTACCGCAGAAAGAAAGGAAAATCTCCAAACCGGTCGTCCTCTCCTCGGCGTGGCAAATTGATACGGCTTCCCCGAGAGAGAGAGAGAGAGAGAGAGAGAGAGAGAGAGTTGCGGAGCTTGCTACTAGATAGCCCTTACGAACCGGACCGATTGTCTCGCGAGAGGGATTTCTTTAGGATCTTGGCCGCCCCGTCGCGTCGCAAAATCTCCTTCGGCCTGGGAGTTGGTGCCTGAGGGAACAGAAAAACTACAAGGAGAAGAGGAGAGCCTGAAATTCAGCCGCTTGCATAGCATGGACGCCGAACCGACACCTCCTCCGCCGCCGCCGCCGACGACAACGCAGGAGGGTGGAGGTGCGCAGCCCTCCACTACCACCGCTGTCGCTGCCGCCGCCGCCGGGGAAGGCAGGATCACGAATGTTGGTTTTTTGGCGTCTCGTGCGACCACGCTGTCGTTGGCGAAACTCGAGAGGCTGACGAGCGGGAGCGGGAATAGGTAATCAGCAGCGAATACGTGTTCTCTAGCCCCTCGCCGCAGCAGCACATACCGAATGGCGCGCTAGACGAGGAGATCCTGAAGCAAGTTATCATCCGCGCTCGGGGGGGGGGGGGGGGGGGGGGCGCCCCCCCCCCCCCCCCCCCCCCCCCCCAATCTGCACCAGCTCCAGAGCTAACGGCGACATTGAGCCTCAAGGTGTGTCGGCCAGATGGTCATGGTGGTGTTCGACGGATTGGCTGTCACTCCGGACATTCGGGCGATGATAGAAAATTACTATGTCGGGAATATCCTTTTGACGGCGAGGAACATCCGAGGTACGCGCCTGGGTCGCACGATGTCTTGACCTCGCGCATCACACCCTCCCCGTGCTGATGTGTCGCCAGACAGTGTACAGGTTGCGGCCCTCACACAGGAATTGCAGAGGATTGCGCAGGCGGCTGGGTTCAGATTCCCGCTCATGATTGGCATCGAGCAGGAGAATGGCATGGTACGTGGGTCATGTCCAGCTGATTGAAGATGATGAATCTGCCCTTCTCTTTTTTTTTTGTGCGACCGAGACCCGTGCGGATTTGTAACGTAGCACAGATTAGTCGGCTAGGTGACGGTATCCGAGCAACCCACTTTCCGGGTCCAATGGCCCTGGGCGCGACCAGGTCACCCAACCAAGCCTTTGACGTCGCCAAAGCCACGGCCGCCGAGCTCGCCGCCGTGGGAATAAATTGGAACTTTGCGCCCGTGCTGGATGTGATTAGTGAGCGAGGAAATACGGCGGTCAGTGTTAGGGCGTTCGGGGACGATCCGCAGACGGTTGGGCGCTTCGGTGTCGCTTTCACGGAGGGTCTTAGGGCAGGTGGAGTGGGCCATTGCGCGAAACATTTCCCCGGAATCGCATGCACAACGGATGGGCGACGCGATTCGGTCTTCTGCACCAAGTCCAGCGAAGACATTGAAGCGACGGAAATGGTTCCGTTCAGACGAGCTGTCGCGGCCGGATTGGACAGCGTCATGTTGAGCTCGTCAATATGGCCCGGGGCAAACCCGGAGGACGGCGAAGTTGGCGATGCTTCGAGGGCCAAGCACATCATTGGGGAAGTGTTACGACGGCAGATTGGGTACGACGGTGTTACCGTGTGCGATGTAACGGACATGCCGATTTTCGGCAAAGATCCGCACAACATCGGCGAAGCGGCGGTGACGGCGATCAATTCCGGGTGCGACATGATCCTGATCTACCACAACCAGTCCGTACAAGTGCAAGGCCTGCGAGCGATATACGACGCTCTCCAGCGGAGGTACATCGACAGGGACGTGGTGTATCGGGCGTCATCGTTGGTTCTGCGGCTCAAGGGTCACTACTTCAGCTGGCGGACGGCTCTGGCGGCCCCGGACCCCCAGCGGCTGCAAACCCTCATGCAGCTGCATCAGTCGATAGCGCGCAAGGCGTACGAGAACTCGATCACGGTCGTTAGGGACGAGCGCGCCCTGATACCTCTCTCATCGACAATCACTCCCTCTGACGAGGTGCTCCTCCTGACCCCGGTCGTGAGACCGCTACACCAGCGCGCGGCAGGAGAACCAACGATCGATCCCTTCGAGTGCTTCGGGAGAGCGCTTGCCCAGCGCCACCCACGAATAATACACGCGCCATACACGGCTCATGGGATCACGCAGACCCACATCTCGTTGATCAAACGGAGCGCAGCGATCATCTTCATCACGGCGAACGCTACGAGGCCAAATTCGAAATCCCAAATACAGACTGCGGATGCGGTCCACAGGATTTGCTACAGCAAACCTCTGGTCAACCTCGCGGCCTGCGACCCGTATGATTTACTGGATGATCGGAAGTGTATGTACTCCCACGCTCTTTTGACTCAGTGAATTCTAGATCCGTTTTGCTGACAGGCGGGAAACAGACGGGACGTACATCTGCACCTACGAATACTCACCAACGGCCCTCGAAACGGCAGCGGCGGTGATATTCGGCGAACGGCATGCAGCGGGTGTGCTCCCAGTCCAGGTTCCAGGCGCGCCGGCGCTCCGGCAACAACGGCACGTTCATCTGCTGTGAAACTTTTTTTGTCGACTTTTTTCTTTCTGTTTATCGAGAGATGCATGCTAAGACGGTGTTTTTATCAGGCAATGGTTCGTGGAGGTCTGGGAGAAGCGAAGGGACCTGTATGCATCAGCAGATCTCTGGCAAGATTGTTTGGGACGCAAGTGGCCGCTCGACGCGGGCACGCTGTGTGCGCTACTAGATCGGCCCGGATACTCGAAGCATTTTGTAGTGCGCCACCCGACCACGCTGGAGTTTTTGGGCCTTTGCGCGACGTACATTATCATGTTAGGGAATAATAAAGTGATTGGGAGTCTGGCGTTACTACTCGTCAGGCCGACTCATCGGTTCGCGGTTCTTTTTTCCTCTTTTCCACCTGCCCATTTCGATTTTTCTACGCTTTCTCTTCATATTGTGGTGGCTCGCGAGGTGAACGATGATCTCTAAAAAAACTCATCTCTAATTCTGCTCCCCGTGTTTCCAGCAATCTAGGGATAGGCCTCAGCCTCCACGACGTAGCCGTCCGCCACCTGCGCAAGATGCCCGGGATATCCTCCTTGCAGCTTGGCAGTATATTCCCACGGCTCTTTCCCGGTCTTCCAGTCGATCTCCCGGCAGACGACCTATCGTGGTTCGCTCACCGAGGCTGGAAGCTCTCGGACGACCATTTCGTGTACGACCTCTTCATATTTATCAACGATTTCGTCATTCGCGACAACCTCTCCTCAGAGCTTGCGGCGCAGGGGATCACCATCAACAACTGCGCTCCCGGAGCGCAATTTGAGCGTCTGCTAGACTTCGAGGAGAAACACTTTGGCGCGTACCCAGGTTGGGTCGAGAAGTATCAGGCCCTGCGAGAGAGCGATGACATCGCCGACGCCATCGTCGCCTTCGTGCCACCTCCCCCCACCAACGGCGCCGGCGCCAACGCCGCTGCCGCCACTGACGTCGGAGAGATCCTCGGCGCTGTGCTCATCTTCAGCCCGGCCGGCAACAACCAGATCTCAAAGGACATACCCTGGCCGAAGGTCATCGGTGACAGGATCGGTGGCCTCGGCTTCGTCGGTGTCAATCGTTCGTCCCTACCTACCCCTTGCAAGGCTTGCTGGCGACGTGCTAACACGGCGTACTCTGTAGCGGACTACCGCAGCCTCGGGGTGCGCAAGGGATTGATCGTCGCCGCGATACTGGAGCTGAAGCAGCGCGGGCTGAGAGGTTGCTTCATCGATTGGGCCGACGATATAGATACCTACACGAAACTGGGGTTCAAGGAATGGGGAAAGTATAGGGAGGCTTGGAGGAAGATATGATTTTGCTTTCTTTTTCTTTTTTCTTTCTTCTTTTTCATTTGTAAGGGAAGAGGAGGAGAGATGGGGGTGTATTGGTTGGGCGTTGAGTTTGGTGATATTTTTTTCCTTTTTTTTTTTTTTTTTGCTTCTGTTTTAAGGGACTGTGGTGGCTGCAATTTTTTTTTTTTTTTGTCGGGCTTGTTTTTTTCTTCTTCCTTTCCCGGCGTATTCGTTGATCGCATGCGAACTATCTAGATCATGGCAATTTTTTTCTTTTTCTTGTCAAGCTTCCTTTGGTGGCGGTGGTGGGAGTTGTATTTATAGCGAGTGATTAGATGTGGCGGCGGCGTGTGAAGTCTTGCCGATGATCGATCAAGGGATTGAAGTCAATTTCCGCCCCCAGCCCGTCCGTCCGCATCTCCCCTCCCTCTATAGCCTTTACATACTATGTACACTTCAGCCCACGACGTCCCATCCTCATCTACAACACATCCCTCGCAACGATACCACAAACCTCTCTGCAAACCCAACACCTTCTTCCCGCACCGCCCACTGCATCCGCGAGGACATCCAATGGTCTTCCTTCCTTGTCCAGTCCCTCGACGACGCCGCCAGCTTCCTGTACGACCACCTTGCCACCCAGGCCGAGGACGTCCTCGACGCTCGCGGAGACCTCGTACTCGCCCTTAGCGAGGACAGTGAATCCCGTGCGTACGACGCTGCTCTCACCGGGAGCGAGCAAGGGGAGTGCTTGCTGGAGCAACCCGTTTATGGCCATGCGTCTGCCCAGATCGAAGCTGTACGGCGGAGGGATATTCCGCAGCGCGGGTAGCAGGCGGAGGATCAACCTCACGGGCCGGTTGGTGCGGTTCGTGATTGTGGTGGAGAGCGTGAGGAATGCGTCCGTCGCTACGACGGAGCGCGCGGGCGACATTCGGTTCACGGTTTCGTCGTCGCCCTCAACCGTAATGGCTACTCCGATCTCTTCGACGCGCACTGTCTCGACCATTCGCGGAGAAAGGCGGATCCCACGCAATTCTACATCCCCACGGCGGGAGGTCCCGACTTCTTCCCAAGTGCCCGTGAGACGCTTCAGGAGCTCCTCGCGGTACCAAAAGGCTTCGCGGCCTTGCCGCTCTTGGTCTACGCTGATACGAGTTGTGGAGACGACGAATTGGCGCTGGGTGGTGGATATGCTGGGGATCGGGGCGTATGGCCGCGGGAGGAAGATGCGTTTCACGGGGAGGGTGAGTCTTGATGTGTGGCCAGCTTGTAACAGGTCCTCCGCCACGAATGCTTCCTCGTCTGAGTCTACGGCGTCTCTGAGAGCCAGTTTGACTTTCAAGGGCTGCGGCCAGGCGTTGCGGAGATCCAACAGCATCAGACAATAGTCTCCTGGCTGGGCGGTCGTGGTACCTCGAGAGAACAGTTGCTTAAACGGTCCGAATGTCGCGCCACCGAGTTCGATCGGGAAGTCCGTCGAAAAAGGGATAAAGTCGACACGTGCAAGCTCGATCGAGGCGTTGACCGTGACCGTTACTGGGTACACCACCTGCCGTGTAAAATAGCGGTTGCCGAGCTCGGTCGGTGGGAGACCGAGATGCGAGTAGTCAGCCAGAATGGTGCCGTGGGTGAGCCCAGGCTTGCCCAGGACTTCGATCTCAAAAGTGGCATCACCAGCAGCGGGAATGTAGACTTTCTTCTTGGTCAAGTCTTGGGTGGAGATCTGGGGTCTGATCTTCTGGCCACCAGCATTCTCCGAGGCAGATATCACACGGTTTTGGCGGTGCCAAGCAAACGCACGCTTCTTCTTGAGCATTAATTCAAGTTCGTACGTCTCGGCCGGAGAGTTAGTTTTCTCGGCTAGCGCCTGACGGATCCGCGCCGTCGTCGAATCGGTAAAATCAAAGTACAAGTGATCCACGTCGACATTACTCAGATTCCTAAGAGTGATCTGGAAGATCCTTCGCTCGCCCTCGAGAACCATGAGTGCACTCTGGCTCAAGCTAGTATTCCGAACTACCAACAGCGGCTGCGAATCCACTACAGTGAGCTGCAACGTTTTTGGAATCGGGTGTAGAATTGGAGGAGGACGTAATGGTCCGCGCCCCGAAGTAGAAATGGTCGAGAGTGGACGTTCCACCTTTGGCTCCAGTGCTTTGAGCCCAAATCTCTTGCACTTGGTATCATTTTGGCGCATATCAATACCGGAGGTGAGAATAGGAAAGAATCGCTCCTTGCATCCATAAACCTTTATCGTGCATCCCAATATCTTCACTTCTCCGATGTCATTCGGTGTTGCAAATACCGAAACTTGGTGGGTTCTGGACGGCCCAATGATGACACCAACCGGTTGCGCCGATAGTGCCACACCGGAAGTATCGAGTCTGACCCACTCGACTTCCACGTCAAAGTTAAAAGGATTCTGTACTGTTAACTTTAGTTCCGCCGGCTCGCCCAATACCAGTATATTCTCTGCCGTCGAACTTTCGGAAACCTTGAATGGATTGTACAAGAACGGCGTTTTGTCATCCATTGTCGTAGGCGAAAGTAGTGAATCAGGATCCACTAGCTCAGTCTTGTTGCGCGGTATCGGCGGTCTCCAAGTAGGGTTCTCGACCAATTCGATGTCCCGCAACAGAAACTGGTCCCAATAGTTCGCCTCGACGCCGGGTATTCCCAACTTGCGAGCTGCTCCCACTGTCCTCGATATCGTGGTTGAAAGCCTGGCCTGGTCCTCTTTTATAACGTCCTCGTCCGTCGTTGTCAACAATAGCGTCGTAAAGTTCAAGACTCCCTGGAAATCCGGTAACGCCTCACAGAGAGCCGTGCAGTTCCTTAACACCTGGAACTTCAACGCCGGCCAACCAAACATTCGAATGTCTTGCTCTGCGATTACTGCCTTGGTCCAGACCGATGTTTCCAGCGTCACGGCATTGCTGGAAACAGCCCGCTGTTGCTCCTCCTCTTTCAACTTCTTCTCGTCTCCCAGGCCAGCAAGACAGCCATATGCCCGACAGAGCTCTTCTAGCATTTCCATAATTCCACTCTCCACATCGCCTTCCCCAAGGTCCAGCGGTGAGCCACTTCCACCACTCAGAGCACTCAATCCGGCTGCTGGATGAATACCCATCTCGGCAGCACCAACCACGCGGGCCTGTATCAACCCGGGGATCAAAATTTTAAGCAGCTCCCTCGTGACAAATGCCTTCCGCCGCTTCATCCCTATAGCCCCATGGATGCTCGCGATTCCGCTCAAAACTTTTGTCGCTTCCAGCACCGTCATGAATTCCACCGGCTGGGGATACGCCTGCATCGCAACTTCCGAAATGTCAATACGAGAAGGGACATTCTTCTTAGGGCCTTTGTGTGATATCGGTGTGCTCGACACAATGTGAGCAATAGCATCTTTGGCCACTCCATTCGCTAGGTACTGTGATGTGAGTGCTTTGGCATGTCGGAGGATTGTCTCGCAGAAGGATATGTTGGGTATCGATTCCCCGGGAAAGTTGGCGGCTCGTTGGTACAACTTGATGGTATTCTTGTGCAGCTCGGGAAGGAGATCCAACACTTGTTGTGCCGTTGCAGAGTCCGCTGGCTGTGGGACCGGCGTGGATGGTTTGGCGGCTGGTGTCGACGACTTCGATTTACTGCCATCGATTGTAGGGTATGGGATCATGGGGATCTAAAAAGGAATAAACATGAGGTCCGTCAAGTTGTAGCAGGCTGAAGCGACCTGAAATGGAACACCAAGATTCGCAAGAATAGTCAGGCAGATGCCGATTCCCTCCAGTGCCTTAGCATGCCATAGATGGTCACTACTCGATCTACAAACATCGGCACCATCCACAAACCTGTTCGCAGCCTCCCTGTCAACGACGAATATCCAGAGTATTAGCGATGACAGCCACTCACTCTTTCATAGCATCTGGAACACGCCCGGCGATAAGGTGAAGTTGCGCTACCGCAATCTGAACACGACCTTTGCCCTTGTTCCGTGATCTCTCACTCTGGCTGCCGCTGCCACCACTAAAGCCAGTCATTGTCTTCCGTTTGTTCGCAGCCGGATCCCCGGAAAAGGGTGCCAGTGTCCCATTGCTAGGGACGCTATTCCGGCGGCCACCATTCTCCCCATCACTCCAGTTTTCGGCCAGCGGCGAATCGAGGGTCGGCTGTGCTTGTAGTGACTTTGCCAGGCCGCACATTTCCGACAGAACCGGCGCGGTGATGTCGCACATCAACGTCCGCATTGAGGTAACCTTGGACTCTCGCTTTTTGGGGACAGTAAAGAAACGTGGACGACCATCTGGTTTCAGTTTCTCATGCTCAGCCGCCTCCGGAGGTGCATCGAATATCAGGCAAACATGGTACAAAGAACGAGGATACTATTACACACGGTAGGTTGAGCTCACATCACATATAACAGCTAGTCAACGCTTCGGGGGTGTACTCACTAGCGATACCATATCCTCCAACTGCGCAGACAGCAACTCCGGATCGCACCCCTCTTCGTAGTCGGCAACCCCAATCACGACGAACGTCCGCCGGTACTGCTCAAACGCCTCAAGGTAGTCATGTTCGCGGTCGACCGATGTGGTCAGGTCCCATACTATCCGGCCATCGGGGAAGCCCTGGGGATTGAACATAGCTGCAGACACACCCGGGTGGCAAAGATCAGCAGGTGGCTACTTCTGGCGGAAGGCGGATATCATGCCAAATGGTGACATACTCCGGTTTGGTTGCATGTCGGGAGTGATATCGCCCAGTCGCACAACATTTGAGGCCTGCAGGCGTCTGGCGAACGACGAGAATCGCGAGCGGCGTATCCGTCCGAGGGGACACAGTAGTACACGCAGTCTAGCTGGCGCAGCAAAGGACAATGAATCGAGAGCCATGGCTAGCGGTAGTGAATTTCGATAGTGTCGATGTGAGCAAATATAGATTCAATTAGTTAGGGGAGGTGCAGTCGAAGGCCACACCGTGTCGAATTCAGACGAAAGATTGGTACTAGTTAGATTGAAGGACACATGAAACGGTAAATAAAACCGTAAAGGAGAATCAAAGGAGTTTTTTGATGGATGGAAGGATGGGTTGGCGGAGGAGGTTTGTTTGCCCAGCTCCAAGTTTGGTGTGGTTTCTGGAGCTCCTGTGCTCGAGTGCTGCATCCGAGTTTACCCGGCTGTGGGGAATAGGGCTAAGCGAGTGGTCTGTGCACGCGTCGAGTGAGAATATTTGTCGCTGCTGGCAGATCTTTTTTTTTTGGTTTAATCATACTCGCATACAGCCCATCTAGACTATGGCGGTGTACATTTTGTCCGTTTTTCCCGTCCGCTGTCCGCGCGGTGCGGCACTTTGCAAGCTCCCCTTTGCCCTCCGCCCAGGCCTGTCCATGGCTGCTGGCGATTTGTTTCCGTGGGAAAAAACATTCTCCAATATTCCGAATAGTTACTCCTGTAATTCCGCAACTACTCCGTTCCAGTCACCTTTGTCTCCGGTGCAGCCTCGCCCTCAGCCTTTGCAAGACTTTTGCTTGCTGCCGCTGCCGCCTTCTTCGCCTTCTCTCTAGCCCTTTTCTTCAGTGTTTTTTCGCGATTCTTCCTGATCCTTTCCGCGTTCTCTGCCTTCGTTCTCTCTTCTGGAGTCATTCCCGCAAATTTTTCCCGCCCTGCCTGGCTTTTTCTCCTCCGCTCCTCCTTCTCCAACTTAGCCATTTTCGCAATCCTCATCTTAATCCTCTTCTTCTTTCCCGGCTTCCTCCGCCTTCCTTCTTTCGTCTCTGTCTCTGGCACGCCGTCAGTAGATATGTGCACAACCTTCCATTCAACCTTCACCGCCTTGGCAGGCCACGGCTTTTTCGCGCCTTCAAGAACATCGGCTCCGGACACGGCGCACGTCGATATCCTCTTCTGGCGTTCTTTGAGCTCAGATGGGGCGATGAGCCAGTGGTTCAGCGGCCGTTTCCGGCTGCGGGCAACGGCATCCCAGACGTCTTCTTCGGTGGGCGGAGGGGTGGCCGAGCGTAACTTCAACCGCTGAGGAGCAGTGCCGGAGAAGAGGGAGAAGTCGAGTTCGAGATCCTCGTCGACATCCTCTTTCGTCACCGCTTCTTTGGGTGTTGTGGGAGCGATGTATTCGAGATCGAGATGAAGGGTTCCGGTTGGGCCGGATGGAGGATTCGTCTCAGTGTCGTAATCATCGAGGTCGGCGCGGAAGATCCGCTTCGTTTGTGGCTCTTCGTACATGTTGCGCTCGGGTGTTTGGTGTACGAGGTGAGGTGCGCATTAGTTCGCGAGGACGTTAGGTTCAACTAGATAGTTTAGCGCGGGCAGATCCTGGTTCTCTCTGACCGTCCTTGCGCGAGGCAGCCTGTCCCAGGTCCCCATCACGATGCCGCGCCTCTCTCCCAGCCTTCTCCTCCGCGCCTACCGCTTAGACCCGTTCCTCCCATCCCTCCTGCGCGCAACCCGAACACTCGATAGCGCTGTCACCGAGCTCCGTTGGCTCCGTGCCCACGCCGCCGAGACAGCAACCGCAACGGACAGTGCCGAGGCAACACTCCGCAGCTATGTCTACCGACGATCCACGCTCGCGGAGCCACTACAATACATTCTTGGCAGTCAGCCATTCGGACCTACATCGATCCTTTGTCGGCGAGAGGTCCTCATCCCGCGAGCAGAGACAGAAGAGTTGGCATCCCATCTCGCTGGGTTGTTGCCGCGGGGCTCGAAGGTAGTGGATCTGTGCACGGGCAGTGGATGTATCCCGCTACTCCTCGCGGCGGAAACGGACGTGTCGGTAGTCGGAGTGGATATCTCGCCGCGTGCACTACGACTGTCGGTGGATAACCTACGGCACAACGCTGAGGTCATGCGTCCGGCGTCGCAGGTGCAGTTCCTGGAGGGGGACGTGTTGTCTCTAGATGGGGAGGAAGGCCAGCTGCTATATTCCATCCATGCATGTTTCGACGAAATGACACCGGAGTATACCAACATCGATGTAGTTGTCTCCAACCCGCCGTATATCTCAGCAAACGGGTACGCCCGCGAGACATTGAGGAGCGTGAGGAATTGGGAACCTAGACTTGCATTGGAGGCCGACAATGGCGGTGATGTATTTTATCCACGGATTGGGGAAATCGCGTGGGGTTTAGATGCTCGCGCAGTGATGGCAGAGGTTGGCGGTTGGTCCCAGGCTGAGAGGGTGAGGGCTATCTGGGAGGGTATGGGATGGGAGGGGAGCGCGATATGGAAAGACTTCGCTGGGAGGGGAAGGACAGTTGTGGCGTGGCGCGACGGCGGTGAGTGGATCGCGGAGGGGCCAAACCCCGTGTAATGTGTGAACGAGAATACGCAATTCAAGAGTGCCGATATCTCGTTCATTGCTCATCCATCGCAACTCGCAACGATATGCCTATACGCCAAAGAACCAGGCACTCAGGCCGAGCCGTCATACGCCAGAACTCCCAACAAAACGCCCCTACACCAGCAGCGTCCCCTCCCTCACCTCCGCCTTAGCCTGCTCCGATACCGCGGTCGTAGTCCCCGCGCCTTGCACTCCCTCCGCCTGTGGTTCCTCTATATACTCATCGTCATCATCGCGATAGACTCCGAATCCCTCCTCCAGATCCCTGCCCAAGCGCTCAGTATCGCTCCACTCCCTGGGATCCTCATCGAAGTCCTCGCTCGGTAACCTTACGTGGCCCCTCCGACGACGATTCGACAGATGCTGCGAGATCGTACTGGGCAAGTGTTGTAGCGGGAAGATGTTGTGGCGCACGAGCACGGGCCGCACCCAGAGACGATAGGTCAGCACCAATGCTGTGGACGCTAAGATCGTCAGGAGGATAGTCTGGTTCACCTGTTAGTAGGCGGTAGGGCACGCGGCGAGTCGTCTGTTCTCTCACGAATGCGAAGTTGGCGATCTGGGAAACCATGATGTGACGGGCGATGCTGAATATTGTTATTGAAGTTGTGGCAGTGATAGTTGTAGTGTTGGCCGTTAGTTAGACCGGGGCGACGTTGCAGAAGGTTGTGTGCTTCTCTCAATCTCACATATCTAGTGCTCTTACGGATGCAAGGGAGTCTTGGCGCCGTTGCGCAATCATCGGGTTGCACTCGATGCGGAAGTGTTTGAGACGGAAGGTTTTCATTTACAGTTCAAAGAGAACGACTACATATCGCCATGATCTAAATATGCCGCATGTGAATTTAGAAAGCAAAATAGAACGGCTGCGGAGATGCTCTCTTTCAAAGAGAAGCTCGCTCCCATAGTATCAGCTGAATTAGATATCAGCGGAGAATGGATCCAAGGCTGTGAACAAGCCTTATTAGGTGGGATAGCGGGGGTACGGTGTCCGTGCAGAGCACTAGCCACCCTCTCAGCGTCATCTTCAGAAAGGCCTCCAATTGTGCTATTGTCATGGTTTCGCAGTGTCTATCGACTCCAAGTCTCCGAGAACCAAAAATAGTCACATTCCTGTCCGTACCCCAAGGGCCGAGTCTTGGAAGACAATCTGTACCATGAACAATCACTCGGCTCACAATATTCTCCACAACCATTTTCCCAACCCCGTGCCCTCTGAATGGGGCCTGAGAGATCTGGACCGAAGGAAGAAAGGATATCTATGTGGCGTAATTCGGAACCGGCAAACCGACAAAAAGGGCCTTCGGCGTGCCTAACAATCTTGGGAATTTCAGAGTCATCTCCCCACCCCCAATACGACACCACGCTTCATATGCGTGAAGTACTGGCATGCACCCACTTGACTATATTCTGGTAGACGTAAGTTGTAACCGCCGTGACCCGCCCTCCAGAACTGATAACGCCTACCCATCCACCTGAGAGCTGCTGCCGAGGTGTAAGCACAGCCCGTAACCACCTCCGGATCGACCAAATCATCACAGGTCAGGATGCGGGTGGTTGGAATGTCATTGGTTAATGCCTAGATGGCGGTGAATGAGAAGCAGACTTTTAGTCGGCCTAGAGAGTTACACTGTATTTGACGAAACTCGGAATGTATGCTTCAAAAGACATTCTTGTTGATTTTGGATCGCCTCATCTGCTGTTCTACTCCCCGAGATACACTAAAGTTCATCCTTGATAACGGGCTTGGCCTCCGGCTCTTCCACGGCAGCCTCCTTAACCTCCTCGACCACTTCTTCTACCACAGACTTTGCTTCTTGAACCTTCTCAACCACGGTCTCTGCCTTCTCCCCTACTGCTCCGACCACAGGCTCGACCTCCTCAGTAACCTTCCCAACCAGCGGTACTGACACCGTCTCAGGCATACTCATCATGTTGATGACGAGACTAGTCCAGCCCAAGAAGTGCGCTGTCCTCTGTCCCTTTCCGGTGATCGAGTCATACTGCTCCCAAGCGTACCCTGTCTCTTTCCAGTTCTCATAGACATTCTCCACGACCGCCTTCCTCAGCTTCTTGTAGAGGCGTGCAGCCACTTCTTGGTTTGGCCCAGCTTGGGATCCGAGGTCCTAATTTCTGTTAGTGTGGTCAGATTAGGAGGAGGTTGGGGGACGTACGGCAAGCCTTTGTACAGCAAGGAAATTGATATTGACCCAGACTGGACCCTTCCAGTAGTTCTCTCCGGTGCCGAACATGGGGTCATTTTTACTGAGGGACCGGAGTCCATACTCTGACCACAACTCCTCGGGATCCTCCATGAGGGCCAAGACCTTACCTAGCTTATCCGAGTCCTTATCCACGAGTCCAAGGAGCACGGGGAAGAGACTGACATAACCCTTGTGACAGACATGTACACTCTCCTCGTAGTCGTCGATGGTGGCATCGCAGTATGCCTGCTCCTTTTCGCTCCAGTGCAGGTCGTCCAAGTTCCGGATCACCGCAATTTCGGCTTTCTCAAAGATGGCAGCATCCTCAGTTTCACCGATGGTGACGGCAATGCGTTTGATACACCGCGACATCATGCCAACCCAGGAGAGGAGATCCACATGGAGCTCGCCGGTGTGAGGTGGGATGGGACGGGGGTAGTCGTCAAGGCCGGAGGTGAGGCAGTGCTCGGGGGTGCGGCCACGCCAGCGATATGCCTCCCTCGATGAGAATGCTTCGCGGTCGAACGCGCGGATCTCGCCGGCCTGGGTGGAGCGAAACCAGTTATAATGGCGGCGGAGATTGGGGTAGATCTCACGGAGATACTGGAGAGCTGCTTCACGATGGTGCAAATGAGCGGTTGGCAGGTCTTCTGGGGAGATACCGACGGTTCCTGGAGTAGCATCACCAGCAGCTGGGCCCTTCTCGAAAGTGTCGATAAACTTGGTAAGAATGAAGAAGAGCGTGGGAGGGTTCGCATAGTGTGGATACTGCGTTTGAAACTCTTGCGGGACCTTGCTGCGCGCTTCATCGCCTAGGATCTGCTCCCGGCCAATCCATCCATCCGTGTCGACTAGTGCAAACCAGCTTTTGACGATGGAGAGAGTTAAATCCATGTCCCATTCGGAAATAGGCACCAGGTGGAATCCTTCATCCCAGTAGAAACCACGGGGAAAGAAGGGGCGAGAGGGTATGCTGGTGAACAGCTCCCTTGGCCCTTCCTCTTTCACTACGCCGGGTCTTTCTCGCGCTGCTTTTGCCTCGTCCCAGAATCCCTCATCTTCCTCAAGGTACTCGTCGGCATAGCTGCGGTCAACCATAGAGGTGCCGTAGAAGTATCCGATGCCACCGAGGAGGTTGGAGAATGTATTCTCGGCAAATTCAGAGTACTTTTCAGTGTCAAAGGGTGCCTGTCGCTTGAAGACTTTTTTGAACCGTTCGATGAAGGTCTCGTGGTTCTCCCCAATCTTTTTGGTCAAGATTTCGGCCGTCATCGGCGAGGGCGCGGACGCTGACGAGTACAGCACATCAAACTCGAAGGAGCCTTCAAAGATCTTTTGGATCATGTGGACATTCCCGGGCTCAAAATTGGGCTTGAGCACGAACGTCTGCCATGGCGGTGGGTGCGCTTCAGCGCCGTATTTGGCCTGCAACTCCAAGAAATTCTTCTGCAGGTTTGCGAACAAAGCCTCTGGTTCCTAGTCAGCGATGATCTTCTCCCCACCTTCGGGCGTTCAGTACCTTTGGCCTTCCATGCGAGCTTTGGCAAAACTTGAAAAGAGGCATACATGGTTCTCTCAAGAGGCCGTTCAGCCCACGCTTTAGCATTTCCCAGCACCGGTGGTTTGTTGGTCTTGGGTCCTCTGGTAACTTCCAGCTTGAAGTCTCCCAGAACAGGAAGGCTACCCTGCAGCTCGACGACACCAGGCAGTCCCTTCATATCTGGTTCGTTCGCAAGCGTGATTTTCCCTTCCATGCCTTCGTTGGCAATGTAGAACAAGACCGTCGTCTTGGTATCCTTTTCGGCTAAGGCCGTGGAAGCGTGTCATTTAGCGTTGTTGTTCCGTCCAGGGCCGAGGATAAGTAGTGGAGGTGTTACCATCGTCCCTGAGGGTTCCTTTGATCCTGACGCCCCAATTGCCTCCTATCCTCCGTGAATAAGTCTCCTATAGTTTACGCAATACAATCTGCGACGCTCTCTCACCATGTTCTCCACCCTCGACCTTGACAAACTCGGTAGTGAGATCAATCTTGTTCACTGTATCATGCATCACCTGCTTGCCACCAGTGCGGACATCATACTCCTCCCAACCGTAGCCCGCCATATTATCACCCTGTTCACATTGATGTCTTAAAGCTACGAAGTCATCATCAGCCCTCGTTCGACCAATTGCTACCACTCCGGTCACGCATCACCACTCACTGCTCTGGAATGTCTTGTAATCGTTGACACCAGACCACATCAACCCGCTAATGAAGCTATCTGGTACTCGTGGTTTAACGCCGAAGTACAGATTCGGTCGGTACGGGCCCCATAATAAGCTCTGGTTCGAAGTACGGGAGATATCGTTTAGCAGGATCGAGTCCGCGTCTGAGGAGGCGGAAGCAACGGCACTGAATACCGCACATATCGCGGTAATGGAGCGTAAAATTGGAGATTGGGCGAGAACCGCCATGATGCGTGAGTATTCTGGTAACCGTGCCGTCGACGCTGTTGCAGTTCTTTCTTTTGTTGTCGACTCGTTTAGAACTCGCTGCTGATTGCTGTTGTTACCACAGTGGCTTTAGCTCTCAAAAGCTTCTTAGGACACGTGTCTTGGCAGCCTTGTGACCCCTAAATTTACGGGACTAACGCGACCACATACTGGCCGCAGAAGAAACACGCGAACTCTATCATCATAACCTTCCAACAACTCAAGAAAGATACCCACGCCCAAATCATCACCACTACACCCACGACACTGCCGCGATCATGAGTGTCAGTCGCCCTCATGTCGTACATTCCTTGCTAGGGAACTGATTGAAACTGATGCAATGGACAGGCACCATTAAATCCCCGCCCGATGCTGCAGTCGCTGTTCGTCCCGTCCCTACCCATCCGCCACCCTGTCGGCACAATGGCCTTCACTGCGAATCTTTGCGGCGAGAGATCAGCTCCCCAACGAACCCCATACTGACGAAGTGCGAACAGGATCGACAAACCAGTCCTTGTCCGCCTAAAGTGGGGACAAGCCGAATACCGCGGAACCCTTGTCAGCGTGGACAGCTATATGAACCTCCAGCTTTCCAGCACCGATGAGTACATGGACGGCAAGAGCACGGGTCACTTGGGACAGGTGCTGATTCGGTCCGTTCCTTCTCACTTTCTCCCAGCCGATGTACTGATGGTCTGCAAGATGTAATAACGTTCTCTGGATCTCGGCCGCGCCAAAGGAAGATGTTAAGATGGAGGACTGAGTGGAGGTGAAAAGTGAAGGGCAGTGCATAAAATTACATACAATTGCGCGCAACGATCAGTTTGTCGCTTTTGTGTTTCTATCGTTCCATGTCGTATCGCAGCAATGAATTTACTGTCGTTGGAAGCTGTTGGCTTGTATCTCGTGGCTGGGTGAGATGCTAGTAATGCCACGCCGCAGCGCCACACGTTAGCTATCCTAGTTACCGAAGCGCGCAGCCGCAACTAGCCATATTCAAGCAACATCACTTCACGTTTCCCTATCCTCCACCCGCGACATCCGTTCGCACCGCAACACCATGAACCACGACCGTGACCGCGACTCCCGTCATCCCGGACCTCGCGATCGGGATTCCCGTCACCACAATCCTCGCCGTGAGCGCGACTACCACAACCGCGACCGTGACCGCGACCGCGACCGCGATCCCCGAGACCACAGAGGCAACCGCGACAGAGGTGACAGAAACGACAGGGGCGACAGGGGCAGGCCTACTGACCACCCACCAAGCCACCGCGAAAAGCCCAAAGCCCTTAGCCGCAGCCGCAGCCCAGATGCACGCAACGGCAACGGTAGCCGGGACTACCGCAATCGCGACCGGGGACCTTATCCTACACGCGGCCGTGGTGGCGGTCGCGGCGGAAGACGAGGTGGAAGTCGCTCACCTCCACCAGCACGGAAAGAGAAGGAGAAGGAGAGGGAGAGGGAGAAGACACCACCACCGCCTCCACCCGTCGCAACCATGGACGTAGATGTGGACCCGGATGACGAAGAGGCGCAGATGGCGGCGTTGATGGGCTTCAAGGGATTTGGGACTACGAAACAGAAAAAGGTCCGCGGAAACAATGCGGGTGCTATCGCTAAGAATAAAACGGCCGAGTATAGGCAGTATATGTATGTTACCCTGAACGGACAGTGGAAGAAGTGGCTGGTTGCTGACGAATGGTGCTGGACAGGAATCGACCCGGTGGGTTTAATAGGGCTTTGTCGCCGTCGTGATGGAGCACGTAGGGTTGGGCTCGAGCATACTATACATAGAACATACTTCGGTGTTTGCATGGTAGAATCGGTCGGGTTTACGTTGTTCATTTTCCTTGCAGACATGAATTTTGTAACAAGGCATACCGTATCACTCGCTGTACTGCTTCCACTTGCAGTAGAGCAGATGCCTCGCTTGAGCTTTGGGCAGAAGTACGCGATCCAAGCCAGACAGCGGATTGCAGCCCTCCGAAAAGCCAGGCCGGACATAGCCATCGAAGTGCGGTGGTGCCCGGTCGATAGGGGTCCTGGGCAATGAGAAACCGGAAGCTCGCGGCGGAAGAGCCGAATCAGCGGCGGGCTTCGGCTCACTTCTTCTGAGATCTTCCGCTTGAGGCTCGCGAGGGATCCGGGCAGGGGACATAGGACGTCCGCTGTACTGGTCCGCGTAGCGTAGCCACTCGATCCCGCGGGCGGCTGAGGGCCGGATCACTGCCAGGAAGCACGGGGTGCTGGACACGCAGCACCCGAATAAAGAGGCGGCTAGCAGCGCGAAGAGGTAGGCTAGCCGGTTCTATGTAACTACCAGCTGAAACCGGGCACTGTCTCACTAGGCAATACCTCCAGTGCGAAGAACGGACCACCGCCCAGTGTTTGTTATTTTTGTTTACTCATACTCGCATTCGACCTATATAGATCATGGCGGCGTACATTTTGCCCGGTTTTCCTGTCCGCAGTCCGCGCGGCGGCGGCACGTTGCAAGCTCCCCTTATGCCCTCCGCCCAGCCCTGTCCCAAGAAACTATGATGCGCACCAAGGAGATCACAAAGGAAAAAGAAAAAGAAAGGAAAAGAAATAAAG
>Ga0307508_10001559_pt1 | contig 25665 bp, 18 predicted proteins | sample 9_EM_MG_FD_203089 | JGI IMG/M metagenome (GOLD analysis project Ga0307508, IMG submission 203089) | Populus trichocarpa ectomycorrhiza microbial communities from riparian zone in the Pacific Northwest, United States - 9_EM | ecosystem: Host-associated > Plants > Roots > Unclassified | place... | reverse complement strand
CGACCATCAGCGGCGCCCGTAAGCCGAAGGTCTTGAAGGTGTCGGTCAAACCCTGCAGCGGCGTCGTGTGGTGAGCGTGCGCGAAAGTGAAGGCGTCGTGCGGCGAAAGAAAGCGCCGCGTTAGCGCAATGCCGAGCGGCTCTGTTTCCGGTGACCAGACCGCCAGCGGATGCGCCGGTGCGTTGTCGGGATCGTAGACGTGGCCGTGCTCGACGTGCACGGCGCCGCGGCGGATGAACCAAGGCTCGATGCTGAGCGGTGCGTCGCCGCTGAGCTCGCACAGCGCAAGCAGCCGCTCACGGCCGCCGCGCGAAACGACGCCGGCGTCGTGGTTGCCGCTGATGAACGTCAGCGCGTGGCCCGCGCCCACATGTCGCTTGATCGCCGCGACTAGCCCGGGATATTGCGCAGTGATGCTGGCCATCGACTCCGCTGGGTCGCGGTTTGGGGCATCGAGCGACAAGTTGAAAATATCGCCGGCGAGCACGACTTCATGGTTTGCGTGCTCCTCCAACAGCTTTGCCAAGCGTCCGGCGCCGCGCTCCGAGCCGCTGTGCTCGAGGTGCACGTCGCTGGCGATTGCCAGCGGCTGACTTGGCTTCGTCATCCTGCGCCCAGTCTTTCTGTACGTAGCGGGCCGCGCAAGCGACTTCGCGTTCGGGCAGCCGTCGCATTGTCGCTACATTCCCGCAACTTCAGAACGCCCGCAGCGGCTTCCCCCGGCGGCGGTTACGTGTATGCTCCCGGGCCTTGATGCGTGCTTGGCAACGAATTGGTTCTTCGGCGGGAAAGGCCGCCTCCACGGCCGCAAATCTGCTCTGGCCCTGGCTCGAGCGCTATGCCGAAGGTAACGAGGGCAAGGCGGTGCACCCCAAGTGGGCGCCCGCGCCGCTGATCCGCAAGGCGCAGCGCACGTCTCCGCCGCTCGGCTGGCCCCGCCAGACCGACTCGCTCTGCCCCGAGTGCACCAAAGCCGCACGCGCCAAGGTGCTGAGTGGCGCGCAAGATCTCGAGGCGTTCATCGCCTCCAACCCAGGCGAAATTCGCGCGCAGATCATCGAGCGCGACGGCCGCGTGCTGATGGTCAAAGATTGCCCGCGTCACGGCAGGTTCGAAGACGTCATCAGCATCGATCCGGCGTTCTTGGCGCGCATCGAAAAGCTGTTTCCGGGCCGCGACTACGAGTCGCCCAAACACAAACTGCGCGACCACGGCACCTCGACCATCAAATACGGTCGGGGCTCGGTGCTCACCGTCGACCTGACCAACCGCTGCAACATGATGTGCGATCCCTGCTTCATGGACGCCAATCAGGTCGGCTTCGTCCACGAGCTCGGCTGGGAAGAAGTGCAGAAAATCTTGGACGACAGCCTGGGCATCAGGCCGCGCCGCCAGCTGTCCGTGCAATTCTCCGGCGGCGAGCCGACGCTCAGCCCGCATTTCACCCGCGCCATCAAGTATGCGCGCGACGTCGGCTACTTCTGCGTGCAATGCGCGTCTAACGGCATTCGCTTCGCGCAAGAGCCGGAGTTTTGCCAAGAAGCCAAACGCGCGGGCTTACGCCTCTGCTACCTGCAGTTCGACGGCGTGACGAACGAAGCCAACAGCCATCGCAAGGTCGGCAACCTGTTCGACGTCAAGCTGCGTGCGATCCAGAACTTGGCCGCCGCCGGCATCGACGTCGTGCTGGTCGTGACGGTCGTGAACGGTGTGAACAACGACCAAATCGGCCCGATCGTACAATTTGCGATCGACAACGCCGACAAGGTGACGGTCGTCTCGTTTCAGCCCGTCAGCTTCACCGGTCGCGACGAAGACATCACGCTCGAGCAGCGGGTGGCGCAGCGCTACACGCTGAGCCACCTGGCGCACGACATGCACGACCAGCTCGGCATCACCGAGCCCATGCGCGATTGGTTCCCGCTGTCGGCCATGAACCCGTTCAGCGACGTCGTCGATTTGATGCAAGGCGCGAACTCCGAATTCGGCGCGCTCAAGTGCGGCTGCCACCCGAACTGCGGCATCGGCACGGCGCTCTTGGTCAACAAGCGGACCAAGCAGATGATGCCGGTCGCCGAGTTTTTGAATCTCGAGCAGATTCTGAAAGACATGCAGCAGGTGGCCGACGCCGGCCGTAGCAAAGCCGAGACGCTTGCGGCGATTGCGCTGTCACTGGTGCGCAATTTCGACGTCAGCCGCGCGCCCTCAGGCTACGGTTACACCGAGTTCATCAAGCAGTTTTTGAGTCAAATTGGCGCGCGTGGCGGCGGCGTGGGGGCCAGCGAAGGCGACGCCGGCGAGTTTCAGTGGCGCTTCTTGTTCGTGGCCGGGATGTGGTTTCAAGATCTGTTCAACTACGATTTTCGCCGCACCGAGATGTGCATCATTCCCTACGGCACCGAGCTCGGTGAGATCTCGTTCTGCGCCTACAACACGGGCGTCGGCTTCCGACAAATCGTCGAAAAAATGAAGCACACGGCCACCGTCGCCGAGTGGTACCGCGAGCACGGGCGTCACCCCGTGTACGCCAAGAACCAACACTTGCCGTTGCCGGAGACGCCGCTGTCAGTCGTCACGCGGCCCGTTGACGGCCGACGTCGCTTGCCCATCGCGGCCGAGTAGTTCCCAGGGCCGAGTGCCGTGGCAGTGAGTCAAGCTCTACCGAACCGTCGCATTCGAGCAGGCTCTGAGCTGGCTCACGCGACGCGGGCGGGTTTGGCCGCAGCAGGCGCCGGCCTCGACCAGTAGCACCGTGATTCCGTGTAGCAGCATCCCGCAAGGACTCTTGGCGCTGCGCGACGCAGCGCGCAAAACTTGTACAAAACGCTGCTCAATCGAGGCGAAAAACCCCGCTGCCGCGCGCCCCGTTGCAGCTTACGCCTTGGCCAGGGCTTGCAGGCGCCGACCGGCCTCGAGCAGGGTTTCGTCGCGCTTGGGGTAGCAAAAGCGGATGCGCTTTTTGGCCTCGCTGTCACCCGTTCGGTAGAAGCTCGAGGCCGGCACGACCGCGACCCCGATCTTTTCGATCAGGTAGCGTGTGAACTCGACGTCGTCCGTGATGCCCACGTCCGGATACTCGAACACGATCACTTCTTCGCCCGGATCGACGGTGGCCAGCAGCGCCGCGATCATCGCCTCGGTCGAGCCGCAACACACCGTGAGCTCGCGCTCCGGATCGATCGCGATGCCGCTCACGCGCTCGTGCTTCTTGGCGAGCGCGTCGCGAAACGCTTTGGCGCCCCAAGTGATGGCGTACTGATTCTTGTCGGCGTCGATGGCGCGCTTGGCGGCTTCTTTCAGCGCGGTGGGCGCCGGAAAGTCGGGAAAGCCTTGCGCCAAGTTCACGGCTTGATGTCGCTGCGCCAGCCGCGTCATCTCCCGAATCACGGACTCCGTGAAGCGCGCCGCCTTCTTACTGATGAACGACCGCCTCGAACGCGCCAGTTTCTCGCCAGCTGATTGGGCTTCGTCGCTCGACGCCATTTTGGCCGACCCTAACCGCGGCCTCGCGTTAGCCGCAAAGCAGCTGGGTCTTTTCGCTGAATTGCCCTGCCTGCCGCGCGGGCAGCTGCCCGCGCCAAACAGGAGCGCGGCCTACCCCGGCCACCCCGGCAGCTACCCAGGGGGGTGATTGGGGCTCGCCGAAGCGAGCTCGGCTGCGAGGGCAGTGGCGGCTCGTACCGCGTGGCTGAAACGGCCTGGGTAGGCGCCGCGCCAGGATCGGCACGATGTTGCGCGAAAACGCTGGCGAGCAGGGGCGCTAGGACGCGCCAAGCTCTCTCGCGGACCGGTCGCCGAGTAGCGGCATTTCATGAAGTGCGTCGGAGCTGCTCGAGCGAAGGCGGTTTAGGGCCCGCCGAGCACGCGACAGCGACAAACGCGGAGGCGGGGTTGAGGCCCCGCCGACCAACGCGGAGGCGGGGTTGGGGCCCCGCCGACCAACGCGGAGGCGGCGTTGAGGCCCCGCCGACCCACGCGACCGCGACAAAGCGGAGGCGGGGTTGGGGCCCCGCCGACCCACGCGACCGATGTGAGCAAATGCGGAGCTTGCCTGCTCGCTGCCCACATTTGAACGCCGCTTGCCGATATGGCTCTTGCCGCGGGAGCGTCTCGCTGTACCCTGACGTAGCGGGGAGTTTGTTACGCAATTGGAGAGCGAATGAAGAGCCTTGGTCGTCTGTTTTGGGCGTTGTCTGCGATCGCGTTCGCGGTGGGGTCGGGCTGCGGTAACCCCGAGCTGGTCAGCAATAGCGGTTTGAACAGCTCGGGTGGCGTTGGTGACGACGGCTCGGGCGCAACAGCAGCGAAGGGCACGGGCGCGAGCTTGTCGTTCGGCGGCGACGCTACGGGCGGAGCCACCGGCGATTGCCCGGCGACTTGCGCCGAACTCGATGCCGATTGCGGCTTCGTGACCGACACCAAGTGCGGCGGCGTGATCCAGTGCGGTGCTCACTGTCCGGCCGGTGAGGTGTGCGGCGGCGGGGGCAACAGCAAGTGCGGCAAGGGCACGGCCGTCGTCGGCGGCGTGTGCATGCCTTCCACTTGTGACGAGCTGAACGCCAACTGCGGCTACGTGACCGACACCAAGTGTGGCGGCGTCGTGCGTTGCGGCACCAAATGCAAGACGGGCGAAGTCTGCGGCGGCACGGACCCCAACCAGTGCGGCGTGGCCGTAGGCGGCGGCGGGACCTGCATCGTCGATCCCGCCACGACTTGCGCGGGCCGCGGCTACACCTGCGGTCAGGCCGCCGACAATTGCGGCAATCCGCTCGACTGTGGCCCAGACACCTGCGCTAACCCGAGCGAGAAATGCTTCCAGGGCACCTGCAAGCCGTCCGGCTGCGTCGTGGATCCAGCCATGACCTGCGCTGGCATGGGCTACAGCTGCGGTCAGGCCGCCGACAACTGCGGCAACATGCTCACCTGCGGCGCTGCTTGCTCCATCCCCGGGTTCACCTGCGGCGGCGGCTCGGACAAGAACGGCAAGCCGATCGCCGGCGTGTGCGGCTGCACGGGCGCCTGCAGTCTGATCCCCGACTGCGGCACCGGCAAGACGACGACGCTGAGCGGCAAGGTCTACGACCCAGCCGGCGAGGACCCGCTCTATCACGTGCTCGTTTACATCGCGAACGACCCGACCGATCCCGCGCTCACTTCGTTCCCCAAGGGTATCACCTGCGACGTGTGCGGCGCTTCGGCCGCCGGCTCGCCGCTGGTCTCGGATCCGACGCTGACCGATCCGCCCGCGGGCACGTACACGGGTGTCGACGGCAGCTTTACGTTGAAGAACGTGCCGGTGGGCAAGGCGCTCACGCTGGTGATCCAGCTCGGGCGCTGGCGTCGCGTGTTCAAGGTAGACGTTACCAAGTCGTGCGCCGCCAACACCATTCCGGACAAAACGCTGCTGATGCCGAGCACCAAGGCGCAAGGCGACATTCCGCTGATGGCCATGGTCACCGGCAGTGCCGATTCGCTCGAGTGCGTGCTCAGAAAGATGGGCATCTCCTCCACGGAGTTCACCGATCCGGCCAAGGGTGGACGCGTTCAGTTTTACGGGGGTAACAAGGCAGCCGGTCAAACGATCGACGCGGCCACGCCGACTCAATCAATGCTGTTCGGCACCGCCGCGGGCAAGCCGGTTATCGACGACTACGACATGGTCATTCTGGCCTGCCAGGGCGACGAATACCTACAGGCTTCCGCCGATCTGGCCAGGCTCCGCACCTACGCAGACCAAGGCGGCCGAGTTTTCGCCACCCACTACAGCTACGTTTGGGAGACGGCCAACGATGCGAAGCCGGGCGCCAAGGTAGGAACGGCGGACAACTGGAGCGAGGTCGCCAAGTGGCATCGCGACGAGCACGATCGGCCCAGGAGTGCCGTTGGCATCATCGACAAGCTGAGTAACCCCAAGGCCGCCGCCTTTCAGGGCTGGCTCGAAGCCGTCAACGCTTCGGCCGTGGGTTCCGGCCAAATCAGCGTCGACGTGATTCGCCACGACGCGGACGGAATTTCCGCGATCAAGGGTCAGACTCAGCAGTGGCTCTACCGCGAGGGTGACAGCGCGCTGCATTGCAACGTCAGCGGCAAGCTTTGTACCAGTAACAACGACTGCACGGCGAAGGTCTGCCAGGTGAACTCGGGCCAAGCCTGCAATGGCAACGCCGATTGCAGTCCGATGGCATGCGAGGGCAGCCCCCAGACCGCCTGCACCAGCGACAGCGACTGTATTATCGGCAGAAATCGCAGCAAGTGCCGGACCAACCCGTGCAGCGTCAACACCTGTGCCGACTACCGGGGCACCCACACGCCGCTACACTTCACATTCAACACGCCGGTCAACCTGACCGAAGACCTGACCAAGACGCCGCCGGCCGTGCAATGCGGCCGCGTGCTGTTCAGCGACTTTCACGTGCAAGACGCCAACGAGAACGGCGAAACATACCCCCAGGAATGTGGCGCCAACTGCACCAAGAACAGCGACTGCACCGGGAAGTGCGACACCGGCAAGTGTCCGTGGGGCGCTGCCTGCAAAGCGGACGCCGATTGCGCCAGCACGTGCTCGACCGACGGTCGCTGCCTCGACCCGATGACGCCGCAGGAGAAGCTACTCGAGTTCATGATCTTCGACTTGGGCTCCTGCGTGCCCCCGCCGAAGACGTGCGTGCCGGCCACGACTTGCCCCGCCGACCAAGACTGCGGCTATGCGCCCGACGGCTGCGGCGGTTTGGTCATGTGCGGCAACTGCCCCAAGGGTGAAGCCTGCGGTGTGGGCAACCCGCCGGTAGCCAACAAGTGCGGCAGTGTTACCTGCACGCCGGGCGTTTGCCCCAAAGATCAAGCGTGCGGCTACGCCAGCGATGGTTGCAGCGGCGCCGTCTTGTGCGGCACTTGTCCGAAAGGCCAGACCTGCAACGCCGGCAAGTGCGACACCGGCAAGTGCACGCCTCAGTCCTGCACGGATCAGGGCATCAAATGCGGATCGGCCGGCGACCAGTGCGGCAACCAGGTCGATTGTCCGACGTGCGCTCCGGGCGCAGCTTGCGTGAACGGCGCGTGCATTCCCGAGGGCTGCACGCCGGTCAGCTGCGCCAAGCAAGAAGTCCAATGCGGTCCGGCGGCGGACGGTTGCGGCAACATGATCAGCAGCTGCGGTCAGTGCGCCGCTGGACAGCTGTGCGTCCTCGGCAAGTGCAAATCGGTGAACTGAAGCCGCACGCGCCGCTGTAGAAGCTGATTTGATGCAGCGGCGCTTGTGTTATCGTGGCCGGCATGACGCCTGCGGAGAAGAACATCGTCAAATCGCTGGTGGCCGTGGCTTGGGCCGACGGCACCGTCAAAGAGGCCGAGGTCGGCATGATCGACAGCCTGCTGTGGGCTTTCGGGGCCAGTGACGAAGACGAAGCCGAGCTGCGCGAGTTCGCGAAGAAGAAGCGCACGATCAAAGACGACGTGCCGCTCGGCGACCTGTCGACCGCAGACCGTGAGCTGCTCTTGGCGCATGCGGCGCTTTTGACTCACGCCGACGGCAAGCAAACCAAAGGCGAAGAGAAGCTGCTCAAGGACTTGTCTGAGCACCTGGGTATTTCCGGTGCCGACGCCAAGCGTATTGCCGCCGAAGCGCGCAGCCGCGCCGAGAAGCTCGCCTCCAAGGTCTGATCGGCGCGAGCCTACTGCGTGGCGCGCCTGCGTTCTGCCCAGGGCTTTCCAACCCATCGTCTTGGCAACGCCTTGCCGATGGCCGAAAAGCCAGCGACGCCACTCCCCAAGGACTACGGCCCGCCGCAGCGCCGGCGTAGCCCCTGTGGCAGAATAGACCTACTTTTTCGCGTTCTTCGCGCCAGGGGCGGACAATTCTTCGCGCCAGGGGCGGACAAATGCGCCTAGACGCGGGCCGGCCTGCCCCTACCCTAATGCCGACGCCGCCGGGGCCGTTCCTGTGAAGCGGGATGATCGAATGGGCCCAGATCCGTCGTGACGTAATCGCGCCGATTGTGGCGCGGTCCCGGATTCGACGCGCGTGCTCGCCGAGCACCCGCGGGGCGCCTCCATGACGACGCGCTCGGACGGTGGCGCATGGCCGAGCGATCTCGGCTCGGATCTCGGGTCGGGTGTCGTGGTGGCGTCCCCGCGTGCCAAGCGACGCATACTCTTCGTCGACGATGAGGCCGCGGTCCTGCAAGGGCTGCGCTCTGTGCTGCGACCGCAGCGCCACGAATGGGACATGTCGTTCGCCATCGGAGGACCGGCGGCTCTCGAAGAGATCACGAAAAGCTCGTTCGACGTGATCGTGACCGACATGCGCATGCCGGTCATCGATGGCGCGGAGCTGCTCCGCCAAACCAAGGAGCTTCAACCCCGCGCCGTGCGCGTGGTGCTGTCGGGGCAGACGGACACCGAAACCGCGATGAAGACCGTGTTTACGGCTCACCAGTTTCTGGCCAAGCCTTGCGACATCGAGAAGCTGCGTTCTGTGGTCAAGCGCGCTTGCGCCCTGAATACTCTGGTGACTGCCGATGAGCTGCGCGCGTTGGCCGGAGATGTCAGCGTTTTGCCCGCGGCGCCGCGCACCTACTTGGCAATCTCGCAGACGCTCGCGAACCCGGCGTGCGGCATCAACGACGTGGCCTGCATCGTCGAGCGGGAGCCTTCGCTCTGCGCCAAGGTGCTTCAAGTCGTCAACTCTGCCTTCTTCGGCCTGCCGCGCGCCGTGAGCAGTATCACGCAGGCCACGAACTACTTGGGGGCGCTCGCGCTCCGAAACCTGGCGCTTGCCATGGAGACAGTTGCGGCGATGAATCGCGCCCAGTTGCCCCTTTCCAGCCAAGAGCTGGTAGATTTTCAGACAAACGCGCTGTTTGTCGGCCTGCTCGGCCGCCGCTGGTTCGCCGGAGACCGTCGCAAGGCCGACGAAGCGTTCGTCGCCGGCATGCTCCGCGACATGGGGCACTTGGTACTTGCGGTGCAAGGTCGAGCAGCGACGACGGGCCCGGACTGCCACGCCGCGCTCAGCGCGTACCTGCTCGGTCTGTGGGGCCTGCCGCACAACGTACTCGAGCCGGTGGCGTTTCACGAGCGTCCCGAGCTCGTCGAGCACGATGCGCTCGAAGTGGTCGATGTGGTTCACTTAGCGGATCGCATCGCAGCCGAGCTCGCGCCTTCACCCTTCCAGCTCGCGCCGGAGCCGCTGAACAGCGAGAGACTCACGCAGTTGGGAGCATGCCCCAGGCAGCTCGAGCTGCTGCGGCGGGACGCCAAGGACCTGCTGATACACACCCGGGAGCTACTGAGAGCATGACCACCGCAGAGATACAGGAGCTGAGGGCGAAGGCAGAGCTACTCGACCTGTTGTTCAGTGCTACGCAAGACGGCGTCGTCGATTGGGATCTGGTCAACGGCCGAGCCGACTACAATCCGCGCTGGAAGCTGCTGCTCGGCTTCGACGACGGCGAATTCTCAGAAAGCCTGCACACTCCCGAGCTCTGGCAAGAGCTGGTTCATCCCGACGACCGCGACGCCACCCTCGTGCTGCTCAGCGATCACTTGGAGCAGGACTGGCCGTTTTCCACCAGCGTGCGCATGCGGCACCGCTCTGCAGGATATCGCCACATTCTGTGCCGCGGCGTGGCCCACCGTGATGCCGAAGGTCGGCCGGTGCGCATGGTCATTGTCTTCTCCGACATTGACGAAAAGATCCGCGACGAAGGACGGCAGAGAGCCCTGATCGCGGCCTTGCCCGACACGCTGTTCCGGGTTCGGGGCGACGGTACCATCTCCGGCGTGAAGTGCGGTCGAGAGCGAGCCGGCTCTCCGTTCGCGGTGCTGCGCGAGGGCTTGACCCTGGGCGACAGCTTCGCCGATACGCGCATTGTCGCTCGTCTACACGCGGCCTTGATAACGGACGTCTCGGACGAGCCAAACAGCGCCAAGACGGTCCAAGTCGTCAGCACTGCCGGCTCGGATACAGCCATCTATCACGAAGTTCGCGTGGTCCGCAGCGGAGATGACGAGTCCGTCTGCATCGTCCGCGACGTTACCGAACAACGCGAGCTCGAGGGCAGACTGCTGGAAACACAGAAACTGGGCGCCATTGGTCAGCTCGCAGCCGGCGTCGCCCACGAAATCAACACACCGATGCAGTTCATCGGCGACAACTTGCACTTTGCGCGTGGCGCCGTCTCCGAGTTGATCGCGCTGCTGGAGCGCTTCAAGGTTGCCGCCATTGAAGCTGAAGACAAGCCACTCGGCAAAGCCAAGCTCGAAGAGCTAATAATGGCCGAGGCCGACGCGGACTTCGAGTACGCGCGCGAGGCCTTGCCGAAGGCCCTCGGCTGCTCGCTCGACGGCGTCGAACGAGTGTCCAACATCGTGCGAGCCATGAAGTCGTTCGCGCACCCGGGAGCAGACAAGCTCGCGCCGACGGATCTAAAGAACCTGATCGAGAGCACCGTGGTGGTCGCGACGAACGAATGGAAGTACGTTGCAGACGTCGACGTGAACGTGGACGTGAACCTGCCACCGGTGCCCTGCGTTGCCGGCGAGCTCAACCAGGTCGTCTTGAACCTGATCGTCAATGCCTCGCATGCGATTGCAGACGTCGTGGGATCGAGTGGCGAGAAGGGTCGCATCACGGTCAGCGCATCGAGCGACGAGACCCACGCCGAGATCCGCGTGGCAGATTCCGGCACGGGCATACCGGAGACTGCGCGCGCCAAGGTCTTCGAGCCCTTCTTCACCACCAAAGAGGTGGGCAAGGGGACAGGTCAGGGTCTGTCGATGGCCTACAACTGCATCGTCAAACGCCACCGCGGCACGCTCTCGTTCGAGACCGAGCTTGGCTCCGGAACCACCTTCATCATCAGGCTGCCGCTGGTCGCGGGCTCACAACTCCGCAGCGGTTTGCCGACATGACGAGGGTACCAAGGCGCGAGTCAGAATAGGCCTTGCTTGCGGACGCTGTCCCAATCGATGCCCCGACCATCGTCCGTGATCTCGATCAGCACGGAGTCGTCGGCCTGCGAGGCTGCCAGTGTGATTCGGCCGGTGCGCTTCTTTTGGGCGGCCGCTGGCTAGGGCGAAGCTTCGGGGCGCAAGGCAGACGCAAGTCTCAGTCTGAGGCGTAGCCCTGGAAATCAGCCGGCTCGTGCCGAGGACCGCTAATCAAACCGCACCCCGGGTCGTTTGCTGCCCAGGGAGACACACGCTCGTGGCCAAGAAGATCTTGATCGTCGATGACTCCGCTACGGTGCGACAGCAGGTGCGCGCAGCGCTCACCGATGCAAGCTTCGAGGTGATCGAGGCTTCCGACGGCGTAGAAGCGTTCGAAGCGATCATTGGACGAGACGATCTTGCAGCCGTAGTCTGTGACGTGAACATGCCGCGCATGGGCGGTCTCGAGCTGCTTCAGCTGGCGGCTGCCAAGGGCAAGCTAGTCGGGCTTCCAGTTCTGATGTTGACCACGGAGGGTCAGCCGGCGCTGGTGCAGAAAGCCAAGGCCGCGGGCGCCAAAGGTTGGATCGTCAAACCCTTCAAACCGGAATTGCTGGTCGCCGCGGTGCGGAAGCTAGCGGAACTGTAGAAACCGCGAGCACTTGCCAATGCGAAACCCCAACAACCGACCGATTGACGACCTCGTTTTCGACTGCTGCCGTGAGCTGTTCTCGGCCTATCAGCTCGATGTCCATCCCCGGGATCGCAGCGACTTCCCCGCGACGGAACAACTCGCGGTGTGCGGCGTGATGGGGTTCGGCGGCAAGTTGATGCGCGGCGCTCTCGTCTTGGCCACCACGCGGGAACCCCTCGAGCACACGAATCCAGACGCCTTTGGCTCTCAACGTGACTGGGTCTGCGAGCTCACCAACCAGCTGATGGGTCGGGTCAAGAACCAGCTCCTCACCCTTGGAGTCGAGGTCCTGCTCGCCACACCCGCGGGATTGAGCGGCGAGAATTTGTCCCCCACGCCATCCAAGCTGCGCGCTCCGCAAGTCTTCGCCGCAGCGAACGGCTTCGTCTGCGTCTGGATCGACTGCGAATATACCGATGGCTTCGAGCTGCCATCGAGTCCGCCGCAAGACCTGGAGCCGCCCGTTGCCGAAGGTGACACCGTCCTCTTCTGATCGGGACGTCGCCGGATCCAAGCTCGAAGCCACTGCCGCCCAAATGCGACACGCCCGGCCTTCGGAATGGGGCGAGGCAAAAGGTCTCGGCGGGCCCGCCACGTGAAGCGTTAGACTCCGCCGGATCTGTGTCCGGAAGCGGCGGCTCGCCCGCTCGCATCCAGAAAGAGGGCGGCCATCAGCTCGCTAGACAACAGGCAGCTCGAGCTCGACTCGATCGGAGACCCGCGCACCCTTCTGGTAGGCCTGTTCGACAACGCGCCGGTCGCGTTTCAAGTCTATGCAGCGGACGGGCACTGCCTGCTCGTCAATGATGCTTTCCGCAAACTCTTCGGCTCCGCCCCGCCGCCAACCTACAACGTCTTCGAAGACGACCTGCTCGAAGCGCAGGGCTTCCTGGAACTGGTGCGCCGGGCCTTTGCGGGCGAGACGCAGCAAGTGCCCGCGCATTGGTACGACCCACGGCAGCTGAAGCAGCTCGAGGTGCAGGAGGGCCGACGAGTCGGCATCGAGGTCACGCTGTTTCCACTGCGTGATGTCGCCGGTTCCGTATCGCACGTGGCGCTCTGCTTCAAGGACGTGACTGCGGAAATGATGCTCCGCGCGACCAGCGACGCGCTGGAGCTAAGCGAGGAGCGATTCCGAGCAACGTTCGAGCAGGCCGCCGTCGGCATCGCTCACGTGGCACCGGACGGGACATGGTTGCACGTGAACCAACGACTTTGCGAGATCGTAGGCTACACCGCGGCAGAGTTGCGGCTGCGTACATTCCAGGACATCACCCATCCGCCGGATCTCGACGCAGATCTCGAGCTCGTCGGAAGAGTGCTCGACGGCCGACTTGCCACCTACTCGATTGAAAAGCGCTACGTCCGCAAGGATGGTGGCTTGCTCTGGATCGACCTCACGGTCTCGCTCGTCCGCGACAGCGCCGGCGCGCCCAAATACTTCATCTCACTCATCCAAGATATCTCGGCGCGCAAGCAAGCCGAGGAGCGCCTGTCGCAAGCGAAGTCGCGCCTCGAGCAGGAGGTCGGCGAACGGCGTCGCATGGAGGCGGCCCTGCGAGCAAATGAACAGAGCCTGGCTACCACCCTCGACAGCATCGGCGACGCGGTCATCGCCACCGATACCGAGGGCTTCGTCACGCGCATGAATCCGGTGGCAGAGCATCTGACCGGTTGGCAGCTGGCCGTAGCGCGCGGCAAGAAGCTCGAAGAAGTGTTCCGAATCGTGAACGAGGCGACGCGCGAGGAGTCGTACAATCCGGTGCGCCGCGTCCTTGCCGAGGGGAAGATCGTCGGGCTGGCGAACCACACGGTGCTCGTGGCGCGCAATGGCGATGAACGTCCCATCGCGGATAGTGCCGCGCCGATCAGGGACGCTCAGGGTGCTATCCACGGCGTCGTTCTGGTGTTCCGCGATCAATCGGACGAGCGGACGGCAGAGCGCGTTCTTCGCGAGAGTGAGGCTACCAAGGGGGCGATCTTGCACGCGGCGCTCGACTGCATCGTGGCTGCTGACCAGTCTGGTTCGATCACGGAGTTCAACCCCGCTGCCGAGCGAACTTTCGGCTACGCCCGTGGTGATATCGTCGGCAAGCCACTCACGCAACTGATCCCGCTTCGATTCCGACCGGGTCACCTCGAAGGCTTGGACCGCTACTTGAAGACAGGTGTCGGACCCGTGCTGGGCAAGCGCGTCGAAATTTCGGCGCTGCATGCCGACGGGACCGAGTTTCCGGTCGAGCTCGCGGTGATTCCGACGCGCTCGCAGCAGGCATTGTTCTTCACGGCGTACCTTCGAGACATCACTGAACGACAGCGTGCAGCGCAGGCGTTGCAGGCCAGTGAAGCGCGCTTCAAGCACCTCGCCGATTCGGGCATTATCGGCATCGTCATCTCGGACACTCTGGGGAACATCCATGAGGCCAACGATGCGTTCCTCGAGATCGTCGGCTTCTCGCGTGAGGAGTTGGCGTCCGGAAACGTGCGCTGGGCTGAGCTCACTCCACCCGAATGGCAGGCAGCCGACGCTGCCGCGCTCGAGGAACTGCGCCAGACCGGGGTGTCTGCGCCGCGAGAAAAGGAATACGTGTGCCGGGACGGCGCGCGCAAGCCCGTCCTCGTGGGAGTCACGATGCTGGAGGCTCCGCGCTGCATCGCCTTCGTGCTCGACCTGACGTCGCAACGACGGGCAGAGCAGGCGCGAGTGCGCGCGTTAGCCACGGCAAAGCGGGAATCCGTCGACCGCGTCAAGGCCGAGCAGGCTTTGCGGCAAACCGAGGAGCAGCTCCGACAGTCGCAGAAGATGGAGGCGATCGGTCTCTTGGCGGGCGGCGTTGCGCACGACTTCAACAATCTACTTTCCGTCGTGCTCGGCTACGCCGAAATGCTGATCGACGATCTGCGAAGCGGAGACCCGATCAGAGACGACCTCGTTCAGATTCGCGACGCGGCCGCGCGGGCGAGTGAGCTGACACAGCAGCTCTTGGCTTTCGGTCGGCGCCAGGTGCTGGCGCCCCAGGTCGTGAATCTCAACGCCGCCATCACCGGCCTGACGCGCATGCTCGCGCGGCTTATTGGCGAAGACATCGAGCTCGCCGTGCTGCTCGCTCCCGAGCTCGGAGCGGTGTTCGTGGATCCGAGCCAAATGGAGCAGGTGCTGTTGAACTTGGTGGTGAATGCGCGCGATGCGATGCCGCGCGGGGGCAAGCTGACCATCGAAACCGCGGACATCGAAGTGGACGAACCCTACGCCGCGGAGCACCTGGACGTTGTCGCAGGGCGCTATGTCATGCTGACTGTGAGCGACACCGGAGTCGGCATGGACCGGGCGACACAGGCGCGCGCGTTCGAGCCGTTCTTCACGACGAAGGAAAAGGGCAAGGGTACTGGGCTTGGGCTAGCGACGGTGTATGGCATCGTCAAGCAGAGCGGAGGGACGATTTGGCTCTACAGCGAGCCGGGCGAGGGCACGGTAGTCAAAGTCTATCTGCCTTTTAGTGATGCACGGGCCGAGCTGTCCAGCCGGATGTCTCGTCCCGCGCGGCCGAAGCAGGGGCACGAAACCATCCTGCTGGTCGAGGACGACGCGCAGGTCCGCGCGTTGGCGTTCGCCATCTTGCGCCGCGATGGCTACCACGTGCTCATCGCAGCGAGCGGCGCCGATGCCTTGCTAATTTGTGAACGGTTCGCGGGAACCATCGACCTACTTCTGACCGATGTCGTCATGCCGCAAATGAGTGGCCGCGAGCTTTGGGAACGACTCAAAGCGTTGCGTCCAGCCACCAAGGTGCTCTTCATGTCCGGCTACACCGACGACGCTGTCGTGCGACACGGAGTCCTGAGCTCCGGGCTCGCCTTCGTGCAGAAGCCGCTCACGCCCTCGGCCCTTCTCGGAAAGCTTCGACAAGCGCTTGGCGATGCTGTCACGGATGAACCTCCCTAGGGCGCGCCAAGCAACCGTTTGGGGCGATCGGCCTCGGTCTCAGAATGTGTAGAAACGGACTGCTAGACGTTAGAGGCTATGACGAACGGCGTTCGCGCGCCTAAACGCGGCCCTCCGCCTGCATGAGTGCTGGACCGGGTCCGCCCGTTGCCGGCGACGACGTCTGACCGCGCTGGAGTGAGCTACCGGTTCTCAAACCGACGACGAACAGCACGAGCGAGACGACACCCGCGCTGAACACGCTGTCGCCAACCACGCGCAACCAGCGGAAGGTCTGCATGGTGCTGGTCTGCAAAAACTCGGAACTGCGAGCGTACCAGTAGCCATATTCGACGGAAGCCCAGGTCTGGAGCAGACCGACCGGCAACAGGCTGAGCAGCAGCATAGCCAGTAGCCCTGAATTGAGCGCCCAGAACGCGAACCTTAGCTTACCTTCACGCCAGACTTCGTGCGGGTGCATGGCGCGAAAGCAGAACAGCATCAGGCCAATGCCGAGCATGCCGTAGACGCCGAACAGCGCGGCGTGACCGTGAAGCGGCGTCGTGTTGAGACCTTGCATGTAGTACAGCGCCACCGGCGGGTTGATCATGAAGCCGAACAGCCCGGCACCCACCAGATTCCAAAACGCCACCGCCACGAAGAAGTAGATGGGCCAGCGGTACTTTTCGACCCACGGACGGGAGCGCGTCAGCTTCAGGTTGTGCCAGGCTTCGAAACCGACGAACAGTAGCGGCACGACTTCGAGCGCGCTGAACACCGCGCCGAGCGCCAGGACGAAGGTCGGCGTGCCGGAATAGTACAAATGGTGCAGCGTCCCGACGATGCCACCCGCCAGAAAAATCGTCGAGGCGAGCACGCTGGACACGCCGGCAGTCTTCAAGCTGACGAGGCGCAGGCGCGCGAACAGGAACGCGATCACGACCGTCGCGAATACCTCGAAAAAGCCTTCGACCCAAAGGTGGACGACCCACCAGCGCCAGTACTCGGCGACGGCGAGGTTCGTCGTGCGACCGTAGCCGAGCGCAGCGCCGTAAAAGCAGGCGATGGCCGCCGACGAGATCAGAAATAACGTCAGAATCGGCTTCTGCTCGTCGTTCTTGCGCAGCGCCGGCAAGATCGCGCGCACCATCAGCGTGAGCCAGAGCAGAAGGCCGACGAGCAGCGCGATTTGCCACAAGCGCCCCAAGTCGATGTACTCGTAGCCGCTGTGACCGAGGTAGAACCACGCCTGGTCGGAGAGCTTGTGCTGCACGCTGAGCCATTGCCCGGTCATGGACCCAACGACGACGAGCAGCAGCGCACCGAACAACACGTTGACCCCCAAGCGCTGAAACCGCGGCTCGCTTCCCACAGAGGGTCCAATGTAGAGACCAGCCGCCAGCCACGCCGTCGCAATCCAAAAAATGCCCAGTTGCAGGTGCCAGGTTCGTGTGACGGCGTACGGCAGCACGCGTTCCAGCGGAATGCCGTAGAAGGCTCCCCCTTCCACGCCGTAGTGAGCCGTTACGACCCCCATGATCACCTGCACCAAGATCAGCGCGGTCACGGTCCAGAAATATTTGACCACGGCCCGCTGTGACGGCGTTGGCTGCGAACCAAGCAGCGGGTCGTTCGCGGGAATATCGTCGCCCGGCGGTTCGGGCTTCTGGGTCGCGTGCCAGAATGCCATCGCGCCGATACCGGCTAGCAACACCAGAATGCTGACGCCGGTCCAGACAATGGCTTCACTGGTCGGTCGGTTTCCGACCAGCTCTTCGTGAGGCCAATTGCTGGTGTACGAGACCGTGTCAGCGGGTCGATTCGTGACCGCCGCCCAGGAGGTCCAGAAGAAGAACGCCGCGAGCAGTCGCTGGCGTTGGGGATTCGAAAGGGCGCCCCGCTGGATCGCGTACTGCGTCCGACCGTTGCCGAAAACGTCCGCGTAGTGCGCCGCGTTGGCCGCGAAAGCTCGGGCGCGCTCGGGCTCGACGGTCAGCGTCTTGCTACGCGGGTCGTAGCGATTGACTCGCAACATCGCCTGCAGCCGCGCCTGTAAAGCGCCCCGCTCTTCTGGGCCGAGCTCCGCAAACGATCGCTCGTAGCGCGCCTTGGACCACTCATCGAGAATGAACGTGGCCTCGCGGTGCAGCCAATCGGCGCTCCAGTCGGGGGCAACGTAGCTGCCGTGGCCCCAGATCGAGCCGACTTCCATGCCGCCCAGGGCTTGCCAGACATTTTGTCCTGCACTGATGGCGCCGGGCCCAAGCAGCTCTTGCCCATCGGTGGTGACCACACGCTCGGGAATGGGCGGCGCTTGTTGATAAATGCGCACGCCGGTCCAGCCCAACACCGCGAACGACGCGACCAAAACCATCCCGAAAGCGAGCCAGAATCGTCGCATGGAACCACTTCTCCCTCTACACGGGGTCCAGAGTCACGGACTGAAGACAACGAGCGCGCTCGCTCGGCAGGAGCTCTGGGCCCGATTGGACCGGCAGCGACCGTACGCCTTTCACACCCGGTGGCAAGCCGCTCGGTCCACTTTAAGTCTAGTGGTTAGTGCCCACAGCTTAGTTGCAGAAACCAGCGTGAGTAGTTTCGCCCCAAGTAAGCTTTAGGTTTGCCCTCCAGCTGAAAGCGGCCGAAGGTCGAACCTGCTGAGCGGGCCCGCAAGGCGAGCGACAACAGACGCCTCAGGCGTCGAACACGGACACGGACACGGACACGGACACGGACACGGACACGGACACGGACACGGACGCGGACGCGGAGGCTCTTGCTCGACAAGAAGCCGACGCTGACTCCCATGGAACAGGACGCGCCCGCACCTAAGCCGGAGGCTGATCCGCGTGCTGCACAACGTCGAGACCTTGGCGCACGAGCTGCCGAAAGTCGGCCAGCAGCCGGAAATGCTCGAGTCCATGCTGGAAGAGCTGAGCGAGTGCGCCCAGGAGGCACTCGACGGTGTTGGTCGCATCAAGCAAATTTCAAGCACCCTGGGCGCTTTCGCGCGCGTGGAGAGCAGCGAGCGAGGGCCCGTCGACCTAGGTCACGCCATCGACTGTGCCGTCACGATGGCCTTCAATCGAATCAAGTATCGAGCAGGCTTGGTCCGAAACTATCTGCGGGTTCCTGCCGTCTGGGCATCCGAGGGCAAGCTGAGTCAGGTGTTTTTGAACCTGCTGATCAACGCCGCCCACGCGACTGCCGAGGGGAATGTCGAGCATAACCTGATCACGGTTCGCACCTGGAGCGAAAGCGATGACGTTTTCGCCGAGGTGGCCGACACGGGCAAGGGCATCTCGCCCGTCAACCTGGCGCGCATCTTCGAGCCGTTCTTCACCACCAAGTCTGCGACGGCCGGCTCAGGGCTGGGGCTTTCCATTTGCAAGAACATCGTCACCGAGTTTGGCGGCGACATTCAGGTGGAGAGCGAGTTGGGCAAAGGCACGCGCTTCATCGTGCGCTTGCCGGCCGACACGGACCCGGCCCACGCTCTCGTCCCAACCCCCAGCAGCGAAGCGCCCCAGCTTACCGGCGCGCACGGCCGAATCCTGGTGGTGGACGATGAGCCGGGAATTCGACGAACCTTGGCGCGCCTGCTTCGGCGACAACACACCGTGGTCAGCGCGGCTTCCGGCGTCGAGGCGCGAGCGATCCTGGAAACCGATCAGAGCTTCGATTTGATTTTGTGTGACGTGATGATGCCGGACATGATCGGCACGGCCTTGCACGCATGGGTCAGCGCGCATTGCCCACCGCTCGCCGAAAGAATGGTGTTCATGTCAGGTGGCATCTTTACGCCCAGGGTCGCGGCGTACTTGACCAAGGCGGGCAACCTCACGATCGACAAGCCGTTCAATGCCGCAACCCTCATGCGCATCGTCGCCAAGCGCGTCGCTGGCGCCAGAACCCGACACTAGGTTGTAGAGGTCTTCGACGCCGTTCTAAGCCGCCGACACGCAGCGGTCGACCAAGCTGAGTAGCTGGCCGCGTTCGTAAGGCGGCTGCAGCGAGCCCACGACTGCGCCGAACGTCTGCGGATGCAGACGCCGTGGCTGCGCGGAGACGATGACTACCGGAATGCTCGACAGGCGCAGGTAGCTTTGCAAGATCTCGAGCAGCTTCCAGCCGTCCATGACCGGCATGGCTAGGTCGAGCAGGATCAAGCTCACTTCTGGCGCGCCGCGAGCCGTCAAGAGGTCGAGCGCTTGTCGGCCGTTGGCGGCCTCGAGCACTGCGTGACCGGCCTGCTCCAGCAAGTCGCGAAGCGTGGCCCGGGCGTCGGCGTAGTCATCTACGACTAGAATTGCCCCGCGCCGCTTCTCGAGTAGGCCGCGGGCGAACGAAGCAGTCGAGTGGGCTCGGCCCCATTCGAGGGCGCGAACGGCGCTGTCGCGCAGCTGCTTCATGTCCAGAGGCTTGCGCAGAAAGTCGAACGCGCCGAGCTCGACGGCCATCTGCCTACTGGCCACTTCGTCCGACCCGGAGATCAAGACGACCGGGAGGCTTGCGTGCTTGGCACGCAACTTTGCAAGAAGTCCGAGGCCACTGAGGCCAGGCATGCGAACGTCGGTGATGACCAGATCGACGTGCTCGCGTTCTATGGCGGAGAGGGCCTGCAAGCCGTCTCTTGCCTCGGCTACGTCGATGCGAGCGGGTAGGAGCGCACGCCGAATCAGACGCCTGACCAATGGCTCGTCGTCTGCCACCAACGCGTGAGCCCAAGCGTTGTCGCCAATGTCTCGCTCGAGACCTTCTGTCATCGTCGCTCCCAACACCAAGCATAGCATCACTTGCCGGCTCGCCACCAGCGGCAGGTCACCCCGAACCCGCCGCCGTCTCGCCGCTCAGTTCAGGCGCCGCTAGGTGCCGCAGGTGCCGAAACGCCCCAGCCGGAAAAGGGGTCCCTGCTATGTCTTCGCTCGACTCGCCTTCTCGAACAGCGGCGCGAGGCGAGCGGCGTGCTGCTGCAGGGCGGCGCGGGCGGCCCTGCGCGCGTCTTCGGCTCCTTCGCCCTGGCCGTCGACCACGATGCCTTGGGCATCAATTGAGACAAAACGCACGCGGAACAAGCGGTGTTGGACGGTCACGTAGACGCAGACTCCGGTGCGACTCGCGAAGAACTGCTCGACCTTCACGTTCCCTGTGGCGGGCATAGTTGTGAGCTCGCGCAGGCTCAGTGACTGACAATCGCTTCGACCATGGCTCGGAGCCGTGGCATTTCGTGGGGTGCCTCGATGTACCCGTTGATCATTCGGTAGTCCTTGGGTCTGAGGTAGGAGGTGTGTCGCGAGACGACGACCACTGGAATACTCGCGAAGCGGAAGTAGCTCTTGAGGAGCCCGAGCAGCTCCCAGCCCGTCATGCCCGGCATGTCGAGGTCGAGCAAGATAAGCTGAACGCGCACCTCAGGGTGGAAAACCAGGAAATCGAGGGCCTCCTGGCCGTTGCCGGCCTCGATGACTTCCTGACCTAGCTCTTCCAACATCTCACGGAGCGTGGCCCTTGCATCGGCATAGTCGTCGACGACTAGAATTGGCCCCGGTTTGATTCCGACTCCGCCAGCGTCCTCGTGCACCTCCATAGATTAGCGCAGTGGTCACTCCGTCGAGTTGGTTTTGTACAAGATTGAGAATTCGCCCTGGCCGCCGTAGCGGGTTGCCACACTCCTAGCTGCCGGCGGCTCCAGCTAGCGGAGCCGCGGGCTGAGGCTCGGTCAGCTGATCGCGTCGGTTGGGCTCGCGCGGCGTCGTCGGCGCGCCATCTGCTACTTGGCGTAGCGCGCCGCGCGGCAGCGTCGCGGAAAATGTCGTGCCCAGGTCGGCCGCCGAGTGCACCGTGATGGTGCCGCCGTGCGCACGCACGACCTCTTTCGCGATGAAGAGCCCGAGGCCAACGTTGCCAACTCCCCGGCCCGTATTGCCGCGCCTACGCGGCTGGAACAGATCCGGAATGAGCTCGGCGGGAATGGGTTCGCCCTGATTGTGGACGTGAAGACTCACATCGGACTCGCTGCCGACGACCTGCACGACGATCGGGGCGGCGCCACCATACGTCCAAGCGTTGCCGACCAGATTGGCGATCACTTGCCCTAAGCGGTCTCTATCCCAGTCGCCCTCGGTGAAACCGCTGTGCTCGAAGACGAATTCGGCCGAACGAAACGAGGCCTTTAGCTCGTCCACGATCTCTTGGGCCAGCTCGAACAAGCAGAACTTCTGGCGCCTGATCAGCGGCGCCGTGCCGTGAAGCACTTGGGTATAGTCGAGCAGGTCACGCACCAAGCGCGCTGCGCGGCGCGCTGCGGACTGAATGATTTGCAAGGAACGACGATTGTTCTCCGACGGTTCCCCTTGCCGCAGGAGGGACTCGGCCGACAGCGAGATGGCGTTCAGCGGGTTCCTGAGGTCGTGACTCACGATGGCAACCAGGTCCCGTTGGAATCGTTCGCGCAGCGCCCGCTCGTACACGCGCAGCTTTTCGCGTTGGATATGCAGCTCGACGAAGACCGAGACTTTGGCCGCGAGGACTTCCGCGGAGTAGGGCTTCTGCAGGAAATCGACGACGCCCACGGTGTACGCCGTCTTGATTTCAGCAAACTCCGGTAGATGCGCGGTGAGGATGATGACGGGCGGCTGCCGCGCTGGGTCTCGCTCGCGCATGAGCCGCGCCGTCTCGATGCCGTCGAGCCGCGGCATACGCCAATCGAGCAAGACCACCGCGAATTCTTGCTCGGCGTTCCGCACGAGCGCTTCTTCACCCGAGTGAGCGCGCACGATACGTACTTTCAGCCGATCCAGCACCGCTTCCAGCGCGACCAAGTTTGCCGGACGATCATCTACGATCAGCAGCGCAGGGCGCTCGACCGTCATCTCGTCGTCTGTCAGCTGCACCGACTCCAAGAAAGCGTCGTTCTGATGTGTCATGGGTTTGACCCAACGCTGGCTCTCGCCGAACCCAAACATCATCGGCCAGCACACGATGAATCATCACAACGTTACACCGAACGACGCAAGCCGTCGCTTGGTCATCTTCTCTCAACGGGCCAGTCGAAGGCGTCCTTCATCGAGGTTGCAGTCCAGCCCCAAGACGAGGCGTTCCGCTACGTGATGTGACAAGCGGCCGTCGCTGCTTGGATCGCTCGAGCGTTCGCCCGCTCCGTCATTCAAATGATCGGCCATGAGACCGCGAAGACGCACGTGCGCGGGTGCGAGCCGGCCGTCAATCGTGCTTCGGGCGTCCGACGAAGCGTTGCTGCTCGCATCGGCTGACGACTGGACGAAGGCGTCATCCCAGTGCCCGATCAGGGTTCATCTCCCGCTGCGTTGGCGTTCGCAGCTGCGGCATGCCGAGGAGGCGCAATGGACACACGAGTCGTATAACGCCACGGCTTGCAGGTAGGCAGACCCTGAGAGATCGCGTTCCGTACCGACGCCGTTCGGCTGTGGCCTACTGCTGGGTATGGAGGTTTCTCGGCAGCTGCGCGTTGCGCCGTGAAGAAAGTTTGCGGTTACCCGAAAGGGTCGCTCTCGACGCTGGCTTGTCGTGCGTTGACTACGGCGCGTTGGAGTGCTTCTCGACCCCGTCGGCAACAGTTAGGCTGCGCAGCGCACGATCGAGCTGAACCAGGGAGCTCAGAATCTGCTGCTGTGCCGGGTTCTCATGCACATCGCGGACGTGATGGATGATGAGTCCCGGCTGGCTTCGTTGCTCCTCAGTTACATACCTGCAGTATGCGCCTTCGTCGCGCCTCGCCATCCGGGCGCCTCGGCCGCGATCATCGACCGACTTAGCCATTCCCGGGCCCTAAGTTCCGCAGCGCCCACATTGTTGATCTGGCCCCCTAGCCGCCGGCAGATGCAACTAGTGTGGCGAGAGCGTGCGTCTCACGAGCACCGAGTTGAAGGAGCTGCACGCCGAAACCGGAGGCGTTGTGCCAGCGCACGACGCCGGGCAGGCGTGACAGCTCGTGAATTCCTGGAAGTTGTACGAGAAGGTCGACAGGCACGGCGTAGCCGAGGACCACGTCGGCCTCGATGAACATGCCGCCAGGACCTACATTCACCGTGAGTGCGTGGAGCGCGCCGGCCGCGTGCTCCACGACTACGGGTAAGCTGAGGGGTATCCGAGGCTGCGCCCGCCGGGCCCGCCGGGCGGTTGGTTGGTTTGGATCTGCAATGGCGTTGGTCGGCTTGATCAGGGCAATCGTTTGTGGTCCCTGGCGCTGCGAAATATGGTTCCTGACGGAAATTAGTTGGCGCCTCGCTCGGGACTTCCTGGTGCGAAAAACTCACATGCGGCTATTCGCCACGGCCGCCAGGTAGTTCGCACGTAGACAGCCGTTGCAGCGAATGCCAGACTGATAGCGGGGCAGAGTGGGCTTGGCAAAGCGTGTGATCATGGCAGAAGCTTCGACTGGTCCGGTACTCTTGATCGACGACGACTTCGACGTGCGTCGCACACACGTAAAGATACTCGAGCGAGGCGGTTTCGAGGTCTTGCCCTCGCCGTCGGCAACGCATGCCCTGCAGGCCATCGAGGGTGGCCTGCGTGCAGGCGTGATCGTGACCGACCTGAACATGCCCAGGGTTACGGGGATCGACTTCTTGAGGGCTGCACGCCGTTTTGACCAAGACGTGCCGGTCGTAATTGTGACCGGCTTCCCGAGCTTGGAAACTGCGATCGAAGCCATCCACTACGGCGGCTTCCGCTACCTGACCAAGCCGGTGCCAGCGACCGAGCTGGTCACCGCTGTGCGCGACGGCGCCGCCATGCATCGCCTGGCAATTCTCAAACGCAGAGCGCTCGAGCTGTACGGCAACTCACGCTTTCACTTTGCTGACCGGGCCGCATTGGAGGGGGCCTTCGAGAGTGCCCTCGAAAAGCTTTGGGTGGCCTTTCAGCCGATCGTCAACTGGCGCAAGCGCGAGATCGTCGGCTACGAAGCGCTCATGCGCTCGCACGAGCCATTGCTCTCCGACCCGGACGCGTTGCTGGGCGCGGCTGAGCGACTCGGGCGGCTGCGCGAGCTCGGACGGCGGATGCGAAATCACGTGGTGCACGCGGTGCAAGTAGCGCCCATCGAAACGCTGCTTTTTACCAACCTCCACGCTGCCGACTTGAACGACGACGACCTGTACAAGTCCGCTTCGCCACTCGGCGCTTGCGCAGACCATATCGTGCTCGAGATCACGGAGCGCAGCTCTCTCGACCGCGTTCCCGATCTAAAGGATCGCGTGAAATCGCTGCGCGACCTTGGCTTCAAGATCGCCGTCGATGATCTTGGTGCAGGTTACGCCGGCCTTTCTAGCTTCAGCCAGCTCGAACCGGACATCGCGAAGCTCGATACCTCGCTGATCCGCGACATCGACATCTCGCCCCAAAAGAAAAGCATCGTAAGGTCGCTGCTCGACGTATGTCGCGATGATCTCGGCGTACAAGTCATTTGCGAGGGAGTGGAGACGCCGGCAGAGCGGGATACGCTCGACGAGCTCGGCTCGGTGACTCTGCAGGGCTACCTGTTCGGCAGGCCGGCAGTCGGTTTCATGGAGCCTCGCTGGACCTCCAGCCCCCCAGCCCAAGCCTGACGCCGGCCGCTACTGCAGACTGGACGATTGCTCAGCGTCAAACGAGACAGACTGCGACAAGAGCGCTCGGTCGAGCGCGCGCTAGCACAGCGGGTGGTTGAGACTATTGGCTGTCGCGATTGACAACCCACGCGTTTGAGCGGTCTCATGGCTTCATGTCTCTTTGCGTCGTCTCAGTCGTGGAAGCGCGACGCATCGTGCGGCACACCACCGAGTACCTGGTTTGGGTCGACGAGCGTCAAGCCACGCTGTTCAAGGAGCCTGGCTGGATTGAGCTGCGGCCTCCTCGAAACGGAGGCGTACTGTTTCTGAACCGCGATCGCGAGCGTCGAGCGCTCCTGGTGCCGGTTGCTTAGGGCCTGGGAATGGCTGAGTCGGTCGATGATCGCGGCCGAGGCGCCCGGATGGCGAGGCGCGACGAAGGCGCATACTGCAGGTATGTAACTGCGGAGCAACGAAGCCAGCCGGGAGCGCAAGCGAGACAGAGACCATTTCAGGGCCGGCGCTAGAGCAGTGCTCCGAGCGTGCCGAGG
>Ga0307508_10001558_pt1 | contig 25672 bp, 23 predicted proteins | sample 9_EM_MG_FD_203089 | JGI IMG/M metagenome (GOLD analysis project Ga0307508, IMG submission 203089) | Populus trichocarpa ectomycorrhiza microbial communities from riparian zone in the Pacific Northwest, United States - 9_EM | ecosystem: Host-associated > Plants > Roots > Unclassified | place... | reverse complement strand
CGCACGTCGACCTGAACCCCGCGGGCGGCGGGCGCGCGAGCGTCAAGGTGAAAGACGACAGCGGCGCCGAGACCGTGTGGCGGCCGCGCTTCGTCATCGACGCGAGCGGGCGCGACACGCTGCTCTCGACCCAGCTCGACGCCAAGCGCCGCAACCGCAAGCACGCCAGCGCCGCGCTGTTCGGGCACTTCGAGAATGCGAAGCGAACCCCCGGCCGGCTCGAGGGCAGCATCACGCTGTTCTGGTTCGACCATGGCTGGTTCTGGTACATCCCGCTGCGTGACGGCAGCACCAGCGTCGGCGCGGTCGCGCATCCGGGCTACTTCAAGAACCGCCAAGGCGATCTCACGCAGTTCCTGATGGAGACGATCGCGCTCGCGCCGAAACTCGCCGAGCGCCTGAAGGATGCGACGCTGATGGGCCCCGCGACGTCGACCGGCAACTACGCCTACGACTCCACGCTGTGCCGCGGCGAGCGCTTCGTGATGATCGGCGACGCCTACGCGTTCGTCGACCCGATGTTTTCGTCCGGCGTCTACCTGGCGATGAACAGCGCGTTCGAGAGCGTGGTCGCGGTGAACCATGTGCTGCGCGGTGAACGCAAGCAAGCCGAGCGCGCGTTCAGGCAGCTCGAAAAGACGCTGCGGCACGGGCCGAAGATGTTCTCGTGGTTCATCTACCGGATCACGTCGCCGGCGATCCGCAACATCTTCATGAACCCGCAGAACGTTTGGCGCATGCAGGAAGCGCTGCTGTCGATCCTGGCGGGCGATCTGTTTCGCAACACCCCCGTGGGCCCGCGCATGCTGGGCTTCAAGTTCATCTACTACTGCCACTGCATCAGCATCCTTCCGCAGGCCTTCAAGACCTGGGCCTGGCGCCGGCGCAATGTCAAGGCGGCGCTCGAAGCCGCTGAGCCGTCGTCAACCCGCCTCGAGGATCGTCTCGCCGCGGAGCTGCCCCATGTCGCGGATGTGGTCCCGGTGCCGCTTCCAGCCGGCGTGGGTGCGGCGCCAGTTCATCAGTGAGACGAAGCAGCAGGCCGCCCGGCCCGCTTCAGCCCGCCAAGCTCAGGATGGTGCCGACCAGCGCCTGCGCGCGCGGCACCAGCGTGTCCAGACAACAGTACTCGCCATCGGTGTGCGCCTTGCCCCCGACCGGGCCGACGCCGCACAGCGTCGGGATGCCCAGCGACGCGGTGAACCCGGCGTCCGAGCAGCCGCCGGTGAACTCGCCGGCCACGTCGAAGCCGATCTGCGCGGCGCTCGCCTGGTAGTGCCGCAACAAGCCCTCGCTCCACTGCGGCTCGAGCGGCAGGAATTCGGAGGTCTGCGTGAGGCGGGCTTCGGTTCCCGGGACGCCGGGCGCGTCGACGATGGCCTTGATGCGCTCGAAGACGGACTCGCGTTGCTGCAGCGAACAGAAGCGCACATCGAGCTTGGCCTGCGCCGACGGCGCGACGGTGTTGGTCGACATGCCGCCGCTGATCAGCCCGACGTTGGCGGTGATGCTGGTCGCGTAGTCGGTCAGCGCATGCAGCGCCTGGACCTTGCGCGCCAGCGTCTCGATCGCGCTCGCGCCATCGGCATGGTTCACGCCCGAATGCGCGGCGCGCCCGGTCACGTCGATCGCGAAGGTGGCGCCGCCCTTGCGCGAGGTCACGAGGTTGCCGCTGACCCGGCCCGGCTCGGCGTTGAAGGCCGCGCGCGCACCGCGGGCATGCGCCTCGATCGCGATGCGGCCGCGTTGCGAACCGATCTCTTCGTCGGCCGTGAACAGGCCCAGCACCGGGAACGGCAACAGCGGCAACCGCTTCAATGCCATCAGCACGAAGCACTGCAGCACGAGGCCCGACTTCATGTCCGACACGCCCGGCCCGTAGGCACGATCGCCGTCGACGCTCCACGGCCGCTGCGCCACCGTGCCGGTCGGGAACACCGTGTCGCGGTGACCCATCAGCAACACCGGCGCGGCGATCGGCACCGCGCCGCGCAAGCACACCAGCAGCGCATCGCCATCGTCGGGATCGGCGCGGTGCTCGCCCTCGATGTCGGCGTCGCGCAGCCAGCCCAGCATGGCCTGCGCGACGCGGTCGGTGCCGGCCTTGTCGTGGCTGTTGGAGTCGATGTCGACCAGCGTGGCCAGCGCCGCCTGCATCGCAGGGCGTTGGTTCGCCAGCCACTCGATCGCGGCGTTCATGCGCGCTCCTTCATCACCGCAGGGCCTTCTTCAGCCAGGTCCCAGAACAGGCCCGCCATGATGTGCAGCGACTCGCGCGTCAGGTCGGCGAGGATGTGCTCGTTCGGCGCATGCTGCGAACACGCCGCATACGAATGCGGCACCCACAGCGTCGGCAGGCCCAGCGTCTCGGCGAACACATCGTTCGGCAGCGAGCCGCCGAGGTTGGGCAGCAGCGCGGGCCGTTGGCCGGTGCTGCGCTCCATCGAGGCCAGGCCCCAGCGCACCCACGCGTCGTCGGGGTCGAGCCGGGTCGCGGCCATGTGCACGTCGGTCGAACGCAGCTCGACGTCGTCGAAACCGTGCGCGTCGAGCTGCGCGCGGATGTGCGTGAGGAAGTTCGCGACGTCGCTGCCGACGACGAAGCGCATGTGGCAATGCGCGCGCGCCTCGGCGGGTATCGCGTGCACCGGCATCGCGGGGTTACCCGTCGTGAAGGCCAGCACTTCGAGGCTGTTCCAGCCGATCACGCGCTCGGTCGGCGAGAGGCCGGGCTCGCCCCAGGCCGGGTCGATCTCGGGATCGCCGGGGCCGCCGCCGACCTCGATGTCCTTCAGCGCGCTGCGCACGCTCGCGGGCAGCTCAGTCGGCAGCAGCCCCGGCACCAGGATGCGACCCTTCGCATCGATCAGGCTCGCGATCGCATGCGCGAGCCGGATGCCGGGGTTGCGCAACAGCCCGCCCCAGTTGCCCGAATGATGGCCGCCGTCGCGCAGCTTCACATGCAAGTCGAAATTGAACACGCCGCGCGAGCCGAGGAACATCGTCGCGCGCGAGGCCGCGACGCGCGGGCCGTCGGAGGCGAGGAACAGATCGGCCACGAGCTGCTCGCGGTGCTGCGCGCAGACCTCGTTCAGGCCCGGCGAGCCGGCCTCTTCGCCCATCTCGAGAATGATCTTGACGTTGTAGCCGAGCGTGCCGCCGCGCACCGCAAGCACCTGCTCGAGCGCCATCAGGTTGATCGTGTGCTGGCCCTTGTTGTCGGCCGTGCCGCGCCCGTACCAGCGCTTGCCGTCGACGACGATCTCCCACGGGCTCAGGCCCTCGCGCCACTGCGCGTCGTAGCCGCGCACCACGTCGCCGTGGCCGTAGGTCAGCAGCGTGAACGCAGCACCGGGCTCGATGCGCTCGGCGAGCAGAAACGGGCAGCGCGGCGTCACCGGGTTCGCGACGATGCGGCACGCGAAGCCGAGGCGCTCGAGGGTCGGCGCGATCTCGTCGCTGAGGTAGGCGTGCAGCGCGGGGCCGCTGGCTTCGTCCTGGCTTTCGGTGCGCATCGCGACGCGGCGCGCCAGCACTTGCTGGAAGCGACCGTCGTCGAAACAGGCGAGGGTTTGAGCGATGGCTTGCTCACGGCTCATGCAGCGATTCCTTCCGGAACATGGATTTCGGGGATCCCGAGGCCGGGCTCAGGCGACAGCGCCGACGCCAGCAGCGCGCGGGTGTACGGGTGTTCGGGCCGCGCGAAGATCTGCTCGCGCGTGCCAAGCTCAACGATGGCGCCGCGGTGCATCACCGCGACGCGGTCGACCAGGTGCTCGACCACGCCGAGGTCGTGGCTGATGAAGAAGTAGGTCAGCCCAAACTCGGCCTTCAGGTCCATCAGCAGGTTCAGGATCTGCGCCTGCACTGACACATCAAGCGCCGAGGTCGGCTCGTCGCAGACCAGGATGTCGGGCCGCAGCACCAGCGCACGCGCGATCGCGACGCGCTGACGCTGCCCGCCCGAGAGCTGGTTCGGGTACTGTTGGTGCGTGCGCTCTGGCATGCCGACGAGGTCGAGCGTGTCGCGCACCGCGCGCTGCTGCTCGGCGCGCGAACCAACCTGGTGAATGCGCAGCGGCACGCCGACGATGTCGGCCACGGTACGGCGCGGGTTCAGCGACGAGTACGGATCTTGAAAGATCGGCTGGATCTGGCGCGCATGGGCGCGGCGCTGGCGCGGATCGATCTCCTGGCCGTGCAGCAGCACGTTGCCCGAGCTCGGCGCAAGCAGGCCCAGCAGCATCTTGGCCAGCGTGCTCTTGCCGCAACCGGACTCGCCCACCAAGCCCAGCGTCTCGCCTTTCGCTACGCGCAGCGTCACGTTGTCGACGGCCTTGATCTCGCCGGGCGCGCGGAACAGGCCGCGCTTCAGCGCGAAACTGCGGCTCAACGCGCAGAGCTCGAGCGCGAAGGTCATGACAACTGCTCCACCGCGATTCGGGCCATGCGCGGCGACTGATCTCGGCCGCTTGTTGCCGTTCGCGACCGACTACTTTGACGCGTGGAGCGTGCCGAGGCAGCCGGGAGGGCAACTCCGCTCATGTCCCCCGTGCCGGGCTGCGCCCGTCCCTCCTCCTTTACTTCGCTGCGTTGCCCACCCGACTGCCTCGGCTTCAGACGTGGGCGCGTGTCGACGAGCGGGCTCCACGGTGCAGAAGATCGAGTCGGTGGGGCGTGCTGCGGAGCGAAGTAAAGGAGGAGGGGTTGGCCGCAGGCCGGCCCCGGGGGACATGAGCGCAGCAGCATGCCCCAGCGGCTCGATCCCTCGCCAACACTGGCAAGGCGTGCATCCAACAACCGCAACGGGCCGACAGCAGCCACATGCACATGCTTCATGCCGCAGCCTCCGAGAACAAGTGCGACGGCTGCGCGGCCACGCAACGCACCGCGTGCTGTGCATCGACCCACACCTGCGGCGGCGTCTGCGTGCAGGCCTCGCGCACCTCGGTGCAACGGTTCGCGAAGGCGCAGCCCGACACCGGCCCGATCAGGCTGGGCACGACGCCGGGGATGGCCTGCAAGCGGCTGCCCGGCAGCGTCTTGCCGCGCACCGGGATGCAGCTCAGCAGCCCGCGCGTGTACGGGTGCGACGGGCGCGCAAACAGCTCAGCGACTGGTGCGGTCTCGACGATCTCGCCGGCGTACATCACCGCGACGCGGTCGGCGATGCGCGCGACCACGCCGAGGTCGTGCGTGATGAAGACGACCGCGGTGCCGAACTCGCGCTGCAGCTCGCGGATCAGCCGCAGGATCTGCGCCTGGATGGTGACGTCGAGCGCCGTGGTCGGCTCGTCGGCAATGATGAGGTCGGGGCCGCACATCAGCGCCATCGCGATCATCACGCGCTGACGCAAGCCACCGGAGAGTTGGTGCGGGTACTGGCGCAGCCGGTCCGCGGCCTGCGGCACGCCGGCGCGTTCGAGCAGGTAGACCGCGCGCTCGCGTGCCTGCGATGCACTCACCTTGCGATGCGCCTGCAAGGCCTCGCACAGCTGGTCGCCCAGCGTGTACGACGGGTTGAGCGAAGTCATCGGCTCCTGGAAGATCATCGCGATGCGCGCGCCGCGCAGCGCGTTCATCTCGCGCTCGGGCAACCGGTGCAGGTCGGTGCCGTCGAAGCGGATGTGCTCGGCACTGCGCTGCGCCTTGCGCGGCAGCAGGCCCATCAATGCGAGCGATGTCATCGACTTGCCGCAGCCCGATTCGCCGACCAGGCACAGCATCTCGCCGCGTCGCACCTGGAAGTCGATGCCGCGCACCGCGTGCAGCAGGCCGCGCTCGGTCGGCAGGTCGACGCGCAGGTTCTTGACGTCGAGCAGCAATGAGTCATCGGGCATGTTCATGGCTGCGCCTTCAGTTGCGGCCATCCGGCGCGGTCACGTCGCGCAGGCCGTCGCCGACCAGGTTGATGCCCAGCACCAGCACGGCCAGCACGACACCTGGGATCACGATCACCCAGGGCTGGAAGAACATGTAGGCCTTGCCCTCGGCGACCATCAGGCCCCATGACGGCGTCGGCGGCTGCACGCCCAGGCCGAGGAAGGACAACGTGGCCTCGAGCAGGATCGCGTGCGCCATCTCCAGCGTCGCGACCACGGTGAGTGCGCTCATCAGGTTGGGCAGCAGCTCGCGCAGCAGGATATAGGGCGTGGACGCGCCCAGCGCCTTCGCCGCGGCGATGAACTCGGCGTCGCGCAGCTGCTGCGTGGCCGAGCGCGTGACGATCGCGAAGCGGTCCCACAGCAAGAGCCCGAGCAGCACGATCACGACCTTCAGCGAGCCGCCGACCAGCGCGGCCGTCGCGAGCGCGACCAGCACGACCGGCAGCGCCAGCCGCGTCGTGACGATGTAGCTGACGACCGCGTCCACGCGGCCGCCGTAGTAGCCGGCGAGCACGCCCATCGTCGTGCCGATCAGGCCCGAGATCAGCGCGGTCGCAAGGCCGATGAAGAGCGAGACGCGCGCGCCGTAGAGCAGACGGCTCAAGTAGTCGCGGCCGAGCTTGTCGGTGCCGAGCAGGTGCTCCCAGCTGCCCTTGGCGTACCAGGCCGGCGGGATCAGGCGCTGCGTCACTTCTTGCGCATACGGGTCGTGCGGGCTGAGCCAGGGCGCGAACAGCGCGGCGAGCGCGATCAAGGCCAGGATCACACTGCCGATCACCAGGCCGCGATGACCCAGGCTGCGCCGCAGGCCGCGGCGCCACGCGGGGATGGTCGGCAAGGGCAACGCAAGGGATGCGGACGACATCGTGCGGCCTCAGCGTGTGCGCATGCGCGGGTCGAGTGCCGCGTTGAGCACGTCGGCGACGAAGGTCAGGCCGATGTAGAACACAGCGATGATCAGCACGACCGCTTGCACGACCGGGTAGTCGTTGCGCGAGATCGAATCCCACGCGAGCTGGCCCAAGCCCTGCAGCGAATACACCGACTCGATCACGACCGAGCCGCCCAGCATGAAGCCGAGTTCGACCGCGGCCAGCGCCATCACAGGAATGATCGCGTTGCGCAGCGCGTGCTTGAACACGACACGCGCCGGGCTCAGGCCCTTGGCGCGCGCGGTGCGGATGTAGTCGGAGCCGAGCACGTCCAGCATGCCGGCGCGCGTGAGCCGCATCAGCGAGGGCATCGCGTAGTAGCCGAGCGCGATGGCCGGCAAGATGAAGTGCTGCCAGCTCGTGTTGCCGGCCACCGGCAGCCACTTGAGCCCGACCGCGAACACCAGGATCAGGCTCAGCGCGAACCAGAAGTTGGGCATCGCCTGCCCGACCACCGCGACCAGCAGCGAGAGCCGGTCGACCCAGCTGTCGCGGTAGATCGCGGCCAGCACGCCGAGCGGGATCGCGACGATCACCGCGAGCAGCAGCGCGACACCGCCGAGCTTGAGCGTGACCGGCAAGCGCTCGCCGACGAGCTCCATCACGGTGTTCTGGAAGTAGAACGAGCGCCCGAAGTCGAGCCGCACGGCCGCGCCCAGCCAGTCGGCGAACTGCGCCGCCATCGGGCGGTCCAGGCCGTATTGCACGCGCACCTTCTCGACGTCGGCCGCGCTCGATTCAGGCCCGGCGATCGCGGTCGCCAGGTCGCCCGACAGGTGCAGCAGCATGAAGCTCACGATGGCCACCGTGAGCATCACGCTGAAGCCCACGAGCAAGCGGCGGAAGACGTAGCTCAGCATGGCGTGCTCGCGCGGCGCTTACTTCCAACTCGCTTGAAAGAAGCGCGGCAGCTCGTCGGGCTGGGCCTCGAACTTCAGCTCGGACGTGAACGCATAGTTGGTCGAGTACGAGAACAGCGGTGCCCACATCGCCTGCGTCGAGATGCGCTGCAGCGCCTGCGCGTACTTGATCTTGCGCTCGGCCTTGTCGACGGTGGCATCGGCAATCTGCAGCAGCGCGATGACCTGCGGGTCTTTCGCGGTGTCGTCCGGCCCACCCTTGAAGAAGTTGCCGACGAAGGCCGACGCATCGTTGACGCCGAACGAGCCCCAGGCCTGGAACGACAACGGTGCGCGGCCCGATCGCAGCTCGGTGCGCAGCGCCGGGTACTGCACGAAATGCAGGCGCGCACGGATGCCGACCTTGCGCAGGTCGCCGATGATGGCCTCGGCGTAGTCGCGCTCGCGGTAGGCCCACAGGTCGGTGTCGAAGCCATTCGCGTAGCCGGCCTCAGTCAGCAGGGCCTTGGCCTTCGCGGGGTTGTAGTCGTAGCTCGTGACCTTGGCCGTGTCGCAGCCGAACTGGGTGCGGAAGCACGGCGCGTAGACCGCCTGGCTGCCGCCGCGCACCAGGCTGTCGGCGAGCGCCTTGCGGTTGATCGCGTAGTTGACCGCCTGGCGCACGCGCGCATCCTTGAACGGCAGCGATTCGGGCGACGTGCCGTTGTTGTTGATCGAGACGAAGCCGACGCGCATGGTCTCGCCGCTGAGCACGCTCATGTTGGGCGAGGCCTTCAGCGACTCGGCCTGGTCGGCCGGCACCCGCCAGATCCAGTCGACGGCGCCGGTCATCAGCTGGGCCGCGCGGGCTTCGGGGTCGCGCACCACCGCGAACTTGATCGTGCCGATGCGCGGCTGGCCCAGCGGGCTGTCCTTGAAGTAGGCCGGGTTCTTCACCATCGTCACGCCCTGCCCCGGCACGACCGCGGTGATCTTGTACGGGCCGGTGCCGACGGGTGCCTTGCTGTAGCCCTCGATGCCGACCTTCTTGAAGTAGGCCGCAGGGTAGATCGGCGTCGGGCCGGCCAGGTATTCGAGCGCGGCCGGGAACGGCGTCTTCAGGTTGAGGCGCACCTGATAGTCACCGACCTTCTCGGCGTTCTTGATCCAGTCGGTGTTCTGGCGCGTCGCGATCTTCGCGTCGGCCGCGGTGACCACGTTGAAGGTGTAGACCACGTCGTCGGCGCTGAACTTGTCGCCGTTGTGAAACGTCACGCCCTGGCGCAGCGTGAGCAGCAGCGCGGTCGGCGACTCCCACTTCCACGCGGTGGCGAGCTGCGGCTTGTACTCGCCGGTCTTCTGGTCGCGGTAGATCAGCGTGTCCCAGGCCATGTTGGCCAGGATCACGCCTTCGCGCATGTTGTTGTGGTACGGGCTGACGTTCTCGACCTCGTTGTCCGAGGCATAGACCAGCGTGTCGTTGGCCTTGCCGGCGTGCGCCGCCGTCATGCAGGCCACCAAGCCCCAGACCAGAACACTTCGCACCATGGTGGTGGACAGATCTCTCATGCTGCACTCCTTCGTCACGCCAGGATCGAACGTTGCGGAGTGTGAGCAAGAACAGGACCGAATGAGCGTTTCATCTGATACAGAATATCGATGCTCTCGTTGCCGAACCGGCAATGCTTGAAACGCCCCATGTCTGCCCCGCCACTCATCGCCCGCCAGCTGCAGGACACCGCGCTGCGCTACTTCCTCGAGGTCGTGCGCAGCGGCTCGATCCGCGCGGCCTCGCAGCGCCTGAACGTTGCCGGCTCGGCCATCAGCCGCGCCATCGCGCAGCTCGAAGACCTGCTCGGCGCGCAGCTGTTCGACCGCCACGCGCGCGGCATGGTGCCGAGCGCGGCCGGCGAGGTGCTCGCGGTCCACGCGCTCAAGTCGGCGCACGATTCGGAGCGCGTGGTCCACGACATCCAGGCGCTGCAGGGCATGCAGCGCGGGCGCGTGCGCGTCGCCGCGACCGAGGGCTTTGCGATGGAGTTCATCCCGCGGCTGATCAGCGACTTCGTGCAGCAACACCCGGGCATCCAGTGCCAGCTCGGCGTCCACCCACCGGCCGAGTGCACGCGCCGCGTGCTGCATGGCGACGCCGACATCGGCATCACGATGAGCCGCACGCCCGAGAACGGCATCCAGGTCGAACACACGCAGCCGTCACCGCTGCTGGCGGTGATGCAGCCGGGCCACCCGCTGACGCGCTTCAAGCAGATCAGCCTGTCGCAGCTGCTCGCCTACCCCATCGCGCTGCCGGAGCCCGACACCACCGTGCGCCAGCTGTTCGACATCGCCTGCAGCCGCCAGCGCCTGAACTTCGAGCCGGTGCTGACGAGCAATTACGTCAGCAGCCTGTTCGGCTTTCTGCGCCATCACCCGGACGGCGTGACCATCGCCGGCGCGATCTCGATCCGCTACCAGGTCGAGCGCGGCGAGGTCGCGTGGGTCGCGCTGCGCGACCGCGGGCTCGACCTGCGCAACATCGAGGTGCAGACGCTGACGGGCCGCACGCTGTCGCACGCGGCACAGGCCTTTCTGCGCTACCTCAAGGCGCAGCTGGCGGGGCCAGCCCCGTGATAGGGTTCCGGGCGGACCGGCCCAGGCACTGCCGACGCGCTGCATGCGCAGCGTCGCCACACGGGTCGTTCCCGCCCCAGTTCGACCAAGGAGCGACATGAGCGGCTTTCCTATCGTTGCGGTTTTCGGCGGTGCCGGTTGCGGTGCCCTGCTGCGCTGGTGGCTGGGCGGCTGGCTCAACCCGATCTTCCCGACGGTCCCGCTCGGCACGCTCGCTGCCAACCTGATCGGCGGCCTGCTGGTCGGCGTGGCGAGCGCCTTCTTCACGCACAACAGCGGCCTGGCCCCCGAATGGCGGCTGTTCGTGATCACCGGGTTCATGGGTGGGCTGACCACCTTTTCGACCTTCTCGGTCGAGGTCGTCACGCTGATCGGTCGGCACGAGCACTGGTGGGCGCTGGGCGCTGCGAGCGTGCACCTGGTCGGCTCGCTGATCCTGACCGGCATCGGCATCCTGATCGCCAACGCGCTGTTCGTCCGCGGCTAGCGCAGGGCCCGTCGCATCGAGCGCAAGATACCGAGAAAGGAGCCTCCCATGCAAGGCGTCTACCTCAAGTTCTACGTTCCGGAGAACCGCCGCCACCACGGCATCCTGGCCTACGAATGGCTGCTCGAAGAGGCCAAGAAGCTCGGCCTGCACGGCGGCTCGGCCTTTCGCGCGATCGCCGGCTTCGGCCGCCATGGCCGGCTGCATGAAGAGCACTTCTTCGAACTCGCCGGCGACGTGTCGGTCGAGGTCGGCTTCGCGCTCACCGAAGCCGAGGCGCAGGGCTTTCTCGCGCAGCTCGCCGGCGAGAAGCTCAGGCTGTTCTACATCCAGCTGCCGCTCGAGATGGGCGTCATCGGCGGCGAGGCCTGAGCCCGGCTCGTCACCGCATCGGCCGCTGACGCCACCGATGGCGCGCGCGCGCGAAGTGGCGCAGCATCGGGGCCAGTGACCTGCGGTGACCACGTGACCACGACCTGTGCCGGTTGCGGCAGCGACGTGCTGCCGATGTCTTCCTTCTGCCAGTGCTGCGGGCGTCGGCTGGTCGGTGCTTGCGCGGCCTGCGGTTTCGCCTGCGACCCGGGCTTCGCGTTCTGTCCGCGCTGCGGCGCGGCGCAGGGCGCGCCGGCTCGCCCGCCCACCGAGCCGGCAGACCACGAGACCGATCGCCGCCAGGTCACCGTCGTGTTCGCCGACCTGACCGGCTTCACCTCGCTGGCCGAGGGGCTGGACCCGGAAACGCTGCGCACCTTCCAGAACGCCTTGTTCGAGACCATGGCGCAGGCCGTCGCGCGCTACGACGGCTTTGTCGAGAAGTTCGTCGGCGACGCGGTGATGGCGGTGTTCGGCGCACCGCGTGCGCACGAGGACGACCCGCTGCGCGCGCTCGAGGCCGCGCAGGCCATGATGCAGCACGTCGACGCGCTCAGCGCAACCTGGGCGCCGCGCCTCGGGCGGCCGGTCACGCTGCACATCGGCGTCCACACCGGCGCGGTCGTCGCGGGCAGCCTCGGTCAGGGCGCCGGCAGCGCGTACGCGGTCACCGGCGACACCGTGAACACCGCCTCGCGCCTGCTCAGCGCCGCGGCGCCGGGCACGGTGCTGGTGTCCGAGGTCACGCACGCGATGGTGCGGCACCGCTTCGAGTTCGCGCCGGCCGCCGAGCTCGCGCTGCGCGGCAAGACGCAGGCTGTCCGCGTGCATCGCCTGATCGGCGTGCGCAGCGAGCTCGCCTCGGCACGCGGCCTGGCCGATCTCGGCCTCACCGCGCCGCTGGTCGGGCGCGGCGAGGCGATAGCCCAACTGCTGGCCGCATTCGATCGCATGCAACACGGCCAGGCCCAGGTCGTCAGTGTGGTCGGCGAGGCCGGTGCCGGCAAGTCGCGCCTGCTGGCCGAGCTGCTCGCGCGGCTGGCCGACGACAGCCGGTTCGCCGCGACCGGGCTGCGCCGTGCCGCCTGCTCGTCGCTCGGCGAGCCGACCTATGCCACCTTCGGCGCGCTGTTCCGCGAGGCTTACCGTGTCGAGGCGGACGACTCGCTCGAGGTCGCCCGGCACAAGCTGCAGCAGGGCCTGCGCGCACTCGGCGCCGACGCCGACGAGACCGATGCGGTGGCGCAGGTCCTGAACTACCTGCTCGGCATCGAAGCCGCACGGCCGCTCGACATCGAGCCCGAGCAGCTGCAGCGCCAGATCACCCTGGCGGCACGCGCGCTGCTCGAACGCCGGCTCGCGCAGCAGCCGCTGATGGTCGTCGTCGACGACCTGCAGTGGGCCGACGCAGCCTCGGTCGACCTGCTCGGCGAGGTCGTCGATCAACTCGCGGACCGGCCGTTGCTGCTGCTGGTGTCGCAGCGCCCCGACGCGCGCCCGCTGCGCGGCGGCCGTGCCTCGTCTTCGACGATCGAACTCGGCCCGCTCGCCGACGCCGACGCGCGCGCACTCGTCGGCCACCTGCTGGGCGCGCCCGCCGACGTCGGGATCAACGCGGTGCGCGATCTCGTCGTCGCGCGCGCTGGCGGCAACCCCTTGTTCGTCGAGGAGATCGTTCGCAGCCTGGCGAGTGGCGGCACGCTCGTGCGCACGCAGGAGCGCTGGGCATGCGCGACCCGATTCGACGCGCTCGATGTCCCGGCCACGCTGTACGGCCTGCTGCTGTCGCGCATCGACCGGCTCGGCACCGCGGACCGCCGCGCGCTGCAGGAGGCCGCAGTGCTGGGCGCCGAGTTCGACAGCGCGCTGCTGCAACGCATCGCGAGCGCGCCGCAGACGCTGGCGGCCGCGCTGCAGCGGTTGGCGGCGGCCGATCTGATCCGCGCCGATGGCGCGGCCGAACCGTCGGCGCCCCGCTGGCGCTTCACGCACGCGCTGCTGCACGACGTGGTCTACGAGAACCTGCTGTTGACGCGCCGCACCGACCTGCACCAGCGCATCGGCCGCGTGCTCGAAGCGCTGCTGGACGCGGCCGCGCCGGCACCGATCGACGGCGAAGGCCGCGGCCCGCGGCGGCTCGCCGAACTGGAAGCGCTGGGCCACCACTGGAGCCTGTCGCCGGACAAGGCGCGCGGCGCGCGCTACTTGCTCGCAGCCGGCGACTGGGCCCGCGCGGTCTACGCCAACGACGACGCGATTCGCCACTACGAACGCGCGCTGCGCACGCTGACCGAGGCCGCGGCAGACCCATCGGCTGCGGCGCGCGACAGCGAGCGCGAAACCGCGCAGCTCGATGCGCGCGAGCGCCTCGCCGACCTGCTCGGTCTGCAGGGTCAGCGCAGCGAGGCGCTGGCGCACTACGACACGGTGACGCGCGTGCTCGAACAGCAGCCCGACCCGGTGCGGGCCGCGCGCGTGCTGCGCAAGATCGGCGGCCTGCACTGGGAGGCCGGCGAGCGCGAGCGCGCAGGCGCCTGCTTCAGTGCCGGCCTGGAACAACTGGGCGACGACGGCGACCCGATCGAACGCGCGCACCTGTTCCAGGAAATGGGCCGGCTCGCGTTCCGCGCCGGCGACAACGCCACGGCGCTGGCGCTGGCGCAGCGCGCGCTCGCCGAGGTCCCCGCCGAGGCGGCCGAGCGCACGCGCGAGGCCTCGGTCGTGCGTGCCGAAGCGTGCAATACGCTGGGCGTCGCGCTGGCGCGGCTGGGCCGGCCTGCGGAGGCGGTCACGCACATCGAGAGCAGCGTCGCCCAGGCCGAGGCGAGCCATCTGCTGCAGGCGGCGTGCCGCGGCTACACCAACCTGGGCGTGTTGTATGCGTCGCTCGATCCGCCGCGCAGCATCGAGACCTGCCTGCGCGGCCTGGCGGCCGCGAAGAAGGTCGGCGATCTCGGCTTCCAGTCGCGCCTGTACGCCAACCTGACGGTGGCCTATTGCGCGCTGACCAACCGCTGCGAGGCCGAAGGCATCGCGGCCGCGCGCGCCGCGGCGAGCCTGGACCGCCGGCTCGGATTGCTCGATCATCTGGCGGTGCCGCTGATCGTGCTGGGCCAGATCTACCAATGCCACGGCGACCATGCGCACGCGTTCGCGTCATACCAGGAGGCACTGCAATTGGCAGAGCAGATCGACGAGCCTCAACTGCTGTTTCCCTGCTACGATGGATTGGCGACCCTGTACCTCGATACCGGGCGCGCGGAGCAGGCCGAGACCTATCTCGCCAAGGCACAGGCAGTGTGCGAACGCGCCGGCCTCGAACCTGACGCATTGATGGTGCTTCCGTTCCTCTGCTGAACGTACCGGAAGGAGACTCGACATGACAACCGTGATGAGTCAGCCCTTGGCGCCGGGCAAACTGGCGCCAGACTTCGCCTTGCCGGCGGTGGCCGGCCCCGAGACCATTTCGCTGTCCGACTACCGCGGGCACAGCCCCTTGTTCCTCGCGCTGATGGTCGGCTTGTGGTGCCCGTTCTGCCGGCGACAGATCGTGCAGCTCGGCAACTTCGAGGGCAAGCTGAAGGCGCTCGGCATCGAGAGCCTGGTGGTCGTCGCGACCGAGCCCGAGAACGCGCGCTTGTACTTCAAGTTCAGGCCGACGCGGCTGCGGCTGGCGTCCGACCCGGCCTTGTCGACACACCGCGCCTACGGCGTGCCCAAGCCCGAGCCGACGCCTTTGATGATGCAGGCGATGGAAGAAACCTACATCAATCCCACCGGCGAATTACCCGAGCCGCTGCCGATCCGCCAGGCCGCGATGGCAGTCGAAGCCCTCGACGGCTACGCCTGCACGCCGACCGACCAGGCCGACGTCGAGCGCCAGTGGCCGCAGTTGAAAGGGCTGTTCATGATCGACCGCGACGGCATCGTGCGCTGGGTCGACATCGAGTGCAGCACCGAAGGCCTGGCCGGCATCGGCAAGTTCCCGTCCGAAGACGTGATCCTCGGCGCCGCGCGCGCCTGCGTGGCCTGATTGATGGCGATGCCATCGCAGAGGCGCGCCACCACCACCGCATGATGAACAAGCCCCACACCCTTCCCAGCGTATTCTTGGCCACGGCCATTGCTTTGGCGCTGTCATGCCCGAGCATGGCGGCGCGCGCCGCCGACGACGCCAAGATCGCCGCGTTTTCGGCAGCCCCACCGGGCGAGCCGCCGGCGGCATGGCACTTCGCGACCTTGCCCAGAAAGACGCCGACCCGCTTCACGATCGTCGAACTCGACGGCAAGCGCGTGTTGAAGGTCGATGCGAACGACTCCTATGGAAACCTGATGCACCCCGTGCGCGTCCAGCCCGCGCCGCACCTGTGGCTGAGCTGGCGCTGGCGCGTCGACAGCCTGGTGGCCGATGCCGACATCAACGTTCGTGCCGGCGACGACGGCGCCGCCAAGATGTGCGTCTCGTTCGATTTCGATGCCGCGAACCTGCCGCTCGGCGAACGCACCAAGCTGTCGATCGCGCGCTCGACCACCGGTGAAGAGGTCCCGGCCGAAACGCTCTGCTATGTCTGGGACAACAAGCTGCCGCGCGACACCACGTTGGTGAACGCGTTCACGAAGCGCCAGCGCTTCGTCGTGATCCAGAGCGGCAGCGAGCGACTTGGCCAATGGGTCGCCGAGCGCCGCGACGTGATCGCCGACTACAAGCGTCTGTTCGCCGACGAGGCGGGCGGCAAGGTGCCCGACATCATCAGCGTCTCGATCTCGGCCGACGCCGACAACACCCACGGGCACGGTCTGGCCTACTTCGACGACATCGCCATCGGGCACTGAGCCTGTTGGCACCGCGGGAGGCCGCACGTGATGGGACTGACAGAACTGAGCGCCTGGATCAGCGCCGAGGCGAGCACCTATGTGGCCACGGTGCTGAGCTCGCCGTCGAAGATGATCGCCGCCATCGCGGTGGCCGTCGGCATCGGGCTGGTGATCGCCGGCTCGTTCATGCGCACGATGCTGCCGCTGCGCTGGCTGGCCGTCGGCAGCGACACCGCGCTGGTGATCTACGGCAGCCTGCAGCCGTCGACGGTCACGCTCGTGCTCGCGGCGACGCTGCTGCCGATCAACATCTTTCGCGCGGTCGAGGTGACGCGGCTGACGCGCCGCGTCGTGCGCGCGCAGGCCGATGCCGACCTGACCGGCCTCTGGCTCAAGCCCTACATGAAAGCGCGCCGCCTGAAGGCCGGCCAGACCTTGTTCAAGAAGGGCGAGGTCGCGAACCGGCTCTACCTGCTGGTCGACGGCGCGATGGAGCTGGCCGACATCGGCAAGCGGCTCGAGCCGGGCCGCATCTTCGGCGAGATCGCGCTGTTCTCGCCGAGCGGCTTGCGCACGCACACCGCGCGCTGCGTGTCCGACTGCAGCGTGCTCGAGATCCACGGGCGCACGGTCAAGCAGCTCTACTACCAGAACCCGTCGTTCGGCTTCCACCTGATCGAGCTGCTGGCCGGGCGCCTGAGCGCGGATGTCGAGCGCGCCGAGGCGCAGCGCGAGCACAGCGACGCCAGCACCGCTGAACGCCCGCGCGCCGCCTGACGCGCGAGCGCGTCGTCAGAGCTCGCGCAACGCCGTCGTCACCGGCAACCGCGCGGCGCGAATGGCCGGGAACAGGCCGCCGATGAAGCCGATGGCCAGCGCCCATTTCAGGCCGGTCCAGAGCAGCTCGGGGCTGACGCGCAGCTCGAAGCTGAGCTTGCCCACCGAGCCGGCCGCCATCGTCGATGCGCCGTAGCCGTTGAAGATGAGATAGGCCAACAGCCCGCCGATGACGCCGCCGATCAGCGCGAGCAGCATGGTCTCGAGCATCACCGCGACCACCACCGGCAGGCCGGGGAAGCCGATCGCGCGCAGGGTCGCGATCTCGCGCGCGCGCGCCGCGACGGCCGCAAACATCGTGTTCAATGCACCGAACATCGCACCGATCGCCATGATCGTGCCGACCGTGATGCCGATGACGCGCAGCACCTTGGTCACACCTTCGGACTGCTTGCTGAAGTAGGCCAGCGTGGTGCTCACGTCGACCTTGAGCTGCGGGTTCGCTTCGAGCGCGGTCTTGAAGGCCTCGAAGGCCTGCGGGTCGGCCAGGCGCACGGTCACCGAGGCGCGGCTGCTGCCGCGGCGGTAGGTGTCGGCCACGACGCTGGCGTCGCCCCAGATCTCGGACTCCATCGCGTCGCCCGATGCGAAGACGCCGGCGATCGTCCACTTCTGCGTGCCCAGCCGCACCTCCTGGCCGGGCTCGAGGCCGGCGAACTGCTTGGCGGCACCGCGGCCGACGACGAGCTCGCGCAGACCGGGCGCGAAGCGCTTGCCGGCGATGATCTTCACCTGCGGCCGCACCGTCCAGGTCTGCTCGCTGACGCCGCGCAGCTGCACGCTGCCGGCTTCGTCGGGGCCGCCGCCCTTGATCGGCAGGTTGGCGGCGACGACGAGCTCGTTCGACGCGATCGGCTCACCCTTGTCGTTGCGCGCGATGCCGGGCGCCTGCTGGATCAGCGTGACGCTGTCGCGGTCGAGCACCGACGCCACTTCGGACGCCGACGCACCGCGCATCACGATCGCGGTGTCGGTGCCGCCGGTCTTGCGCAGTGTCTCGGCATAGCCCTCGGCCATCGACAACAGCGCGACCAGCACGCCGACGACGCCGGCGATGCCGACGACGATCACGGCCGACGACCCGAGCCGCTGGCCCAGCGTGCTGATGCCGACGTTCGCGACCGACAGCGCCTGGTGGCCGCGCCGCGTCAACAGCAGCCAGGCCGCCAGCAGCAGCGTCAGCACGATCGCGGCGTACCACGGCAGCATCACCCAGAGCGCCATCACGACGAGCAGGAACACGAACAGCAGGACGTTGATCAACCAGCGCACGCGCTTCTCCTTGTTGTGCCGTTCAACGCCCGGCGAGCGCATCGACGATGTTCAAGCGCATCGCGTTCCACGCCGGCAAGGCGCCCACCGCGAAGCCGATCAAGGCCATCAACACGAGGCCCAGGACCCAGCTGCCGGCGCCGACCGACGGCAGGTTCAGCATGCCGCCGCTGCCGGCGCTGATCGCCGGGATCACGACGGTCGCCAACGCCAGCCCGACGACGCCGCCCAGCACCAGCAGCAGCACCGATTCGGCCAGCACCATCGCCAGCACGCTGCGGCTCGAGAAGCCGATCGTCTTCAGCACCGCGATCTCGCTGGTGCGCTCGCGCACGGCCTGCATCATCGTGTTGCCCGACAGCAGCAGCAGCGTGAAGAAGACCGCGCCCATGATCGAGCCGACGATGAGCCCGATGTCGGCGAGCTGCTTCATCCACGACGCGGTCGCGGCCTGCTCGGTCTGCGTGCGCGTCTCGTGGTCGGAGTTGGCCGACAGCGCATCGATCGCCTTCGCGACGCGGTCGGCCTGGTTGACGTCGACGACGCGCGTCACGTACCAGCCGACCGAGCCCTGGTTGTACGGCGTCGTGTCGTCGAAGTACTTCCAGTTCAGCAGGAACATCTGGTCGTAGAAGCCGCCGGTCTTCTTGTCGCTGGAGTGCATGATGCCGACGATGTCGAACTGCCAGTTCTTGCTGCCGGTCTTGTCGGGGAAGATCTGCGACTGCAGCGGCACGTGGTCGCCGACCTTCCAGCCGTACTTCTGCGCCAGCCGCTCGCCGATCAGCGCGCCGGTGCGCGTCTCGGCGAAGGCTTTGCGCTCTGCCTCGCCGACCACGATCTCGGGGTAGAGGTCGAGGTAGTTCGGCGCCACCGCGAAGCTGAAGACCTGGTTGTGCGGGTCTTGATAGGCGCCGCCGAACCAGTTCGCATGCGTCACCGCCTTGACGCCGTCGACGCGCTCGATCTGCGCCAGCAGCGACTTCGGCAGTGTCTGGATGAACGACAGCTTCGAGCCGGTCTGCAGCCGCGCCGCGCCGTTCGCACTCTGGCCGGCCTGCGTGAACGAGGTGCGCACCGCGTCGAGCAGGCCGAACAGCAGGAAGGCCGCGATGATCGACACGAGCGTCAGCACGGTGCGCGTCTTGCGCCTGAACAGCGAAGCCCAGACCAGATGCAAATACTTCATCGCCGCCTCCTTCTTGAACGTGCGCCGAGTTGCGTCAGACAGCGGCCACTTGCTCGACCAGACTGCCCTTGTCCAGATGCACCGTGTGGTTCGCGTACTCCGCGGCCTTCGGGTCGTGCGTGACCATCACGACGGTCTTGCCGTGGTCGCGGTTCAGCGCGCGCAGCAGGCCCAGCACGTCTTCGGCCGACTGGCGGTCGAGGTCGCCGGTGGGTTCGTCGCAGACCAGCAGCGCCGGGTCGGAGACGATCGCGCGCGCGATCGACACGCGCTGCTGCTGGCCGCCCGACAGCTCGGTCGGCTTGTGCGTGGCACGGTCAGCCAGGCCGACGAGCTGCAGCGCGACCGCCGCGCGCTTCTTGCGCTCGGCGGCCGACAGCTTCGTCAGCAGCAGCGGCAACTCGACGTTGCGCTGCGCCGAGAGCATCGGCATCAGGTTGTAGAACTGGAACACGAAGCCGACCTTGGCCGCGCGCCACTTCGCCAGCGCGCCCGCACCGAGCTGGTCGATGCGCTGGCCGCCGACGCTGATGCTCCCGCCTGAAGGCAGGTCGAGCCCGCCGATCAGGTTCAGCAGCGTGGTCTTGCCCGAGCCCGACGGGCCCATCAGCGCGAGGAAGTCGCCTTCGTCGACGTCGAGGTCGATGTGGTGCAGCACCTCGACCTTCTGCTTGCCGCGCTCGTACACCTTGGACAGGTCGCGGATCTCGATCAGCTTGCCCATGTCTTGCCCTCGTTCGTGGTTGGCAGCGCCGATGATGTCTGCGCGATCGTTGTCATGGCGTCTGGCCTTCGATTCTGACCTCGGCACCGTCGCGCAGCGCGGCCGGTGGCGACAGCACGACGCGCTCGCCCGGCTTCACGCCGTCCGGCAGCAGCTTCATCGCGCCCACGTCCTGCGCGGCCGGCTTGACCGTGCGCTGCTGGACCTTGCCGTCGATCACGACGAAGACGAGGCTCTGGCCGTCGCGCTGCGCCACCGCCTGCGTCGGCACGAGCACGCCCTTCGGTGCCTGCGTCGGTGCGGCGGTCGGCTTCGAGCCGAGGAAGGACACGCGCACGCCCATGTCGGGCACCATGCGGCCGTCCTTCTGTTCGAGCGCCACGCGCACCTTGACCGTGGCCTTGCCGCGGTCGGCCGAGGGCACGATCGCGATCACGTGCGACGGCACTTTCCAGTCGGGGTAGGCGTCGAGCACCGCCTCGCAGGGCATGTCGGGCTTGACCTGGCCGATGTAGGCCTCGTTGACGTCGACATCGACCTCGAGCGATTCCATGTCGACGATGGTGCCGACACCGGTGCGCGTGAAGCCGCCGCCGGCCGACAGCGGCGAGACGATCTCGCCGACCTGCGCGGCCTTCACGGTGACGACGCCAGAGAACGGCGCACGCACGGTCGTGTAGTCGAAGTTCACCTGCGCCTGCGCGAGCTGGGCGCGTGCCGCGTCGGCCTCGCGGCGGCGCGCGTCGAGCTGGGCGGCGTAGGTCGCGACCGCGGTACGCGCCTGCTCGGCGGCCTGCTTCGAGAGCATGCCGCTGGCCGCGAGCTCATCCTGCCGACGCGAATCGGCCGTGGCCTGCGCCAGCTGCGCCTGGGCCTGCGCGATCTGGGCCTGCGCCGAAGAGATGTTGGCCTGCGCGACGTTCAGGCCGGCGCGCAGCGAGCTGTCTTCGAGGCGCGCGATGACCTGGCCTTTTTGAACGCGGTCGCCCTCCTCGATCAGCACCTGCGTGAGCGTGCCGGTGATCTGCGTCGACACGGTCGCCTGCCGGCGCGCGGTGATGTAGCCGGTGGCCTGCAGCACCGCACCGGGCGCGCTGCCGGCACCGGGTGCCGCGGCTGCGGCCGTCTGCACCGCAATCGGCCGCGCCATCAAGAACCACCAGGCAGCGCCCGCGATCACCACCGCGATCACGACGAGCGCGAGCACCGGCCAGACCCAGCGCGGCGGCCCGCCACCACCCTCGCTCTCGCGCTGGCGGCCGTCGATGCGCAATTCGTTCAGCAGGTTCGCGTCGATTTTGTTGTGCTCCCCTCAACGCCCACCGGTCGGCAGACGATCGGTCGATCAGCGCTGGGTGCGGCTGTCGATGAGGCGGCGATCATACAAGCCGAATCGCGTCGGCGCGGTGCTACGCCGCCACGCCGACGATCACGCTCGAGGCCTTGAACACCGCCGTCGCGGCGCTGCCGACGGCGAGCGCCAAGGCCTTGGCGCTGTCGTTGGTGATGATCGCCGCGACGCTGCCGCCGCCCGGCAGTTCGAGCACGACCTCGGTGTTGACCGCGCCCGCCACGACGCGCGTGACCTGGCCGGCGAGCTGGTTGCGCGCCGACAGGCGCACGCCGGCCGCATCCGTCATCAGGATCACCGACGAGGCCTTGACCAGCGCGAACGCCTTCGCGCCCACCGCCAGCCCGAGCTCGTCGCGACTCTCGCGCGTCACGGTCGCGACGATGTGCAAGCCGCCGATGACCTCGAGCTCGATCTCGTCGTTGACGGCCCCGCCGCGAATCGATCGAACGGTGCCGGCGAACTGGTTTCTGGCGCTGGTCTTCATCGCAATGCTCTCCATCAACGCGTAGTCTTGGGTCATGCCGCGCGCCCGGCCGTTCAGCCGCTCGATGAAGCGCGCGTGCTCCTGCTCGATCAGGCTGAAGTTGCGGACCAACTGCGCCCCGCGCGGCGTCAGGCGCGTGGCGCCGCCGCCCTTGCCGCCGACGATGCGCTCCAGCAGCGGCTCGCCGGCCAGGTTGCTCATGTCCTCGATCGCGTTCCAGGCGCCTTTGTAGCTCAGGCCGACGGCCTTCGCCGCCTGCGTGATCGAGCCGGCGCGGGCGATCTCGGCGAGCAGCGCGACGCGGCGCGCGCCGGCGAGGTTGTGGCCGTCGAGGCTGAGCCGGAGATCGGCGTCGACGGTGAGGTGGTCGGCGGCGCTACCCATGTCAATCACGCTTCGAGCGGGAGCCGCTCGGAGATCTGGCCATCGCGCAGGTACAGCGCCTCGTCGCCGAACCACTCGAGGTCTTCGGGGTCGTGCGTGATCATCACGACCGGGATGTCGATGCGGTTCAGCAGCTCGTCGAGTTCCTTGCGCATGCGCAGGCGCAAGGCCGGGTCCAGTGCCGAGAACGGTTCGTCGAGCAGCAGCGCACGCGGCGAGTGCACCAGGGCGCGCGCCAGCGCGGTGCGCTGGCGCTGCCCACCCGAGAGCTCGCTCGGCCGCTGCGCCGCGACGTCGGCGAGCTCGAACGCGCGCAGCCAGCGCTCCACCGCCGCGCCGCCGACCTGCGCCGACGGGTTGCGCAGCCCGGCCTGGAGCCCGAACGCGATGTTCTGGCGCACATTGAGTTTGGGGAACAGCGCGTAGTCCTGGAACAGGTAGCCGAAGTCGCGCAAACGCGCCGGCACATCGATGCGCACGTCGCGGTCGAAAAGCACGTCGCCATCGAACACGATGCGGCCGCTGTCGGGCCGCAGCAGGCCGGCGAGCGCCTGCAGCGTGAGGCTCTTGCCGGCCCCGGACGGCCCATAGATCACCGTGCGCCGCGCCTGCGCATGAAAGCGCACGCCCAGCCGGAAGCTGCGGCGCTCGCTGCTGCTCACGGTCTTGACGATGTCGACGTCGAAGCTCATGTCAGCGTGCCCGCCCTGCCGGCGCCAGCCGCCCCGCCGCGAGCAGCACCGCGATGCAGGTGATCGACGTGATCGCGACGAGGAAGTTCGCGGTGTCGTCCTGCCCGGCCTGCACCGCCTCGTAGACCGCGATCGAGAGCGTCTGCGTGCGGCCGGGGATGCTGCCGGCCACCATCAGCGTGGCGCCGAACTCGCCCAGCGAGCGCGCGAACACGAGCAGCGTGCCGGCCAGGATGCCCGGCCAGGCCATCGGCACGCTGACGCGGAAGAACACTGCCCACTCGTTCAGGCCGAGCACGCGCGCCGCTTGCTCGAGTTGCGGGTCGACCGATTCGAACGCCGCGCGTGCCGACTTCAGCACCAGCGGGAACGCCACGATCGTCGCGGCGACGACCGCACCTTGCCAGCTGAAGATCAGGTTGATGCCGAAGCTCTGCTGCAGCCAGTGCCCGAGCCAGCCGCGCTTGCCGATCACGACCAGCAGGTAGTAGCCCATCACGGTCGGCGGCAGCACCAGCGGCAAGGTCAGCACCGCGTCGACCAGCTCGCGCCCGATGAAGCGCCGCCGCGCCAGCAGCCAGCCCGCCGCGACGCCGAGCACGAGGTTGATCGCGGTGGCCCAGCCGGCGACCTTCAGCGTCAATGCCAGCGTGATCCATACGGGCGCATCCATCCGTGTGGAATCAGCCGGCGCCGGGCCGCCCCAAGGCGGCTGAGCGCCCCCTCGGGGGGCAGGAACGAAGTGACGTGGGGGCGCACATCCTATGGCCTGCCGAAACCGTAGCGTGCGAGCACGGCCTGCGCCGCGGGCGTGAGCACGAAGTCAATGAACTTGCGCGCGGCATCCGGGTTCGGGCCGGCGTTGATGGCGGCGATCGGGTAGGTGATGGCGCTCGTGGTCGGCACGATCGCGACGACCTTGACCTTGTCCTTCATGATGGCCGCGTCGGTCGCGTAGACGAAGCCGGCCTCGACCTCGCCGCGCGCCACGTAGTCGAGCGCCTGCCGCACGCTCTGCGCCATCACGGCCTTCGGTTCGACCGCGGCCCACAGCGTGGCGGCCTCGAGCGAGGCCTTGGTGTAGCGGCCGACCGGCACGCTGGCCGGGTTGCCGATCGCGACGCGCTTGACCGCGGCCTTCTGCAGGTCGGCCGGCGTCTTCAGGCCGAGTGCGCTGTCGCTCGGCACGATCATCACCAGCGTGTTGCCGACGAAGTTGCGGCGCGAGCCTGCGGCCAGCAGCTTCTGCGCATCGGCGCGGTCCATCGCGTCCTGGTCGGCCGACGCGAACACATCGACCGGCGCGCCCTTCGCGATCTGCGCCAGCAGCGCGTCCGATGCAGCGAAGTTGAAGACCACGGTCGTGCCCGGGTTCTGCGCCTCGAACGCCGGGCCGAGTTCCTTGAACGCGTTCGTCAGGCTCGCCGCTGCAGAGACGGTGAGGTCGGCGGCGTGAGCGGCGAGCGGGGCCACGAGTGTCAGCAGGGCGGCGCCGATGCAGCGGCGCAGACGAATGAGGTTCATGCAGGTCCTGATCCAGAGGCGTTCACGACGATGCGTGAGTTGTCGCCGCGCAATATAGCGCACTGCATAACGCTCCCGACAGCACCGGTCATCACGGGACTGGCCGTTTGGCCCTCCGGGTTCAGGCGCGCTGCGGCTTGAAGAGCATCGCCACGCCGTTCATGCAGTAGCGCAGGCCGGTCGGCTTCGGGCCGTCGTCGAACACGTGCCCGAGGTGGCCGCCGCAGCGGCGGCAATGGATCTCGGTGCGGACCATGCCGAGGGTGGTGTCCTCGTGCTTGCGCACCGCGTTGTCCAGCGGCTGGTAGAAGCTGGGCCAGCCGGTGCCGCTGTCGAACTTGGTCTTCGACGAGAACAGCGGCAGCTCGCAACCGGCGCAGATGAAGACCCCCGCGCGGTGCTCGTCGTTGAGCGGGCTGGTGAACGGCCGCTCGGTGCCTTCGCGCCGCAGCACGGCGTATTGGTTCGCGTCCAGGCGCTTGCGCCATTCTTCGTCGCTGCGCGTGACCTCGAAGGTCTCGGCTTCGGCGGCGAAGGCTTGCTGCAAGGCCAGGCCGAGCACGCTGGTCAGCGCCGCCGCCAGCGTCGATGCGCCGCCGGCTCGCAGCACATCGCGTCTCGAATGATTCATCGCAGGTTCCTCATCAGTTCGTTGCCAGGCGGATATCCGCATCGTCTTGGTCCGCTTCACGCGCGGGTTCTTACACGACGTGCGGCCCGCCACATCAGATCATGCAGCAAGCGTTGTCTGATTGCGCTCGCCGCGCCGCGCTTAAGCCTCGAGGTTGCGCTTCACGTGCAGCAGCAGCTCGGCCAGCTGGCGGCGCTGCTCGGCGCTCAGGCCGGCCACCGCACGCGCTTCGAGCTTGCGGCCCTGCGAACGCAGCGTGCGCAGCATCGCCTGGCCCGCGTCGGTGAGCTGCAGGCGCACGTTGCGCCGGTCGGCGTCATCGGCCTCGGCGTGCAGCAGGCCGCGTTCGCGCAGGCCCTTGATCAGACGCGCGAGCTGCGCCTTGTCGCGACCGCTGTGCTGAACCAGATCGCTTTGCGTCGCGCCGGCGTGGCGCGCGAAGAAGCCCAGCACCTTGCCCTCCATGTGCGTGACGCCGTCGGCCGCGCCCTCGAGCGCGCGGTACTGCTGCGCGCGGAACTGGTGCATCACGGCATGGACGAGTTCGAGCACCGCCTCGTCGGCGGGAATGTCCTTACGGTTGACCTTGTCAACTGATTTATGCATCATGGATGACATTA
>Ga0307508_10001557_pt1 | contig 25679 bp, 31 predicted proteins | sample 9_EM_MG_FD_203089 | JGI IMG/M metagenome (GOLD analysis project Ga0307508, IMG submission 203089) | Populus trichocarpa ectomycorrhiza microbial communities from riparian zone in the Pacific Northwest, United States - 9_EM | ecosystem: Host-associated > Plants > Roots > Unclassified | place... | reverse complement strand
CCAGCGTTTCTTGCGTCATTTAACCCCCCCCCCCCCCCGCTCCTGACCGATGACCGTCGCTAATTTTATCTAGTCACTGGGCGCTTGGACGCTGCCAGCATGCTTCGCACTACAATTCCTATGGAGAAAGCCGTACCACTACGGGATGCCAATGAATATTTGGACGATTCGATGGAGGAAAACCAAGAACATGATCGCCTTTCCAGTCCGGCAACACACCTTGCTAAGACACTCTATATAGCCATGGAGAGTCTTATCGATGCTTTGACTGCCCTCGAAAATTGGCGCGAAGCTTTAAAGAATCTTCCCGAGTAAGTTCCATTTTGTCTGGTGAGATGGGATCGCAGCTGATGAGACAATGACAGACGACCCGATAGAACAGTCGCCCGCACACTCAAACCTCACTACAACGCAGTGATCAAGATCCTCGTTCCTGTGGTCAAGGACTTTTGTGAGGACGATGAGCTCTTGGAACTCACCGGGATTCGTCAAATCCGTCAGATTTACGTTCCCGAGTTGGTTATCGCCCTGCACAACGTGTATATGGACGCCGGAAACTACATCAACAGCAGCTACATGATGAAAGCCCTTGAGCTTACGAATGAAGTTGCAGATCCCCTCAAGTCCATCTTGGATACGTTCAGGGAATCCGGTCGGCTGGCTGAGTACGTTGATGTGGTTGTTGCTACTAGCAGGGCGATCTTGGCTGCTACTCAGGATGGGGCAAAGGATTTGGCGATTTGGACTGTCGACAAGTAGGGCACTACCTACCTATAGTTTCTGATGATACTGTGTGGGTTTCGAGATTTTATATGCTTGAGATGTGGACGTACGAAAGCTTCATAGGCGAGTGTAGGTGCCGGTATCTGGATTCTTGATCATACTCTTTTACCATACTTCCTTATGTGGGCGTCGTTTCTTTACGGTGGGTGGGAATACCGGAGATTGCCTCCTTTTCTTATGCTTCTCTATACTGTACGATAAGGGGGTTTTTAACTCCATAATAGCTGATGGACATTTAAGCACTTGCATTAACTATACTTACTTAAGTGAGACTGGTGCATGGAGCCCGAACCATTGTCATTCACGTGTGGTACCCGATAGTAACCGACGTCATACCAATTCTCCACCTTAACACACCCCGCACAGCAGCTCCGGAAATCATCACGACCCAATGCTCCACCGAACGCTCCGCCTCGCCTGCCGCGTACCGGCTGGCAAGGAGCAACTCAGCAAATCCATCCCGTCGCAATTCTTGCGCAGCTACACGTCGCCCGCCAGCGTCCCCCCGGCCGCACTCAAGAAGACTCCGCTGCACGCCTTCCATGTCTCCGCCGGTGCGAAGATGGTGCCGTTCGCTGGATACTCGATGCCCGTGACCTACGCGGACCAGGGACTGGTCGAGTCGCACAATCAGGTGCGCACGAAAGCGGGGCTGTTCGATGTGTCGCATATGGTGCAGCATCGGTACGTACTCTGTGGTGAGGCGACGGGGAGGGAGAGGGGATGTATCGGAGTTACTGACCGGAGTTGGCATGTAGGTTCAAGGGCGCTGGGGTGATGGGGTTCCTTGAGCATCTCACGCCATCCGATCTTACGCTCCTCAAGCCTCACGAGAGCACGCTCTCCTGCTTCCTACACCCCATCACTGGCGGCATTGTCGACGATCTGATCATCACCATGCTCTCACCCGACGACTTCTACGTGGTCACCAACGCTGGCTGCGCGGACAAGGACCTCGCATACATCCGCGAGCACCTTGCCGGATACCCACGCAGATCCGAGGTCAAACACATCGTCCTCGCGGGACAGGGACTGATCGCCGTCCAGGGCCCCCAGGCGAATGTCGTCGTCCAGGACTTCCTGCAGCGCGCGATGGGAGATGACGCCGTGGACCTGACGCAGGTGTACTTTGGCCGCTCGGTGGTGGTCGATACGCCCACGTACGGAGAGCTGCACATCGCCAGGGGAGGATACACCGGCGAGGATGGGTTCGAAATCTCCATCCCAGCAGAGAATACTGAGGCTGTCACGAAGGAGCTACTGGAGATTGGGAAACAGGGAGATATCCTGAGAATGGCAGGGTTGGGCGCGAGAGATACGCTGCGGTTGGAGGCAGGTATGTGTTTGTACGGCCACGATCTCGACGATTCCACGACGCCCATCGAGGCCGGGCTGAAGTGGCTAGTCGCGAAGAGGAGAGTTATGGAGAAGTCGGCTTCCCGCCCCCCGCCCCCCGCCCCCCCGCCCCCCTCCCCTTCCTACGCCTCAGCTTTCCACTTCCCTGCTAACCGGGATCGAAGCAGAAACTTCCACGGCGCCGAAACCATCGCTCGCCAGTATAACGACGCCAAGCAGATCCCCCGCCGCCGCATCGGTCTCACGGTGGAGAAAGGTGCACCCGCTCGCGAAAGCGCCGAGATCATCGACCCGGCCTCAGGTGATGTCCTCGGCAGCGTGACGTCCGGCTGTCCGTCGCCGACACTCGGCACGAACATCGCGATAGGCTATGTCAGGTCCGGATTCCATAAGTCCGGCACCGAGCTGGCCGTCAAGGTCCGTGGCAAGACCCGCAAAGCCACGGTTACGAAGATGCCGTTTGTCAAGACCAATTACTATAGAGCTCCATAGGTACTCGTGTTGCGAGAGGTGTGTATATGTACTCAAGCTATATTTGTTTGGCGGTTGGCCCCACAAGCAGGCCCCGAATCGAATATTCTGTTGGCTCTTGCGTGACATTGATCAGTGCATGGGATCTCACTCGTGTTTCAGATTTGGGGGGGGGGGGGGTCTGGAACAACAGAGCGAAATGTTCGCTGTCATGACAACGCGAAACGTTGTCGTATCATGTCAGATCGGCCCCTCGCTGCCGGGTGGCACATGACATCTCTCCGCTTCCATGCATCTGTGCGTTGTCCACTGACTGGGTTTTGCAGGAACAAAGGAATGGGGTTATATGTGCATGCATGCAGGTACAAGATGCTTTCTCTCGTTCTTCGTTTCTCTAGCATCCGAGAGCAAGGACGAAGGCCACACTACGAGCTACCACCAAACCACGCAGCAACAGCATCCGACCCGTTATTGGTGCGGAACGGACTGCGGATAGAGCCCTTCACTCGGACCGGGCTGTGTGGCACTCATCGGCATTGTTCTTCGGCCCCACCAAACCCAGCTCGTCCGTCTAGGCAGCGAGGGCGAGGAAGGAGGGTTCTCTTCCCCTTCCCTTCCTCGTTGCGTGTCTTCGCCGAGTGGAATGGGTGGCTAGCCCTCTACATATCATATCCTCGCGCCGGTGGGTGGCGGCTGGTGGAGGACGATGGATGGCGCCCTCTCGTCGAGCTTGCGCTTTCCAGATGTACTCTAGCTAAGTCGAGTGGGCGGTGAATTTGGGGTAGGGCTCTGTGCGAATGAGCGGGAGAGGCTGGAGACGCACGTAGATACTCATGCAGCTGGGTGGTGGCTGGTGGAGCACATGGCGTAGGTCTCCAGCGCTGCTTTCTGGTGGTCATTTCCCACGATCAACGGTCTTCTCTCCCTTCCCTCCCACCCAGCGAGCTTTCTCATTTTTCGTCCACACCCCTCATCCTTGGAATGAGCAGAGGTAGGGTAGGAAGTCCATCCGGCCATGGCGTTGACAACACATCTCAAACACTCGGCGCACTTCACTGCCCGTCACACATCGCACCTCGCACGTCACACATCACACCGTACACAGCACACCTCACCTTGGCACGCTCGGACCTGGACCTGGACCGGAGCCTGAACCTTCACGGTGGACGCGTGCGAGAGTACGCGTATAGTAGAGCACGACGTGAGCTGGATTTTTTTCTTTTTTCTTTTTTCTTTTTTTCTTTTTTCTTTCTCTTTTTCTTTACTGGAGGGAAGTTTCCTGGGATGGAACGATGTGTACCATGCGACAGGATGCGATATCTACAATGATACGGCGAGGGGCACTCACGAAGGGGGCGCAGCAGCAGCAGATTCTCGAATGCTGCACTGGGAGACTTCCCTGGACGCTAGGGATGCTTGGCCCAGCTGTGCGATGGATGGATATGCGGCTCGACTCCACGGCGCCGTGGCCATCGGTGAGACATGCGGCCCGTCCAATCGTGGACGATTGCTGCAGGCTGGGTTTCCTCCTAGATATCTAGTACATAGCTGTACTCCTCCATCCGGGTTCTCTGCAGAGCGGGTACGGGTTGGGAGTCTGGGTAGTTGAGTAGGGTACATCCACACATCTGGCGGGAGGAGTGGAGCAGACATCTAGACTAGGTATCTATGTATACCGCGTGTTGCAGGGTGCAGCAGCTGAGAAGCGCAGACCGACTGGCCGCCTTAAATGAGGCAGCGACCGCTACGGTAGCGTTTGGGGATGCGGAAGCTGGAAGACGGGGGGCTGCTGGTGTCTTGGCCCACGTGCCGGTCATGAAGGGCACGCACCTCTGCGTCGCGGTACGTGGGTAGAGCATGTATCTATCTCCATCCAAGTTTTTGGAGCTCAGCGAGGGCGCCACGGGGGAGATGCGCCGGTCTGCATGGATACCTGCACCACTCGAAGGGCCGGATTTGGCGCTCTGGAGCACGCGCACCGACGCCACACCAGAACGAATCAATCAAGTCAGTCAGTCAGTCAATCAATCAATCGATCAATCATTCGAAAGAAGCATTCCCAGGCGCGCCACCAATCTACATACCAATCTACATACCATCAACCAACGCACGCAGCATGGATGGCTAGTTAAGTAACGGCGATCTCCCTTACGTACCAGTACGTACTAGGTAGCTACATAGGTGGCGAGTGCGGCCGGGACCAACAAGAGTAGATAGCGGGGCGACCTCCGCTCCTGGCTCCTCGCATCACCACGACCCGCAGCGTGAATCGAGGTAGCCGTCGATGAGAATGCAAGAAAAAGCAAGTACGGCTCGACGTGTATCTGTCGGGCACTTACGAGAGAACAGGATGCCCCCCCCTGATATCTAGAGGGGGGACGGAATATAGGGTGGGGAGCAGAGAACATACAAACATACATAAGATCTGGCTAAATAAGCGTGGTGTGGGTTTAAGCGACTGCTGACGATGGTATGTGTGTAGGTAAAGATATCTATGGGGCAGCAAAACAATAGAATGCCTGGCTTGGCGGCCAGTAAGCTTTACATACCTGCTCTGTGCCCCTGGCCGCGGGCTGCTGTTGTGTTGTCTTGCCCGTATAGTCCGGCGCCCAGACGTTTTGCTTCGACGCAAATGGACGAAACAAATTGCGAATTTCGAACGGCGGGCCGCAGGTGGGAAAGGGGGCCGAGAGAGAGAGAGAGAGAGAGAGAGAGAGAGAGAGAGAGAGAGAGAGAGAGAGAGAGAGTGAGAGAGAAAGAGAGCGAGAGAGCGAGCGAGAGAGAGACGAACATGAACGAGAGGGAGGCCGTGGAAGCGTGAGAGAGAAGGAGAGACATTGCCCGGGTGAGAGATGATTCGGCCCAGGGGAGATGAGCTGGCCGATTTCCTTCCTCTCTTATACCTAGGCGGGTCCAAGATCCGGTGGCCGGCCCAGGATCTCTCTCTTCTGCGATTGTTTCCTCTTGTCTGCTGCTCCGTCATATGTCGTCACCGCTTCGGGTGGATCTTGAATCGCGGTCTCAGATTTAGTTTAGGACGCATGTGGGTGCTATGTGTGTGGAGTATGTATGGGATGAATCACGTACATACATAGCAATGTTGCGCGCACACGCCGGGATAATGGGTTCTGTCCCGGCTATGCTCCAATTCTATTGCCACGGGAGAGGGGGGAGGGTCTGGGGAGTGGAGCGGTACATACATCTTAGGTGCTCTGAGCGGCGAACCTCTCGTGACGTGATTGCTGTTTCTTGTTTCTTCTCTATTTCCGCTCGAGGGGAGGAAGGACGGAAGGAAGAAGAAAGAAAAAAGCGGCAGGACCACAACGAAATTGGGGGTGTGTCCCATTAAATTGCAATTGAATGCAAACCCTGGAAGAAAAGAAAAAAAAAGAAACAATAACTGTCGCTTTGTGTATACCTCCAGTATGTATACACTTTCACATAGGTACTTGATACATAGCTGGATCACCACCACCACCACCAGCAGGGAGCCTCCTCCTTCCTGCTCCCCTCATACATATCATCAGCACCTGCTCTACTCAACCCCACCCCCACCCTCGGACGGACGTCCTTTCCCCGTTGAATGGTGCAGCGGCGACCATACAAGCCCAGCTCACCCAACGCACCTGCTGGCTGCTACTGCCGCTAGATACCTGTCTGCCACCAACACGCTTCAACCCTCTCTCCAACCAACCTCTTCCACTGCCGCCGGAAACTGCCATACTCCTTATTACCCAGATTACCGGTCCGCTATCAACACAATCCAACATCATCGATCATCTTACAGAAGAAGATCTCGTTGTTTGTTCCGGAGAGAGGAGGATCCTCCCGCTTGCGCGCAGAACCCCTCTTCTCACTTCGTACCACGCCACTCCTCATCCGCCAGCAAATAAACACAAGCGGAGAGCCCGCTGCACACCTACCCATACACACACACCTCGCATCCAGGCACAATCGCGACGCGAGTTTGTCTCTCTCCAATTTCGTCGCCGTCATCGTCATAGGTCCGTCACGATCAAAAGCTAGACATTTGCGCTGAAGGAGGAAGAGCAAGAAAAGGCAGTGCGAGAGGGAAGGATACGGAGAATCGGCTTGTATCGCTTCCGTTGCTTCGTCGGAGGCGTTGCTGTCGACAACAAGGTTTGATATCTCTCAAAGCATGTCCGACATCAAGAAACCAAATTCTGTGAGTGCTCCTACTTCCTTGTCTCTACTGCGCGACGCGTCGCGCGCGCGGTAATCCTTCTGTCGAAGAGGGGGGGGTAGGAGATCATGTGCTAATGCGGAATTTTTAGGGAGGCGATGGGAGTCCGCGCACACAGTCACCGACGCCCCCTTTAGCTCCGCAGCAAGGTGGGCTTCTCGCTGTTCCCGGAGGCCCGTCGCGGGACAATTCGCTCGACAAGCTCCACTCCGATGGTGGTGACACCCCGTTTCCGTCGTCGCCGGCGGATAGTCCCCGTGTCTATGAGAACCATGAAGACGAAGACCCTCTGAAACCCGACCCCGGAACCGAGACGGACTTTCAGGTGGACAACAACGTCTTCGCTTTCTCTCCCGGCCAGTTGTCCAAGCTGAACAGCCCGAAGAATATCGCGGCCCTGAGAGCGCTAGGAGGAATCGAGGGGCTAGCGATTGGACTGAGGACGGATCTGAAGGCGGGGTTGAGTCTCGATGAGACGACGCTGGAGGGCACAGTCTCCTTTGCGGATGCAACTGGTGGTGCGAACAAGTTTGCGGTCGCGCCGGATCCCTCCGTGCCAAAGCGCGTGAACACCGTGGCTGCGAAACCTGCGGCTGCAAGGCTGCACCCAGACTCCTACAAGGATAGATTGCGCGTGTTCGGAGACAATAGACTGCCGGAACGCAAGTCCCAATCGCTCCTGCGGTTGATGTGGATCACACTGAACGACAAGGTGCTATTGCTGCTCTCGGGGGCGGCTGCCATCTCTTTGGCGTTGGGATTGTTTCAGACTTTCGGCGTCAAGCACGACCCGAATGAGGGTGCGCCGGTGGACTGGGTGGAGGGCGTGGCCATCATGGTTGCCATTGCTATCGTCGTGATCGTCGGTGCCGGTAATGACTACCAGAAGGAACGCCAATTCGTCAAATTGAATAAGAAGGTATCTTGCCGAGTCGCCAAGCCCTATCCCCCCCCCTCCCCCGCGTCTCTCCGTTGTGATGCTGATTTTGTCATCAGAAAGAGGATCGCGCTGTTAAAGTCATCCGTTCTGGAAAGTCCTTGGAAATCTCGGTTTTCGACTTACTGGTGGGTGATGTTTGTCACCTGGAGCCTGGAGATCTCATTCCCGCCGACGGCATCTTCATTACTGGTCACAATATCAAGTGCGACGAGTCTTCCGCAACCGGTGAATCCGACCAGATGAAGAAGATGCCCGCCCAAGACGCTGTCGCACAGCACAATGCCGGAGGCGGCGACGCCCACAAATTGGACCCGTTCATCATTTCTGGATCGAAGGTTCTTGAGGGTGTTGGTACATACGTGGTGACTGGAGTTGGTGTCAACAGCAGCTTCGGAAAGACGATGATGGGCTCGCGTGAGGAATCGGATGATACCCCGTTGCAGAGGAAGCTGAACGACCTGGCCGAGGCGATTGCTAAGCTTGGTGGAGCGTAAGAAACCCCTCCCGTTGGACCAAGAGACGCTTGCGCGCAGAGATACTGACATTTACCTAGTTCCGCCCTTCTATTGTTCATTGTTTTGTTTATCCGCTTCTTGGTCAATCTCCGTGGTACCACGGAGACCCCCAGCGAAATCGGACAGAGTTTCATGAAAATCTTGATCACCGCCATCACCGTAGTTGTCGTTGCTGTGCCCGAAGGTCTGCCGTTGGCGGTTACGCTTGCACTAGCCTACGCCACCACTCGGATGTTGAAAGACAACAATCTCGTCCGTGTCTTACAGTCCTGCGAAACCATGGGAAACGCTACGACTGTGTGCTCGGACAAAACAGGTACGCTCACGCAGAACAGGATGACGGTCGTTGCCGGTACGGTGTGTGGTACTCAGAGTTTCGGCGACGCGCGCAAGGTGGAGGCCGGCGACGCCCCCGAGAGTAAGGAAGCCGAGACGGCGGCGCAGCAGTTGTCTATCGCAGAGTTCATCAGCGCCCTGCCGGAAACTATTAAGGAGCTCCTCCTGCAATCCATCGTTCAGAACTCCACCGCTTTCGAGGGAGAGGAGGACGGAAAGCCGACGTTCATTGGATCCAAGACTGAGACGGCCATGTTGATATTTGCCCGCGACTACCTGGGAATGACTACTGTCGGCGAGGCCCGCGCCAACGCTAACATCGTTCAGATGATTCCTTTCGATTCCGCTAGGAAGTGCATGGGAGTGGTCGTCAAACTCGGAAACGGCCAGTTCCGCTTGATGGTCAAGGGCGCCTCCGAAATCATGCTCGGAAAATGTTCTCGAATTCTAACATTGGACGGTGTGGGTGCCGAAAAGACCCCCAAAATCCAAGGTGAGGTCGGCGAAACCATCTCTGCGTACGCGAACCGTTCGCTCCGCACTATTGGATTGCTGTACCGCGATTTCCCTGTGTGGCCCCCGGCCGGTGCACGTCCGCTGGAGGACGACGCTTCGCAGGCCGAGTTCGACGACGTTTTTAGAGATATGACCTGGATTGGTATCGTTGGTATTCAAGACCCCCTGCGCCCCGGAGTCCACGACGCCGTGCTCCAATGCCAAAAGGCTGGTGTCTTCGTCCGCATGGTTACTGGTGACAACGTTATGACCGCCAGGGCGATCGCCGAGGAGTGCGGAATCTACACCTCCGGTGGCCTGGTCATGGAGGGACCGAAGTTCCGCCAGCTTACTCCGGCACAGATGGATAAGGTCATTCCGAGATTGCAGGTCCTTGCACGGTCGAGTCCTGAGGACAAGCGAATCCTGGTTAGAAGATTGAAGGAGTTGGGAGAGACTGTTGCGGTGACTGGTGATGGAACGAACGACGGCCCGGCTCTGAAAATGGCCGATGTCGGTTTTTCGATGGGAATCGCTGGAACCGAGGTTGCCAAGGAGGCCTCTGCTATCATTCTCATGGACGACAATTTCTCAAGCATTGTCAAGGCGCTGATGTGGGGACGTGCTGTGAACGATGCCGTCAAGAAGTTCCTTCAGGTAAGTTTGGGTTTTGCATTTCGTTGCTCGGCGATATTTTCACTGACTCTTTGTTCTTCTCTCTCAGTTCCAACTTACCGTCAACATCACCGCTGTACTTCTTACCTTCATTACTGCCGTCGCATCCCCCTCTGAGACCTCAATCATGTCTGCGGTACAGCTGCTCTGGGTGAACTTGATCATGGACACTTTTGCTGCGCTTGCGTTGGCTACCGATCCGCCTGCCCCATCTATCCTGAACAGGAAGCCTGATCCCAAATCTGCACCCCTCATCACGGTCAACATGTGGAAGATGATTCTCGGCCAGTCGGTTTACCAGCTTGCGGTCACGTTTGTCTTGAACTTTGCCGGATCGAGAATCCTTGGTTATGCGAACGACGATAAAGGATACGCACAACTCAAGTCTTTGATTTTCAACACTTTTGTTTGGATGCAGATTTTCAATCAATACAACAGTCGTCGCTTGGACAACAAGTTCAACATCTTCGAGGGAATTACCAGGAACTTGTTCTTTATCGGAATTAACATTGTCATGGTTGGTGGTCAGGTCATGATCATCTTCGTGGGAGACAGGGCATTTTCGGTCACGCGGCTGGACGGCCTCCAGTGGGCGATCTCGATCGTCCTCGGAGCTATCTCGCTTCCTGTTGCTGTCGTCATCCGTTTGATTCCCGATGCAGCGTTCGCCAAGATCATGCCGGAAGTCATGAAACGAAAGCGCGAGGACCCTGCCGTCTACGTGTCATCCGAGGACCGCTTCGAGTGGAACCGTGGAATAGAAGAGATCCGCCACGAGCTTTCGTTCTTGAAGATGGTCCGTGGTGGCCGGCTTAATCAGCTAAAGTTCAAACAACAACACATCAAGGATAACTTGTCGCAAATGCTTCGAAGTGGCTCCAAGTCGGAATTGCCAGAGCTTACCGTTGAGGATGGAGCCGTGCTACCTGCGACGGCAGGATCTCATCGTCGCAGAAGGTCTCGCTCCAACTCCACTGTCTTTGCTGCCGCCGCGATGGTTCCGTCGATCGTAGCCGGAAGCATCGGTGGTTGGTCGCCCGTAGAGAAGGCGCCTTCACCATCCAAAGAAGGAGCTGGCAATCTTCCATTCAGCTCGCGGTCGGAGTCGGAGAAGCAGGCTGGTGGTTCATTACACCCCAGAACCGCGCAGGGCGACCAAACGGCTCCGAGCGCACCACCCGCCGCGCTCGCCGCGCCCAACACCGAAGGTCCCGCGTCCAGCCAACAGCCCAAGTGAAATGCCTTGATGTAACTGTACCTTGTGTTTTTTTACCCCCCATGGTGTACGGGTAGAGAGGGGAAGGAGGAACTTGGAGGGATAAAAATGAAAGCGCAACAGATAACACAGATTGGGGCGAAATGGTTGGTGTGGAGGTTCCGGAGATAGGGGAAAATGGGTCTACTTGTGTGCCAGCACTGGTGTTTTCTTTTCTTTCTGGCAGCTTCATTGCTTTCCCCTATTCTTTTCTTTCTTCCATTTTCCTTCTCTTTTTTCATGCAACAGTTATGTGCTTTGATAATGATGGTCTGGTTGGTGTTTGAGGTGTGCGATTTTGCTTTTTGTTTTGTTTCCGTGGTTGTGCTCTGAAGCCTTTTTTACTTTACCTGACTTCGTCACTACATCCTTTAGTGCTACTCTTTTGATGGTATACCCTTTCTATTGCTCTGATTGGGAGGGGGTTGGCGAGGTGGAGTGATAAGGCAGAGGGGATGTATTATACGGCTACTATGGGTTGAGGACGTATGGAGGGCGCATTATGGGGGGGGGGGGCTATATATAATATAATGCAATACGATACCTACTCCGATTGACGGTTGTTGGATCAATTCCGGTGATGGTTGATCATGTGAAGAGTGGCGCGTCTGTGGCGGCTGCATAGACTGCCGAAGTTCAGGGATCGCATCGGTGGAGCGCGGGGTAGGCCTAACACTTAGAGGTATTCACACGTGTGCCGTTTTGCTTCTAACACTTCGAGGCAGGTACACTCTCGGTGAGGAGACCGTGGTTTCTGACGGGAAGAATTGGGGGCCGGGGGGGCCGGGGGGGCCGGGGTATAAAGTGGCCTCTCGTCTCCTCTGCCCCGCAGCTGGGCCACAAACTTGTCGATATTACGTCAATCCCAAATCCGGGGATAGCCGACCTCTACCAACATAGCGGTTATCAATCAACCACGACGGAGAGAAGAACGAAAGCGCGGCGAGAATGACAATCACGATAGCGATCGCGCGGAAGTCCTACAAGCTCTCTGCGGCTACGCAGCTTCTGAGGCCGACGGCAGCAGCAGCTGCTGCTGGAAGGCTGGGGATGGCGAGGCGCCAGAGCTCGGCGGCCTTCAGGGTGCCGATGGTGGAGAATGAGGTCAACGTGAGTCGACATCCGTCCGTCCCTACGGGTCGAAGCTCAGGCTCGGAGGCTTGGTAGAATTGGATTGGGAGTGGGATTAACGGACGGGATGTAGCAACATTACTCTCACGGCTCGGAAGAGCGCTACGCCCTCCAAGGCGCACTCCGGGACCTACGACACAAAGCCCCCATCAGGATCCCACTATACATCGGCGGAGAAGCTGTGACGACCGAGGAGACGCAGTTCCAGGGCATCCCTTCCTCGCACGCCAGCGCCCTCGCAATCTCCTCCGTTGCGACCGCCTACGAAGTCACGGACGCGATCGATACCGCGCTGGATGCAAAGGAGGAGTGGGAGAACCTGCCGTTCGCGGACCGCGCCGCCGTGTTCCTCAAGGCGGCGGACCTGGTCTCGAAGAAGTATCGGTACGACCTTATGGCAGCGACGATGTTGGGTCAGGGAAAGAACGTCTGGCAGGCCGAGATCGATGCGGCTGCGGAGCTCGCCGACTTCCTCAGGTTCAATGTCAAGTTCGCCGAGGAGCTGTACGCCCAGCAGCCCCCGAAGAACGCTCCGGGCGTCTGGAACAGGGTCGAGTACAGGCCGCTCGAGGGATTCGTCTATGCCGTCAGCCCGTTCAATTTCACGGCGATCGGAGGAAACCTCCCCACCGCGCCTGCGCTGATGGGGAACGTTGTCGTGTGGAAGCCCAGCCCGGGAGCGCTGTGCAGCAACTACCTGGTATACCAGATCCTCCTCGAAGCCGGTCTCCCGCCGAACGTGATCCAGTGGTGTCCCGGCGACGCCGAAGAGGTGACCGCCACTGTCCTTGCGCACCCGGAATTCGCAGCACTCCACTACACGGGCTCGACGCAGGTCTTCCGCGAGCTCTACGGAAAAATTGCTGAAGGCGTCGTCGCGGACCGCTACAGGGGGTACCCCCGCATAGTCGGCGAGACCGGCGGGAAGAACTTTCACCTGATCCACCACAGCGCGGACGTACGCAACGCCGTGGTGCAGACCGTCCGGGGAGCGTTCGAGTACCAGGGACAGAAGTGCTCCGCCTGCTCGCGCGTCTACGTCGCCAGCAGTATCGCGCCAGAGTTCCTGGCCGACCTCAAGGCGGAGGTCGAGGCGCTCAAGGTCGGCGCGCCGGACGAGGGCTTCGATAATTTCATCGGCCCCGTCATCCACCGTGGTTCTTTCGACAAGCTCCGTGATGCCATCGATGAGGCGGACACGGACCCGGAACTGGAGCTGCTCACCGGCGGCACCTACGATGACTCCGAGGGCTACTACATCCACCCCACGGTCTACATCGCCAAGTCGTCAGTTCACCAGCTGTTCGGCAGGGAGCTGTTTGGACCCGTCCTGGTGGTCTATGTCTACCCGGACGAAGAGTGGGAGACCACCATGCGGCTGGTGGACCAGACCGGTGGTGGATACGGGTTAACCGGGAGTGTGTTCGCTACCGATCGCAGGATCATCCGGCAGGCGGAAGATGCGCTTAGATATGCTAGCGGAAACTTTTATATCAGTTAGGTTTCACCACTGCCGTGGCGCTATGGTTTGCTAATCGATACGGTTTGACTAGACTGTAAATCTACGGGCGCCGTGGTCGGACAGCAGCCGTTTGGTGGTGCCAGGGCCAGTGGGACGAACGACAAAGCTGGAAGCGTGAACCTCCTCACCCGGTTTGTGAGCATGCGGAGTGTGAAGGAGGAGTTTCTGACCACTACGGAAGTGGGCTATCCTAGCAATGAGGTGTAGTTACTCAGGCGGGGGGGAGGAGTTGCTCTTTGTTTGTTGGTTTGCCTGTATCCATTGTTTGTTCGGCTGCTTGTCAGTAGGAAGGGCTGTACTCTAATACCTTCATTCCGGCGGTCGAATATCATCAACGGAATGTGTTCTATTTTGTTCTATGGGAGTCCATGTCAGGACTGCAAACTCATGCAATTCACAGCCATGCACATGGATCAAACTATGGGGGATTGAAGTGCGCTGGAACTTTTCAGTTGGAACTTTTAGTATCGCCGAGGAGGATGATAATTGGCTGTCGAGTTTTCAACATTTGTTAATTGCGAAAATCAACTAGCCCTTGTACTTACACATCACTCCGACAACAGCAAACGAACTTGCCCTCCATCTGCGTCTGCCCTCTCTTCTCGCCTCATCGCGCCCCACCCCATCTCGTCTCACCCCGTCTCGGCGGACAAACTCAAACACAGGCAGCTGGTCACACAAAGTGACCACCACAGCTCCGCCGACATCTTACCTAACTACCCCGCCAACCCTCGTCGCCCCGCAACGACCCGCCCCCCCCCCCCCCCCTTCAATTCCCCCATCCCTCCACGACCTACTCTCCACCCACATCAGCAAGAGCAATGTCCGCCTCCGCGGGTACGACCTCGTCGTCGGCTTACGATCCCGACTTCGAACTCGAGCCTGCGTGGGTACAGGCGGACCAATCGTCCACGCCGTCTCAGCCGCCGTCATCACGGCTGCCGTCCGCTGAGCTGTCGTCTGCTGAGCAATCACTGCCACCCGGACAGGAGCCGTCTCACCAGCAGCCGGCCCGACCGCCTTCCAGCGCTAGTAACCGCGGGAATGGCGCGAGAAACCCCACTAGCCCACGGAGGGGAGTACCGATGCGCACCGAAATTGTTTACCCAGTGAGACAACCTACCATTCCGGGCCCTAGTGGCAGCGAGAGTTCTCGACATCAGCAGCAGCGTCAGCAGCCGAGGACCCCCGCGCGCACGAGCATCGGCTTCGGTCAACGCGGAGGAGGCCGCGGATCCGCCAGCAATGCTACGTTCAGCGATATCGGAAGTACCGTGGCTACTGTCCACACTGCGTCGACCGGCTCGACGTTCCGCGGCGATCCCGGAAGCTTCATGGCGCCGCAGGGTGGTTACATACGCAGTTCGGCCCACGCCAATAACGAGCAAGTCGGTGGCGTCGGTCCAGATGAATATGGTACCGAGGGATTCGTTAGACCACATATCCTGCTGCCAGAAGACGAAGACTACGACGAGGATCACCCCACCGGCTTCCGGAGGGCAAATGAAGCCGATCTGGCCGAGAGGTCGGGAAATCCTCCTGACAGTATGGGAATTCCGTTGTCCGTTTGTGTGATTGAGAGAGGGCTAGCTAATTTCTGTCGATAGTCTCCTTCGTGTTACCCGCTCGCCGTCACGCGGAATTCGATACCCGTTTCTTCGGCGTCCAGAGCCACAATGTCTTACACATCGCGAGGAAGACCGGTACCCATATCTCGATGCCAATGGACTTGAACGAGCCGGTGCTGTTCATGTGGGGGACTCCCGATAGACTACTGGCGGCGAGACAAGACCTTCGCGCGCTTCTGGAGCAAGTCCAACACGATATCGAGCAGGGACAGCGTCGAGCCAGTGGATGGGCAAAAATCAAGGCAATGCCTTCGGACAAGAAACAGCAAATGATTGATGACATGATTCAAGCAGCGAGGATCCGCAAGATGTATCGTCTGCCGCCACCGCCTGGTACTCATTTTCCGGCGGTAGGCCTCTTCCTCTGGCCATCCAAGGAACGCGACCCACAGCAGGTTCTCGGAATGGCATGTGAGGCGCTTGATGATATCCGCTTCGATCAGAAGGTCTGGATCTTGTTCGTTAGAAAGGCAACCGTGTTCCGTGTTCTCGGCGACAACCCCAAGAACGTTGAGATTGCGGTCGAACGCATCCGCGGTGTCTTCTGCGAGGTTGCGGCCAAGAGGCGTAGGCCGACGAAGATGGTCCTTCTTCAGCCGCCCTCCGAGGAGCTCGCTGCCACCAAGATCGTCGCCAACGAGAACCACGACCTTATCAACCGCCAGGTCACTGTCAAGCGTCTCGAGGCAAACAAGGGTATTCAGGTCTTCTTGGGTGGTGCCGCACCGAATTCGAAGTTTCGCGAGATGTGGAAGACCAAGAGGGAGATCTTGACCAGAGCGAATGACACTTACGTGCGCAAAGTTCTCGAGCAAGGTTTACAGGACCTCCCATATTTCATTGGCCATGTGAGGATGAGAGTTTACATTGGAAAGATGGTTCTGTTTGGCTACCGGAGGGCCAAGGATGGTGTCTACAGCATTCTGGACTTCGGCGAGATGGTTCGCAACAGCCAGACGGTTGGTGAGCTCATCAGGTGCATTGGCAGCGGCAGATACGGCATAGAGGACAGCGACGTGGCCGACGAGCTGATCGAGACCTGTGGCCGCCTTTTCTCACCAAAGGACACCTGCGTCGATTTCGAATCCGCCGCCCGAACCGTCGAGCCCCAGATCTCGGCTACTTTTGAGCTCAAGCTGTACGACGAGCAGGGTACAGCTCAGGATATTCGTCTGGAAGTCTGTTTCCAACGCCTGCCAGGAAGGAGAGAGTACCGTGCACTCGACCGCCGCTGGCTCAATGCTAGGGATAGGGAAGGCCACAAAAATACCGAGAACCCCCGCAAAGGACCGCTCGACATCAAGGTGATGGACGTCGAAGCGGATCTCGGATACCAGATCGAGATTGTCACCTGGTCTGCATACCGGGATACGCATTACCCAATCTTTCAAGACTTTTCTCGTGCTCTCGGTATCGAGTACATTCCCAACGAATTCACCAGCGCACCCCTTCCGGAGCCGGGACAGCCGGATACTCGTCCCACGATACCACGGGTCACATTCATCAACCTCCCCGGTATGTCCGTCTCTGGTGTCGTTCAAAAGACCAAATATCGCTACTACATGCCCCGCAGCAACTACGTCTTCGAACTGACACGCTACGAACATCTCCCTGTCCACGTGGTGTCAACCATCTACCCTGACGGCGTCCCCGTCTCGTACAGAGGTCTCGATACCCCTTTCGACACCCGCTGGGGCTGCTCCCTTTCGCACGACAGATGGGACGAGTACCTCAGTCAGCAGGCCGTCGTCGGACTGGGCCAACGTGGAAACTGGGAACCCGACATCGAGAAGTTCTTCCCCAGCTCTCCAGTGCCGCCGGCTCACAGCAGCAGTGGTGGGACTGTCGGGGAAGAGGGTGTGCGTGTCCCGAACGATTACAACGATGACGGATTTGCCGAGTTCCTCGGTACCATTCGAGAGGCTGTGCGCGTGGTCAAGGCGGCCCAGGAGAGCGTCGCACGCAAGAAACTGACTTGCTCGGACAGTTGGGTCGGCACCGTTAGCGCTGTTACGTCCGATCGGACTGGTACACCCTCCGCAGCGAAGTAACGAAGGGCTAGGCTTTCCCGCTCGGCGATGAAGATAGAGAAACCTGAGGCGTGAGAAGTGCATGCAAAACTAGCTAGATAGCAACTTAGCTTTTCCTTTCGGCCATTTCTCACTAGGTTGCTTTCCTGGGTGATGAGGGTGGGTTTTTCTGCTTGATTTTTTTTTCTTTCAACTTCGTGTTTTTGTCGAGATCCAGAGTACTGTACGCTTGTTTCGTCATAATCGCGCGATACACACCCCACTGATTTCCTTGGTTTATTCATTCATCGCATGCGACCTAGCTAGATCGTGGCGGTACGCACACCGCCCGTTTCCCGTCCGCAGTCTACACCCCCAACTGACGTACGTACTTGTATGAAGCATGGGCAGAATTGGAAGTCCCGAGTGATAATCCATATAGACGTCGACAAACCAAGTATCCTGTCGCAAACTCTCCCTCCCGAGGCGTATGTAGGAGTCTAACATATCACCCGGCCCCTCTCGGGTAGGCTAGCTCCCCGATACACGCATTGCACGAGTGATACCTAATCTCCGTATCCCCATAAACATCCTCCGGAATGGAAACACAGTGAGCTCCCGTGGAAATTCCCCTCCCTCACTCCCTCTCCCTATTTCTGCCGGGTGCCTACGCTTAACCCGGCCTTCCCACCTGAAATCAGTTAAGTAGGTGACCAATCGAGTGGATATTGTAGGCACTAGGAAGTATGTACTTATGTACTTATTTATGCATGTACTTTTGTCTGCGCCAGACGTTATGTACCAGTGCCTTGGCAGTCTATTTGTTTTTCGGCAAACGTCTAATACAATGTATCTATGCCCATAGTTTTTTCCCGGGTGGGTCGCCAATTGGTCACCAGGTGGTCGGCTGCAGCGGTTGTCGACGACACCTCAATTCAACTCGTCACAGTAGCGAAATAAACAGCAAACAACTGGGGATGAATCAGTCCTTTTGAAATTCCCTCTATTCTGCAGGGTATATAATTGGAAGCTAGTGGTTCTGTTGTGACCCACATCACCACACCGGGTAGAGTACATCGCTGGGGAACGTTGCCCGGAACTTCCTCCAGCGCACCGGCCATTTGCGCGCCTCTCTGCAAACCCCTCACGTTTTCTGATCCTCCTCTCCTTGGGCCTACCTCGTGTGCACCTAAACAGAGGCGGAAAGCAGTCGTCTTCGCGGAGTATCTGGATGTCAACTGGGTGCATGTCCCTCACGTACGATGTAAAAACCTTGGGTATAAAACGTTGGGTATAAAATCACGTAAAATCAAGGCAACAGCGTGGCCGCACGGGACGTGGTCGACCTCGAGCCTATGTACCACAGGTGCAGGTTCTCGCTTCGGGGTTCGCCGCATATCATTGCTTGTCCGAATACGATACCCCTCGTTTTTCTCAGCCTCAACTCTGCGCTGGGAGTGGTGACGGTTTTGTGTATCTCGAGTGGATTGGAGGTGCCGTTGACCACTTGCTGACCGGTTGGCGAATCACCAGGAAAAGCTAGAGAGCACGTATGGTAGTCGAACCTGTATGGTAGTCGAACCCCCACACACTAGTAGAACCAGTTTGTGATACATATGCCATAAACTATACCATAAACTGATCATACTAACGTGCGGGGGTTCGACTACCATACAGGTTCGACTACCGTACGTGCTCTCTATGGCATTTTAGACTTTATGGTCGGAAGCTGTGGCATATTAGACGTTTGCTGATTATTTTTTTTTGTCATTGGCACTATCTACGTAAAGTATGTGCCTAAATATCACTCGCACCGGGAGTGCGCTAGTGCACTAGCGCTCACTTCGTGCGTTAGTGCTCGGCTTACCTGCGCGCTCTCCATCTCGATAACGTCTGCAAGAACTCACTGGGGGGTGTTGGCTAGAAGTCGATACGCTTACAAAAGTTCGGAAGCCAGCTCTTCCAGACCCACTACTAGTGAGTATATAGTACCGTATTATCTCACGTAAGAGGTACCCCTAAATATTCCCTGAATAGGTAATAAAGTGACTCTTGGCGGCTTCAATAATTAAATGGTTATCTTTAAATCAAAATTATTTCCCATTCCAGCAATAAATTGGCCGCCAAGTCTCAAAAAAGCAAATAATTGGGGTACCTCTTAACTACGTGAGATAATACGGAAATATAGCCAAGGAACGAGGTGCGTGCCAGCGTAGAGTGGGTCTGGTGCGAGACAACATGTATCTGACTTCTTCAGTTACCATGCAATAGTTATATAATAGCAAAATCGAGTGCTCTTCTATTAGTCCAGCACTAAGATACCGTGGCGAAAAAAGCTCCATATTTGGAGAGGAGAGGTCCAGATGCTGCGGGGCGGCGGGGCGTGGGATACGGAGCTCCCTGACTACCCAGGTACATGGAGACGGCATCCCATACGTCAATCTCTGTTCGTGTTTGCCGATAGTCATTTCCCTGTACTTGTCTCTCGTGGCTTCACGTCGTCAGGGCTGGGGAACAAAAAGTAGATGAGTGCCTACTCTACTCTGCAGTGGGATATCCTCCGACACATTCCTTTTGAGAAAAGGTCTACCTATATAAGCCAGCACATACGCCAAAAAAAAGCTCTCAATGCCACTGGAAGGTTTCCCTTCTAGTTATGCCCTCCGGTCGATAGTTATCACAGATTTGCAACTTTCCTTGCCAGCCACCCCCGCTTCAGGAGGCCCTCGTGGGCGCCCCTCAGACTAAGCGTCTCACGGAGGGAGAAATGAGCGCCAGGACTGCTGCATGGAGGGGCGCTTTACAAGATGTTCCGGACCGTATCCAGAATTGCTCCAGATGTACATAGGCAGGAGGGTCACAATGTGGCCCGCCGTCGGGTGTTGCCCGGAGACATGTAACGTCCGGTGCCATGACGACGACGGGCACACTTTCGGCTTCATTAATAGCCACTTTTCATGTCAATCCGATCGATATCGGTGGAGTTGTATTGTGTGGTGGGGGGGACAAAGGAGCGCAGCGGGTGGTTCTTGTAAAAGATTTTCCTCGAGTTTTTTGAGTTCATATACCTGCAGAACGGCGACAGCACGGCGAGGACTGGCGCACTTTCAGCTTCACCAACACCTTTTAAGCCAATTCGGTGGATATTGGTAGTTATACATGTTGAAACTAGTGATCTCAATTGCGGGGATGTATCCTCAGCCTCGCCAGCCATGGCTCTGAGCTTGCAACGAGCCGCCGCGCGCGGACTGCGGACAGGAAAACTGGGCAAAATGTACGCCGCCATGATCTATATATAGGTCGCATGCGAGTATGAATAAACAAAAAAAAAAAGCCAGCCATGGCTCTCGGTTCAACTTACTCTACCTCCTGCTTGAAAATTGGGCTACTAGAAAATCCGAACTAAAAACTGGCATGAAGAAACCCTTGTGGCATCGAGGACTTTCTAGCGTATGTAGAATCTGACATTGTAGACCTTTCTCCATTCCTTTTATGGACATACTAACGCGGAACTCCTTCATGGTCACATGTATTAGGTACCTAGAGGTATGTAGGTATGTATGGGCACTTGATAATCTTTCAGTTCACGTGTATAGTCGATTGGAAGGATACCCAGAGGGAAACATAACACGACCGAGGTGCAAGACGATGGGGTAGTCATAGGTATATAGTCAGTGTTTATGCACTTGAAGAATTAATCAATTTTTTATAGCCCCAGTCATCTGTCACAGCTCTCCCGTGTCGTTACCTCCACTCGTACGCCCAGTCCTATCAGTTTTATCGAGGGGTGGCCATTCCTGACCATTATGGCAACGGCAGAACGCAACTAGCGATTGACGAGCATTGCAGACCTTCGCCCCCCAAAAAAGAAAACGTCCATGGCACGTTAAAACTGTCTCCTCCTACGCAAGGCCGGCTCCCAATTGAGCGGATGCGTCTCCTCGGTGGCGTTCTCGTCTTGTTTCCATATCTTGACTGTTCATCGTTAGCAAGGAGGGCACAATGAAGAGAGAAGGAAACGAAGCTCACTAGTTTTATCCGCCTCTCCGGTGATGAGTCTGAGACCCGTTTTATCGAATGTCGAGCAGAACACTCCCAACTCTGCATCCAAACTTCCCGGCTGGGCGGTGGTATCGAGTCGTTGATAGCGGTATCCGCTCTTCCAATCAAAGAAGCACATTTCCCCGTTGTCCGCGCCAGAGAAGAGGACGTCGTCTTCGTTGGCGGAAAGGGTGTTGATGATTCCGCCCGCACCCTCGAAATTCTGCATGAACGCCCCCTCGGGACATTTCCACTGCTTGATGTTGTCCGCTGATCCGGAGGCGAAGGTGAACTCCTTTGGATGGGAGCAGAGAGCACGGACGCTTTTCTTGTGGTGCGTGAGCACGGCCATTGATTTCCCCGCCGCAAGATCCCACAGTCGGATCGTGCTGTCCATCGAGCCGGTGATTATCTGTGGGTCCGCCTCCTGTGTGAGCAGCGATGAAATCGTTCCCTGATGTCCGCCGAGAACCATGACATTGGTGCGCGTGCGCATATCCCAGACCCTAGCCACGCCGTCTCGTCCTGCGGTAACAAGCACATCCAGTGTTGGATGCAACTGAAGTGCGTACACACCACTCAGGTGCCCATGATAATGCCTGATGACGCGATTACTCTCCAGGTCCCAACATTTGACCATCTTATCCTCTCCGCACGAAAACATGTACGGGTGTCGCGGGCTCACTGCTAGCCCCCGCACGGTTGAGATATGTCCCGTGAGCGTCAACCTTAACGATCCCGACGCCAAATCCCAAACCTTGATGGTACGATCACCGGCACCCGTCGCGAACCATTGATTTCCCGGCTCGACGGTGAGCGCACGCACCCAGCCCAGGTGTCCAGATATGACCCGCATCAGCTTCCACGGGGCGTGCCACTCAGGCGCGACTTGCTGTATCGAATCCTTCTGTATCAGGCTCGTACCCATGCCGGCACCGGGGCCGGTCGCACCAGGAAGGAACCCCGATCCCGATCCCGCGCCCGCGCCTTTCGGCCTTAAACTCAACGCCATGCTTCCGTTTCCGTCGCTCGTAGGAATCCCCTCGATCAACTTCTGTGTTCCCGCGTCCACTCCATCCTCGACGCCCGCGAGCGCGGGCTGTTTCTTTGTTGGCCCCCCAGTTGTCCGCCGCTTCTTCGTTGCACCATCAATCTTTGCCTGCAGCGCGGGCGGCAACGTTCGTACGCTGTCGTATTCGCTACGCAGCTTCGCCGTGAGGACTGATTTGAGTGCGGTTGTATCGTCGAGAGCGGTTGCAGCAAAGTCGGCGGCAAAGAGGGCACGCGTCTGTTTTCTTGAGGACTGAAGGTAATGCTGAGAACTCTTGTCAGTACAAAAGGAACAGTGTGGGGAGGGATGGGTACTTCGACGCTAATCGTTCTCATGGTTGCGACTGGTATGAGTAGATTTTTGCTGTTGCGTTTGAAAGGAGGACGTGACCTGATGGGAGTCTGGTAACTGCAAGACAGCTCTACGCGACGGGTGCCGGGTAAGTGTGCACTGCCACCGGTGCTAGTGCAGTGATAATACAGGTACGCTTAAATGGCTGTGAGACTCAGAAGTGGTTACTCCATTGAGATCTCGAGTGGGAAATGTAAATGAAATTGTCCGTGAACATGCTATACAAATAGGTGAGGTTGCTGGAGAAGTAACAAACACCTTCACAAACGGATCGCCGTGCTTGTGGTGATATAACCTCCGTTCTGCACACCCGTCCTTCGCCGTAAGCTACCATGAAGCAGCAAATTGATACAGATAGGGCTGCGGAATCAGGGACCAAAGCAATACATCCTCCCACGCCATACTCCTTCGCCAAACAGGCTATCAAAAATCAAATATCAAGAAAAATGTGCAGTCAAAAAACCCAGAAGCCCAACAATAAAGAAACCATCCTGAACAAGAAGCGCCCACAAATACAAGAATGTACAGCTCACCTATCGTTTCTTCGTCTAGTCTTCTTGCCATGAGTAACGATATCGCTCTCGTCCTCCTCTTCTCTGCCCTTCTCGAGGGACTCTTCCAACTTCCATCCGTCCATGTCGTACCAGTCTTCGCCATCACTAAGGCCTACTCCATCTCCGGTGTCAATATCGTACGTTCGGAGTTCCGTGTCTCTAGATACCTCGGCGAGACGCTTATGATACTCCCGCATACCCTCCATGGTTCTACACCAGTCCCATACTTTCTTACGCATACTCTCCGCTCGCAGCAGGCCATCCCGTACCTTCTTCAGTCCGCGGAGGAATTCGTCTTGTCGCTGGACAGCTGCGGAGAGTAGACGGCGCGTTTCTTCAGCTTCGGCAGGCGGTAGACCATTGTCCCGGTCAATCTTGTAGTCCGGTGGGAAAAAGAAGGGATCGATCTCGATGCTGGGGGCTTCTGAGGGTGGTGCGGTTGAACTGCCGTTGTTCTGATTCGCCGAACGCGTCGTCATCCTTCGAGGTTCTGGTGGTACACTGGCTTCACGCATTTCTTCGTCATGGGAGGTTTGGTCGTCGGTTTTCCGAGCCCTTGTGTAATCGTCTTCCATGACAGTGTCCTGCATGGCTGATGGAGTATCTTTGTTGTCTGAGTCGGAGACCGCGTTCCGTGAATTCGAAGCTGTAATACCGTTGGCTACTCCCGAAATTTCGATGTCGTCAGGCTCAACTCCATTCTCAGTGGGTTTCGGCATGCCGTTTGCAAGCTTCAAGTTCGTCTCTGCACCAGTTGTCGCATCACCGCGCCCGTTTCCATTGCTAGCTAGCTCCGCAAATTGCCGGAGGATAACCTCACTTCGCTCCCGCGCCATCGCGGCGTGGTCCTCGTCGGTCCAATGCATCTTCTCGAGGTTGATGAATGGGTCATCACCCAAGAACTTCGTTAAGAGGTTCTTTAGTTTAACCGTGTGTGCCTGCTCTTCACAAATCTTTTCAAGTGATTGCTGTAGCAGTTCATTGATCGTGTGCGACGTGTAAATGTAGGCAAGCGAGGGATGCGAGGGAAGATCCGCGGCAGAATCGAGTGGGGCCAAAAGTTCTGTTCCCGAAGAAGTACTTCGCGTCAGTAAGCTAAGCCTACGAAGACAGCAACAACCAGAGGGCATAGGTGTCGGGTACATACTCGCGATATCAAGTCCATCATATGGGTCCGTAGCTTCATCCGCGCTCCCTTCTGCGTCGCTGTCCTGCGAGTCCTCTTCGTCCGAATCCATCGCGGTCTTTTTGCGACGGCTGGGTTTACGGTAGATGATCTTTTTCCGCCTTCCGAAATATTCAATTTCCTAGATGCACGCCAGTGAGCACTTCTCACCACGACCAGGTGGCCGCCACAGCGAACATACTTCCTTGTATCCATTAACTCCCCTACCATCGTCTAGTTTCCTCTCGTGGACATTTCGAGCCCTGCGCTTGAGTTTGCGCCCGCGGTTCGAGTTCCCGACTACCGTGTCATCTGAATCGGATGCTACAGTGAGGCGTTAGCAGGCGCAGCGAGAGTGAAGCGCGCAGGCAGATGGGTGCGGAGAGGAGGAGGAGAGTGCAAGACCATCATCGCGTGTTGCTAGCGCTCGTTTGAGGTTTCTATACGTTTGAATCGTCGGTCAGTTCCTGGACTCTGTAGGAAAGAATCTGGAGAACACCAGGGGAGGAGAGTATAGGTTGTATGGGAGACTCACATTATTGTTTCCTGAACCAACCGACGTTCAGCAGCCATAGCGGAGAAATGAAAAGTTGATTCTGGGGGTACAAGGTGGTTGGCGTGGAAGGTGGTGGGGTATGATGAGGAAGCGGAGGACGAGGGAGAGGAATGAGTTGTCCGCGTTCTGGTTGTTTGGTCCCAGGAGAGAATAGCAGCGAACTCCCTCTCGTGAGCCGCCGGGTGAGCCGTGAGGTGGTGTCACCTAGCAACCATAACTGTAGAGCGCTTTGCCGAAATGGATTGTATATAATCTCGCCATGATCTAGATAGGTCGCATGCGAGTATCTAATGATTAAACCAAAAAAAAATTGTAGAGCGCACAATCCACGGAAGAGAAAACAACCGCGCAACAAGGATGAGAGAAGAGAGAAGAAAGCAAAGGGAGAATTTTGAGCTGTATATTTTCAGCCTAATCTTCTATTGCAAATCATGGGTTTCCGAACATAGTGTTGCAATATCTCACTCGTTGCTTAGTCACGGCAGGCATGGGCCTACCCCTATATTCTCCTTTCACTCGAGGCTTCAGCCTTACTTAGACAATACACACGTTCATCACTTTCAACAGGTTATGAGCCCGGCCCAGCGCCTTATCCAAAACCACTGCAAATAACCTCCCACCGCGAATAACCTCGATCCCCT
>Ga0307508_10001556_pt1 | contig 25688 bp, 34 predicted proteins | sample 9_EM_MG_FD_203089 | JGI IMG/M metagenome (GOLD analysis project Ga0307508, IMG submission 203089) | Populus trichocarpa ectomycorrhiza microbial communities from riparian zone in the Pacific Northwest, United States - 9_EM | ecosystem: Host-associated > Plants > Roots > Unclassified | place... | reverse complement strand
GTTAGACGCGTCAACTGGACAGGAAATCGTGACAATCGGGGAAAGTAGATCTTTGGTTGGATTACCTGCAGCTGCAGTCTCACAGAATGGAGATCTGATCGCTTGGGCAACCTGGAACGCGATGTACGTATCGACTCGAACCGGGGACACTGCCGCAAGTCCACTCAAGAGTGACGGCGAGATTATCTCTGTGATTTCCTTCTCCGCCACTTTAAATGATCTTGTTGCCTTTGGCACTCAACGTGGGACTGTCTACCTCTGGAATGCCAGGACCGAAGCGCTAATTGCAGGGCCAAAGAAAATTTGTGCCTGGCGGGTGACATCTCTAGCACTTTGTTGTTCGAACGCCGACAGTGCACAGACAGACATCGTGGTGGGCTCCTTGCGCAAGGTGTTTATATGGGACACGTTTTCTGGAAATGTTAGAGGTCCCTTCAGCCACCACGAAGCTGATGTCGGAGCGCTTGTGATCTCCGACAATGGAAGATACGTGACATCGGCCGCGATCGATTATACCCTGTGCGTATGGGATCCTGCAGATGGAAAGTTAGTACGGGGGCCAGTGAGGTGGAGCGGAAACCAAAATTACACCCCGTCTGTCGCGTTAACGCAGAATGGCCAGAGGGTGGCGTTCGTTGGAAAGGATCATATAATTCTGGTGTTCGACGTGCTTTACATCAATGACAGGGATATAACCCTTCAGGGTCCATGGACATTGGCGGGGCATTCAAACGGGGTGAGGGATATGTCGTTCTCAAGGAATGGGCGGTTGTTGGCCACGATTTCATGGGATTTCACTGGAAGGATTTGGAATGTACAGGACGCCGCGGAGCGCAGCCACGCTCTAATCAACTTAGCCTCTGACAAAGTCGCTGTCAACTGGGACGGAGCTGTTATCGACGATGACGGGTGGTTAACATGCAACTCGGGTGGGTCGCCTTTGCGGCTGATATGGACACATTCATTGCACAGGAAGTCATTTCATCGTCCGAGTAATGTGTGTGTGGTGGGTCACGAAGGTCTAGAGACACGTTTGGATCTTGACAGCTACTATGCCCATGGAAGGGACTGGATTAAATGCTACGAGGGTTATGAAGCGCTAGTTTCGTCCAGTAGGGGACATCCCAAAGGGGACCTGGGATGTTAACGACACAGGGTCGATCTTTTCTCTTTAAGGCCAGAGCTATACCCCCTAAGAATAACATACCACATACATAAGGTTATCAGTGACGAGTCTGCATTGAAAAAGTGTCTTGGCATGAGTAGAAAACTTGTAAAAAATCCCATATTTCCGTTTTTGATTGGTGCTATAGAGGCGTTATTTTGTGAATTACATGCATGTACCCCCACCCCTCTGTCATCAAGTACGGAGGTAAATTAGATTACCAGTAAAACCCCCCGAGTATAGGAAGTCCTACATTAATACATACACTGAGTGCTACAATATCCACACACTGATCGTCAATTCGAGTGCTCCAGCGCTTGTTCTTCCTCATGTCGTTTTAGAGCCTCAGCCTCTTCACGTTCCTCGGCCTCAACAACCTCAACATCTAACGGGAAATTGAGGATGGCCGCAATACCTGTTAGTTGATTCAACTCTAGAGAGAAGATCAGAAAAATCAACGTTATGATATTTGAAACTGGCCTCACGTTGTCCTGATTCGTGCATGCTAGAAAATATAAAGGCATCCCCGCCTTTTTGTTTCACGGATTCTACAAGGGATACATACTTTTTTCTTGTAATTGGATTGCTAGATCTGTACTTCCAATGAGCTAATACTTATAGCAAATTACAAGCAGGGACTCACCTAAATAGATCATCCGAGATCAGCAGTGTCCCAATTGCACCGCGATCTGCGGCCAGGCAGACGTGATCAGGACCATACCATGCCCTCATTTCATCTGTACCAAGCATCTTGAAAAAACTGGAATCAGGGATGTTAGGCAAAGGTAACAACAGCCAGGAGAAGTCAAGACATACCGATCAAGCATCATGCCTTCTCTGGCAAATTTGGTTTCCTTCAGTTGACTGGAAACCTCTGGACTCTTTAGGACCTCAACCAGGCTATGCACATGGGCGCTGTTGACATGAACCCTGATGCATCGCTCCTTCAGTGTCCTTTGTAAAACCTTGTCCCCTCGTCTGACAGCCTCCGCAAAGATGAAATCGTAGACTGCATCTCGAACCCACCCTGGGCTAGCTATAACGACAGCTCGCAGGCCAGCATTCGCGTATGGTATGTGTCGGATAAAGGAATCATATACAGCTGAATAGAATTTTCGTAAACCCTTATCGTGTTGATCAGATGACGCCGATTTACGTGGAATTGACATGGATATGCGGTTTGTGACTAACGTGAGATGTTGTGAAAGGAGGCAAAAGGCGGCAACTCCTTCAGCACATACAATGGCGCCAACTTCGGCACCACGACCAGGAATTATTGCTTCGTCCACTCGAGCTAGGGCAACGCTGTCCCATCCATCTGCCTTCTCGATCCGTATGTCCCGATTCGCCTCTATGTCGAGCGTATGAAAGGCTCCCATTTTTACATGAGGGTTATCAGCTATTACGCGTCCTGATATGTGCAACGCGGCCAACGTGGCCTTGGGTGAAGACGAACCAGCATCTCCTTCAGAAGGCCCTTGAACGCCTGCGGCTCCTGAACCCGTAGAAGATGAAAAGTCTACTCTTGAAACTTCGACGGTTAGCTGCAGGCGCACCCGATGTGATTCAGTTGATCCAGTAGAAGAAACGGTCTGAACGCGTCTAAAACAGATTCGCTGAGTTGGCTAACCCAAAATAATGAGTTGCATCCTACCGAATAGCGGGAGCACGGACAGAATCCCCTTGCGAAATGAGGTTATAAAGGTGCCACATATCTTCGCTGTCTTCTGGACGGAGTGTAACATAACCCTGTCATGAGAGTAATTCGGCTGGAAATAAAGTTTTCTCTGTGAGAGCCAAACGTACCGTGCCGTGTTTATCAATTGACCTGTTTAAAAGTTTCATATCAAGTCACCGCCGAATGCTTTGCACAGAGGACTCGGTTGCAGTGATGGTGGTTCAGAAGAGAAAACATACAAGTCTTTGTTGGTGTTGACTGTTATGGTAGTCGACCGAAATCTTATCTACGGCTGCAGCCGCCCATGTACGTGACACGAAATCTATAGTTGAATTCCATACCATCATGTCGAGGTAAATCCAGTCATACATCCGATGTTCATTGCTAATCGTCAGTTAGCAACAAGGCTGCATCTTTGGCGGCTCGTTTAGTTGAGCCGAACAACCCTTTGAAAGGCGTCTATAACGATAATGATGACGACGACGACGCGATCTTCGCAGAACTTGAGGAAGAAATTGAAAATGACAGTAGTGCTGCCATTAGAGAGCACGGCCTAAAGCTACTCAAGGAAGAGTAAGAAGCTCTTATGAAGCTACATTCCATGTTCATGCCAATTTCCAGGATGGAACGTAAGAAAGACATGCAGGAGAACTGCCATGGCAGATATACAGAAATTACGGATGAGAAGGAGGTGGTACGAGTGAGTGCGTGAGTTTTCTATCTATTTTCGTCCTTTAAATCCTTATTTTCTGGTTTAACAGGCGAGAACCGTTCTGTGTGGTTCACTTCTATCACTCGAACTTCAAACGATGTGAAATAATGGACAAACATCTTGCTGTAAAGTATCCTTCCTTCAGAATTAGCTTATCTCCTAACGCCCTTTCGTAGAAACTAGCCCCCAAATATTACAATACTCGATTTACCCGAGTTTTTGTAGAAAATGTACCCTGGCTCGTCGAGAAACTTGGGGTCAAAGTCTTGCCATGCGTAATCTGCTTCATCAACGGGGTAACGAAGGATAGGTCAGAACCCCCGTATATTTCTAAAAACGAAATTAAAGGGTGCCCAGATTAATAGGGTTCGAAGAGCTGGGCAACGAGGACGCTTTCGACACAGGAATGCTCGAATTGAGATTACTCCAGTCAGGTACGCCTTAATATTCTGGATATCATGTCACTCGTATCAATGGCAAGGTTTCTACAGGCGTGGTCTCAAAGAAGAGCTTGAACAGCAATTCATTACAGCCCCTCTTCAGAGTGTCTTCCGGCAAGAATGAAGATGACGAGGTCTTTGACCTCTGAACGAATCAGTACTAGTAGCATCATGATAAAGTTGACACAAGAACATCTGCATGAAAACATCCGTATATTCTAATACAATAAGATAATGATTGTTATGCAATTCCCCAAAGTCTACCCAAATAAGCGAAAGCGTATAATAATCTTCTCCCCAGGTAGAAAACGATGAGATTGATCTGGAAATACTGCGACTTCCAATTCACCCTTCATCGGCTTCGTAGATTCAGAGATGGTAATAGTGCTACCTTCCTTAACTGGGTAGAGAATGGGTGCGCAATAACTGCACACGAAACGGATGGCTATGCCTCCTCCTTCAAGGACAGATACCATCCTCTTCGGGCTGAAAAAATGACTATGAAACCCAGTAATTTATAAAGCAGGGGCCAGAAACACGAACGCAAATTTTATCCTTCCCACTCGTTCAAATTCTTTCTTCAATTCGAGTGCATTGTCATCGATTGTTGTCTTGCGGCCGAGAATGTCAAAGTCAAGTGCGACCACGGAATACTCCCCATCAAAAGCAAAGAGAACTTTTGCCAGACCCGAGTTGGCGTATCGCGCGTTGAACAAAAAGAATGTTGTTTGGGACTTCAGGAAAGTAGAAAGCCGATCTCCAAAGTCGTCAACAAGCACAGCAAAACATTTATATTGTGGATATGAAGCGATTTCTGAAGCCTAGATATGGCAATGAGCAAAAAAAGTGTCGACGCCAACAACGGGAAGTACTCACAATCTTATGCACTGTTTCACTCGTTGTATCAATCTTCTCGTCAAAGATACCAGCCCTTCTCATGAGTTTGCCGCGCCGTGCGACACACTGTCTGCAAAATATTGAACTGTTGTCCACCAGGAAACCGCAATCTATACTTCGGCATCTCCCCTGACCAGGAGGTCTGGTAGGAAGCTCTCCCTTCAATCGGTCATTAGGAGACTTCGAGTACGATGGAGGACACACGCACAAATGAAGAAAAAAGTTTCATAGCATCGGCAGAGCGTTTTTGGACTTGAGATGTTGATCCCACAGGGCTTATTTCTTGCTTCCGAGCCAAACGCCATTCACGCTGGTAAAGGCGGCACAAGGCACAAGTTTTCCAGTTGTACTCTTCATGTGGCGCAATGATGTAATTACATTCACTCGTCGAACAGACGCGTGCGTTTGGAACAACGGAAAGACGCTTCCCGGGGCCATTGTTTTGCAGGAAGTCCTATGGCAAGGTCACAAATGGACACCAAAAGAAGGGGACTGATACCAACAAATTGTACAAGGTTTTCTTGGTCTGACAGAAGGTCTTCGCCTGACCAATCTTGCCAGAAATAAGGGTTTTGCTGCCTCCGTTGGCGACGGCGCTTGCGGGCACGACAAACGACACATGTTTCCCGGGAATACGTCGTCGCTAAGAGTTGGCTGCAAGTGGGATTCTTACATTTTCTATCGTAAATGATTTTAGGACGCGCAGGAATTCGTATCTTCAACCCTGTAGGTGCTGATATCTATGATGGAGACATTAATTATTGATGAAGGCAGGAAATCAAGAAAGACTTACCCTTACTTCGGTAGCAGAAGAACCAGCCTCGTCTGTATCCGTCAAGTCAGACAGATCACTGTCCCAATCAGGAATATGTGGAAGGGAATCGGCACAGACTGGGCCATGCGACACTTTGTCCGCCTCGGTATCGTGACGTTGAGGCGCGTCATTCGATTCCGTGTTCTGCTCGAAATCTTCTTTCACAAGCGAAGCAGGACGCCGGACGACTTCACCATCCTCCAAAGCTTCCGTTACCATGTCTGCCCAAGTGACAGATTTCCGAGGTTTACTTTTCGCATTTGCCGTTGGGTTTAAGTCGCCCATAGTTTGAGTATCACTAGGGTCGCGCCTCTTCAGTGAATTGAACTGCTCCTTCCTTCGTTTCCATTTGTACTTCACACAGTCGATACATCTGCTTGCGCACGACTCAGCAGAGATATATCCAGCACAACCCGAAGTGGAACACAATCCGAGTGCCTTGTTCTGAACAACAACGATTAGCAATAACCTCCGGACAAAGATAATTCCAAACCGACAGGCTTATTCCTTTGAAGTCCATCATGCCCGCCACCAGCTGTCTGAAGCGAACATTCTGGCATCCGTCCTGGAGAGGACATAGAATCACGAACACCGTCACCGATTCGTCGGCGTTTTGTTGGTCGGGTTTGGTCTGGAGCAGTTTCGTTCAGAGTAGATGGTGGCTTTGGTGGCTTAATCTGTTCCTAAATTAAGCCTTCAACTGTGGAACACATAAAAACTTCAAACCTTGAGTTTGATTCGGCTGGGGCGAGCTGTTTCAGATGTCGAGGCCGGATTGACGCTTTCTTTGATAAGAGGATTAGCTTCTTCCAATTGAGTGAGGTCAACGACTTCTTTGGCTTTCAGACCTGAGGCTAGTGTGGCATTGGGCGGCTCGGAGGGACTTTTATCAGTTTCAAGCTGATTGGCATCAAACGACGCCTTTCGACTGCAACAGCTACCACATAAGTGATCAGTCAAAAGCCTTGGAATAGAGACCTGGCATTGTGCGCAATTCTGTGGAAGAGGTCCGTCTCGTTCTGTTGTTGGTGGGTATACCTCTTTCGCTGGTTGTTGGGCGACGCAGACGAGATTGTGATCACCATCAATCGGAACGCGTCCGACGGTAACTAAAATGACTTCGCCGCGAGAATTGAAGTGGCTAGGCTGTGGAGTCCAATAGTTGGGACTCGGAAGGAAGGCCGGGTATCGCGACATTGGAATGAGCGCGATGCGTTGACGACTTGATGGCATGGGTTTTGTATTTGCCTTGAACAGTTCTATATCAGTAGATGGAAAAAAAAAAAAAGTCATGTGGTCTCGGTGAAAACCTCACTGAAAGAATCTAATACAGAAGTGTAGCCATTAACAGATGTAACGAGAGTCGTTTCAAAATGCAGAACTTACTGTACCAATGTCCGTCCCCACCCAGTCGCTCAACCGTGGAGTTACGTGCAGCTCACAAGGATATTCGCCAGTAGGTGTAAAAGTCAAAATGCTACTTCCACCGCCAATAAAATAGTTGTTTGAAAGAGGTTTGCGCAACCGACTTCCAGCTTCGTACAAGTCAGCGTTCTGAGGTGGCTGACTGGCCGTCAGTGTTCGATTACAATCTCTTGCGCAAAATCGCGTACTCCGATTAGCCCCAGCGGACAACCGGGCTTTACTCGGGGGTGGAATGTCATTTGGCAATTCCATATTTCGTCCGAGAGCCTGAAAGAGGGCAAGGATATCAGATATTCAACAAACAGGACGGAAGGAACATACGAAATTGACATGGACTGAGAGAGCTGCTCGCGACGAACGATTCTGCCTGGACAACAAGGAAAATTCCAGCACAAGCCGGAAGCTAAGCTTGTCGCGAAAAAGAAGTCGGTTTTATGTAAATTTTAGCGCTGTAGCACCTGTCAAAATATCTGAACGAAGGAGAAAATCGGTTTAATTTGGTTTCCATATATGGGTTGGTGCCATATATCAATTTTACATACATAGAAATGCGGAGAAGTCATCATGCTTTAAATTATCTGATAATTAATATAAGGAAAAACCAGGAAGCGCTCAAATTAGACAAGCGCTGAGAACACTCAAATCAACCTAAGTGCCTCGCGGATGCAATCTGTCAAATTCCAGCCGTCTGTATCCCCATGAACGTCAAACAAATTGACGCCTAAAATGCCAACTTCCCGTGCAAACGCGGCCTTCAGACTTAGAGATTCCAAGTCGTCGTAAGCAATGACCTGACGAGAACGGGATGAACGCAAAAACGGAGTCTCAGAACACGGATCCCAGAGTCGTTCGAATCCACCACTACCAACGAAGGTGGTGACATTTTGTCGGTTCATAGGTTTAAGGGCGCCTTGACGAATCAGTTCCCGAAACTGAACTTGTCCCTGCGAGCCACCATCTTCGCTTATGATTCTCAGAGAAGTTGACGAAGGTGATTTCACCTTTTTCTGTTTAGTTTTGGCCCTTGTTCGAAGACGGCGCGCAGTGGAAGACGATATGTATCCATACGAGGGCAAGCCAAGGACCACTTTTTGGGTTGGAAAGAATGCTTTCGTCCACGCACTGACGGCGGCCACAGCATTTGCATGTGGTTGTGTCGAGTTACCACACGCATCGCGCAGCGGGGCGTTAGCTCCAGGTTTCGGAGATGCTAGGAAACAAATTTTTGAAAAGCAATTACTATGATTGGTGACTCTACTTACAACCCCAAACATCATAGTTCATGATTAGCACCCAATCCAGGAGTTGTCCGAACTTGCTCACGTCAGTCATTGGCTTCCCGTCACTGGCGGTGAAGGTTGTTGTATCAACTGCAGCGCTGATTCGCGCGGTAGGTGGGAGAAGGGACCGGAGCAGTTGAAGAAACAACAGAAAGTTATCTGCGTCACTAGGATGCCACTTGTTGCCTGGTGCGCCCTGCCGCCCGGGATATTCCCAGTCAATGTCGATACCATCCAGGTTGAAGGTTTGGTAGAGCGTAACGATGTTCTTGACAAATGTTGCCCTGCTCTGCTGATTTGCTACCGCTGAAGAGAAATACCTGATGTGGCTATTGAGATCCATGTCATGTCGTTCAGAGGCTGAGTATTTACTTGCTTCCTGTCCAACCTCCCAAGCTTAGCTTGACTTTAGCTCCATTCGCATGGGCTTCGACTACTAGGCGCCGTAGAAGGTCAGGAGCATTCTTTGCATCGTCCCAAGTGAGTCCATAGCTGGCGTCTGGAACTGCGAAGGCGAAGTCGATCCAGTCGAATCGTTTGAAATCAATCTTTTCCGGAGGGAATGTACCGCCAACCCAGTCAGGGTAATATGCCATGACAAGCCTCTCGGACGGGGGAATCGCAACATAAGGAGCAGAGGAATTTTCGGTTGCAGGGGCCGGGTCAATGGGAGGGGGCACCGACCCAGCTTCGACAGGTAGGAAGGCTTGGTTTCGCTCAGGAACTGCCAGGAGGACATTCCCCGTTTTGTCTGGCGTCTGAAAGGGGTTGCCTTCCCTTTCTGCTTGCCTGCCACTGTGTTGCTTGGATTGGAAGTCCCCGAGATAAAAAGGACTTAAAGACAGGACGAAACCGAGCAACGAGAAAAGTACGGTTGCAGCAGCGTATGGAGGCATTTGCCTAACCAGTTTCAGAGTATAAAACAGGCAAGCGTCTCAAATGGTTGTCCATGCTGACAACAATGACGATCGAGTCTGAATTTCAGTTCCGTGTCGCGTCGTTCAAACGCGACAACGCCATTCAAGTTACGTAACGCGACAGGGATCTCTTGACTTTTGTTTGGTTCAATACGAAACGACCCCTGGCTATACTTCTTGGCGCTTCCACTATGATTCAGGTTGTGAATTTGGTTCTGCGTCTATTACCGATCTGGAATGTCGACCGCCCTTCCTTTCATTGTCCTCGGCTGTTCATGAGCTCCTTCTGGACAAATTTCAAATCTTCAGGTTTACATACTGTCATCTCACATGGTGAGTCAGGAGCCATCGTCCCGGTGCTCAGCGCTCGAAGCCTTGAAACGTAAAGCACGAACAAGGCTGGGGCCACGCCAACCAATTGTGCGTTCTGTTACGTCTTACAGACTCTTACCTGATCGCAAAACCCGAGTCCAATGGTCGTATTCACTGCTGTGCGTGTTCTAGCTGTCTTGACCTTCGTTGAAGTTGGATTTGGCTTTTTACAAAAAAATTGGTGTTGCCGGCTAATCAGAGAAGTATTCCAGAATCTTCTTTCCGTGGCTTCCTGATTGGCAACCACCTCTGACGCTTTCTGTGCGTCGAGTCAGGTTAATTTCATGTGAGTAAGTGTTATGGCACCTTCTTACAGTCTTCCCATGACACACCCACTACAGTTACGCGATGATTTGAGGAAGAATCTGTTCAATGTCATTGGTTACCCGGTGGACAGGTTCGGCAAACAGACATTCGACAACTCGCATGAAGCAGGGATTGCAGCATGCCATGCTCCGTGTTTTATTACCTGTCAGTTACGATGCTCGTCGACGGTTGGCCTGTGTCCGTCGCAGAATACCATTTTTGCGTTCCTCTCGGCAACACATGCACTTTGTGGCCATCCACAAATATCTATTGTATCAAACTTGCGCCGCATACCCGAATGTGAAAATAGGCGTTTGTTGAGCACCGGTGATGCGTTGATGAAAGCGTTGGGCTAATATATTCGGTTTCTGTTGAATTACCGTCACGAGTGCAACGGAGTGGGGTCTTGGTTGATTAATTATTTGACTTGGTTAGGTGCCACACTTCCAAAAACAGTATGGTCTGTCAAAATGCTTTTCCCATACGCCAGTCTTCGAGGCAATGACTCACCACGGGAGGAAATAAGGTCGGAGATATAAATTATGATATGCCTCTAGCAACAAGTCAGGGTTGTGCTCATAGAATTTCGGACTGATTTCCCGGTCATCCGACTACTGCTTGATCCGGCGATTTTATCCTGACGATCGCATGCATCAGTATCAGTGTGCAAATATTTTCATTGTCCGCAAGCCTCAAGGATAATACTAGATGTTAGAGAGTTTCGGATTTATTTAACGTCGAACTCGTTGCTAGTTTCACCGTCAATCGAATGCCAAGTGGCGTTGACTATACCTTATTACAATTTGCGAAGTTGACTCTACTAAATTGGAGATCTTGCCTAAACCATAAATGGAAAATTAGTGGCCCTGGAAGCGCTGAGCCGTGGCCTAAATTAGAAATTTGAAGAAAAACACGTTGAAAACACACCCGCCAGCGTCATGATCATGTCGCTCCTGTTTCACCCAAATTCTACGAGATCATACACGTTGGATATTCAAGCTGACAACATGGCTTCAATGATTGGACATATACCAGCGGATTGCGAACAGCAGATGCGCTCCCATAGACAGTTTTGGCACTTTGCATCGATATTGGACTTGTAATAAACTCAATTGGAATTGGCGGGCATTGTTCCCTTTTTTTTTGGTAAATAAAATGGTTCGTTACCTTTGAACAGAGGTTATGTTATGGTCAACAAGCACAGAACAAGGGGTGTCTCCCGTGGTTTCCGGAACGGGAATAAGGTTTAGATCTGGGATGATAAATTAGGCCATCATCGCCTGCTTCGGAGATTACTTCCAGATCTGGCTTGGTAGAGCTCCAACTATAAAGAGCGACGCGTTTTGTTCTTTTCCCGTTGAATTCTTTTTCTTCTTCTCAATGGCTTCTTTCATTCGCCCTGATTCTCCTCCTCCTCGCCAGCCGTCCCCGGATATCCTACCAACGCCCCTTCCTCATCCACGAAGGGCGCCTTCGCAACCAAGGATCCGCGTCCAATCGCCTCATGGCCTGCGTCGCAACATCCACGCAGTGCGTTCCATGGACTTGGCGAACGAACGAGGGAAGTTCGCGTTCGAGGACGGCGACAACTTCAATAGTCCTGTTTCTAGGGCACGACAGAGGACCACCTCCACGCACACTTCGAGGAGCTCACCGCGCTGTTCACCATCCCCTTGTAACAGGGATTACCTCCCTGGCTCAGAGAGCCACAAGCGAACACTTTCAGTTGCGATACCTTCCCCTGTACCTTCGCCGACGCCGACAATGGTGTCGTCATGGCCTCCGGCACCATCAGTAAAACCGTCCCCGTATGTTACGAATGGCATCGCTTGCCCCAAGCCGGTGTCGTTGAAGCCAATTGTCTTCGACCAACCTGACGGTCTAGGGATCACGGAGCGTTCTTCGCCAGGACTTCACCAGAAGTCTTCGAGGTCCAGCCTGAAGGTCCCGCCCCTCGAGAAGCACAGGAACATGGGCATTGCATGCCTCAGGTTCTTTGGAATCAAACCTCAATCGAAGCAGCCACCAACCGACGCGGTCACTCTGTAACATTATCCCATCCACCACCACGCTTGATGCCCCGCGGAGAGCAATCTTCAGCCCTTGAATGCGCCCTGTACTATTCTTGACAACCATTTGCTACCCCCCCTCCAAATCTAGTTCCAACTTCATTCATACTCGACCCTAATTTACCAAAATTCCTAATGAGGCTCAAGCGGATACAACACATTTTACTCTATCATTCCGCTTCCCTTCCCTTATCAAAATACTTGCCTTTCCCTGTAATTATTCTTAAACTATTCTTGGCCCATGTTTGTTGTACTCTTGACGTTTTGATAAATACTTTCAAACTTTTAACCGTAATATATATCTTATTCTTCGTTGCTATTTTTACATAAAACTTTCCAAATTATGATCCAGTAGTATGCTCATGCTTAGAACCGTTCTTGATTGTTGAGCAATAGAGATGTAGAAAAACCCGACTGCAGTCAATTGCAACAGGATTTGATGTTGAATGCTATGAATGAGATGTGTGCATACTGAGCTACAAAAAAATGTTAGTACAGCATTGGAGAACGAGTAATGGCTACAGTGGGTATGAGAGTAATGAAGATCGCGTACCGGATTGGATATGATACAAGGTAAGATAGCAAAACAGCCCGTTCTTCTGGTATGAATTGTTCACAAAAAGGCGAAGATGTTTCGATCCCGTGATAAAGTAAAAGCCATAGATGTAAGTACACAAGCAACGACAACAAAGATAGAACAGAAGACAAATGCAAACATGCTCGGTTTATAGTTTTTTTTTCACTCTCTGAATCAAAGTCCCATCCTCTCCTGTAACGTCCGATTATCGGATGCGTGGCTGTTCGAACTATTGGTGACCTTCCGACCACCTCCCCCTCCCCCTCCCGACCCTCGACCTGAGGCATTGGAAAAGTTCCCATTCCGACGCGCAGTCGGATTACCCGCCGGGGGTTTGCTCGGGACAGTTGTGGTGCTGCTTGGATTAACATCGCGGCTCTCACGGTCCCGGCGCTCCCGTTCCCTATTGTTCTTGTCCCTCTCTCGGGCACGGTCGCGCTCGCGCTCGCGGATCGTCACAGGCGAAGTGGCCCTGGAAGATTCCACTCCATCCACTTCCATCTTTTGGGTGTGATTCGAGCTGGGAGCATTACTGCTGGTCGTTCTGTGGATCCTAGTGCTTTCGCTAGTCACGCTTCCTGATTGTCTGCCCTGATCACGCATAGGCCCGATAGGTGGATGGTGAGGCGCATGTGGAGAATGGGCATGGTTCTGCGCCTGTGGCTTTGCTGGCAAAGGTGCCACTGTGCGTTGGGGTGGAGGCGAATGTGGTTCAGATAGTCGTAGGCGTTTGTGGGCCCGAGGTCCCGTCGGAGTGGGCTTTGCGGTGTTGGATGAATTGCTTGGTGGCAGTTCTGAACGATATGAAGTGTGAGGCGACTTAGAGTACGGTCTGGAGTACGCTTGGGTGGAATCCTTGTGCCGAGAAGAATTCCTGAGAGCCTCGTGCGTCTTCTCGAGTTCCTCTCTGTACAAATAAGGAAGGTTCTTCAGCGTCTAGTGTCAAAGTGACGATACAACAAGAGCACGTACGAGAGTGAGGATATAACTTGATGGGATTCTGAAAACGATACATATTGCCTATTCAGCATCTGGAAAGCGCGTATCTGAGGGGCAAATATACCTTTCAACGCGCCTTCTAACTTTGCCACGGCTCTCCGCAATGAACGCACTTCATCTTTTAGTTTGCCTGTCTCTGATGCTTTCAGGACATTGTACAACTCGTCATTTTCTTGTTGTAATTGACGCATTCGTTGATTCAGGCCGCCTGCTACCGTAGCGGATACTGACGTTGCCGCATCCTTGTTTGCGGCATCAATATGGGGCAGCAAGATAGACATCACTGCGGGTGGAAGGGTAACTGGTTCAGTCTTTGATGGACCAGGATCCCTTGAGAGATGTCGCCGCAATGAAAGAACCTCATCCTGGACAAAAACAAAAAGACGTTCAGCTGGGTCCGTATACGCCAGAATGTGAAGTTAGCTTCACTTTAAGTTCAGCCAACTGTGATTCCCTCTCTCTCAGTAGCACTTCGAGCTCAAGCTCGCGAGCAGATGGAAGCTCCATAGGCTGTAGTGCGAGCGAAACGTAGAAGAGGGATAATCGAAACTACACGGTCCTCGTTAAGACGCGAAGGAGGAGCAGTGTTTGAAACAGGAAAGAGGTCCGCCGGCAAATGCCTGCCAAGGTACAAAAACATCAACACTGAAAGCTTCAGACACTTCTTTCCTTTCTTCCTCATCATGTTTATTTTTTGATCTATGGACAACCCAGTGGTACTGCACATGCCTACAAGGGCGAAGATATAAAAGCTAGTGTCCGACACTGTTTGCGTTTCGTATCCCAGCCAAGCAAACGTTATGGTGTGCAAAAATTTTTGTTGTTCAGTAGAGCCATCATAGCGACCGTTTCTGTCGGTTGTCCTTGTCAAAGAACAAAACTGTATGTAAGTGGGTTACGATAATTCCTGTCTTCCTTGCCGTGATGCACACCTTATTCACACTGTACGAACTTGCGTTCTCATCGAATGCTTGTCAGGAGTTTCCATTTCTACAACGGTATCTGAGCCCTTCGTTTTCATGTTCCCAACCTTCAGATTCTGAATGCTTACTCTATTCATTTCCAGGTCCAACTTCACAGCAATTTTTTTTGGAGAATGTAGCACTCTAAATAATTTTCACTACGTATCCACATTCAAATGTTATTTTCACCAACAAACGCATCTGGAGGGACTTGGCCCTGTATTTGAGTGAGAGCGCCAGGAAATATGTACAAGAAAGGAGCAGCTTTTACGGGAGGCGGCGAAGATTGATATCCAATCTTAAGTGAACATCGTGGGCAATGGAAACGATATTGCTTTTCGTGACCAGCCGCTCTATCGAATCTCTGTAAGCAACATAATTCCCGACGAAACTGGTTTAATGCAAACCTTTCAAGGAAAATAGGCTCCTCAGCCACAGCATTCAATTTGAACACTCTCGCTCTCGCTTCTCCGTCATCTCTGGATCTGATGATAATCGAATTATCCGTCTTTCGTCTTGGCAGAGCGGCTAGACTTTTGTCAATAACAAGCTATACATTGCGGATGCACGGTCAATCTTGTGTTCGGCGAAACTAATAACAACATACGATAAATTCACCGCAGATACAATCTGTACATATCAGTTAGGACACGGAAATTCTTGAATGGCTGTGTTTCACATACAATAGACACGTAAAGCTGCAACTGAGCTTGCAGTTGGCTGGGCTGGGTAGCTGTCAGAAAAATATATGGTGAAGTGCAACTTTCGAATGCATACCGTCTGTTGAAGACGAGACTGCCGACCTCGATACAACTTTTGGCATGAGTAACACAGGAACCAATATCAATGCAATATATCACCCGATGTCCATGGACAAAAGTTGCAGATAAATTAAATTCAAGAATAGCTGTGCTGTCGCATGCCACTGCACGTGACAGGTCATTGTCCCGCGTTTCTGAGAAATGTATCTTCCTATTCTCCCCCATCCGTGTCTCTCTGCCTTCATGGCTGAGAAAGATGCCACTGCGCGAATGCGTAGAGCAGTTAAAGGTTCTATTGTGTTTTTGCACAGTATAAAATTAGTGCTTATTTATGACATTGATTCGCAGAAAATAACCTGTTTCTCGTCAAACGCCTCATTCAGAGGACCGATCTGCGGAACCCCGACACAGCTTCGCAACGGTATACATCGCTGGCATGGTCCGCGGTGCTTGGAAACGAGGAGACGTTCGAGTTCCTCCTTAGCGCTGGTCACGACGATGAAGAATTGAGTCGAGTGCGTCTACCGCCATTCATTCACTCATTCTCATTTAATAATACTTCTGTGTTCCTCGGTCCAGGATTCAGAAAATAACACCATCCTTATGCTGCTAGCAGACCAGAATCCCGACCCTTCGAATGCATTTGAGGCCGACGACAATAGAGGTGCCTACCTGAGGATGGCACGATTATACTACGACAAATACTCGTGGATTCTTGACTGGTCAAATGTACATGGGAAGACGGCGCTCCACATCGCTGCGATCAAAGGAAACGAAGAACTTGTCCGAGTATGTGTCAATCTCGGCCTTCTGCATCAGAGACATGAATGTGTTTCCATTTAGATGCTGTGTGACCTCGGAGCAGATTTTGATTTATCAGACAATAAGGGCAACACGCCTTTGCATTAGTGGGTCATGCTCTGGTAAACTTTCTCAATTCCCCTTTGACCAGTTTTTTCCAGTGCGAGTTCCTGGGGTCATATTCCTGTGAGTTCATGTGAGCGGACACTTGTTAGAAGATGCTGATTATTCGATGTAGATTGTGCAATTACTCATCGAGCGTGGTTGCCAATATTCTGCTAGGAATAATCAGGGTTTTACTGCTTCTGATTATGCTTATTCGTTGCGTTCGTTCACTCGTCTGGTATTTCTTACTGTTGAGACACCTTTTCCTATAGCATCAGTACGAGGGACACACTTCAAGACGCTGCGAGAATACAATTCGAGAACAACAAGAAGCAAAGGCGGAACATATTTGCTCAGGCAGCCCAAGCAGCACGAGGGAATGATTGGAATGCTTCCACCTCTTCTATACCTCCACCCGTGCCCGCCAAGGACCCACATTACTCACGAATGAGGAGCGGGTCAGGAACTAGTCGTACAACTGCTACGTCGGATAGTGGAGATCCAGAGAGTTTATATGCTGGACAACTTTCGTCTTCCCCATCTCAACCGTCTACCGGCTCGAGTTCCGTTTTCCTGAGTCACCCGCCTTCAAGCACTGCGGCGACGTTCGTGGCCGGAACATCAAAAGGATCTTTGCTATCTCCGCCGTCTAATTTGGCTTCTGCTCTATCCCCTATTGCAAGTCGGATGCGAGAGCGGGGAGCAGAGGCGATGGAGAGGTATTTAAACCGAAACAGAAGTGGGAGTCAGGGGACCACATCTACTGACCATAAATCGAACGGATCCCAGTATGCATCAGCTGGACCGTCAACCAACGGGGATGATATAACGGCGCTAAAGGGTGGTTCGATAACACCACGGAAACTTAGACCCTCAGTATCGGCCGCACAGCTTCGAGCGGACGACATGGGCAACAAAGGAATTGATATTCGAAACCGATCGGAAACAATTCCTATACCAATCCCAACGACAGCTTCTCCTATGCATTCGCGACCTTCACTAGCGAAGACATTGCGATCCATAGCAAGCATGGACCGACTGAAATCGTCAGAACCAATAGAATCCTACACTGGTCCACCACAAAACTTTTCGCGCTTCCCTGATCCCCCTTTCTCAACAGACGATTATCCCGTGGCACCTCCAAACACACGTCGCAAAGCTTTCCTCATCCTCGGCAAGCCACTGCAGGGCTTCGAGACTGCTAGCGGGTCAAATCATCGACGAGGTATGTCCTCTGCCTCGATCCGCGGATCGTAGTACTGGGACAATTCTGGGTTCTTCAACCTTTTTAACTATTGTACGATCTTTGCATTTGTGTATGATTACCTTTGGTGCTCTCTTTTTCCTGTGTGTTGCTATAGCCTGTAGGTCCACTTGTTCATAAATTGTTTGCATTTTAAGTATTTAGTCATGTATTTCTACGTTTCTTGTGGGTTCATCAACATGTAGTTTTTGATATGGTCATAGATGGCCTCATGTAGACGTTGTAGATATTACTGTTACAATCATCGATTCAGTTTGCTTTGTATGAGAAGGTTTAAAGCTGTACCATGGGACTTGAAATAACAAGTTGGAGTTAAGGCGCGAAGCTTATGTAAAGTACCGCCGGGGAGTGCCGAAGCGAAGACCACGCTGTCCCTACAAATACCTAACACCGTCTTGAATGGTGTCCGCCTTTGCATCCCAGCTAACACCATGATACCCCCGATCGCTGATAGCGACCCCGATCCCACCAGTCAAATCCCATGGCCTAGTCGCGGTCGCGTACCTGCACGGGTGGAGTCCAGTGCTGTCAAGAAAGATCCAGTCCCTCCGATCAGACCAAGGAGAATGTCGGCAGTCCAAGAAAGAAGATTATTCTCTACATGGGATCTCATCACACTGAGTATCTCCATGGCTGGCGCTCAGATAGCCTGGACTGTCGAACTTGGGTGAGTTTGGATGAATTGATCATGGCGCACTGACGTGTATTCAACTGCGGTCGCAGATACGGAACACCAGTACTGCTAGGGCTCGGTATTTCTGAGCAGTTAACATCTCTTGTGTGGTTGGCTGGACCTATCAGTGGTTTAGTCGCGCAACCGATCATCGGTACGAAGGCCCGTAATCGCTTCCAGTGGTGCACGAGTGATTTATGCCGTTCCCCTCCCTAAATTTATAGGTGCTTTATCTGATTCTTCGACATCAAAGTATAGAAGACGTTTCTGGATCATCCTATCCACATTTGCATTGGTGGTTTCCACGCTGATGCTCGCATACTGTCAAGATATTGCCGCTGTCCTCGTTGATGTTATTGGAATTGGGTCCGGAGACTGGTCCGAGAAGCGCCAAGAACGAGTACGTGAGATGATTTGCTAAGTTATCACTCTAATGCTCATGGTTATGCAGGCAAAATCTCTTGCAATAGCCTTTGCTGTTGTTTCATTCTACATCTTGGATTTCGCATTGAACGGTCTGCAGGCTTCCCTGCGAAACCTATTATTAGATATTACTCCTCCCGGACAGCTGAATGCTGGTAATGCGTGGCATGGTAGAATGACCAATGCCGGTAACATCGTGGGTTACGGCTTCGGTACGTCCTCCAATAGCTTGTTTAAACCCACCAATCATGGAACATTCATTATCCAGGGTTCTTACCTTTGGCTAAACTACCCATTATAAGGCTCATCGGCGGTGATCAATTCAGAAAGTTCTGCATCATTTGTATTGTCATCTTAGTCGCTACCGTCCTTGTGACATGCACATCACATCACGAAGAAGAAAAACCCAAAGTCCAGACGCAACAGGGTCGCGGGTAAGTGGCTCAGAGATGAACCGTATCCTGACTGATGTCCTATAGTAAAATGAGAGATGTCTTTGAGAATATCCGCCATGCGATCTGGAACCTACCGACACCTATCCAACGTGTTTGCTATGTTCAGCTCTTTGCTTTCATGGGATGGTTCCCCTTCCTATTTTATTCGTATGTTTCCCATCTGTTTGATGAAAAAATTGCACCCTTATATTCTTATCCATCTGTTAGCACGACATATATGGGTCAAATAATGGCATATGAATTAGACCGTGAGCCAGACCCTGAACTCGCAACCAGGACAGGTGAACTCGCAATGCTCATATACAGTGTTGGTCAGTTTGGGGCTTCTTTCGCTTGATCCATTGCTGATTTCCGTACGTAGTCGGTGTTGTTGCAGGGACCGTTCTTCCCCATCTCGCGAATCGCGACCGTAGATTGATGGGCCGTAAAAGCGATGTCGATGGTGATGCAGAGATAGCACGACTCAGAGATATGGTTCGTCAATGGAGGGTAGATGCTGCCCGCGCTGGCAAACCGTTGAAACTCCCTGTCATGCCCTTCCTCCTTCGCAATATTTGGACTGGAGCCCTTCTTTTCTTCAGCTTCTTGACATTCACGACTTTCTTCATATCAACCGTCGCTCAAGCCACGATCTTTATCAGTCTTGTTGGAATATGCTGGGCTGTTGCCATGTGGGTGCCATTCGCCATTATCATGGAGGTGACCGATCTTTCCTCGTCTTTCCGACATTTTTCTGAGACAATCATTCCAGTTGCTGAAAGAACCACCGCCACCACAACGAACGATTAACCCAGTATTCCATCGACCTGGTCATTTCCGTATCCTTTCTACTCCAACTCGGCCATCGTTCACGAGTGAGACAAGACCACTGATCCGCCGTCGTTCTTTCGATGAATATGATACAAACCCCGAAGAGGAAGAGATTGCGGCGAAACCACTGCCTGGTGGAACCATCCTTGGCATCCATAACCTTGCAATTGTCATGCCTCAGTTCATTGTGCGTTTTAGAGCAATTTTGAAAATTCAACAACTAACTGCCTTTGTAGGTGGCCATTGTTACCAGCATCATCTTCAAAATAGTTGATGGAACCGTTCACCAAGCCCTTGAGGATGACGGGTCTACCTATTATGGAAAGCATGGGGTCGCTTGGGTGCTTCGCTTTGGCGGATTGTGTGCTCTTGCTGGAGCCGCATTCGCTAGGAAAGTTGCCCCAACTCCCACGGAGAAAGCAATGCGTCGTCGTCTCGGTGAAATGAAACTCCTTGGTGAAGAAGGAATCCCGTGATACCCCAAGTATCTAGCCTAAGTCAATCTATAATGACCTTCGCGTCCTGCTCTTGCATTTTTTCCTTGCCTATATTCTTGCAAAGTCTTCTGTTATCGCCTTCGCTTTCAGCCTGTAGTTCTAATTTATTGTCACCCTAAATCGTCAAAATTTATCTACTTTACAGCCATTTGCGATTTCTCTGAGCAGTTATTGTATTGAACTGATGTAGAACGCCCCGTCCCAAGTGTCGTCTTGCAAACTAGAAATGCGACGACATGGTACAGGTGTGATCGGAGGAATATTGGTTTCAAATAGGTAATTACACATGGCGTCCACTGTCATGAACCCAGTTTCAGCAGGCATTCGACTTGATATTACTCGACTCACAAAGCTCTGCACCACAGGGTACGTAGAAATACTTGGCTGACGATACAGAACGCATATGCGAGAACAGCACCGAAAGCTCAGGATACTTTTGTGAACTCTTCTGTAAGAAACCTGGAGAAATATGAGAGCAGCCTCCAGACATGAAGCGACCGTGACATTACCGCTCTTTACGAAAATGAGAATGTATGATGTGCCATCCTCTTCCAGACTCGAGAGTTCCCATCGTAATAGATTCCCGTCTTGGAGGATCAATTCATCTATGGACTATCAGAGAAAAAAGGCATAGGCAAAGGGTGAAAGTAGGGAAGACCTTGACAAAAGGATGGTGAGACGCATTGAACTCGTTCATCCCCATCTTCATCCATGCCTTTTACTCTTCCAGTGTGGATATAGACCTGCTTCTCGACGAGAGCATTCTTTGGCAGCTCTTTGACTTGCAAAAAGATTGTTGGGGCTGGTGGTGCCTTTGATGGACAGATTCCTCAGTATGATATTGAAGATAAAAAGCATAGGTGGAAACCTGCAAAGCGAGATGCCCCCTCTTCACCGGTTGGACCATTGAAGTTGTTAACCAGTATATAGTGAGCTGTGTGTGACCTTCCCAACCACCACCTGAATTATCCTTCAGAGCTGAAGTGATTCGTGATACGTGCTGACATGACAATGCCATCTCAGTTGCCAAACACTGCGGAGATGGCATGACCAGATGGCTCGGGATGAGTCCTATTTGACCAGAGATGAAAACATGGTCACCAGCCTATAGAACGGCGTAGGTAAGCGGAAATGTAGTGATATATGACGTACTGTGATTGCTTGAGAGTAAGGCCCGATATTGGCTGGCGCCCAATAGCTCAGGCCCTGGACATGCAATGCTTGGCGAGCACCAAATTCATGCTCGAAAAAGGCTAGGCAGTCAAGCTTGACTCGGGTTCCCTCCGGAAGGTCGACACTCACGCAAGCACGGGCAGGTGGGCTTACACCAAAAAATGTTGAATAGACAGAGTTAACAACCAGGAAAGTATCAATGGAAGATAGAAATATGCTGATCATGGCACAATTTTCAAGTTGCAGGTTGTATCCAGCCAGGAGTTCTTCAGGACGATAAATCAGTATTCCTTATGCAAAACAGTTGATTTACCTGATAGAAGTTGGAAGCACTGAACGACTTCTTCCTCTACCGTTGAGCAACCCTGTTGAGGAGAATGAATGTTGGAAATGGCTACCCATCTCCCATTCTTGCGGGTTTTGCATGGGGAAACTTTTGGATGTCGCTGGTCTAGGTTGGTCAGAAGTGGAGTTGGAATGGAACCCCGCTGAGACTCCAAAATCGCTTCTCGAACGACTTCAAAAACATCGTCTAGGAGGGGTGGAACAAAAACCGTATGTTGGGCTGTGGTCAGCTTTGGCTCGAGGTGAACTCCTTTGATTCGCAAGAAGGCAACACTGGCAAAATCGTTGTCAGAATGGATTACGGTTTCCGTATCTGTGCTGTCAGCCTGTTCAGCTGATATTGAAAGCTGCGGGAAACAATATTACAGTGCAAGTCTATGCTTGAACTGGGGACAATCCAAGGTTAAGGTCTCGTATTCGCCTCCCTCGCCGCAGATGTGCGAGCCATACAAAGCATTCTATAAGGAAATCAAACACGGAATCGAGCAGAATAGGGATAACACATACAAGCTTTGCCAGAGTCGATTGTACTTGGGCGAGCGTCTTGCCGAGATGGGCCTCATGAAGTCCAGCACCAGCAACTTTGATCAAGATAGCTTCCATTCCTGCCATTATCATTTCGTCTAGGAGTTCTGCCTGATTCCGTTGCCACAGGTAGCACAGAGGGATGAGATTGAGTCTCCGGCATCTGATAACGTAAAAGTGTTCAGAAAAGAGGGAACTTGGAGGAAGCTTGAGCTCACACATGCTCGACCCTAACGCGCTGATAATTCGATAGGATAGCACCAACCGATACACCCTGTATATCGGGGTGATCGTGCTGGGTCATGAATCCGATCAGTCAGTCAAACTGAAAGTTATTTCTTTGGTCTCACCTTGACACGGCATAACAGAGTGTACAGATCTTCTGTCTCGTCACCAGGAATTCCACCAGAGGCTTTTGCATCCCTTCTGCCATATTCGGAGCCGAGTTCGATAGATGTTCCCTGGATAACTTGTCGGTAAAGTGGGACCTCCAATGCATGTGCCACAAATTCAATCGCATCTTGTCCCACAGTCTGATACAAATAGGAATCAAGTTCTTCTAAGATTCTGTTTGAATACAAAAGATATTCTGCCAATTGCACTGTCTCCGACCTTTTCCAGGCTCTGGTCTAAGAGAAGCAGCGGCTACCAGTTCGTGGCCATTTAGAGAGCAGTGTGATAGATTATAGCAGCTGTCTTTACCACCGCTAAGCAAAGCGACGTACTTCATAGTTGGTGTTCAAGTTGAAACATTTCAAAAGCGGCCCGCATCAGTGATGGGCAGATTGCCTTGACTCGGATAACTTTCTATAACCTTCGTCCCACAATGCCGACAATCGCTGTCGACAAGGCAGATCTATGGGAGCGTCTCGACAAGGAGTATTGTGAATATGCTCTCTTTATTTTGTAACGATAGACCATCTCTGACTTTTGAAACTACAGCCACAGAAGAGTTTGATCGACTTTGCTTTGAATATGGTCTTGAACTCGATGAGGATGTATGTTGGCAGCAATATGAGAAGTCATGTATATTAACCATGATAAAACCAGACAACGAAGGAAGTTGAAGAGGCTATCAAGAAGGGCTTGCCTGCAGAGCGTCCTGTAAGCCACTATCAGATCAGTTTGGCGGCATTGGAACTCACTTCATATCATAGCAACTGAAAATAGAGATACCCGCCAATAGGTGATTTTTTGCTTCGCCGCGTATTTCGATTTATATTGATTCCGTAGATATGACCTCCTCTGTATTGAAGGCATCGCTCGCGCTTTCGGGACTTTTCTGAAACAGTCGAAAGCCCCGTCATACAAGCTTGTTTACCCTCGGGGAGGCGAGAAAGATTTAGTTACCCTCAAAATAGACCCTGAGGTACGTAGAAGACGCGCTACAGGGGTGGCTGCTGACAGGGACGCCAGACGGCCAAAATCAGGCCTCTCTTTGCTGGTGCAATTCTACGGAATATCAAGTTTACACCCCGATCATACGCATCCTTCATCGATTTGCAAGATAAACTACACCAGAACATATGCAGGAAACGTCAACTTGGTTCAATAGGAACCCACGATTTGGATACTTTGGTCCCTCCCTTCCGCTATGAAGCCCGTCCCCCGAAAGACATCAAATTCGTGCCATTGAACAAAGACAAAGCCTATACTGCGGAGGAGCTTATGGGTGTTTACGAGGTAATGCACTTCAAATTGTACAGTGGACGAAAATTCTTGACAACCAGTAATCAAAGTCTGAGAAACATTTAGCGAGATATCTTCATATCATCCGTGACTCGCCTGTTTACCCAATCATCTACGATTCCAAGGATGTTGTCCTTTCCATGCCTCCCATTATTAATTCGGAGCACAGCAAGATCACGTTGAACACCCAGAATGTCTTTATCGATTGTACTGCGACCGACCAAACGAAGCTCGATATCGTGGTTAATATTGTTACTACCATGTTCTCAGAGTACTGCGAACAGCCATTCACGTATGTGGCTCAATTTCTACGCTCGGCTCCTAACTAACCTTTGTCAGGGTTGAGCCAGTTAAACTCATCCTCCCTAACGGCAAAATAAAGATCACGCCAGACCTCTCAGGTCGCAAGATGATAGCTCATACTTCCTATATCAACTCCTGCAGTGGATTATCGCTCTCCTCCTCGGAAGTTGTCACACTCTTGGAACGCATGGCACTCACGGCTTCTGTTTCCCCTACAAACCAAGACGAGATTTTAGTGCAGGTGCCACCAACAAGGCCGGATATTTTCCACGAATGTGACATCATGGAGGATGTTGCCATAGCGTATGGGTTCAACAATTTACCAGACAAATTTCCGGCAACAAACACTGTGGCCCAGCCGCTGGCGATAAATAAACTCAGCGACGTAATTCGTATCGAGTGGGCATTGGCAGGATGGGTCGAGGTCCTGCCTTTAATTCTAGTAGGTTGGAAGCTTTCACAGATATCGCAAAGCTGACGAGTTCAAAGTGCTCGCATGAAGAGAACTTCGAGTGGCTGAACCATGAAGATGATGGAAACACGGCAATCAAGATTGCCAATCCCAAATCGCTGGAATTCCAAGTCGTACGAACTACTCTTATACCAGGTCTCCTGAAAACAGTCCGTGAAAACCGGTCTCATGCTCTGCCTATCAAGATTTTTGAAATTTCGGAAGTTGGGTTCAAAGATACGTCACGAGAACGCCAGACACGGAACGAGCGACATGCAGCCGCTGTCTGGTGCAACAAGACTGCTGGTTTTGAAATCGTCCATGGTATGCTTGACCGTGCGATGAAGATGTTGGAAATTCCTCATATTTCGAGCACCGATTTCGAGGCGGGGACGGGTTATTATATCAGGGAAACCAATGGTTCGTATTTAGCGGGTTCATACTTTGTAAAATGCTGACATCACTTTTCCTCCCAGACCCAATGTACTTCCCTGGCCGTGCCGCCACAATCTGCTATCGTCCACCAACCGAGAAGAGAGGGAAATTCGCACTGCTCAAGCACTCTGTCGAGTCGACGCTCCACTTAAGTCATGATATCAACATTGGGACCTTAGGAATTCTGCATCCGAGCGTTTTGGAGAAGTTCGAGATTGGATTCCCTTGCTCTGCTCTTGAGTTCACCTTGGAGCCGTTCAAGAAGGAGATGCCCGGAATCTGGACGAATGATGATTGAAGCTAAAGCAGAGTATAAAGGAAGAGCTTTCTTAGATGTAAAACTGAATCAATAAATACATAATGTG
>Ga0307508_10001555_pt1 | contig 25690 bp, 17 predicted proteins | sample 9_EM_MG_FD_203089 | JGI IMG/M metagenome (GOLD analysis project Ga0307508, IMG submission 203089) | Populus trichocarpa ectomycorrhiza microbial communities from riparian zone in the Pacific Northwest, United States - 9_EM | ecosystem: Host-associated > Plants > Roots > Unclassified | place... | reverse complement strand
TGACCGCTTCCCAGGGCCATGGCGCCGAGCCGGTCCGCGACAGCCGGGGCGACCTGGTCAGCGAGTTCCTGCGGACCAGCCGGGACCTGATCGCCACCCAGCGCGACGTGCTGCTGGCGTACCTCGGCAACGGCGTCCCGGCCGGCGGCCGGATGGTCTGGCAGCCCGCCGAGGTGGCCCCGGCGCAGTATCTGGCGCCCCAGCTCGAGACCGTGCCGATGGCCGCGGTCGCCCCGCCCGTCCCCGCGCCGGCGCCCATGTCGGTCGTCCCGGTGTTGCCGGTGCCGGCCGTCGCCGCGCCGGCCCCCAGCCCGCCGGCCTTCGCCGGCTCGGGCGTCGACGTGCAGGGTGCGGTGCTTTCGGTGATCAGTGAGCGGACGGGTTATCCGGAGGAGCTGATCGAGCTGGATCTTGATCTGGAGGCCGACCTGAGTGTCGACTCGATCAAGCGGGCCGAGGTGGCCGGCGAGGTCGCCAACCGTCTCGGTCTGTCCGTCGAGGGTGACGAGTCCGAGTTGGAAGAGCTGGTCAAGGCGCGCACGGTCCGGTCGATGGTGTCCTGGCTGGACCTGCGGATCAACGTGGCGGTCGCCGGCGTCGCGGCGGCCCCCACCGCGGCGCTGACAGTCCCGGCCCCGATGCCCGCGGCGGGCATGGACGTGCAGGGTGCGGTGCTTTCGGTGATCAGTGAGCGGACGGGTTATCCGGAGGAGCTGATCGAGCTGGATCTTGATCTGGAGGCCGACCTGAGCGTCGACTCGATCAAGCGGGCCGAGGTGGCCGGCGAGGTCGCCAACCGTCTCGGTCTGTCCGTCGACGGTGACGAGTCCGAGCTGGAAGAGCTGGTCAAGGCGCGCACGGTCCGCTCGATGGTGTCCTGGTTGGACCTGCGGATCAACGGCGGACCCGTGCTGGAGGTGGTGGGCGCCGCCCCTTTCGTGCCTGAGGCCCCGGCGGTTGAGCCGCCGGTGGCCGCGAACCCAGGGATCGCACCGCAACGCCTGATCACCGTCCTCGAGCCGGCCCCGGCCACCGACGCGGCGCCACGCCTTGCCGGCGCGAAGTTCTTGATCACCGGCGGCGCTGGCGTCGCCGTGCGGCTCGCCGAGCTGCTCGCCGAGGCCGGTGCCACGGCCGTCCCCGCCGATCCGGGGTCCGACCCGGCCGGCTACGACGGCATCGTCCTGCTGGACGGGCTCACCGACGACGTGGCCCCGCTGCTGCCCGGCGCGTTCGGCTTCCTGAAGGACGCGCTCGCGGCCGGTCCGAAGTGGCTGATCGCGGCGGGCCCGCACGGCGGCGGCGTGCGCGTCGATGGCCTGCCCGGCCTGTTCCGTACGCTGGCCCGCGAATACCCCGCGGTGGTCACCCGCTATGTCGAGGTGACCGGGGAGAGCGTGGCCGAAGGCGTGCTCGAGGAGCTCCGGGACGCGCTGCCGGCGCCGATCGTGCACCGGCTCGCCGACGGCCGGATGACCGAGCAGCTCGTCCCGTCCGGGTTGGGTGCGCTGGCCGACGGCGGTGCCGGCCCGGCCGGCGAGGGCGTCGCCGAGGCGCAGGCGATCGGCCTGGACGCCGACTCGGTGGTCGTGCTGATCGGCGGGGCGCGGGGCATCACCCCGTGGTTCGCCCGCACCGTGGCCGGCGGCGCGCGCTGCCGGATCGAGCTGGTCGGGCGTACCCCGCTGCCGCAGACCGACGAGGACCCGGAGCTGGCCGCGGCCGGCGACAAGGCGGCGTTGCGCACCGCCCTGGCCCGGCGCGGGATGCGCTCGCCCGCCGAGATCGACCGCACCGCCTCGGGCATCCTCGCCGCCCGCGAGGTCGGTGCGACCCTGGCCGAGCTCGAGGAGCTGGGTGCCCAGGTCCGATACCACTCGCTCGACGTGCGCAACGACGAGGCCACCCACCGGCTGATCAAGCAGATCCACGACGAGTACGGACACATTGACGGCCTTGTCTACGCTGCCGGCATCATCGAGGACAAGTTGGTGGCCGACAAGGACCCGGACTCCTTCGAGCGGGTGTTCCGCACGAAGGTGGACGGGGCCAGATCGGTGCTGGACGCCCTCGACGCGTCGGGCGCGGAGCCGCGGTTCGTGGTGATGTTCGGCTCGATCGCCGCCGCGTACGGAAACCGGGGCCAGAGCGACTACGCCGCGGCGAACGACGCCCTGAACACCATGGGCACCCGCTGGTCGCGGGAGACCGGCCGGCGCGCCGTCACCGTGCACTGGGGACCGTGGGCCGCCTCGGGCAACCACGGCGGCATGGTCACGCCGGAGCTCACGGCCGAGTACGCCCGCCGCGGCATCGGCCTGATCGACCCGGAGGAGGGCGCGCTGAGCCTGCTCCGCGAGCTTGCCTGGGGCGACCGCGCGACGACCTCCGTCATCCTCACCGCGTCGGGCTGGTAGGCGACATGGAACAGATCGCGATCGTCGGGATGGCGGCGCTCTTCCCGGGCGCCGCCAACCTGGACCAGTACTGGCAGAACCTGGTCGCCGGCAAGGGCAGCATCAGCGACGTCCCCCCGGACCGGTTCGACGAGCTCTTCTACGACCCGGCGAACGCGCACCGCCCCGACCGGTTCTACTGCCGGCGCGGCGGGTTCGTCGAGGAGGCCGTGTTCGAGCCGCTGAAGTTCGGCATCATGCCGAACTCGGTCAGTGACATCGAGCCCGACCAGTTGATCTCGCTCGAGGTGGCCTCGGCGGCCATCACCGACGCCGGCGGCCCCGAGCAGATGCCCGACGCCGACCGGGTCGGCGTCATCCTCGGCCGGGGCGGCCTGATCAGCCCCGGCGCGATCCGCTACTCCCAGCGGGTCCGGGTGAACAACCAGATCATCAGCGTGCTCCGCGAGTTGCTCCCGGACCTCGACGAGGAACGGCTCGAGCTGGTTCGGGACCGCTTCGACCAGCAGCTCGGCAAGCAGCAGCCCGAGGGCGCGATCGGCGTGGTGCCCAACCTCGCCGCCTCCCGGGTGGCGAACCGGCTGAATCTGCGCGGCCCGGCGTACACGATCGACGCGGCCTGCGCGTCGTCGCTGCTGGCGGTCGACCAGGGCATGGTCGAGCTGTCCAACGGCCGGCTCGACGCGGTCCTCGCCGGCGGCACCCACCACGTGCACGACATCAGCTTCTGGTCGGTGTTCAACCAGCTCCAGGCGCTCAGCCAGGGGGGCGAGATCCGCCCGTTCGACGCCGGCGCCGACGGCATGCTGGTCGGCGAGGGCACCGGCTTCGTGGTGCTCAAGCGACTCGCCGACGCCGAGCGCGACGGCAACCGGGTGTACGCCGTCATCCGCGGCAGCGGCACCTCCAGCGACGGCCGCTCGGCCAGCATGTTCAACCCGGCCAGCTCCGGGCAGGCGCTGGCGATCCGGCGGGCGTGGGAGATGGCCGGGCTGGACCCGACCGCCGAGGACGCGCTCGGCCTGCTCGAGGCGCACGGCACCGGCACCCCGACCGGCGACGCGGCCGAGCTCGTCACGCTGGCCGAGGTGTTCGGCACGCACGGCGAGGGCGAGCGGCCGGTGATCGGTTCGGTGAAGTCGATGATCGGGCACGCCATGCCGGCCGCCGGCGTGGCCGGGCTGATCAAGGCCGCGCTGGCCGTCTATCACGGCGTGCTGCCGCCCACGTTGAACTGCGACGAGCCGCGCGCGGAGATGGCGCGGACCCGCTTCGCGCCGATCGCCGCGTCGAAGCCCTGGCAGAGCGCGGGTCCGCGGCGCGCCGGGGTCAACGCGTTCGGCTTCGGCGGCGTCAACGCGCACCTCGTCATCGAGCAGCACGCCGCCGCCGCGCCCGTCACCGTCACCGAGCCCGACCGGGTGATGTGGCTCTCCGCCGGTTCGCCGGCCGAGCTCGCTGACCTGCTGGAGCGGCCCGACGCCGTGGTGCGCGGGCTCGAGCTGGCCGGCACGGTGGCCGGCGGGCCCACCCGCCTCGGCGTCGTCGACCCGACCGACCAGCGGATCGCCGCGGCCCGGCGGATGGTCGCGCGCGGCGTGGCATGGCGCGGCGGCCGGGACATCTGGTTCACCCCGCGGCCGCTGCTCGGCCCGGGCGGCGGCAAGCTCGCGTTCGTCTATCCGGGCGTCGAGGCCGAGTTCGCCCCGCGTACGGCCGATGTCGCGGCGCACTTCGGGCTGCCGTACCGGGCGTTCGCGGCCGACGATCTGGGTCAGCACGGCACCGGGCTGCTCGAGGTCGGGCGGTTGCTCGACGGCGCGCTACGCCGGATGAACGTGCGACCCGACTCGGTCGCGGGGCACAGCATCGGCGAGTGGACCGCCGCCGTGATCACCGGGCAGATGAGCGTGGCGGGGGTGGACGCGTTCCTGAGCGTCTTCGACTCGGACACGGTCGAGATCTCCGGGTACGCGTTCGCCGCGATCAGCTCCCCGGCCGAGTCCGTGACGCCGCTGCTGGCCGGCTATCCGGGCGTGCTGTTCACCCACGACAACGCGCCCACCCAGTGCGTCGTCAACGGCCCCCGCGAGCAGGTCCAGCGGCTGGTGGACGACCTGCGGGCCGGCAACGTGCTGTGCCAGCTGCTGCCCTTCCGGTCGGCGTTCCACACGCCGGTCTTCGCCGAGGGACTGCAGGCGATCGGGGCGGCCCTGGGCCGCTGGGAGGTGCGCCCCACCGAGGTGCCGGTGTGGTCCGGCACGCTCGCCGCGCCGTTCCCGGCCGACCCTGACGAGGTCAACCGGCTCTTCATCCGGCACATGATCGAGCCGGTCCGGTTCCGGCAGACCGTCAACGCCATGTACGACGCCGGGACCCGGGTCTTCCTGCAGGTCGGGCCCGGACAACTCGCCACGCTGATCGACGACAACCTGCGCGACAAGGAACACCTCGCGATGCCGGTGAACGTGTCGCGGCGCGGCGGCCTGGACCAGCTCCGGCGGGTCGCCACGGCGCTGTGGGTGGACGGCGGGGAGCCCGATCTGCACGTGCTCGACCCGGGCCCGGTCACGGCCGCCGCGCGGGTCGCACCCGAGCATCTGGTGGCGGGGCCGGCCGCCCGCAAGGGACCGGCCGTGCGGCTGGATCTGAGCGGGGCGCTGGTCAAGCTCGGCCCGGGCGCGGGCGATCTGCTCGGCATCTCGGCGCAGCGCACCGGCTCCCGGCCGGGCGCTCCCTTCGCTCCGCGACCGCAGACGGCGCCTCCTGCGGCGCCCGCCCCGGCGCGCCCGGCCGTCCCGGCGCCCGCAAGGCCGGCAGTGCCGGCTGCAGCGAGGCCGGCTGTGCCGGTGGCCGCTGCGGGTGTGAGTGCCGACTCGCACGCCGCTGCCTTGTCGGCGCTCAGCCGGATGGCGGGCAACTCCAGCGCCGCCAAGGAACTCGTCGCACTGCTGCAAGAGACCGCGAGCGACGCGGTCACCGTGCTGAGCGCAGCCTCCACACCGGCCCGTCCGGCCGCGCCTCCAGCACCCGTTCCGGTCCCGCGGACCCCGCTTCACCGGCCCGCACCGAACGGCAACGGCTCAGGGACGGTCGCGCCCGTACCCCAAAAGGCGCCGGACGCCGAGGTGTTGTTGCGGACGTCGTTGCACGTCTCCGTCGACGAAATGCCGTACCTGCTGGATCACTGCTTCTTCGCACAGCCCGACGACTGGCCGAACGTCGAGGACCGCTGGCCCGTGGTCCCGGCCACAACCATGGTGCAGTTCATGATGGATGCCGCCGTCCAGGCCGCGCCTGGGCTGAAGGCGGTCGCCGTCCGGGAGGCGAAGTTCAACCGCTGGTTGAAGGCAGTGCCGCCGCAAAAGGTGGACGTCACCGTCAAGCGAGCCGGGCCGGGCGTGCTGTCGGTGGCGCTCGGCGGGTACGCCCGGGCACTGGTCGAGGTGGCCGCGAGCTATCCGGAAGCGCCGGCACCGGCCTGGACGCAGGACCCGTCGACGGAGTTCCCGCCCTCGATCAGCGCCGAGCAGATGTACGCGGAACGCCTGATGTTCCACGGACCACAGTTCCAAGGCGTCACCGCGGTGCACGCGCTCGGTGACCAGCACGTACGCGGCGAGGTGACCACCCCGGTGCCGCCCGGCGGGCTGCTCGACAACGCGCTGCAGCTGATCGGCAACTGGCTCCCGGTCACCCAGCCGTTCCGGACGGTGGCCCTGCCGATCGGGATCCGGCACGCCAAGTTCTACGGCCCACAGCCGGCGCCCGGCACCGTGTTCGACTGCCTGGTCCGGATTCACACGATCACCGACAGCGAGCTGATCGCCGACGTCCAACTGTCGATCGACGGCCGGGTCTGGGCGCAGATCGACGGCGCGACGGACCGGCGGTTCGACAGCCACCCGATCGCCAAGGCCTGCGAGCGGTTCCCCGAGCGGTTCCCGATGTCGCAACGCCAGCCGGAGGGCTGGGCGGTCGTCTTCGACGCCTGGACCGACCTGGTCACCCGGGGGATGGCCGTGCGCAGCATCCTCGGCGGCGAAGCAGCGGTCGAGTACGACCGGATGCCGGCCGCCAAGAAGAAACAGTGGATGCTGGGCCGGATCGCCGGCAAGGACGCCGTGCGGTTCCGCCAGTGGGACGCCGGGCACACCGACGTCTATCCGGTCGAGCTCACCATCCGCAACACGCCGACCGGGCAGCCGTTCGTCGAGTTGCGGCCCGGCCGCGGCCTGGTCGAAAGCGCCCTCTCGCTGGCCCATACCGACGAGGTCGGCGTCGCGATCTCCGGACCGGCGGGCGCCGCGGTCGGCATCGACATCATCGAGATCACGCCCCGCGACGACAGCACGATCCGGTACGGCTGCACCGGATCGGAGATCGCGCAGCTCGCAGCGGACCGCGACCGGCGGTTCGCAAGGATCTGGGCGGCGAAAGAGGCCGCCGGCAAGGCTCTCGGCACGGGGCTCGACGGCGCGCCCCGCCGCTTCGACGTATCCCTCGAGGACGGCACGGTCACCGTCGACGGCCGCGTCTTCCCCGTCGCGTGGCGGGAGATCGAAAACCCGCCCGAGCTTCCGCCGCGGCGTTACGTCGTGGCCTGGACCACCCCAGCCGAGAAATAAGGAGTACTGCCATGCACTCGGACCAGACCGCTGTCCTTGCCGATGTCGACACGATGCTCCGCGACGTTCTGGGCGACTTCGGCCCCGACGCCGAGATCGCCATGGACACGACGTTCCGCGACGACCTCGGCATGGAGAGCCTCGATGTGGTGTCGCTGGCCGGGCGCCTGCAGGCCCGGTACGGGAACTCCGTCAACTTCGCCCTGTTCGTGTCCACTTTCGACGTGGCCTCGGTCGGCGACCTGACGGTCGGCCAGCTCGTGCACTACATCTCCGACTCACTCGACAAGGTGCCGGCCGCCTCATGAGCATCGTCCGCGCCAACGGAGTCGACCTCCACGTGGAGGAGATAGCGCCGGTCGGCGAGCCGACGGGCACGGCCGTGCTCATCCACGGAATGACTTCGGACAGCATGGCGAGCTGGTTCCTCACGCTCGCCCACCCGCTGGCCCAGGCCGGCCTGCGGGTGCTGCTGTACGACCTGCGCGGGCACGGGCACAGCGAGCGACCAGCGACCGGCTACAGCCTGAACCATTTCGTCCGCGACCTCGACGCGCTGCTCGAGGAGCACTGGAAGGTCGACGGCCCGATCCACCTGTTCGGCAACTCGTTCGGCGGCACGGTCGCCTTCTCGTACGCGGCGCGGCATCCCGAGCGGGTGGCCGGCATCGTCGCGATCGAGTCGGCCCCGCCGACCGATGCCTGGTTCGGCCGGATGGCCCGGCGGCTGGCCCACGCCGCCGAGACCATCGCCGACGCCGAGGCGGTGCTGAACAGCCGGCCGCTGATCGCCCGCCGGATCAAGTACACGACCACGTTGCTGGCGGAGACCAGCATCGGCGTGGAACTGCCGGAAAGTGCGCTGCCCGATCCGGCGACGATTCAGGCCATCGACCGCCCGGTGCTCTGCCTTTACGGCGGGGAATCGGCCGTACAGGAACTCGCGTCCGAAACCGAGCGGCTGCTGCCGCAGTCTCGGCATGTTGTCGTCGCCGGTCAAGGACACACCCTGCTGATCAAAGATCCGGAGCGGGTGCGGGCCGAAGTGCTGCCCTGGCTCGCTTCGTCAGTTCACCGATTAACCCCGGGGGGATAGATAACGCATGGAAAGAGCAATCATCATCAGCAACGGGCGTAGCGGCTCCACGTTGCTTTCCGACCTGATCGTCGAGGAACCGGAGACCTGTTCGGTCCAGGAATACTTCATGTCCGTGGCGCCGTGGAACCGGAGCACCGAGGTGATCACCGGGCCCGTGTACTGGGACATCCTGAGCGGGCCCAAGGAGGAGCTGTCGGTCCTGTTCAAGATCGGCGCCCCGCCCAAGGAGATCCGCTACCCGGCACACGGCCGGTTCGCCGGTGACCTGGAGAGCCTCCCGCGCATCCTGGCGGTCGCCCTTCCCGCGTTGACCGACGATCCCGACGCGCTGTTCGACTCGCTCGCCGAGCGGGTCAAGCAGTTCCCGACCCAGAGCGCCGGCGCGCATCACCAGGCCTTCCTCGACCTGCTCGCCGAGGCGACCGGCAAGAAGCGCTGGGTCGAGCGGTCCGGCGGCTCGAGCCAGATCACCACGTCGCTGCTGGAGAACTTCCCGACCGCGAAGATCGTGTATCTCACCCGGGACTGGACGACGACCGCGAAGTCGATGAGCAAGCACTCGTCGTTCCAGATCGTCCAGTTGCGGCTCGAATCGATCGCCCGGTACGGGGTGGACCCGCTGACCGCCGCAGCCGGCGACGACGTCCCGGCCGAGGTCGCCCAGTACCTGCCCGGCCGGCTCACCGCCGAGTCCCTGCGCCGGCGCGGCGACAACCCCAAGCTCTTCCTCGGCCTGTGCGCGTTCATGAGCAGCCAGGCGGAGCAGGCGCTGGCCGACCATCCGCCGGCGCACCTGCTCAAGATGGCCTACGAACAGCTGGTCGCCGACCCGGTCGGCGAACTGACCACATTGGGCGAATTCCTCGGCTTCGCCGAGCCGGCGAAGTGGGCCGCCTCGGTCGCCGACCGGGTGCGCAAGCCCGAGCCGATGGCGGTGGCGGCATGAACGCATTAAAAGGCTTAGCCGGCATCGCGGCCTCGGTCGTGTTCGGCGCCGCCGCCGTGCTGATCCCGGCCGGCGCCGCGCAAGCCGACGCTGCCGGGTACACAACCGAGCTGCTCGGCAAGGCACAGCCCGACGAGTGCTTCAACGGCATCGGCGCCCCCTACCCGGCCGGGCCGCCGTGCGCGACCGGCCAACCCAAGGTCAACCAGGCGTACGTCTGGGGCATGACCAAGGTCGGCAGCGACGTGTGGTTCGGCACCGGCGCGAACACCTTCTGCCTGACCAGCGGTTCCAGCCTGAACGTTGTCGAGCCGGTGGTGAACGCCGACTACACCTGCGAATACGCCGAAAGTCAGGTGGTCAAGAACCACGAGAACATCCCGGCGGCGCTTGGTGACATGCGGCCACCCCAGGTGTGGCTCTACGACTCGAATGCCAAGACCCTGGTGAACAAGTCGGCCGAGATCAGTGCCGGCTCCCAAGTCGACGCCCTGCGGCTGCGCGGCACGCTCGGCCTGCGGGCGGCCGGCAACTTCAACGGCGTCGTCCTGCTCGCCGGGCCCGCCGTGAGCACCGCCCTCAACGTCTTCGCGTTCGACGCGGTCAGCAAGCGGTTCCTCGGCTCCCGCACGTTCGCCCAGTACGGCAACGCCCGGACCTTCCTGGTCGCCGCCGGTGACCTCTACCTCGGCGTCGGGATCGGCCCGAACGGCAGCAAGAGCGGCGCCGTGCTGCGCTGGACCGGCAATGTGAGCCGGCCGTTCGCCTTCGAGAAGGTTGCCACCCTGCCCGCGCAGGCCGCCGACCTGGCCTTCTACGACGGCCGGATCGCCGCGACGACCTGGTCCGCCGTCCAGTCCACGAGCGATGCCCAGATCGCCGGGTTGTGGACGAGCCCGCCGCTGCCGCTGGACAGCGGAGACGCCGACAGCTGGACCCAGGTCTTCAACGCGGGCCAGTACGAGACCGACCCGCTGATCAAGAAGACCTACGGAATGGGTGGCGTCGCCGCTTACGGTGGCTATCTCTACTGGGGCACCATGCATGTCCCGCTGAAGTCCACCAAGGCGCACCAGGTCACGTACCCGCAGACAACGGACGACGCGAAGAAGGCGCAGATCCGGTTCAGCACCCGAACCACTAGCATCTGGCGCGGCAAGGATCTCGGCACCCCGAATCAAAAGATCGAGCTGCTGTACGGCGAGTCCGTGCTGCCGGCCTACAACCCGGACACGGCCACCTGGTCCGGCGTACCGACCGGCTGGACCCCGCTGTACGGCAAGTCCGGGTTCGGCAACGTGTTCAACAACTACACGTGGCGGATGGTGGTCGCGGGCGATCGGCTCTACGTCGCGACCATGGACTGGAGTTTCCTCGTCCACGACCTCAGCCCCACGGCGACGCCCACCGACCCGGCTCTTTGGGGCGGCGATCTCTGGATGTTCCCGTCCACAACGGAAAAGGCGGTGCCGATCAGCACGACCGGTGTCGGCAACTACCTGAACTACGGCATTCGCAACATGGTCGCCGACGGCGACGGCCTCTACCTGGGCATGGCCAACCCGATGAATTTGCGTACGGATCCGACCGACACCGTCCCCGAGGGCGGCTGGGAATTCATCAAACTCAACAGATCCCCGGCCTGAGGGGCTCAGCACACCCTCAGCACCTCGTGCGCCCCCGCCGGATGCGGCGGGGGTGCACGTTTGCGCTGAACCGATCTGCGTTGGACCGATCTGCGTTGCATCGAGAGGAACGATGTTCGTGAAACTACGGATCACCGCCGCCACGCGCCGCGTGGCGGCCGCGGCCGCCGTGCTGGCGGTCACCGCGGGCACCTTTGCCGCGCCGGCCGCGGCCGCGCCCGCCCCGGGCAAGGGCCCAGGGGCCAGGCAGCAGTACAAGTTCACCAAACTGGCCAAGGCCAAGCCGGACGAATGCTTCAACGGCATCGGCCAGCCCTACCCCGTCGGCCCGCCGTGCGCCACCGGCCAGGCCAAGGTCAACCAGGCGTACGTCTGGGGCCTCACCCAGGTCGGCAAGATGATCTGGTTCGGCACCGGAGCCAATGTGCACTGCCTGGTCAGCGGCAACACGCTCGGCCTGGCCAAGCCGACCGCGAACAGCGACTGGACCTGCGAGTACGCCGAGAGCCAGGTCGTCAAGAACAACCCCGCGATCCCGGCCGGCATCGGTGACATGCGTCCGCCGGAGGTGTGGACCTACGACACCGCCACGCACAAGTCGGTGAACAAGTCCGCCGAGATCATCGCGAAGTCACCCGACGACGCCCTGCGCCTGTCGCACACCGTCGGCCTGCGCGCCGCCGGCACCTTTGGCAACGTCGTCCTGCTCGGCGGGCCGGCGCTCGAGGACACGCTCAACATGTTCGCGTTCGACGCGACCACGAAGCAGTACCTCGGCTCGTACACGTTCACGGACTACAGCAACATCCGGACGTTCCTGGTCGCCCAGGACGCCCTCTACCTGGGCGTCGGTACCGGCCACGGCGGCTCGGCCGGCGGCGGCGTGCTGCGCTGGACCGGCGACACGACGAACCCGTTCAGCTTCATCCAGGTCGGGACCCTGCCCGTGCAGGCCGCCGACCTCACCCTGTACGGCGACCAGATCGCGGCCACGACCTGGCCGTCCAGCAAGCCGAACGCCGCGCAACTGCTCGCCGGGCTGTGGATCAGCCCGAAGCTCTCCGACGGCTTGCCCGGCCTCAACCCCGAGGACGCCGCCGGCTGGAAGCAGATCTGGAACTCCGGCCAGTACGACCCCGACCGGGTCACTGCGGCCACCTACGGCGGCGGCGGGATCGCCTCGTACGACGGCTACCTCTACTGGGGCACCATGCACGTCCCGATGAAGGCCAGCCTCGTCTCCGCCAACCTGTACCCGCCGGCCGACGACGCCGCGGCCAGGACCCAGACCCTCAACACCCAGCGCGCGATCAGCATCTGGCGCGCCAAGGACGTGGGCCTGCCAACCCAGAAGATCGAGCTGCTGTACGGCGAGTCGACCCTGCCGGCCTACGACCCGACGACGGCAACCTGGACCAAGAAGTCCACCAATTTCACCCCGTTGTACGGCAAGTCGGGCTTCGGCAACCTGTTCAACAACTACACCTGGCGCATGACGGTCGTCGACAACAAGCTCTTCGTCGGCACCATGGACTGGAGCTACCTGGTCAAGGGGGTGCTGGCCGGCGGCAAGAGCGCACCGGTCAACGCGGCGTCCCGCAAGGCCATGTCCAACCCCGCCGTCCTCGACGCGTCATCGATCAAGGCGAACCAGTTCGGCGGCGACCTGTGGATGTTCCCGAGCAGCACCGCTAAGGCCCAGGCGGTCAACACCAGCGGCCTCGGCAACTACCTCAACTACGGGATTCGCAACATGATCCCGAACGGCTCCGGGGGGCTCTACCTCGGCATGGCCAACCCGATGAACCTGCGTACCAACACGAAGGATCGGGTGCCCGAGGGCGGCTGGGAGCTGCTCGAAATGACCAAGGGCAGCAAGAAGTAGCCGGGCCGGCAAGGGCTGGGCGCAATCCCGGACCCAGCCCTTGCCGTTTCCGAACACTGCCCGAACATCTACAGGAGACAGTGCCATGGTGAGAGCCCGAATCCTTGTCCTGGTGGCACTGCTCCTGCTGGCCGGCTGCACGGGCCGGCGCCTGGAACGCACCTCGGAACCGACCTCGCCCGGCGGGGCGGCCACGTCGTCCACCGGCACGGCCCCGTCGACCGGCGGCACGACGACGTCGCCCGGCGAAACGTCCACGCCCACCGGCACGCCCGTGGCGCAAGGCAAGTCCACCGGCACCATGACCGTCGGCGGTCTGCAGCGCACCTACCGGCTCTACCGACCGGCCGGCCTGACATCGCAGGCCCCGCTGGTGATCGTCTTGCACGGCGCGATCGGCACCGGCCGGCAAGCCGAGGATTCGTACGGCTGGGACGCCGAGGCCGACAGCGGCAAGTTCCTGGTCGCCTACCCCGACGGCATCAACCGCACCTGGAACGTCGACCCGGACTGCTGCGGCGCGGCCGCCCGCGACGACGTCGACGATGTCGCCTTCATCACCGGGCTGGCCGGCTCATTCGGCTCCCTGGTCGACAAGTCCAAAGTCTTCGCCACCGGCATCTCGAACGGCGCGATGATGGCCTACCGACTCGCCTGCGACACCAAAATCTTCGCCGCGATCGGCCCCGACTCCGGCACGATGATCAATAGCTGTGCCCACCCGGCGCAGCTGTCGATCATCCACATCCACGGCACGGCCGACAAAATCATCCCGTACAACGGCGGACCGGGCCGACTCGACAACGCCGGCGCGGGCGCCCGCCTCCCCGCCAAGATCGACGGCCCGCCGATCCCGTCGCTGATCGCCACCTGGCGCAAGACCGACAACTGCGCCGCCCCCAAGAGCTCGACCGCGGGCACGGTAACCACATCGATCGCGACCTGCCCGGGCGGCCGAGCGGTCGAACTGATCACAATCGCGGGCGCAGGTCACCAGTGGCCAGGCGGCCGGAACGCGCCGGTGGCCCAGCGCCTGCTCGGCCTGGACCCCCCATCCACGGCCCTCCAGGCAACCCCGACGATCTGGAAGTTCTTCGCGTCGCACGCCTGACCGGGAAGTGGTCGCTGAGGACTTGAAATGCCGTACCTGCGTACTAACATAGTAACCATGAATGATTCCCGTCGCGACGAAGCGCGTCGCCTCCGCGTCGATCCCGGCCTGTCCCTCTCCCAGTTGATGAAGCACTTCGGCGTCGGCAGCGCGACGCTGACCGATTGGCTCCGGGGGATCGCGCCACCGGAGTGGACCAGCCGGCCGAACGCCAAGGATGGCCTGCGTGCCCAGGCGCTCGAGCTGAGGGCCGAAGGATGGTCGGTGAACGATCTAGCCACAAAGCTCGGCGTTGCGAAGTCGACCGCTTATGCGTGGGTAAAGCATGTTCCGCTGGATCCCGACTCCGAGCGCGCCCGGCACAAGCAAGAGCACGCCGCGTTGATGGCTACCGGGCGGTGGGACGCCAAGCGCGCGGAGCGCGACCGGCGGCAGGACGAGGCACATGCCGCGGCGGCCGCAAGTGTCGGTGATCTGTCCGAACGGGATCTTCTGATCGTGGGCGCGGCGATCTATTGGTGCGAGGGTGCCAAGTCGAAGCCGTGGCGCCGACTCGACCGGCTGACCTTCATCAACACCGATCCCGGCCTGCTCCGGCTCTTCCTCCGGTTCCTGGCCGCGTCCGGCCGGCCCGCCGACTCGGTGCACTACCGCGTCCACATCCACGAGACGGCCGACGCGGAGGCGGCCGCCGACTGGTGGGCAGCGGAGTTGGGGTTGCCGAGGGCGCTGTTCCAGCGGCCGACGATCAAGCGGCACGCGCCGAACACGAAGCGGATGAACACGGGCGACGACTACCACGGCTGCCTATCCATCAGCGTGCCGCGGTCGCGGGAACTCTACTGGCGGGTGGAGGGCGTCATGGCTGCTTTGACGGGGCTGAGATAGTAGATTCCTGCGGTGGCCGCCAGACGCTAGTGTGGCGACCGAACCAATCGGCTGTGGTGTAATTGGCAACACTGAGGGTTTTGGTCCCTCCATTTCAGGTTCGAGTCCTGACAGCCGAGCACATTTATGGTAGGGGCCCGGTTGAATGGCTTCTGCGGCTGAGCTGACGCCGCGACCGCATCGCCACTGCGAACAACTGGAGTCCCGCGTGAGCCAGGCTCGGAGCCGTACCGTCGTTGTTCTTGCCGCCGGTGAGGGCAAACGGATGAAGTCCGCCACGCCGAAGATGCTGCACCCGTTGCTCGGGCGGACGCTGCTCGGCCACGTCCTGAGCGCCGCCGAGGCCGCCGCGGCCGAGCGCACGATCGTCGTCGTCGGGCACAAGGCCGATCAGGTCACCGCCCACCTCGGCGAGATCGCGCCGGACGCCACCCCGGTGCTGCAGGCCGAGCAGAACGGCACCGGGCACGCCGTCCGGATCGCGCTGGAGGCCGTGCCGGACGGTGCCGGGACCGTGGTGGTGCTGAACGGCGACGTGCCGCTGCTTCGCCCCGAGACGGTGGCCGCGCTGCTCAGCGCGCACGAGGAGGGTCAGGTCGGTGCGACCGTGCTGGCCGCCGAGGTGCCCGACCCGGCCGGGCTGGGCCGGATCGTGCGGGACGCGGCCGGCAATCTGGAACGGATCGTCGAGGAGCGGGACGCGTCGAGCGAGGTGCGGGCGATCCGGGAGATCAACGCCGGGATCTACGCGTTCGACGCCGTGTTGCTGCGCGAGGCGCTGGGCAAGCTGTCCAGCGACAACGACCAGGGTGAGGAATATCTGACCGACGTGTTCGGGCTGCTCGCGGCCGTCGGGCATCCGGTTGGCGTGCACGTGGCGGCCGATCCGCGGGAGACGCTCGGCTGCAACGACCGGGCGGAGTTGGCCGGGTTGCGGGCGCTGTTGCGCGATCGGGTGAACACGGCCTGGATGCGGGCCGGGGTGTCGATCCTCGATCCGGCGACGACCTGGATCGACGTGACTGTCCGGCTGGCACCGGACGCCGAGATCGATCAGAATTCGCAGCTGCTCGGCGAGACCAGCGTGGCGGCCGGGGCGATCGTCGGGCCTGACTCGACGTTGATCGACACCACGGTGGGCGAGGGCGCGGTGGTGCTCCGGACGCATGCGATCGGCGCGCAGATCGGTCCGGAGGCGACGGTGGGGCCGTTCTCGTTCCTGCGCCCGGGGACCCGGCTGGGTCGCAAAGCCAAGGTCGGCGGGTTCGTCGAGACAAAGAACGCCGAGCTGGGCGACGGGGCGAAGGTCCCGCACCTTTCGTACGTGGGGGACGCCGAAATCGGGCCGCGGTCGAACATCGGGGCGGGGACGATCTTCGCGAACTATGACGGCGTCAACAAGCACCGCACGACGGTCGGGGAGGCCGCGTTCGTGGGCAGCGACACGGTGCTGATCGCGCCGGTGGAGATCGGGCCGGGCGCGTATGTGGCGGCGGGCAGCGCGATCGCGACGGACGTTCCGGCCGGCGATCTCGGGGTGACTCGGGCGCCGCAGCGCAACGTGTCGGGCTGGACGGCGCGACGCCGGCCGGGCACCGTCTCGGCGCAGGCGGCGGAGCGGGCGCAGGCGGCACGGTCCAACGAGAAAACGGAGTCCGAGGAGTAGCGGCGTGAGCCATCCCACCCCACGGAACACGGCGGGTGGCAGGACGGCGGTCGCGAGGGATACTGCAAGCGAATATTCCCCTCGACCCACACGGGAGCGGACGAGCCGATGGGCAGCATCGTTGCGGAGAACCGCAAGAGTTTGATGCTTTTCTCCGGGCAGGGCTTCCCGGAGCTGGCTGAGGAGATCGGCCAAGTGTTGGGTGTGGCGCCGACACCGTCGGACAACTACGAGTTCGCGAACGGCGAGATCTTCGTCCGGTTCAAGGACTCGGTGCGTGGTTCGGACGCGTTCGTGGTGCAGTCGGTCACCGAAGGGGTGAACCGCTGGGTCATGGAGACGCTGATCATGGTCGACGCGCTGAAGCGCGGATCGGCCAAGCGGATCACCGTGGTGTTGCCGTTCTATCCGTATTCGCGGCAGGACAAGAAGCACCGCGGCCGGGAGCCGATCTCGGCCCGGCTGATGGCCGACCTGCTGAAGACGGCGGGGGCCAACCGGATCTTGACGGTGGATCTGCACACGGCGCAGATCCAGGGCTTCTTCGACGGGCCGGTTGATCACCTGTTCGCGATGGACATCCTGGCCGAGCATGTGCAGCGCAAGTTCGAGGGCCGGCCGATGACGGTGGTGGCCCCGGATTCGGGCCGGGTGCGGGTGGCGGAGCGGTGGACCGACCGGCTGGGCGGCTGCCCGCTGGCGTTCATCCACAAGACCCGCGACCCGATGAAGCCCAACCAGGTGGTGGCGAACAGGGTGGTCGGCGAGGTCGAGGGCCGGGTCTGCCTGATCGTCGACGACATGATCGACACCGGTGGCACGATCGCCAAGGCCGCGGACATCCTGTTCGACGCCGGGGCGGCGGATGTGATCGTGGCCGCGACCCATGCGTTGTTGTCCGACCCGGCGACCGAGCGGTTGAAGAACAGCCGGATCAGTGAGCTCGTGGTGACGAACACGCTGCCGCTGACCCCGGAGAAGCAGCTGGACAAGATCACCGTGTTGTCCATCGCGCCGCTGTTGGCCAGGGCGATTCGCGAGGTTTTCGACGATGGCTCGGTGACCACCCTGTTCGGCGGGTTGAGCTGAGCGACCGCAAAAAGCAAGGCCGCGAGGCGCATCGACCGGGTGAACTTTTCGCGGGAAGAGCGAGCTGACGGGACCCGGTGGGCTACGCGTGAGAGTGGAAGGTAAGCTGGGCCGGTTGCCACGGCGAGGGTGCCCCGCGGTCTGCTGAAGTTCGCAGTTCGCATGGAGGCACCGTTATCGACGCGGTGCTCCGGGCCTGTGCCCAGCGCGCCTCCTCGCCCGGCACCGCCGCAGCCCCGCCGTGAACGCAGCCCGCCGACTTAGCCGCAGCCCGTCGAATGAGTTTCAGGAGTTTCCCCGTGTCCGAGGTAAAAATCAGCGCCGAGCCCCGCACAGAGTTCGGCAAGGGTGGTGCCCGCCGCACGCGCCGGGCCGGTTTGGTGCCCGCCGTGCTGTACGGTCACGGCGAGAAGCCCCAGCACATCGCGCTGCCGGCGCGTGAGTTCGCAGCCGCGATCCGGCACGGTGGTCTCAACCAGGTGTTCACGATCGACATCGTGGGTGGCAACGGCACGACGCTGGCCCTGCCCAAGGCGATCCAGCGTGATCCGATCAAGGACACCTACGAGCACGTTGACCTGATCATCGTGAAGCGGGGCGAGAAGGTCCAGGTCGACGTCCCGGTGACGCTGGTCGGCGAGGCCGCCCGCAACACCCTGATCGTGAACGAGTCGAACACGCTGTCCGTCACCGCGGAGGCCATGCACCTGCCGAGCAGCCTCGAGGTGTCGATCGAGGGCTTCGAGGCGGGCCGGCAGATCACCGCCGCCGACGTGACGCTGCCGCAGGGCACCGAGCTGGCCGTCGAGCCCGACTTCGTGCTCGCGATCGTCACCCAGGCGCAGACCGCCGAGCAGCTCGAGGGCGACTCCGAGTCCGCCGAGTCCGAGGGCGACACCCCGGTCGCGGCCACCGAGGAGTAGGTCTCCCGCCAAGCACGAGTCATCAGGGAAAGTGCCGGCGGCACTTTCCCTGATTTCGTATGAAAGGCAGCGATGACGGACGACGCGCCGTGGTTGGTGGTCGGCCTGGGTAACCCCGGCAAGGAGTACGCGGCCAACCGGCACAACGTGGGCTTCATGGTGGCCGACCTGCTGGCGTCGCGGGTGGGCGCGAAGTTCGGCCGGTCGAAGCGGGCGCACGCCGAGGTGGCCGAGGGCCGGCTCGGGTTCGGCGGTCCGAAGCTGATCCTGGCGAAGCCGCTGACCTTCATGAACCTGTCGGGCGCACCGGTGGTGGCGCTGGCCCAGTTCTTCAAGGTGCCGGTGGAGCGAGTGATCGCGGTGCACGACGAGTTGGACGTGCCGTACGGGCAGGTGCGGGTGAAGCGCGGCGGCGGTGAGGGCGGTCACAACGGGCTGCGGTCGATGTCGAAGTCGCTGAGCAGCAAGGAGTACGCGCGGGTGCGGTTCGGCATCGGGCGCCCGCCGGGCCGGCAGGATCCGGCCGACTACGTGCTGTCCGACTTCGCCGGCGCGGAGCGCAAGGAGCTGGAGTTCCTGGTGGACCGGGCGGCCGACGTGGTGGAGGCGGTCGTGGTCGAGGGCGTCGAGTGGGCGCAGAACAAGTACCACGGCGGCTGAAAAAGGATAAATACCATGTTCGGCGCCGCGATGTGGCCGAACACCAAGATCCGATAGAGCGCTTTTGTTCGTCGATCGGTCCCGTGACGCCTTGGCCCGTCCGCGCGTTGGTCACGTGTAGCGCACCGAACGGTGCGAGAAATCGGCGTGGCGGGAGGCTCGGTGCACCAAGACCTGTCCGCTGAGCGAGCGTCCGCGCTCCAGGAACCCACGGTCCTGCTGCCCACCATCGGCACGGCGCCCGTGCAGTACGGCCTCGCCAACCACGCGCCGGCCAACCAGGGGCCCCGCCCGCGCCGCCCGGTCCCATCCCGAGCCGCCCGGAACGCCAAGATCCCGTCACCCGCCGCGCCGCTGAGCCGAGCGCCAGCGAGGCCCGGATTCTCCACGCCGTCCGACGGACCAGGCGTTGGTAGCGGCGCAGCGCCAGCGAGGCCCGGATTCTCCACGCCGTCCGACGGACCAGGCGTTGGTAGCGGCGCAGCGCCAGCGAGGCCCGGATTCTCCACGCCGTCCGACGGACCAGGCGTTGGTAGCGGCACAGCAGGCGGTAGTAACAACGCGGCGCCGCTGGCCGGCCGGATCCCGGCCGATCGGGCCCGGAACCGGGCCGTCGACCGGCACTGGTCGACCGAGCGCAACCGGTCGCTCGCCGCCCGCCCGGCCAGCCGCCCGTTCGTCCGGGTCCGTGGCAAGCACGCGGCGATGTCGCGCCGGCAGCGTTGGGAGCGCCAGTACGTCCGTGCGCTGCTCCTCTGTGACCTGTTCGCCGGGGTCAGCGCCGGCGCGGTGACCTTCGGGCTGCGCTTCGGCGACGAGGTCACCCGGTACAACTGCTGGTATCTGGGGCTGTCCGCGCTGCTGCCGGTGGCGTTGCTGTTCGTGCTGGCGGTGGCCCGGTCCTACGAGCGGCGCTACCTGTTCGTCGGCACGGACGAGTATCAGCGGGTGATCCGCGGTGGCGTCGGCCTGATCGCCGGCGCGGCCGTCCTCTCGTACGCGCTGAATCTGGATCTTGCCCGCTCCTATGTCCTGGTTGCGCTGCCGACCGCGGTCGCCGGGGTGTTGGTCTTGCGGTTCGCGCTGCGTAAGCGGCTGCACGTGGCCCGGCAGCATGGTGCCGGGCTGCGCCGGGTGCTGGTGGTCGGGCACGAGTTGGCGGTCGTCGGGATCGCCCGGCAGTTGCGCCGGGAGCGTTACCACGGTCTCGAGGTGGTCGGCGCGTGCCTGCCGGCCGACCATGACGGCGCGGTCGACCTGCCGGTGTACGGCACGTTCGACGACGTCGCCAGCGCGGTGGACCTGGCCGACGCCGACACCGTGGTGGTGTTGAGCTGTCCCGAACTTGACGGCGTCGCGCTGCGCCGGCTGGCCTGGCGCCTCGAACGCGACGAGGTGGACTTGATCGTGGCCAGCGCATTGATCGACGTCGCTGGGGCGCGGACCACGATCCGGCCGTTCGACGGGCTGCCGATGCTGCACGTCGAGCACCCCCGGCTGCACGGCGGGGTACGCGTCGTAAAGGAGTTGTTCGATCGCTTCGGGGCGCTGACCTTGCTGCTGTTGTTCGCGCCGGTGCTGTTATGCGTCGCACTCTGGGTCCGTTGCACTTCCCGTGGCCCGGTACTCTTTCGTCAGGTGCGCGTCGGGCGGGACGGGCGCGAGTTCCGCATTTTCAAGTTCCGCAGCATGTATGTCGACGCCGAGGCCCGGCTGGCCGAGCTGAAGCACCTCAACGAGCATGATGGTGTGCTCTTCAAAATCCGCGACGACCCGCGGGTGACTCCGGTCGGACGGTGGTTGCGCAGGCTCTCCCTGGACGAGCTTCCGCAGCTGCTGAACGTGATTTCCGGGCAGATGTCGCTGGTCGGTCCGCGGCCGCCGCTGCCCGCGGAGGTCGCCGCCTACGCCGACGACGTGCGGCGCCGGCTTGCGGTAAAGCCGGGCATGACGGGCCTATGGCAGGTTTCCGGACGTTCGGACCTGCCCTGGGAGGAGGCGGTCAGGCTGGACCTTCGCTATGTGGAGAACTGGTCCATGAGTTTGGACTTGGTGATCCTCTTGCGGACCATGACCGCGGTGGTCCGCTCGTCGGGAGCGTACTAAATGGGTCTTTTTCGGAGTTGACCGGAAGGGACCGACACAAGAGGAGCGATAATGGGCGATCGGACCGACACCTCGGCCCGAGTGGGTGCTCAGCGTGAGCCCGCGGCCGAGGGTGGAGGTGCGCCGCCGGTCATCGACTCGGCGTTCGCGCGCTGGCTGGCCGACCGCGCCGGGTCGCTGCTGCTGTCTGTTCGCGACGAGATGGGGTTTGCGGACGGTAAGGCCCTGAAGGCGGCCGGTGACAAGGCCGCCCACGATCTGCTCCGCTCCGAACTGGCCCGCTGGCGCCCCGCCGACGCCGTGCTCTCGGAGGAGGACGACCACTCCCGGCTGGCCTGGCAGGACGGCGAGCACACGACCGTGCGTCCCGAGCGGCTCGGCGCCTCCCGGGTCTGGATCATCGACCCGCTGGACGGCACCCGGGAGTTCTCCGAGGAGGGCCGCAGCGACTGGGCGGTGCACGTCTCACTCTGGAGCGCGGACAGCTCCGCCCCGGCCTGCCTGGCCGCCGGCGCCGTCGCGATGCCGGCGCAGCACCGGACCATCGCCACCGACAAGCCGCCCGCCTATCCGCCCATGCCGTTGTCGGCGGCGACCGGCGGCCCGATCCGGATCGCGGCTAGCCGGACCCGGCCGCCGGCGTTCGTCACCGCCCTGGCCGAGGACATCGGCGCCGAGCTGGTGCCGATGGGTTCGGCGGGCGTAAAGATCGCCGCGGTGATCAACGGGGACGCCGACGCCTATGTACACGCTGGCGGACAATACGAATGGGACAGTGCCGCCCCGGTGGCTGTGGCCTCGGCCACCGGCCTGCATGCTTCCCGGATCGACGGATCTGCGCTGAAATATAACCAGGCCGATCCGAAGTTGCCGGATCTGGTGGTGTGCCGCAAGGATCTCGCCCCCCGGCTGCTAGCAGCGCTGCAGCGTCACCTCCCCACAACCTGACCCCTGCCCCGGTCGGCCGACACGAAAGGCCCGGTATTCGCCGCATGAGCAACCCGTTGCCCTACCGCGTCTCGCATCTCGACGCCCTCGAGGCCGAGAGCATCTTCGTCATGCGTGAGGTCATGGCCGAGTTCGAGCGCCCCGTCCTGCTCTTCTCGGGCGGCAAGGACTCGATCGTCATGCTGCGGCTGGCCGAGAAGGCGTTCGCCCCGGCCCGCATCCCGTTCCCGGTGATGCACGTCGACACCGGCCACAACTTCGCCGAGGTGCTGGAATACCGCGACACCCGGGTCAGCGAGCTCGGCCTCAACCTGGTGGTCGCCAGCGTGCAGGAGGCCATCGACGCGGGACACGTCCGCGAGCTGCCCGACGGCACCCGCAACCGGATCCAGACTCCGGTGCTGCTCGCGGCGGTGGAGAAGTACCGCTTCGACGCCCTGTTCGGCGGCGCCCGGCGCGACGAGGAGAAGGCCCGGGCCAAGGAGCGGATGTTCAGCTTCCGCGACGAGTTCGGCCAGTGGGATCCGAAAAATCAGCGTCCCGAGCTGTGGGGGCTGTACAACGGCCGGCACCACCCGGGCGAGTCGATCCGCGTCTTCCCGCTGTCCAACTGGACCGAGCTGGACGTGTGGCACTACATCGCCAAGGAGCAGATCCCGCTGCCGAGCATCTACTACGCGCACGAGCGCGAGGTCGTCGAGCGCGACGGGATGTTCTACGCGGTCAACGAGTTCATCCGGCTCCGGTCCGGGGAGACGTCGCAGACCCGCACGGTGCGTTACCGCACGGTCGGTGACGCGTCGCAGACGGCCGCGGTGCTCTCCGACGCCGACACGGTCGAAAAGGTCATCGACGAGGTCGCCGCCACCCGGATCACCGAGCGCGGCGCGACCCGGGGCGACGACAAGGTCAGCGAGGCCGCGATGGAAGACCGCAAGCGGGAAGGTTACTTCTGATGAGTCAGGCAGTCCTGGAGCCGGAAGCGGCCGCGGCGCGCAACATGGATCTGCTGCGGTTCGCCACCGCGGGCAGCGTCGACGACGGCAAGTCGACCCTGATCGGGCGGTTGCTGTACGACACCAAGTCGCTCTTCTCCGACCAGCTCGAGGCGGTCGAGGCGGTCAGCGCGGCCCGCGGCGACGAATACACCAACCTGGCGCTGCTCACCGACGGCCTGCGCGCCGAGCGGGAGCAGGGCATCACGATCGACGTGGCGTATAGGTACTTCGCGACGCCGCGGCGCAAGTTCATCATCGCCGACACCCCCGGGCACATTCAGTACACCCGCAACATGGTGACCGGGGCGTCGACCGCCGACCTGGCGCTGATCCTGGTCGACGCGCGGAAGGGCCTGGTCGAGCAGTCCCGCCGGCACGCGTTCCTGACGTCGCTGCTGCGCGTGCCGCATCTGGTGCTCTGCGTCAACAAGATGGATCTGGTCGGCTGGGACAAGGCGGTCTACGACAAGATCGCCGACGAGTTCACCTCGTTCGCGGCCAAGCTCGAGATCACCGACCTGACGATCATCCCGGTCTCCGCGCTCGAGGGTGACAACATCGCCACCCGCTCCGACAAGAGCCCGTGGTACGAGGGCCCGTCGCTGCTGCACCACCTGGAGCACGTGCACATCGCCTCGGACCGCAACCTGGTCGACGTGCGCTTCCCGGTGCAGTACGTGATCCGCCCGCAGTCCACGGTGGTGACCGACTATCGCGGCTACGCCGGCCAGGTCGCCTCGGGCGTGCTCAAGCCCGGCGACGACGTGATGGTCCTACCGTCCGGGCTGACCACCACCATCGCGGCCATCGACACCGCCGACGGCCCGGTCGACGAGGCGTTCCCGCCCATGTCGGTGACCGTCCGGCTGAACGACGAGATCGACGTCTCCCGCGGCGACATGATCTGCCGGCCGCACAACGCGCCGGCCGTCGCCCAGGACGTCGAGGCGATGATCTGCTGGATGGACGAGACGGCACCGCTGCGCGTCGGCGGGAAATACGCGATCAAGCACACCACCCGCACGGCCCGGGCGGTCGTCCGCGGCCTGCAATACCGGCTGGATGTCAACACGCTGCACCGCGACGAGACCGCGCCCGAACTCGGCCTCAACGAGATCGGCCGGGTCAAGCTGCGCACGACGGTCCCGCTGCTCGCGGACGAGTACCGGCGCAACCGCACCACCGGCGGCTTCATCCTGATCGACGAGGCCACCAACCGCACGGTCGGCGCCGGCATGATCATCGAGGCGCGCTAGCCGACCTCGTCCTGACCCGCCCCATCCGTCCGCAGGCGGATGGGGCGGCACGGTCACAACCGGGTCGCGCCCGGCCCCGGAGTCGCCACCCAGCTGGTCGGTGCGACAAAACCCTTCTTCGCGTACGCGGACTCGACCGCGGCCCCGGTCAGCGCCGCCTGGTCCGCGTCGATCAGGGCGAGCACGCAGCCGCCGAAGCCGCCCCCGGTCATCCGGGCGCCGTACGCGCCGGCCATCAGGGCCGCCTCGACGGCCGTGTCGACCTCGGGCACGGTGATCTCGAAGTCGTGCCGCATGGAGGCGTGCGACGCGGTCAACAGCGGCCCGATCTCGCGGATCCGGCCCGACCGCAGGTGCTCGACGGTGTCCAGCACCCGCTGGTTCTCGGTCACGATGTGCCGGGCCCGGCGCCGGATCACCTCGTCGTCGATCCGGCGCAGCGTCTGCTCCAGGCCGTCCGCCGGCACGTCGCGCAGGGCGGGCACGCCGAGGATCTGCGCGGCCGCCTCGCAGGACTTGCGCCGGGCACCGTACTCGCCGTCGACGTGCTGGTGCGGGGCGTTGCTGTTGATCACCAGGATGGCCAGGCCCTCGGCGGCCAGGTCGAACGGGATCTGGTCGACCTCGAGCGAGCGGCAGTCCAGGAACAGCGCCCGGCCGGCCGTGCACCGGATCGACGCGGACTGGTCCAGGATTCCGGTCGGCGCGCCGACGTAGACGTTCTCGGCGCGCTGGGCCAGCCCGGGGCGCTGCGCCACCGGCAGCTCCAGGCCGCCCAGGTCGATCAGCGCGGTGAGGGCCGCCGACTCGAGCGCGGCCGAGGACGACACCCCGGCACCGACCGGCACGTCCGAGGCGAACGCGATCCGCGCCGGCGGCACGTCGAAGCCGGCGTCGCGCAGCGCCCAGACGATGCCGGCGACATAGCCCGCCCAGCCCTCGACCGTGCCCGGCTCGGTGACCTCGGCCGGGCCGAAGGTGACCGGCTGGCCGTCGAAGTCGGAGCAGATCGTCCAGTCGCGCTCGGCCCGGGCGGCGGCGGCGACCGTGCGCTGCGGCAGCGCGAAGGGCAGCACGAAACCGTCGTTGTAGTCGGTGTGCTCGCCGATCAGATTCACCCGGCCGGGTGCCGCCCACAGTCCGTCCGGCTCGGCGCCGTACGCGGTGAAAAAGCTCGCCGCAGCCCGCGCTGCCACATCGGTTTCCGTCGTCATGGCTTTGATCAGATCACGCCACGTGGGCCTGGTAGAACGCCCAGGCGTCGCCGATCATGTCCTGCAGCGTGTTCTTCGCCGGGATCCAGCCCAGCTCGTCGCGGGCCAGCGCGGACGAGGCCACCAGGGCGGCCGGGTCGCCGTCGCGGCGCGGGGCGATCTCGACGGGCAGCTCATGGCCGGTGACCTCGCGGGCCACCTCGACGACCT
>Ga0307508_10001554_pt1 | contig 25704 bp, 26 predicted proteins | sample 9_EM_MG_FD_203089 | JGI IMG/M metagenome (GOLD analysis project Ga0307508, IMG submission 203089) | Populus trichocarpa ectomycorrhiza microbial communities from riparian zone in the Pacific Northwest, United States - 9_EM | ecosystem: Host-associated > Plants > Roots > Unclassified | place... | reverse complement strand
GCCCCGTCACTCTCTCGCCGAGGCTTACGTGTTTCTCTGCTACAGCACGAACCCTTATCCAAGATCCTCTTCACGAAAGCTCACCCGATCTGTCACGACGTCAACATGTTGACTCGCAGCGCAACTCAGATCGACGTCATCATTGGATTCTCCACTGGCGATATTATCTGGTTTGACGCCATATCCAACAAATACGCCCGTATCAACAAGAATGTAACAGTTCCCCCCTCTATCGTGTTGGTTGTCACGCACTTTCGCGCCGCGTCGAGATATGGGCTGCAGTACGATAAAGGCATCGATCGAGCTAACGCTTGTATTTCGAATAACCTCAGGGCACGGTAAACTCGTATGCAGTCACCGAAATCAAGTGGTTACCGGGGTCCGAAAATCTGTTCCTGGCTGCGCACAACGACGGTAGCCTGGTTGTCTACGATCGGGAGAAGGAAGATGCGCCATTTGTGCCCGAGGATGTTCCGGATAGCAGCGCACAGACGAGCGGGGCATCTCCAGCCAGCTTTATGGGCTTCTTCGGGGTGAGAAAGTCGGTAAAGTCGACGAACCAGAAGACGAACCCATTGTCGTACTGGTCGGTAGCTAAAGGGCCTATAACGGGCTTTGCATTCTCCCCGGACTGCGAGCATCTAGCTGTTGTCTCCGAGGACGAGTGCCTGCGGATCCTCAATTTCGTCAAAGAAAAGTGAGTCGTTTCCATTACGTAACCGCCGAGAGAGGATTCTGCTTATCAGCACAGGCTGTTGGATGTGTACTGCAGCTACTATGGCGGCCTGATGTGTGTGTGCTGGTCTCCCGACGGGCGATACATCGTGACCGGCGGGCAGGATGACCTGGTCTCGATATGGTCTTTCACTGAGCGGCGGATCGTTGCCCGAGGCGAGGGGCACCACTCCTGGGTCTCCAGTGTGGCTTTCGACCCCTGGCGTTGCGACGACCGCACGTATCGCTTCGGCAGCGTGGGCAACGACTGCAGGCTGCTGCTGTGGGATTTCAGTGTCGGGATGCTTCACAAACCCAAAGCGGTACAGCCCACCCTATTTCTTCTCCTTCTTCTCCTTCTTCTTCTTCTTCTTCTTCTTCTTCCCTGCCGTCTAGGAGCGCGCTGGAGGGACTAGTTTGCTGACGCTGACCGACTCGCAGGCCGTGGCGCAGCACCACCGCGGCAGCATGTCGTCGAACTCGCCCTCGTACGCACCCGCCGGAATGACGGGGCGAGTGCGCGGCGAGAGCCAGTCCTTGCGACTGAGATCAAACTCCAGTATCGCAGTTTTGGCGGACGAGATCAGCGGACCAACGATCCACGGCGTGGGTGCACGTGCCCAAACGGCAGTTCTGCCGCCCGTCATGGTGCGTCATCCCGGCCTTGCCATCTCGTGTTCCGGAAGCAAAGGGGAATCCTTTTGCGTCCGGCTAGTCTGACTTCTATTTTAGTCCAAGGCGATAGATGCGTGCCCGTTGAGCCAGTTGATTTTCCGCGAAGATGCAATCATAACGACATGTGTCGATGGTGAGTTGCTTCTCTCCATGCTCGAGTCTCGACGAATTGGTTTTGTCCGGCGTGGGAGGGGCGAACTTACCAACCGTGGGTGCCATGTGTGGCCGGCAGTCTTTTTTCTTTCTTTCTTTCTCTTCTGTCTTTCTTATCTTGTGGGTTTTCACGGGAGGCTGACAGGGATGGGTCGATCAACAGGACACCTGAAAACCTGGAACCGACCGCCACAGGTACTCGACAAGGATCGAACCGGCAGCGACGTTACTCTCTCGGCGGAGGGGAGTTGATCGCCGTGCCGTATTGCAAACATTATTCCCGAGTTTGTTTGTTTGCCCCGAAGGCGGAATTGTTCGGCGTTAATGATTTGGATGGATGGATGGATGGTTGGTTGGTTGGTTGGTTGGTTGGTTGGTTGAATTGGCTGGGACTCGCCGTCGATTGGAAGGAATAATGGACTGCTGCGTGATTTCCTCCTTTGCGTTGGCGATGTTACTCCTGTTTGATGCGAAGCAGTGCGTTACTCATTCTAGCCCCGATTATGGCGATGACTCCGTGAACGGGGCCGGTCCCGATGAGGCAAAGAAAAAGGAGGCATTTTCTTCACTCCATTTTTCTCCAAGGCTCTCGGACTCCCGAGCCTCTCTTGTTTCGGCCAGTCTTCATTTCTTTCCCCGTCTTTCTTTCCCCGCTCTTCGCCGCGAGGAATTTTTTTTCTTTCATTAATTAGAGCAAGTACTCTGCTCAGCACAAGTCATGCCCAGCCATCCATATTTTTTTTTCTTTCTTGCTTGAGAGCTGGACTGGACTGGCCGGGCTGGGGTTTGGTTGAGTGTGGCAAATTCTGGAAGCTGAAAACGCAACCTCGCAAGCCTTGCTCGCCATAACTACCATGTACGTACCCATGCCCTATGGGCGGATAGATAATCCTTTTTCCTCCTCTCTCTCTAGTTAAGTAGCACGGGCGTCTGCGTGCAAAGCACGGTTCAGCCGTACTCATTCGGATTCTGCGTGTACAGTTCGTCCGCCGTACTGTGGCTAAGCGGCTATGTGCTCCATCCATCGCCAGAGCTCGGCATGCTGGAACGACATACACATCTCCCCGTGGGAAGAAGAGGAATAGTCGCAGCAAGGGTTCAGACAGCGCGGCTGCGGACTGCGGCTTGGACCGTCATCATACATCCATACTGGTAGATGGATGAAGCTTTCGATGCTGTCGTGAACATCCATCCATCCATCCATTTTGTGCACTCCACTGCATTTTCCACTCGTACATGCATATCCGCGACGTTTCGGGCGTTCGATGTGGCGCCATGTGGTTGTTCCCTCTGCACTTTACCGTATTCCATGTAACTGCATCTAGCAATCTTCGCGAATCGCCGTCGGATGGTATCGCACCACCAAGTTCTTCCCTGCATATCTGCATATGTTATGTTATGCTTGTGCGATATGGAGAGGAAGGAAGGCTGCAGATGCCGATTTCGGACTCGACATAGAGTATCCCTCTCCGACTACTCCAGATAGGCGCACACGTGGGGTTTCCTGTCTTTCTTTTTTTCTCTTCTTTTTTTTGCTTTCCCTTGCCGGTGGATCCGTCCGATGTGGGGGTAACGGGTGGGTGTGGCTTCCTGGAGGACGAGGAGGACGAGGAAGACGGGGAGGAGCTGAGGATGACTGCAAGTGGGCGCTTGGGCGGAAGCGGACCGAAAGCGGATGGGGGATAGGATGTGGAAAGGCAAGGGATTTGGGGGAGAGGGAGGAGAGGGAGGAAGGGACGGGATGTGACGCATGTGGCTGCAGTGGAACAGCATCGAAGGAGGTGATGTTGGGATTCTGCACTCGCGATATCTAGCATGCTGACCAGCAGCGAGGGTATCTACATACGCGGCTGACGGGATGGTTGACTATCGTTATCGGTCCGATTCAGTATCTAGATAGTAGGCATCTACCATTTCTTGGATTCTATACCGAGGCTCCCACCCATGTAGACATTCCAACCAACAAGAGTCCTAGATCCGTTGCTAGACAAGTTCCATTCGATATGTATCCTATCGGCAGAGCTCCCGCTATCTGCATATCTTTCTCTCGTTCGTGCTTTCTCTTGCCGGTCCTTGCTGACCGGGCAAATATCTAGCTCCCTCCGAACTTCACCTGGGATCTGTTACCCACCAGCCCGGCAAGGCTCAATTTTCTTTCTTTCCTTTCTAGAAGTCCCAGCCGGAGGTACTAACTGTACCCAACACACAAGAGTACGTACATGGGAATACGGAACTCTCGACTCGATCCGGCCCCAGCTCGGAGCTGTTCCCTTCCTCTCCGTCTCCGTCTTCCTCTTCTCGTCCCTCCCTTCTCCCCTCTCCTCCTCGTAACTATAGATACGCACTGGAGAGCCCCCCACGTTTGGGTTGGTTGTGTGACCCCCACGCTACTCAACGTCAATCGTTCCCCATCATACTTACACCCATCTCAGGAACCCATCCCGGCCAGCTTGCTAGTCTGGTCTAGTCGATACATATGTAACTAAGTAGATAGGTACCCCACCGAAATCTTCCGATTGCGTCACAGCGCAGACCCCAGCCGACGGGAGTAGATATATCTATACCCACGCGGTCCCACCGCACAGATCAAAAACAAAAACAAAAACCACGGATACCTGCCTGTGCTTCGCTCCCGGCGCATAGAGCGATTGAAGAAGAAAAAAGACAGACCGCATCATCGCCATGCCGTTCTTGCAGCGCGGCCCGACACATGATATACCGTTCATCGAGATCCGGTGCGTACCCGCAACGGAGGGGGAAGTGAGGGAGAGATGAGGGATGAGGGATGAGGGAACGCTGACGGAAGGGCGATCGCAGGTTGGATGAGGACGTGTCGGTGTTCCGTGGCGCCCCGGAGGAGAGCAACGGCGCGCTGCTGAAGGGCCTTGTGGCACTGTGTATCCGCGAATCTGTCGCCATCCGTGGGATCACGCTGGTGCTACAGGGTGTGAGGAGGTTACGGTAAGTTTTTCTTTTCTTTTCTCTGTTTCTCCCTCCTTTTCCGGTGAGGCGGACAGATACCGGAGCAGGGCTGATCGTGTCTGGCAGATGGAGCGAGAGGCAGCCGCCTCCCGTCGCGGGACTGGTCTCGAACACGTCGCGGACGATCAAGCACGAGGAGGTCTTCTACGAGAAGAAATGGAGCTTCCTCGAGAGCAGTGGACACACGAACTTCACAGTCATGCCGGGGAACTACGAGTACCCGTTCCAGCTGCATCTCGGAGGGGAGCTGCCGGAGAGCGTCGAGGGGCTCGGGGGCACACATGTCGTCTACGGACTCAAGGCGAGGATCTCGAGGGGCAAGTTTAATCACGATATCACAGCAAAGAAGGTGCATCACGGCTGGAGCGTGTGTGTAAGGGGCCGCTGCTGACCAGGGCGTAGCATCTGAGGATCATCCGCACGCTTGGTCCGGGCTCGCTGGAACTCACTCAGACAGTGTCGGTCCAGAGCGTGTGGCCGGACAAGGTCCAGTACTCCATCAGTATCCCGAGCAAAGCCGTCGTCTTCGGCACGTGTATACCGGTCGACATCGTGCTGGTGCCGATGCTGAAGGGGCTCACCATCGGCAAGGTTGTCTGCGCACTGAGGGAGATCCACACTTTCGCATGCATCCCGAGGACGAGCCCGAAGATCGACACGCGCCACATCGCCACACAGACATTCGAAACAGGAGCGATGGAGGAAGACAGCGAGGGCGAGCTAGGGAGGTGGGTCATGCACGACCACATGGTGCTGCCAAAGAGCTTGAATGCGTGTGTACAGGATTGCGAGGTGCCGTCGATCAAGATCAGACACAAGTGGGCATCTCCCGGGCTCCGTTCGGGGGGGGGGGGGGGGGTCGAGGCCGGACTGACATGTGAGCTCAGGCTCAAGTTCACGGTGCAGCTGCACAACCCGGACGGACACATGTCGGAATTGCGCGCCTCGCTGCCGGTCATGCTCTTCATTTCGCCCAATTACCTTATGGACGACACGAACCGCATTCCGTCCGACACCGCGGCAGCCGACGCGGGCTCACTGACCAACGCACCGCCGCGTTACGACGAACACTACCTCGACAGACTGTACGAGAACGTGCGCCACGACTCCTTCGACACCCCGCTCCCGTCAGGCGCCAACACGCCCATGCCCCTCTCGCGCAACGCATCCTCTGACAACCTCGGCTCTCTCGCCAACGGCCACGTGGAGCCTATACCCCTCCCCGACGCATCCTCACGGCGATGGATGGTCGGCAGTTCCAGCGTGCATGGCTTACCCTCGGAAACGGACCACTCGGCGCCGCAGACCCGCACCCCGTCACCACCGCTCCTCGCCACCCCTCCGCCGCCGCCGCCGCCACCGCCGATGGAGGACCTGACCCGTGTCCCCAGCTACACGACGGCCGTGCGCACAGGCACCAGAAACCTCAGTAACGCCGCCCCCCTACCGCTCTACGACGAATGCAATGGCACCGTCGCGGTGGACGATCGCAGTGCTCCAGTCAGCCCGCAGAACTCCCCGCCCGGAATGAGCCACATGTTTTCGTCCCGGCCGCGAGTAACGTCGAGGAACAGCGCCAGAAGCAGTACGGGCAGCGCTGGCGGCATCCTGCGACGCAGTCACAGCAGTCACCACCTCCACAGCTTGAGCGATCTTCTGGAGGGACTCAGGGGATAGTCGATTTTTTCTTTTCTTTCTTTTTTTGTCTTTCTTCTTGGCCATGGCGTATCGGCTGGGTGTTTTGATTAGATATTCTGATAGACCTATTCATACACGGATGGCGCGGAACTAACTCTACTTACTCGTTTTTCGTTATAAGATACATACATAGGTGTTTTTATTTGCTTTTTTTGCTGCAGGTCGGAATGGGTTGGATACCCGATTGGAATATGCACTTAGGAGCGGTCATAGCGATCACTACCACTCTTTTTTGGTTGCGGGTTGTGTTTGTGTGCGTGGTATGGTATACTGGAACAGGCCGGAGGAGGGATCCTGCAAACTTGCGACTTGTCGCTGTCACTTCCAACGAACGAACCAGAGATGGGTGCGTACTCTACATACGTGCAGGTGAGTACAGAAGCTATGTAGATCGGTGTGGGGGGGGTGCGGTAGGGGTGGAAGTGGTGGGGTGTGGCGTGATGCGGCGTGTTTACCGTGCTGGCACATGAGCTGTGCATTGCATTGTACCCTGGAGTACAGCTGCGGGGTCGGTGGCAGTTTGTCTGAAGATGGTAGGGTTGTAACTGTGCTTTATACTATTCTGGACTCGTGGAGAAGAGGGGACTCGGCTGGTTCCTCTCCTCTCTTTTTCCGGAGGAGGGGGGTTTGCGACGTAACCATGGTCATTGCAGGTGGGGCAGTTACAGTTTTCCTTTGATTACACGTGCGATCAAGAGTCATCCGCAGCCCGAATTTATTTTAAAAAAATAATGAAAAAACCGCTCCGAGTACACAAAGGCAAGAGAGGAGTCACGAAACAAGCACAAAGAAAAAGAAAAAGAAAAAAAAACCGAGCGGGCATCACTACCACTCATCCCCGCCCCAACCACCGCTGATGGCCTCGGCGATCTCGCTGATGCCCCTGAGGAAGCCAAGGATGCCTCCCTCCCTGCGCCTGGCCTCCAGCCGCTCGCTCTCGGCGAGCTCGTGGCACTCGATCCACCGCAGGTGCTCGATGCCGAGGGGCTGTCGCTGCTGCCGTTTCTGCCGCACGATGCGGGCGAGCACCCAGCCCCATCGATCGACCCAGTCCCTCTCGGCGCCGGCCTGGACGTCGTACACGGCGTCGACGACGTCCCAGCGCTTCGTGAGCAGCCACAGCAGCGGCCACGTGAGCAGCCACAGGAACGAGAGGTAGAAGAGCCAGCGCAGCCGGCCGTATCTGATCCTGCACACAATGTTGGCGGGCGCCACGACGACGCTGCGGCTCTCGACCGGGAACGTGACGCGGATGGTCCCGCGGTAGTTGGTGCTGCGGATCATGCTCTCGACGTGGAAGCGGAGCGTGTCCTCGTCGAAGCCCCGCAGCCTCTTGCGCAGCGTGAACTCCTTCAGCGCCGCGGGACAGCGGACGTACTCCAGGCAGCGGTCGCGGGCGTCGGGCGCGGCCTCGACCTCGGCCACCGTCGCGAAGGCGGGGTTCCTTCCGCCGCGCCGCCGCCGCTCGCCCGGCCCGACCGCGACCAACTCGCTGCCGCCGCTGCTCGCGAGGATGAAGCTCGAGAGGTCGAAGGTGAGGTCGAAGTCGGTCGCGGTACTCGTCGACGTCCGGTTGTGCCCGTTCTCGCGCACCACCGAGCGCACCGAGTGCGTGCCCTCGACGCGCAGCCGCGGCTTCGGCGGCACGCCCGCCTGCGCCCGCAGGAACTGGTACAGCGCCTCGACGTCGGTGTTGAGGTGCGCGTCGTGGGAGACCACTTTGCCGTTACTCAGGAAGTGGTGTCCCGCCTCGTATTCGCTGAACGCCGGCGGCTCGCAGCCCACGTCGTCTTCAGCGGTGGCGTCGGTGTATGTCGGCAGACTCCCGTCCGCGGCCGCACCGAAGTTTGAGAGTAGCGGTGCGGACGATGAGGACGAGGAGGACTCGTGGACGTCGTGGTAGGAGCTCCGGTGTTTGGGCGGAAGAGCACTGAGACCCTTGGAGTCGCCGGCGGTGGTGGGGGGGACTCCCATGGTTGTTGCGTTGTGAGCTGGTAGCTGTACGAGGCAGGGACAACTGTCTATCTCGACAACTATTGAAGCTGCAGGTAGAGCTAGACAGCTGACTAACCAACAAACCGTCAACATAAGTGCTGTCTGGCTCGTCATTCAATCATGAGATGGCTGTGCCCAGAGTGGGCATTCGGACTGCCTGCACGTACACTAGGCAGGTCGCATGGGGGGGGGGGGGGTAATCGGCTCGTTAAACTCGTCCAGATTGACTGTCACATCCGAAGCTTTGGTTTTTGATATTATTATATCGTGGTGCATTTGCATCTGAGTAGCCCAACATGGGGGACGATATTATCCCAACGCGATCGTAGGAGTGCGGAGTAATACCCATCCATCCTTCAGGCATCCAGTCCGGACGAAAATACATTATTTAATTCAAGGCAAACAAAGCAAACAACCAGAAAACTCGCGCGATATCATACTAGTATCAACCGTTAACGTACGCAATGACTGGAACAAGACCCTGATATTGATATTGCCCCATGCCAGATCCGGACAATCACAGTATCTTGATACATTCCGCCCCACTGGCTTCATGCAAAGATCAAACACCACTAAGCACAGAGAACGGAATCCCAAAGGAAATCTCAACGAAAAAAAAGCAAAATGAACAGAAAAGTAAGCAGTAAAACGCCCATGATATCATCCCCACCGACAAATGAACATCAAGGAAATCGGAACAACGGAAGAGCTTGGGAAAGAAACCGGCTTTTCAGGCAGTAACAGCGGCAAGGACCTTCTCAACCTCCCTGGCCAAAACCTCGGGATTGGTCTGTAGCGAGGGGTTATCAAGGAGCAGCTTGTCGATCGCACGTGCCTGTATCTCGCTCAGCCTCGGAATGATGTGGATTAACTCGCGAGTCATGGCATGAGTAGGGACGTAGACCGCGAACTGCGGGGGCAAGGGTTGCGGGGGTGGCGGAGGGTACTGCTGTAGTGGCGGCAGATTTATGGGCTGATGCGGCGGGTAGCCGTACTGCGCTTGCATGCTTGACTGCTGGTTGTTCGCAAAGTGTGGATGCATCTGCGGAGGAGCAGCTGGTGTCGGCGAAAAGGGTGGATGGGACGGCTGCTGACGATGAGCCATACTTCCAGGTGGGAACGGCGAGGGCACTGGCTGCTGGGGAGTGCCGAGCTGCGAAGCATCCTGAGTGCCCGGAATTGAGAGGCTGCCGTGCGAGTGGCCGTTCTCGGCATACCCAGGAACGAGTCCCCTGATGATGACACTGGCCAGCACCACCATCTTGGAACCCCTGTTCTCCGAGATCTTGCATTGAGGATTGACAACACCAAACCAATCTGGAAGCGGCTCGCCGACGTCCAAAGGAATGACGTAGAGATCCTTCACCCACTGCTCACCGCGCTTGCTAACCACTCCATAGCGCTGCTTGAGACTGAAGTACTCGAACAGTTTATCGAATGATGCTTGATTGTTCGAGTGCTCGGGTTTGAGAGAAGCCAGAACCATGGTGCTTGACTTCGAAAATTTCTGTCCGCAGAGGTACTCGGTAGCGCGGGCGTGCTTGATTCTACCGTCGATATCAATGACGGGAGCCAGTAGTTCAAGCCATGACTTGTCTCCGATACGTTCCGGCCCACCTATCAAAGATGCGGTAGCAGCAAACTTTCCGATAAAGCTCATCTCTATTAGCCCACGCCACACGGTGTTGTCGTCTGGATCCGGTCTCGGAGAATAAGGGTCGTTGTAGCTGCGGGGAGAATACGGAGGTGTTCCGGCTTCATCATCCCTCAACATATTGTCAATGTCCTTATCGACCTTATTGTCGGTGGGCGTGACGCGGTGCGGCATCTGAGCCGGTGGTGGGCGAGATGGCCTCCTCTCCGTGTCCGGCGACTCGACATGGCTCCAGACAGCCTCAATGTTGAACGACCTGCTATCCTTCTTGTTTTTCTCGGCCGTGGCTCCTTCGGCTGGCGAGGGTTGACTCGGGGAACGCAGCACCTCCGAGGTACCAGTGGGAGGGCTCATCGAGGCATCGGCAGGTTGCTTTGGAGATTGAGACTCCACTGGTGTATCCGACTCTGCTGGAGGAGCAGACTCCAGATCGTCAGGGGGATCCGAGCGCCGGGAAACAACAGCGCCGGTGTCGAGAAGAGTGTCTTGACCAGACTGGGGTGGCATTTCCTCGTTCACAAGCTCCTCGCCCTTATGAGTCCGTCTGATCCTGGGGCCCGTCTCGTTGATCAGCGTGTTATGCTTCTCAGACTCCAAGCGCACCTGCTGGGTCAAATCCTTCAATTCCTGAGATGCCATCTCTTCCGTGGCCATGTTCGCCAGGCACTCACAACTGAGCCTCCCTCCCAAAATTTCGTCGCTCAGGGCAGCATTGCTCTTGAGGTTAGATGAAATGGTCCTTACCCGCTTCGAGTACTCGCCGGGAAGTGTGCCATCCGTATTATAGTTCATGTAAACATGATGCTCGATTTGGAGTGCGCGGTTTTCACACAACGAGTCGACGGTCGATTCCGGCTGTAATGTAATCCTCTTTTCGTCGACCAAGCGCTTCGCATGCTCCGACATGCACGTTTTCATATACATTACGACTTTCTGGCGGTGAGAATTTCTCAGGTCCACGATCTTTCCGACAAGCTCCGTCTGTGGCGAGGTGTCGATCTTCGCGGCCGGTGATGACTTGACCACGGCCGACGAAGACTTTCTTCGGCCTGCTGGGTGAGACGTTTTCGGCGTAAACGCTTCGGGAGGGTGGGCGACAACCGACCCCCGGCGCTGTTTTTTTTCGACAGGCTGTTTCATGGCATGTTAGCTCTTGGGTAATCGAACTGCCAAACCGGAGTGCAACTTGCTTACCTTGTCACCGTCTCCTTTGTGTTCACTATCTGCCTCGACGCTTGGTTTGCGTTTCACCGACTTCGGGGTTTTCGGGGTCTTCGGGGTCTTCGGGGGTTTCGGCGCCATGACAGTACCGCCCCCTTCCCTTTTGTTCTTGGGCCTCTGTGCTGTGACATCGGTGACGATGGGGGGCAGCACTTTGGTGGGTTTTGCCTCTACAGGCGTTTGAGGGGGCGGTATTGGAGCGGGCGGAGGGGGCATATCTTCCATTGGGATAGTGGCATCACGGTCTGCACGGTCAAGCGCCTCCGATGGCGAATCTGCAACAGGAACTTCAGACTCCGATGCATCGATGTCCATCTTGTCCCCATTGGCTGCGTTCGCGTCTTCCATTGGAACATCTCCGTCGTTCTTCTCCTTCAATGGCGCCTCCTTACCCCCCACCACTCTCTCCTCGGCTGATTCGGCCGTCGGCAGGGGATCCGGATCCGGTGCGGCTTTCTCCGTCATTTCGGCTTTAGGTATTGCTGGCGGGGCAGAGGCTTTCGTGACAGCCCTGTTGATCGCCGAGCGAGATCGCGAAGTAGTTCTTGGGGGTTTCGTTGCCACCGCCACTGCCGTAGGTGGAGCAGGAGTGGTAGGTATGGCTTTTGGCTTTTCGGTCGTTGGTGCTCCTCTCTTGCCGCGGGCGGGTGTGGTTTCTTTTGTTTTGCCCTTTGACTTCGGTGCGGTTTCCTTGGTTGCTTCTTTCTGCTTTAGGAGAACTTCTTTCTGTTTCGCCAGCGCTCTTTTCCTCGTGCCACCCTTCTTCTCCCACGGCTTCTCGCCCAGCGCCATCTGTCCGAGCAGGAATTCATGCTGCTCGGGGCTACAAATCTCACAGAAGTACTGCTTGGGTATCTTTTTCTTCAGGATTCCCATGCACTGAGTATGCTGCCACGCGTCGCAGCCCTCACACTGAATCATCATCCGATCGTCGTCTTCGTCCTCCTCGCTAGCGCCACACACACAACGAATAATGTCGTCTGGCTTTCCCTCAACACCATCTTCTTTGCCCGGCGACTCGGACGCGGGGGTGGAGTTTTTCGGCGTGGATTTTCGGTGCTTTGCTGGCGTCGGCGACGCGGTCTCGACTGTGTTGATCTCCGAGAAGCGGCTGTTTACTCCCTTCGTGGAGCGTGCGCTGCGTCGCGGGTCTGGTGGTTCCGAGGTAATGTCAGCCTTTTCTTTGGATAGGCGACGATGAACAACATGCGCGAGCGGCAAAGAGGCACAGGGGAGTAGAGGAGCGAGGGACTGTGGAGTGATTCAGCTTACCAGCCATGATGGTTGTCCGGATGGGTCTGCTTCAATGCTCGCGATGCTGTGCTGATGTGGGTGATGCGACTTCTCACGGAGAAGTGCAAGTGGATGCTGCTTCTCTTTCACGCGCGGAAGAGCTCTAGGTCAAGCAAACTATCTGCCTTCTGACCGGTGTGACGAGGGCTCGATGTGGTGATGGGTGGAGGTGGGGACAGGTTTTTTTTTTACGTGTGCTATGCGATTGTGGCCGGAGATAGAGATATGCAGAGGAGTGTGGTTGATCTTAATCACGGGAACGAAAAGCAAAACCCAATGCAGCCGTGGTTCCACAGAAAGTTCTCTCGCCGTGGAGTACCGACCAGAGTGAAGTCGGACAGTCTTCTCCCTTCTCTCGCCTTCCCACGAGGGCTCTCTCCGTCTTCTCCAATCTTCCTGCCTGCGCCAAGCAAGATGACGATACTCACTTCGCCCTCCCGAATCCACACCAAGCAAGTAATGCGAGAAGCAACACAGGGGAAAAGCAGAGGGGAAAGCAGAGTGGAAAGATAGCCGAAACGGAGACTGATCTGACCCGGCCGCGACCAGAGATCTAAGTAATCCCTTAAATGGATCTTCCTCTCCGTCTGCAGCAGAGTAGCCGGGCGGCAATAACGAATGCGATGTCGCTGACTCGCGTGGTGTCTGGAGGTGGCGAGTGTTGCGCGTGAAAACTTCTGATGATGCTTGGCCGTGCGTATGTGACAAGACGGTGTAGGAATGGGGGCGGCGGCCGTTGGTGGGATAGTTGTGCGTTGCGGGGCGGTCGGCGGTCGCTTGCTGACTTGTTCCAAGAAAGAAAGCAAGGGAGGGAGGAAGGAATTCGATGGACAAGATCAGGCACAGTCTCAGGATTTGCAGCGGATGCGTACTCGTCATACTCGCCAATGGTATGTAACCTGCTATGACCAAGCAAGGCAACCCGATGCCAAGCTGCCACCCTTCGCTTGTCATTGAGGATCACGGATTACATGTACGTAGCCGCAACCCAACATCATGGCCAGCCACTCGCACCGTGCAGACTCGAGTCGGTTTGACTCGTCTGGATACGACTGAGGACGATTCCCAGAGCGAAGCTTCGGAGTGGGAACTCAGGGAGCGGGAAGAGAGAGTGGAGGAGAGGAAAGGAGCTGGGAGCCGAGGTTTAGGAACGATTGCAGTACAGTTCTTCCCCACGCCCTCCTTCCTGGCTTCCGCAGACGAGGCCCAAGGGGGTTTTTCCCGTTCTCTTCCATTGTTATTTCCTTGGTGCGCTCTATATTTTCGGGACAGCCCAGAGCGGAGGGCAGAGGGGGCCGCAACGAGCCCGGCGTTCTCCCAGTCCGAGGTTTGGTGGGCTGACATACTTTGTGACCGCCGCCGCTTGGCGACTCAATAATGCGCTAGCAACAACCACCTAAATGGTTCACTCACACAGAGATGGAATGGAAGAGACCTGGACATTCGGTAGTAGCTAGCAGAGGTGCTTTTCTCGTGACCAGACTCCAGTAGTCTCAGGCCTGGCACGGCGCCGCTGCCTACCGTATTAACTCACATAAGACGCATGGCTTGAAAATTAATTTAGTACAAAATAAATATCCTGAAGAGGAAATAAAAGCCCATCTACTCTACATATCTATAATTGGAATTGGAATTTCCCTAGAGCTGGTAAGATCCCCAAAACGGCGCGCTTATGGAGAACACTGAACGAGCCGCCAACGGAATGAGTGGGGTGGACTGCAACCGGGCTAGTGCAACGATCTCAAAAGGTCGCACGCAATTAATGATTAAACAAAAAACGAAAGGTCTGGCTTGTCTACAAACTCATTGACTGGGTTTGGGGGAAACGACTGACATCCGCCTCAATCTAATTCACCAGCAGCCACACACATGGTTAGTTATCGGCTCTGGCGTCTGCTTCTGCGATATCTAACCTCCCAAGTCGAATATACACTCTAAAAGCACTCTGGCGCGGTGAGGGAGGGGAGATACAGAGGAGCGGTAGTATGTTGCTCTCCCTGCGGAGGTGATGGCGGAGGGAGTAAGGTAGTGGAACCCTCCAGCACCAAGATCATGATTTGGTGAGGGCAAATTGGTTCTCTTTAACGGGAAGGGTTCGTTTGACACCCTTGATCAAGGGTCTCAACGGTCCGGCGAGGCTAGCCCTGGCCTTGGGCCGGAATGGTCTGTAAGAGGTAGTCCACGCTAGTCCACAACCCGCTGGTCAACGGGCTTTTGGGAGCCGGCCAGCGGGGCGAGTAAACGAGTGAGAGTTCATGACCCTGTGGAGTCCTAGCATATTTTGAGTGGTGTGTTACTGGGTATTAGACCATTACTAGGAGCTTTCGACAACCGCCACAACAACAGGATCAGGCGTCAGAGTGGGAGCTCCGAGAGTGCCGAGAGCGGGAAGAGGAGCGGGAGGCAGAGGCGGAAGAGCTGGGTGCTGCGGAAGGGATGGGTGCCGGGGAGGGACTGCCGCTATTCCTGCCCACGCCCTCCTTCATGGCATCGGCGGACGGGGGGTATGGGAGGGTCGCTTTTCCGTTGCCACTCTCCTTTGTGTTTTCCTTGGGACAGCCCTCGGCGGAGGGCGAATGGGAGCCTGCAACGTGCCGCCATCGCGCGGACTGCGGACAGGAAACTGGGCAAAAATGTACGCCGCCATGATCTATATAGGTCGCATGCGAGTATGAACAAAGAAAGACAGAAACCACAATAACAGGCAGAGCATCATACGGACGCAGGAGGGCATCGGAAAAAGAAGGGGGAACAAGATTATCTGAAGCTCTGTTGATCGGAGGAGAGATGGCGGGGCTGTAAGCAATATCCGGTGGGCGTTTCTTGGTTTCCGGTTTTGGGGTAAGTGGAAGCGGGCGGCGCATACGGATCATAGCTGGTACCGCTGTCTGGCGTCAAGGGTACGTAGTTGACTGCTTGTTGTGTGTAAGCGGGTTCGATGCGTCGTCACTGTGCGGGCGGTTGACTTGCGGTGCTTCGCGGGGGTCGCTCGATGGAATTTTATTCTACTAGTACTAGCATTGGCCCGCGGGCACCCGCCGGCCGGCCTGGGTCAACGCAGTCCGGCCACTGGGCCCACCCGGCCGGACTGGGTCATCAGAAAGCCCGGCCCGGCCCGGACCGGACCGTCCCAAAAGCCCGCGGGCAGCCCGCGGACCAGCCGGACTATTGTCACCCCTGCCCTTGATCTCCCAGGCCCTCTGGACAGTCTTAACTTACCACCTGTTCCTCCTAAATCCGCCTTGAGTATTTCACGCTCTTCAGTTCTAAAAAAGGGGTTGCCTTGGGAGTGTTGAATACCATTCTAACGCGATCTCACCGAGCCAACGCTCTCAATGGGTTTCTAACGGTCTTAGCATGCACCCACGGTGGGACGAGTTCCTGTTGCCTGATTTACGGGACTGTGGGGGTGGTGAAGTTTTGTGCCTGCGGTGAAGCTCTGGACGATAGCTGCGCTAGCCTCTACCAGCGGTCGCCGTGGCGGTTGCGAAGCACCGAGGACGATCGAATATCTGCGGGGAGTCGTATTGGTTGGCGATCAGCGAATCAAATACTACGGACGGCAAAATCACCACCTTCCTTGGTCTAATTGCAACCCGCCAGGAAAGAGTTATATAGTAGCCAGCACTACTGGTCTAAGCGCTGGTTCTTGCTTCGGATCCTAGTTACCAAACCACCCACGAACATTTCTGTTTTGTCCGCTATGACAGTTGGGAACACTAAAAAAACCTTGATATCACTCGCGCCAACTAATCCAAGTGCTGCATTGGAGATGATAGCACTGACCGCCTAGGCCTAGGAAAAGGGAGCTTCAATGGGCGGCCTGCGGACTGATTGAGGTCGGGGTGTACGGTGGCTAGGAAGCGGACAGTGCGTACATCCATAATCTAGACAGGTCGCACGCGATTGACTAAGATTTTTTTAGTAATGATCGCCTTGAATTACGATGTTGCCCAGGCCATGAGAATACCCCGGGCAACGAGAAAGCCGATGAATAGGCAAAGTATGCAACAGCAAACCCAGATTCACCGAATTGGAATGGCGGCGACCGAGACCCACCTCAGTCACATCAAAAGAAGCATTACAGAGCGCAAGTGGGACGAAAGCTCATGGATGAATGTTGCACGGATTGAGCTCCTACTATGCTTATAGGCCGCGACAAAGGTTCGTACCGATCCAGTTCCAGCACGAGCTGGAATAGCCATCGCTAACCGGTTTTATCAGCTGAAAACAGGTCAAGCGGTGCTCGGATACCATGTCAAGAAATGTAAGAGCCGAGCCGATGATGTTTGCTGGTGGTGCTCCAAGATTCGACGAGTACTGTCAGGCATGTTGGGTACAGCAGAAAGTTATGGCATGATTTGCAAATTCCCGAACTGTTTGCCTCAGAGCACTACAGCAACTTACCAGCCCAGGGGGCTGAAGACGGACGAATGGACACAGACGGCGAGGGGAAGGAAGGAGAGGTGAGAGAGGATATTGGGGTTGGTGGCGAAGTGAGTGCTTTTGTTGGTGTTTAGTGCTGGGGAGACTGGGGCGCCGCATTGGACTGACTCCGAGAGGATTCAGGGCAGATGGGATATGTGGGCCATACTGCCATGATCTGGATATCTGGATCGAATGCAATGATGAATTAAAAAACGAAATAGCAATGATCGCCTACTGCCATCTAGATTAGGATCAAGCTTGGCAAGCCACTGGGCTTCTTGAACGGCTTTCCGTGGTAGAGAGTACTACCATCGACTGCTTGTAGGATTCCCACGAGACTGGTCCGTTGTAGACTTGGAAGACGTAACCTCCCTGCGACTCTCTTCCGTTGATGTCCCCTGCGAAGTCGGAGTCCGTGAACCCGATTACGGGTGACGGGGGTGATGGATATGTGAAGGAACACGAGCTTGAGATCGGCAGTTCCTTTCAGGTATCGGAGGACTCGTTTAGCGGCTGTCAGGTGCGGTGTGAAGGGTCTGTAATTGTAGCGGCTGATTACTGATACGGCAGAGGCTATGTCGGGACGGGTTGCGGTGGCTGAGTACGACAAGCTGCCGACGGTGCTCTGGTAGTGCCTGGCATCTGCTTCCGTCTTTCCTTCCACCTCTCCTTCCGCTTCGGCTTCGAGAGTTGTTTAATCGTGGAGAGGAGTGAGCCGGGTTTGCGTCCCGAAGCGGTTGACGATGCTTTGGATGTACCTGGCCTGTCCAAGAGTGATGGCCGGAGACCTGACGCTCTATCTCCCGTAGAGTAGTTCGTTATCTCTTGTGTTGGGTCTGAAAACATACCTGTACTGCTAACGCCAGCCAGAGGCAATTCTCCTGAATTTTAGAGAGGTGGTACGGTGCATGAGAGGGCGTCCTCAACAGATAGTTACCAAACGGAACGTTCTCTCGACCCTTTCTGCAAGTTTATCCAGATACTCTGCCATATGTTGCATGACAGGACCCCGTAATCTGAATGCAGTCACAATCCCTGTCTCTTCAGGGTGGGATGCGGAGCTGGAGGAGGAAACTTGCATAGAGACCTGCGGTCGCGCGTCTCTCTTCGGACCGGGCGGCGGTTTAGGTTGAGGCGATAGCTGAGGGTGGACGGACAACCAGCTCGATGCTCTTGTGTTTGTCTTTTGCCAGAGCATTGCCGGTAAGTTCTTGAACAGTACGGTAAGAACTAGAGCTGCGAATTGCTACACAGGTGCGTTCGGTATATCTAGTCAAATTGCCTCTGTGGTTTTGTTGATCTGATCTCTGACCCCCACGCTCGGCTCGGGTGGCCAGCTGCTCCGTCAGCCCAATATGTACACGGACGCTGATGTGTTTTTGAGCGCGCTAAAATATAACCGCTGGGCGCTCTGGGTCCCTATTGGCTGTGTGCTGCGCCCACCATCTTGTCTCCACCTTCCCCCCCCAGGGCTGTTGTTAAATGTGCACTGTGCCGGTACCCCGCACCGCCCTTTCGTCAGCCCTAATCGGTAAGTACCCATAGCTCGATAATACCCTCTTCTTCTCACAAACACCTCACCGACTCCACCACCGTTACCTACTCTCAATATCCCTTCCGTATAAACACGCTACGCACCATGGTAGCAGTTAAACGACCAACCACGCCTATGACGTCATCACCTCCATCCTCTGACGAGTGGGAGGATGTCCAACAACACGCGATCCCACTGCCCGATGCCATGGAAGCTCTCGGAGGGATATTAGCGGCACACGACGAACGGAAGGCAGATAATGATGGTGGAGGGTGGTCCTTCGAGACGGGAAAGCAGTACTTGGGCGCCACGGCAACCAACCTTCATAGCAAAGTCAAAGGTCTCCCTGGAAAAGTGTCACTGGCACAGGCGATCCGAATGACCACGAGAAGGTAGATCTTTGAGTTTTAAGTCTTGTTGACCTTTATGGTTGATGGTTTCCAGGTGCTCCATCAAATTTGTAGCGGTGATCGGATTAACTGGGGCGGGAAAATCTTCCATCATCAAGACATTGACCGATGAAGACGTGCACGTCGAGCACAGCATTCACACTGGTAGTTTTTCCCATTTCCCAGCTCATGTCCCCCGTTGCTTCTGGCCTAATTGTCCTCGCCACCGAAGGCACCACTACCTTCGCGATGTTCCCCACCATCATCGACGATCAGCGCTACATTTTGATCGATACTCCGGGCTTCAACGACAAAGTTCGCACTGATATGGAAGTCTTCGAAGAGATTCTCAAATGGTTCCATACCATGACGCCCTACTGTGACCTCGCCGGCATCCTTTATGTCCATGACATCACTTCAAAACGATTCAATAATTCGGCTGATCTGAATCTTGCCATGTTGGAAGCGCTTTGTGGCGAGAAATTTTTCAAGAACGTCACGATTCTCACGACGATGTGGAGCGATATGAACCCCTCCGGCGTCAAAGCTGCAGAGAAGCGGCAGAAGGAGTTCGAGCAAGATGCCTGGAAGGCACTGATCGCTGGCGGTGCTCAGGTAGTTCCGCTCCGACACGGAGTGGCTGAACCTGAAGATCCTATCAACGAGGAAGAGAAGGGTGAGCTTGAGAAGAAGCGCAAATTGGCACGAGAAGAACTCGAGGAAGTCATGGCTTACTACAAAACGTCGGAAAGAGTCACGCCGAGAATCCAGAAGGAGCTGAGAGCGAAGGTCGACATCTGGAGCACCGAGGCGGGAGCTGTACTGCGGAGGAGTTCCGGCCTGTCTCCCGCACCGGACCAAATGGACAACAATGGTACTACTGCCCTGAATTCTCCGAGTTGTCCGACAAGTGACAGCTCAGCTATTCCGCAGTCACCACCCTCTCCGGCAGAGACGACCGATAGCGGGAATGAGACCCCAACACCTCAAACTCAAGAAAAGCCGAAAAAATCAAAGGAGAGTGCGGGCGAAGGGCCGCCGCCCGAGTCGCCCTGGTTTGTCCGCCTCCTCAAGGCTGTAGCATGGTTCCTTTTGCGGAGGCGATCCTAACGGAGGTAAATTCGATCCTGTATATTGCTATCGGCCTGGCGCATCAGCTAATCATGGTCAGGAAGGTTTCTCATGTTGGTTCTGTAGCGCTGATATCTTTTCCGCGCGGCACTTGCTCTTTCTCTCGGGCGCCTTTGGATTGCAGATCGGTGTCAGGATTGTTAGTCGTGCGTTTCAGGTACTCGAGTCAATTGATGTGATTTTATTGGTTTCTGTGGTGTAAGGTCGTCCGAGTGATTCCGCGAGCAGAAGCCCACCAGCAATTTGATTGCGGAGAAGGAATCCGTCGTCTTACGCCACGTTAGCACTGATTCAATTAGTCCATAGGTTGCGCATTGTGGCGGCGACTCAGGCAGGAGGGTTACAAAAAGAGGCAACAGCATCGTTCGTCCTGCCTCTCCCACCCCACGCCCTCAGGCGCCGTCATCTATTATCATGAAACCGTTACTGTCTAACCGAAATCTGTGGTACGTTTCACTTTTGCTAAGACCGTCTGGCGACCGGATGTGGGCTGGATCCGCCCTCGAGACACACCGCCGCCCATACTCCTTCATTTCCGGTTGCTGGCTGGAAGTGCCCGTCACATACCGCACGTATAATATGCACGTGATCGTATATTCTGTCTGGCCCCCCTCGACTCTACCAACCGCTACGCAGTAAGTAGAGCGCCACAGAGTAAACCCCCACTCCACGGCTCGACGGGCATCGCCACAGAAACATGGGCGGAGCGGTCGACCGTGACGGCAGAGCAGCCGGATCTGCCGTTTTCACGGCGAATCACTCGGGATTCGCGTTGTCTCTTTTGTTCTCGCCGCTCGCCGGTGGCGCCCGTACAGGACCCAGACACGGGAGCACATCTCTAAGCGCTGCCCGCACTAGAAACGCCAGCAGAAAATCCTGTTGGTGCGGAGGGAGACAGAGAGAGGCAAGGACCGATTTAAGATCCGGGAGAGACAGGATAGGAAGAGGCCGAGGAGGTGGGCGCAGAGGGTGAGGGACAGCCACTGTTCCTTCCCACGCCCTCCTTCATGGCCTCTGCGGGAGAGGAGTAAGGAGACTTGGGGTGGATTTCCTTTTGTCTTTTTTCTTTCTTTTTTTGTGGGTTTCTCGGTACGCTCTATCACTCTCGGGATAGGCCTGGGCCGAGGGCAAAGCGGAGCTTGCAACGAGCCGCCTTCGCGCGGACTGCGGACGGTAAGCGGACAGTTTGTTCTCGCCACGATCTAGCTAGGTCGCATGCGAACAACGAACATATAAATAAAGCCTCTCGCCGTTCACAAAGAGGGTTTGCACCTATGTTATATCTACGCCATGCTATGATTACACGCCCGGAGATGGCAGATACACTACGCACACTCGTTTCCGGTCCTACTCCTATACCGCCGGAGTTCGCGTGGAAAACCCTGAAGCTGTCTCGCGCAGGGATGCCGGTGAAGGGGAAGACGTCCTCTGCTCTGGCTGGCAGGCTGGAGGATGAGAGGGGCCGCGCTCCATCCATCCATCTACCGGCTCCGTGGGAGGGTTCGTACGATCAGTTTGGATGCAACGAGGCGACGAATAGAAACGGGTTTTTGGCACCCGCGAGGCGTCGATTCCTTTCTTTTTTTGGTTGGGGCCTGGAGGAACGGCCGCGGGTAACAAAGATGACCGCCGTGTAGTGTGCGTGCCAGCCTTCCGTGGAGGAAGGCGAGCACTCTGCCCCGCCTGTGGCCCGACGGCACCCAATCCGCGTGCACCGTGATGTCCCACCGTCATTCGCGTGTCTCACCCTCCCCTCCCCTTATCCGTGATTCCGGGTTGGCGGAGTCTCCGCAGAGTGATAGGCTATGCACAAAGTTCCCGCATCGTCATCACCCTCCCTGGCCGTTCCTGAGCGTTGCATGTGGGGGGAGAAACAGATTTCTTGATATAAACCCTTTTTTAATTTCCCCCCTCTCCCAACTCGTGGTCCACGGTACGTGAGGTTGCATTTGTCTTGCGATGGACCAAGCGGCTGCCACTGGTGTCTAACGGCGAGCCCGGGGGCGGTCGTTGAGTGAGTGATGCATCCGCGGTGGCTGGGTTTTCTTGCGGGCCCCCGTCGGTAGGGAAGATGAAGGAGGGAGGGAACGCTGGACGAGTTGTGCATGCATCCCCAACGGTCCATCCCACCCACCCCTCCCACCCCGCGCCCTGTCCTGTCGCGCCCGGTCTCTCGGCAGAGATGCGGAGCCAGCGGTCGTGGACATGGAGTCATATCACCCAGACAGGATGGAAGTAGCCGTGTGCATGCTCTGCCGCCCCCAAATCAGCACGCCCCACTGCCGGGTTGGACCACAGCCAGGGAACAGGAGTATTTATACACCTTGTGCTCGAAGAGCAGCTGCGGCCAATGGCCGGCAGGACTCTGCGGGGGAAGGCAGGCGGCGGTAAGCCTAGCCAGCCGGCCCAGCAGTCTGCCCGTTTGTCCAGCCCAACGAAATCGACCGACACAGAGATATGACGCGATGGAGAGGTCTCTGTGTTTGCCGTCTTCATCGCCCGTGACGGCTGCAGAACTGGATGGACATCGTCGTGGGCCGGAGCGGCGATCGTCTCCGCCTATTTTTAGTCGCACTGCACACACCCACACACATCCGACGCCGTGGGACGGGTGGGAACCGGGTGGGGGCTTGGCTCTGTTCTCCCTTCCACGAAGCCAAGTACAGATGCCCTGGGAGAGAATCTAAGATAAACGTTTTTTCTTTCCCTTTTTCCTTCTTCTAGGGGTTTCGAGATGAAACCGGTGGAGCCACCACCGCTATTAGAAGGGTCGTTTGGTCGTCGATGGCCATGACATACGTTCTATTTTATTTCCCTTTCCTCCCCGTCGTCCATGTCGACCGAGTGACCCCGCGAACCCACGGCCTGCTCCTCCCACCGTCCAGAGAGTAGGCCAGCTGCGGCGGATGACTCCCCTTTGACCCTTCCGCCCGAATCTGGCTTCGTTGGTTTGGGGCTCGGCTGGCCGGCTGGCCGGCTGTAGAATCCGCGGGCGTTTACTGGCGGAGTTGGACGTATGTCGTTTCCATGTACATATATGGTATCGGATCTTTCCTATCTTTTTCTGCTTCCCATCTCAGCGCCAACGCATGATCACCACTCTATATTCACGTCCCCTGTCGTTGCCTTACCGTCACATCAGGTTTGTGGCAGTAGTTTGTCGTCACATTGTTGTGTATTTGTACGGGTGACGAATGGGTATGGGTAACGAATGTGTAACTGTACGAGTTGACTTTTCGCTTGATTGTACTGCTCTCCACCTTCAATTTGATAGCTTTTCATCAGGTCCGAGGGGAAAACGTGCGTTGTAGTCGGTGGGTCGCCGTAGCGATGGAGGGGTGCCAGACAGCACTAGCCACTAACTAGCCACATATAAAAGCCATTTCACCCCCTGCTTGTATGGCTTGGCAAAACCTGAGACGTCATAACTTTTATATATATATCTATTGTTTTTTTTTTGTTTATTCATTACTCGCATGCGACCTATCTAGATCACGGCGAGGTCATTTACAGTCCGGTTTCCCTGTCCGCAGTCCGCACAGCGCATATATATATCTACTGTCACGTTACAGGTAATTACGTGTCATGTCATTTCCGTCATAACAGCTGGCATCCCTTTGCTGCCGGATGGGCAGCACTATATCCACGGTAGGAGGTCTCCCAAGTCTCTTCCACTGCCATCTCTGCAGGAGCGAACCATTCGGACGTTTGCTATTAGCGTAAGGGTAGACCACCAAAAGCCGACGGTCACAAATTATCACTTGGTTCGGACTGCAATATGTGATATACCGACAATATCAAATTTGTGTGGAAGAAAAATACTTATATGCTAAAAAGAACAGGCCCTTAGATTATTTGAAACCAGAAAAGATTCGACAACAAGAAGATTATCCTCCAAAAATGAAATAAAGGAAATGGGAATCGGGCCATAGATGATAGATATCTTGATCCCGTCAACTAGTATTCCCAGTCTACCACAACACACGGCATCCGTATCGATAGATGGAGGCCTGAAATGCAATCACAATAGAAACTTGCAAAGCTTACCACACAGCCTGTTGATCCTAACCCGCATTGTGGGGGATGCTCGACACAGCGCCATTTTGACACCCTCCTCTCGCCTTGCAACAAGGGATGTGCACATCAATCCCAGACGATAAGAAATCAGCCACCAGAAGAGGGGGCCACAGTTGCATACGAGGATGCTCGAGTCTAAATAAGAAATTTATACGTTAGCCAAAATTGGATCGCCGTAGCCAACACTTCAGCAGTAAACTGGTGGCTTTACTTATGTCAAGCACCTCTTTGGCTAAGCAACCGAACTATAGCTTTGTGTCCTCCTTCGGCCGCGACAGACAGTGCAGTCGCGCCCCAAATAGTCTTCGCCTGAATTTCAGCACCGCGATCGAGGAGCAACCGGACCGTGGCTTCGTTTCCCCCTTCGGCCGCCAGGTGCAACACAGTCGCGCCCCAGTCATTCTTTCCCTTAATTTCGGCGCCTCGATCGAGGAGCAGCCTGACTGTGGTTTCGTTTCCTCCTTCAGCTGCAAGGTGCAGCACAGTCGTGCCCCAAGCAGTCTTTGCCTTAATTCCAGCACCTCGATCGAGGAGCAACCGGAACGTGGCTTCGTTTCCCTCTTTGGCCGCGAAATGTAGCGCAGTCATGCCACTTATAGTCTTTGCCTCAATGTTGGCACCTCGATCGAGGAGCAATCCGACTACGGCTTTGTCTCCCACTTTCGCTGCGAGATGCAGCGCAGCCACACTGCCATGGGTTTCTATCTTGTCGGCGACTCGATCGAGGAGTAGCCTGACTGTGGCTTCGTGTCCACCGTTGGCCGCGGTATGTAACGCAGTGTCGCCGCTATCAGTCTTTGCCATAATGTCGGCACCTCGAACGAGAAGAGACCTGACTGTGGCATCGTTTCCCTCTTTTGCTGCGAAATGCAGCGCAGTCATGCCACTTCCAGTCTTTGCCTCAATGTTGGCACCTCGATCGAGGAGCAGCCTGGCTGTGGCTTCGTGTCCACCGTTGGCCGCGGTATGTAACGCAGTGTCGCCGCTATCAGTCTTTGCCATAATGTCGGCACCTCGATCGAGAAGAAACCTGACTGTGGCATCGTCCCCCTCTTTTGCTGCAAAATGCAGCGCAGTCATCCCACTTCCAGACTTTGCCTCAATCTTGGCACCTCGATCGAGGAGCAATCCGACTACGGCTTCGTCTCCCACCTTCGCTGCGAGATGTAACGCCGCCACACCGCTATCGGTTGTTTTGTTGTCGGCGACTCGATCGAGGAGTAGCCTGACTGCGGCTTCGTGTCCACCGTTGGCCGCGGTATGTAACGCAGTGTCGCCGCTATCAGTCTTTGCCATAATGTCGGCACCTCGATCGAGAAGAAACCTGACTGTGGCGTCGTTTCCCTCTTTGGCTGCAAAATGCAGCGCAGTCATGCCACTTCCAGACTTTGCCTCAATGTTGGCACCTCGATCGAGGAGCAGCCTGGCTGTGCCATCGTGTCCACCGTTGGCCGCGGTATGTAACGCAGTGTCGCCGCTATCAGTCTTTACCGTAACATCGGCACCTCGATCGAGAAGAAAGCTGACTGTGACATCGTTTCCCTCTTTTGCTGCGAAATGCAGCGCAGTCATGCCACTTCCAGACTTTGCCTCAAGGTTGGCACCTCGATCGAGGAGCAGCCTGGCTGTGGCTTCGTGTCCACCGTTGGCCGCGGTATGTAACGCAGTGTCGCCGCTATCAGTCTTTACCGTAACATCGGCACCTCGATCGAGAAGAAAGCTGACTGTGACATCGTTTCCCTCTTTTGCTGCGAAATGCA
>Ga0307508_10001553_pt1 | contig 25712 bp, 32 predicted proteins | sample 9_EM_MG_FD_203089 | JGI IMG/M metagenome (GOLD analysis project Ga0307508, IMG submission 203089) | Populus trichocarpa ectomycorrhiza microbial communities from riparian zone in the Pacific Northwest, United States - 9_EM | ecosystem: Host-associated > Plants > Roots > Unclassified | place... | reverse complement strand
TTTGCTCATCTACGTCATCGTATATCGACTTTCTTAATCTGGGAGATGTGGATGGTCAGACGACCCCGTCCTGGCCACTCACTCTCGATCGTCAAGTAGGACGCCCTATTAGGTCTGCCGGCAGCCAGCCTCGACTCTTTCACTGCAGCAACCCTATTCCCCCGCACTTGTCATTCATTTCATTTCTGGATTGTTCTGGGTTAATGAACTGCAAATTGGCCTCATCTCATGTGGACGACGACTAGGTGATGCAATCCTGTCCTCTTTACGTTTCCTCAGAATCTTTTTTGGCCCGGCCAACACGAGGCTTTGGCGTTTCGAGCTACAGTTTCGTTTGTGACTCATTGAGAAAACACGAGTACTGGTGATGTGGGCAGTCCTGGCCCTTATACTGCTTGCTGGAATACCGCGCCGACGTGACTTGGTTCATACCGAACAGAGTCTCACTAACATCGGCCTACGGCTCAAGGCTTAGATCGATTGGATTGACTCGTCCAAACCATTTCAAGTATTTCCTAAGTTTGATTGATTCGCACGTCACTTTTCTCATCCTCAGGCTCGCTAACGATCTCTCACACACACTCCGTTATCTGGGTTGCACACATGATTTAGATCCAACCTGGACAGCCTCTTGACTTTTGAGTTTGTTATCCTTGCAAGGATCTGATCGGGCGCTATGACGTATGCATTTCTTCCGACCGCGACCCGCATTCCTAATCGAACGAGCCTGGGCTTTATAAAGCATTCTGCATGCCTTCCTAAACAGAGCCTCATTACCTCCCTCTTATGGTCGTCGCCTGCACTATGCACCCCGTGCTCATCCATCCGATTCAGACTTGAATGTTCTGGACAATGCACGGCCGTAACGGATTCCAGGGATAAACTGATGCATGAGCACACGCTCACGGTTTTCGGTGTCCCTCTCGCGTCCGCATATGGGATCATAGCCCATGCGAGTGATCATTTCAAGTGTCGGCCTTCTCCACGTTAAGGTGCTCGCAAATGAAATCGTCTCATGAACGTTGGTCTAGCTCCTCACTGTGGCGAGCTTGTAGCGCCGTTATGATTCAATGAATCGACTTTTCATCTCGGTCTCCACCAGTGAGGTTGTTAGGCTGTGTCTGAGCCAAGACCATCTCCGAGCGCCTGCTTCATGCGGGGACCCGGCAGCAAGCCGTGGCAACCCACATAGCGTCGCGGCGACGCCGGCAGTACCTTTTCCCACCGTTGATGGCCGTCATGTTTCGTGTTTCGTACTCGAAACTCGTGATATATTTCTAATCAAAACTCTCATAAGTCTGGGTCTAGCGGCCCTGAAAGCTCTCCTGGATGGGAGACGTATGACGGTCCCGGGAAATGCATCCATGTCAGGGCTGTATGAATTGAGTTTGATCGCAAAACATGATTGAGCGGCGACGTCTGTTAGGAAGAGAAGGAAAATACTCGGGTCTGGGCTCGACAGCGGGAAGGGTTGTGATGGGGAGGGTGATGGAACCAATTCGGCGTCGGACCGGTATAGAGAAAAAAAGAAAGGGTGCCGCGGATGGGGGGGGCCAGGGACCAGCCGTCCAGACCAGGCAACCAGACCCTTTCGCCGTCAAGAGTGCTGAGATCGTCGAGCGCAGGTTTTGTTGGGATAGAAAGCCCATTGCGCCGGTGTATGGGCGATATGGCGGAGGACGGAGATGGGACGGCATGTTTGCGTGTATGCGAGAGGCGAAAGATAAAGAGATAATAATTCCTCTCGCGCCGTGCCGTGCCGTGCGGTCTATAAACCTAAAACGGAGGAAGGGAAATCATGGATGCTGTTCGTTGAAGTGTTGGCGGACGGTGCGGGGGTTAATGTTAATGATGCGGCGAGTGCGAAGAGCAAGGGCGGGTAGGGATGGTTCAGGAGAGAGCGAGATAACATGCTTTTTTCCTTACTGGGTATAAAAAGTGCGATGGTTGCCTAATCGGGCTGGCTGAACTGTGCGACCTTGCATTTGCCGCGTTTCAGGTTGGTGGTCGTTATCAAGGGTCGCAAGAGCCGAAAGAGCTCATCGAGGTGGTCGTTGTCGTGTAGAGACAGTAGTTAACGTGACAAAGTATCGGGGAAGAACTTGGGTCTCAATGGGAAACGCTTGTTTGAATGGGATGGGTACAAGTGGCTTTTCTCTTGATTCAAGACTTGAATGGGCTCTAGGCCTACTTCTCCCACTACCGAAGCATAAATACTCTCTTCCCCTCCTCATCTCTCTCTTCATCCCCCTCTACTACTACTCCTCGCATCACTCCATTTGCATGTCCTCCTCCCAATCCTCTCAGCAAATGGCAGCCCACATCGTCCCCTTCCCCAGTCTATCCCATTCCCTCTCCTCTCTCCAGTACGCCACAAACATTCAGAATGTGCCCATCTACCACCAGGGCCCCAATGGTCGCTCCGCTGAGAGCGAGGAAAAGGTTCGTACTCATCTCATCCCATTCCTCGCCTCGTGGCTCACATCCATCCCTTCCTCCACCTTTCTCGCCACACTTTCTCCAGCTAAAACGAGCCATACAGCAATCTGCTGCTCAAGGTGCTCCAACATCCCCGGGCTACTATTCACCATCTTCCTCGGCGTCCTCTGCGCCGAACTCAAAAGACTATCTCATGATGCGAAGGTAACAACTCATCTTCCTTACTCATCTCCCAACCCTTATCGACTCATTCCTCTTTTCTAGCGGTCGCCATTAGCACCACCGTATCATTGATCGAGTCATCTCAACTCGACTGCTCCGATCCGCGTTACCTTGTGTATTCGTTTCACCGCGTTCGTGGACCTCTGCGCCCGATTCACGAACTCGTGTACCACCGCTGAGCGCCCTACTGCCGTTGTTTTCACGTATTGTCTCCCCCGAGAAGTCGGACCCTCGCGATCGGTTAGCACCCGACGAGGCTCCTCGTGTTACTTTATCTATCGTCAACTACCCTCTCATCATAACCTGTCGGTTCGCTCCCGTGTGCAAGCACGGTTTGCTTAGCTCCACACCGGAGCGGCCTCGAGGCGGTAGATCTTGCACATCACTCCCTGCCACCCATTCGCTGATCCGCCCATTCGTCATGCGCGATCGTTGGCAAATAGTTTTCCATGCTTCCATCTGGGTTGTTTGTTGGGCTCTTTCGTTTCGCTTTTGGTCATCTTGCATGCTCTATCTCATCACCCCGCATTGAACCCTCTTAATAACTACACCATATCCTCTTGTTCGTCTCTGGTCTCCCTCCCCTTACACGACCTGCATGGGGTGCCTAACTTATGTACTTTTACGCCTGATAGACTTGCTTTACTTTGGGTTTTTTTTTTTTGGCCGTGTGCGCAATCTCTTCCCTTCTACCGTTGTCTGCTAGTTCAACTCGCTTCGCTTCGTTCCGTTCTGTTTGCCTCGGGCTTTTACTTCGATGTCCATGACGAGCACGACACTGGAATGTCTAGTCGTCCTCCATGCTATTTGACGCGCATAGCACACACATAACACATCTAGTATAATAAACCAAATGCATTCTGATTTGTCGGCTTTGACCTGTTTATTGCGTTATGAGTCGCCCGTAATCGCCGTATTTGGAATTGATCAAAAGTTTGTACGGAAATAAGCCGCGCGCGTGAGTATGTGATGGCCTTTTGAGTTGCAAGCTTTCTTCCCCCGCAAGCTCTACCGTATCATTCGGTGGGCCCACGACGGCCGAACCTTTAATGAGATCATGATGATGATGATCACCATCATCCAATACAACTTGCAACGTCCTTCTCATGCCGCCACTCGCACAACTCGATGTTCAAGCTGGTCTCTCGCGTCTGCAAGGTATCAGATGTATGATCCAGGTGGGAATGAAGACGCCCATAATGTGCACAAAAGATGGAAGAATTTCAAGCTGTCCGTGGGTCGTATCGAACGCTCGGAACAACGCCGTTCAGCGCGGGCGACCGTGAAGACACTGCACTGCCGCTCATTTACGCCAGCACCATAAGAAAGTAACAACAAAGGTGACGGAACACGGTCCGACGGCAAGACAAGTGCGCCTTTCCATTTGATGGTCTTCCCCCACTGCCCGTTCGGGCGACCCTTTACTAAACAGAGAGGAGCTAAATGGCCTATGCACGGAAATGTCCTTACAAAAGCTTCTCATTATTGATGCAACGTACGTGAAGATGTCTTGTTTTCCCGTTCACTCCAGAATATTTCTGCTCGGACGCCGGGTCCATGCGTCGGTTGTAAAGTCTAGAAAGCGGGCCCGCGGCACGATAAGAACGTAACTGCGCCTAGGCCTCACTGCAGCTGTTTTGCTTTCCGTCCTTGAAACGTCAATGTCAACAAAATGTTTTTGCTCGCGACAACCATGAGACCAGAACGGCCTGGTTAGAGTATAAAGCCGACGCAGACAACCGACGCTATTGTCGGCGCCATGAGGATAATTTAACTGCTGGCCTAGAAGGGTCGCGCGACCTCGCGCCGCACAGCTGATCTATCAATCAATAAGATGCCGAAATATCTTTTTAGGAGGTGCACTAGATTCGAAAGATATTATTCTAGGGCAGGCGCACACGGATAGGAGAATGTCAAGCCCTTTAGGAACGCGCTCGTCGCAGCCGAAAAGCATTTAGATTGTTCACAGGAGAATCCGAAAGGCCTGGACGGAATGGCGCTGACAGTACGCACAGCGTGATCTAGAGCTTGTTTTGCCTTGAGGGGAAAAGCTGATGGCGCTGAAAATTTACCGACGCATAAGGACGGGCGACGACCAAGAAAGCAAGTGGTCGACGGTGCATTGCCCTTTGTAGCTCCTCTTCCCCGCAAGATGACCTCAGTGAGAATCAAATAATGGACCATATCGAAATACCACACACCATGACTTTTGCTAGTGCACTTAAAGATCGAGGGCGAGTAGAGACGAAGCGGAATCCGGAAGCAAATCCTCGATCGAAACAAATGGCACATTGCCACTTTTGGTGGGACAAGGTCAATGCATTCATGGCATATTGGCAACCCGGGCATAGCCTTTCGGCATGCATAAGTCTTTGAACTACACAAGGTTGGAGTCCACCTTTTACAGCGAGCTCCCTCGTTTGCCGATCAACCAAAACGAGCATGCTTCGCCCACATAGTTACTCTTGAGTACCCGTTGAGAAGCCGGATATATCACAACATCGTGTCGCGCACGGCGCTGCCCGCACTTTAAGACCACGCCTGCACGTCTGTGGCACAAGGGCCGCCCTACCAACAAACCGTGTGGCTTGTCACCCTTTGTGATTTTTCTTGTGAAAAACGAGCACGCAGGGACTTGTGCCCTGTAGAGATTGGATGTTCAGGCACATGCCAACCATATCCGCTCACTTCTTTCTTTTCCTGCCAAAATGGGGGCTCCTGCGTGATTTCGGCCCAACACGAGAAAGCAGGCCAACGTTAGGGATATCGAGATTCGAACAGAAGCTCCAAGATCTTTCCCTATTTGCCCCAAGCCGTCCAGCCGCCACCTATTTTCCTGGTGCACGAAAATGCACGGTCTACCAGACTTACATTTTTCCAGATAAACAGCGTGAGCTGCATGCCTTGGTTCGATCCGTCAGCGAATTCGCAACGTGTAGGTATTCTCCTTTACAGGAAACATCTGCCCGCAGACATGCACAGACCGGCATCAAGGGGGAGATAGATAAACTACTTGCTACTATACAGCTTGCTTGCTGGCTTGCGCGTTTTCCCATCGCACGGCCCTAACCCTGCAACATAGATCTTATCGAGTGAAAGCGAGCACGCGGATTACCAACAAACTGTCGACATGATGATGAACTTGTCCATACGCAAGGCCCGTGTGAAGATGCAACTCACAGTGGGATGGCCGATATCTAGATTAGATAAGGTGACTCATCCCTGTCGCTCCTTTTCGGATAGATGCGATTTGGATGCATATAAGAGGAGCATGGCGGCACGCGTTTGCCTCATGTTTGCCTCATCTTGATGTTATCAATCAATGACTCGAAAGGTAGCAGGAAAAGCCACCAATATGACAAAGACGGCGGTCATCCAAAATCCTGAGAATCGACGCGTTCTCCGCGCTAGAACGCCGACGGCCAGTGATCGCCATGCCCTGCGCGCTATATGGGCGGTAAATGGACATAAACCACTGGCGGCGTTTTCCTGGCATTGTTTCGCCGCCGTTTCAACTCTCACGACAAGCTGAGTCAAGCGAACCCGTAGCAGGTTGCCGTTGTCAGCAAAACGTGGGCAGATCCCTAAGCGGACAGATCGCAAGAAGTTGTTCTCGTTGACCCTGAAAATTAGCGAAGGAAACAAAGAGCAAGCAAAGAGGAGTACAGATGAGTAAACAGCGGTGCGCATGCTGGAAATACTGGGGAATCGATGGAGGATTAAGGTTCCGACGTTGGGTGGATGAGCAATGGAATAAAAGCAGCCGTTCTGATAGCGGAAGGGTAATTTATTAGGAGTGACCTAAAAGAAAGAACCATGTTCGAAACCTTTCGCAAACTGCCTTGGTGTCATCGTGTTTGCTGAACAGGAAAGCGGAAAGGGAGGCTGGGGTTGGCCGCACTGAACGAGGATTGGGCCCCTCGGGATCGGACCGGGCAAGTGTAGGCTCTGCAAAATCGAGGCTGTTCGCCACCCAACGCGAGATGAAAACTAAGTCGGCTTCAAAATTCGTCGCCGCTTGATTGATTGGGCGCAGTCAAGTTGAGAACTCCGGTAACCTAGATGATTTTTTAGTACGTGGCATGAAATACTGTCCGGGTACGGATTATCCAGAGGAGGGATTCAAAGAGCGGCAACCTTTGCGATTTTGTTTTGATATTCTCCGGATTGAAATAGAGACATATATGCACCAACCAGCCGCCACCAAAGCATATTCTCGCCTCGGTATTGATGACAGGTGCTCGTCAGAGAATGTCGTCACAGTTCCAGGGGGTGGCGACACGGAGCAAACCAACTGCAACTGCGCGCCGAACCGCATTGCCAAAGCGCCAGTAGAGGGAACAAGAACAAGGGCCAACCACCAGCAAGTTGACAATATGTTATAGTGTCAATTATAATTATTGAATATCCAACTTCGGTGACGAGCGAGACTTGACGTCCCTCCTCAATATGCAAGAACAAAAACGGAGCACAACCGCAGTTTTAATCTCGCTGTTCGCAATCGACCGAAGTATCAACGAGGCCAGTCCACACCGAAATTGCACACTAGTCGTCCGGGTCATGTTATTTCCAGAAAATTGTTCGAGTACCTTGCGCCTCAAAGAAAAAACAGTGTTCCGGGGCGAGGAGAATACGTGGCTTTCAACGGCATCTCCCGCATAGCCGCCACATCGCTGGGTCTCTGCCAGGTCCGAAATGTTGCTGGAGCTTCTCGAATGCTCTGCTTGCACGGCCGCCATGAACCGAAGATACAATCGTTCGTCCGGAAAAGTAAGAGAGAGGGACATCCCCATTGCTTCGCTCCACTGTTCAACTTCTTAGAGTCGAGTACGAGGTGCGAGAATCCATGAATACCAACGGCGGCGCTTTGAGGTTGTTGACACGTGATTGACATGACAGAGGAGGCTAAGTTCGAGGCTTTGTCCTCTGTTATCACCGCCCTCGCAGAAAATCCGACTTCCGAGGTTCTACATTATCAGAGTATTCGCCTCTCGGAAGAGGCGGGCCTGTCTTCCGATGAGCTCGAGGATGCTCGCGACACACTCACCTATCTTTTCCCGACGACCGACGGTGTGTGCATTCGCGCATCACCGTCTAGTTTTCTTTCTTTCACACATATTTGGTTCCAGTGATATGGCTTCCACTCCTCGCCACAAAAGTTGACAAAGTCGCGTCTGGACTTCTCGACCCTGAAGACGCCGACGCAACCTTTGAACGCGCGGAGCGTGACTACTTCTGTTCGTCGTCTCGACCCATTCGATCAACATTTATTAAGGATTTGTCCTTAGCCATTCCAATATACCGCGCGCACCTCAATTTCTTAACTCAAGGCAACTTATCCGGTCACAAGTCTTCAAGCTTGGCGAATGATGGTGACGATATCGACTCGGATTTTTTCTCTACGAATAATGTCTCGAAGAAATGTCTGGATATTGTAGCGAGGGTAACGGCGCATACAACTCAGGTTCGTCCAATTCGTTGCGTGCTTGCTTGTCTCTCATCTGACTTAAGGGCGTCAGGGTCATCTCGTCTGGAATGACTGGCGTGATTGGTGGCAACAAGTTATTGATTCATCAAGTGTATGTTCATTACTTCTCAACATGAGCAGTGCTGACACTGTTATAGCCATCTGAAAAGTACGCGCGCTTACAGGTTCGCGCACCACAACCTCCTGACCACATATTATGCCACAGAAGCGAACGCATCCAATTATTCAAGCTCGAGTATACGAAGCGCATAACTATACCTCATTCAAGTGAGTAAACGACACCCAAATAGTTACACATTCTTGACACCTGTGATCACAGCAAACGATGAAACTTTCCAGACCTATTCGAATTTCGTCTCCACACACCTTCCTTCAGATCAGTATGAATCCACCCTCGTTCATGCTAGCAAAATCCGTCAACCCGCCCTCGCCGCATGGCGCAATCGCGAGAAATATCAACTTAGTTTGGTAAGTAGCTTTTCAACGAATATCAAAGACCTACGGCCACCAACGAATAACCCTTTACGTTTCAAGAACTCTCCCCAGACATATTATGGTCACATAATGGCCGAGCAGCGCAAGCGGGCTAAATCAAATGACACCCGGTTACGTGACCCCTCTGCTATCATCAATCTGTATGAACGAGCGATAGCGCAAGCTGCCGCGATAAAAACAAATGCATTGCTATCAACCATTTCAGCAAACGAGCAGGCCGACATACAAACCGCAGAAGCATGGTTATCCAGCTTCTGGGGGTCTTATATATCATTCCTTGTACGTTTGGAGAGGTACACCGTGTTCACACACAACCGTTCATATCTCCCCAGTGTCAGGACGACGTGCGATCAGCGGAACTCGAGCTGCCCGCCCTTGCTCGCGCGGTTCGCAGCATCCCGAGTAGCGGTGATCTGTGGCTCTCATACATCCGGGCACTTGTGAGTTGGAGGATTTGCCTTTGTATTGCTACGAACGTACCGTGCAGCTCCCGGCTGATATTTGTTTCATGGCTTATTAAAGGAGTTCTACGGTCAGGATACCACCATTCTCGGTAGGTCTACGGCCCACGTGAAGCCCGTCCCCTGCATGCAGATCTGCTCATTTGAATAATTTAATGCGCGAAGAGATTTATCAAACCGCTGTCACTTCTGGCCGCTTGTCCGCCAAAGCGATAAGCGACGTTGCCATTGCTGCCGTGGTCTCCACCTATCGGTTGTTGCGAACAGGTACGCTGGCGGCCCCGTTGCAAGGCGGTACCTTGGCCGCTGAAATTATGGTTTCATGCTTCTCCTAGAGTTCGACGTCGATGTATTCTCAAATCTCATCAGCATGCTCGAAGACGCAATACGGCGTTGCAAAGACGCAGGCGGAGACTCTCGGCTAAAGCTTGAAATGTTTCTCGTGCATGTGGTCCGTTCTGTTACATGTTTTGAGCCATTGATATATAGTGACACGACATTCGTGCCATAGCTGCTACATCCATCAGGTGAACTTACACAGAGCTATTCTGACGAATCGCTTGATGCGGCGCTTGGTGTGTGGGAACCCGCCGCAAAATATTATAGGAAGTATTGGAACACGTGGATCTCTTTTGTCGATTTCTTGGTGTATGTGTTCACTTCGATGAGTGTCGGCGTCGAATTCAACGGCGCGCATGGGTCGTCTTCACAGGTTTACGGCTAAGAACATTCCACGGGCTCGCAAGGCTTTCAAAGAGTTCCAAGGCGCCCACCTTGCCGTTGACTACCCAGAAGCCGTATACGAAGCTTGGATATCTTTTGAGGAGCGGTGGGGAAGTGCAAAAGAACTAGAAGACGCTCTGTCTCGTGTACGAAAACTTACCGACGCTCTCAATGAAAAACGCGCCAAGGTAAGCCACTTCAATGTTTACTTGCCAGATTAGCTGACACAGTCTGGAAGGATGCATACCGCGTGTCAAAAAATCAAAACACCAAGTTGGCCGAGTCTGGACCTAGTGCTTCAACGACCCAGGGCATCGCTCCCACCACCACTGCGCCACAACCTACAGAGGGACAAGACGAACCCATGGCAGACGCTGAAGGATCTGCGGCAAATTATTCCCTACCCTTCAAGCGCAAAGCTCAGGATGAAGCTGGGCCTGAGTCGAAAAAGCTAAAACCAGGTGGGTTGTATCCGCAAACATCCGTACCCACCTTCATTCCTAAATTGCCGCCAGAGCCACCGCCTCCAGCGCTCAAGCGGTATGCATTATTTTCAATTGACTTTCATCCATTTGTCCCTAACGTTTGCCCGAAGTGACCGGGAGAAGACCACAGTATTCGTCTCTGGTTTGACCAGCGCGACGACCGACTCAGATCTGCAAAACCTCTTCCGAGACGTAAGCATCTCTGGTCGGTAATATTATGCAGCACTCCTGTGACGTTTGATCCCCACAGTGTGGCTCCGTACGTGAAATCAAGATATCCAGTGTGGACGGCGATCACGTTGCAACCATTGAATTTTTTGAACGAGTATATCACCCATCCTCCCTGTGGTACATCATGCTCACAACACACCGTCAGGAAAGTGTCCCGCCTGCGTTAACTAAGGACAAGAAACGCATACATGGAGAGGATATTTCTGTTCATCAAGCATGGCAATCCACCCTATACGTCACGAACTTCCCCGAAAAGTATGATGATGGTAGTATTCGCGAACTATTCGGCAAGGTTCATGCCCTCACGCTGTTGCGTACGCACCGTGCTAACCCGGTACGATAGTACGGAACAATATTTGATGTGAGATGGCCAAGCAAAAAGTTCAAATCAACGAGAAGATTCTGTTATGTGCAGTATACCTCACGAGTAAGTTCGAATATTGTGATGACACATCCTACTTACATCTATCCCAGGCCGCTGCAGAGGCGTCGCTCGTGTTGGACCAATTCTTATTGGAGCCTGGCAGGCAATTGTCGGTTGCAATATCGGACCCAGAACGCAAAAAGGAGCGAACTGACGCCGACGCCGACCAGCGGGAGGTACACGTAGGCGGATTGAATCGCACCGTTGTCCGAGACGATCTCCAGAGTCTCTTCAGCAGAGTGAATTCTTTTGCTCACCGGATGCAGCTAGTAACTAATGTTTTTGATAGTATGGCGATGTCAAAGATGTCAGGATGGATTTGGACGAACGTGGGCGAAACAAGGGATTCGCTTTCGTCGAGTTTGAGAACCAGGCGAGTAAAACGTGCGGTGTGGGAAGCGACTCGCTTACCGTTCACACACAAGACAAGCGCTATGGCCGCGTTGGCCGCGAACAATTCCGAGCTTAAGAGGCGCCGAATAGCCGTGACGTTGTCCGACCCAAGAGCGCCGGCCCACAAGTGTGTACTATTGTGACAGCTTTCTGAGAACTGACCAAGTCGCGATACTTAGGGCGCAGCCTGCTTCTGGCCTCGCTCGCAAAGCCGATGCTGCCCTACGCAGTGTACGTTTGAGCGGTCTGCCGGATCTACCGCCCGAGCATGAGCCATTGTTGCAGCAAGCATTAGAAAAACTAGTTGACAAGGTGGTCCGTCTCAGTGTTGTCAATGAAACACATGAAGCAGTTGCAGAGCTAGAAACTCCAGCAGTGAGTCCCTGATATTCCCAGGCCGTCGCTGTTTTTCACCTGACAAGTTCGTTCAGAGTGCATCCAAACTCGTTCTGATGAAAAATATGCATTTCCAAGGCTGTACCGTCGCCTTCTCAGAGGAAATCACGCGACCTACAAAACGTTCAACAAAGCAGGTGACGGTGAAGGCACCCGTGTCTAAGGCGAAACTGGCATTATCCACTACAGAGGCCAGCGCGCCATCATCATCTGTATCATTCGTTCCTCGTGCCGCTAAGGTGACTCGGAGACCAGCACCATCTGGTCAAGGCGCCTCGCCGGATGTCAATATCTCTGGCGATGTAGGGACCGAACCAGCAAACGCCGCCTCGCCCAACCCGCGAGATCAAGACGTATTCAGGAAAATGCTGGGAAGTTCTTGACAAGGATAGCCTTTTCATGTTTAATTGTTCGCTGTGTGCGGTGATATTATAGACGAATATGTACTGATCATAACGATGGAAACAATCGAGCTAGCGTAATCCACTGGTAAACCACCAAAACACTAAAAGCAATCGTAAAGTCGCGAGTGCCCCTGCTTAGGAAACACGTCACTGCGATGTTCGCGAGTCAAATAAATCCCACCCCCATTTCTCGAGGCTAATCATGAACAATCCACCTTTCCCAACGCCGCCTTGCATTCGTCGCCGAGACCGAATGTCGGCAGCAAGGTCACCCCAAGCGCGACTTCGTCCTTCTTCCCACCCCACCAGCTCTACTCGCCATCCACGCTCCACGGCTTGGCGTACACAGCCGAGAAAACCTTCACGGTTAAATTGCGAAGATGCGCCATCACCAGTGGCTAAAACAATGGTGCTTCCCCGAGGGGGTGGCGCTGGCACTGCAATCAAGACCTGGAGCAGCTTCAGCTGAAGGAGCTCATCGACTGCCTCTTCCCGGTATCGGGGGCGTGAAGCGTTTGCCGCCCCAGTGGATGTGATGGTGGAGCTGGATGAAAACGAATTTATTGAAAACAATCCAGTGTTGGCAGCAGAGCCGGTTCCGAGAGATCCAGCGGGAAGCGCTGACGGGGCAGAGGGGTATCGGCGGTGGACCACACCGTGACTTAGACGACGATTCCCACTGTTAGCCTTGATCCCTTTACTCGCCCCTGACTCAGTGGAAGACCCGCCAGACGCACCGTCAAGAGGGCCCGATCCATACGAGGCATTGCCGCCGTTCGAGGTGCCGTTACTGCGAAGGCTGTCGCGGCGCTCAGATGCGCCAGATTGCGCTGAACCCGTCCACCGAGACTTGCTTCCGTCACCAAGAGGTGTTCCGGCACCAGAACCCTCCTTGATGGCAACACGTTGCAGAACGCTCACCTCGTATCCCATCTCAACCATGTCATCAAGACCTTGGTGGAGAGGACTACTGGCTACTAGCACGCGCTTTCCCACCTTCCGGCCACGCTCCAGGAGGAGTATCAAGGACGCATGAGATAATTTGGGTTTACGAGGGATGATAGGGGCCAGGGCTCTCGTTTGGCCAGGTATAGATATGGAGCCTCCTAATGATTGTGTCGTAAATTGTTTTTTAATCCATTCGAGAAAGCCAACAAGAATATTCGAGCTGTCAACAAGAATGAGTCGTTCGGTGTCTCTTATATGGGACTGGGTGGTCACATACTGATCGACAAAAACATGAACCTTCCCTTTTTCGTTTTCGTGACTGGCCGTGGCGTCCCAAAATCCTGATCCGTCTATGTGTCCCTGGGAGTCCCCTCCCAAAAGAACCCCGCCCGAAGAGCTGAAACGATCGAGATCAAATTGCATTCCACTCAGTACTCGAGCATCCGAAGGAAACTGCTCGGAAAGCCGCCCGGCGAGGGACAAGAGGTGACCGCGAAGGGCTATTGCAACATGATTCAAGGCATTCGCGTCCAAACCCTCTTGATATGATGAGTCGGGGGGCTCCTCAGTGAATTGTTGTCTCTGGTGCCGCGCATTGCGCGCGCTCTGACGGAAGATAGGAGTAATGTTTTGTGCCGCATTCTGGCCTCGCTCTCGCGATCGAGAGTGCGATTGTGTGTGTTCTGCCGAATATTCGTCATTGTCTTCATATGATGACGAGATTTCTGCTGTCGTTGGTACCCCGTTGTCGTCTTGCGCAGCTTGAATTTGTCGCATACGTTCACGCTCGCGACGACCTTTCCTGAAATTCTTCTTCTGCTTTGGGGTCAACTTCAGATTTCCACCATTATTTCCTGCATCTTCACCACCAGAGATGGAAAAGGATGTAGAGGTATTCTCCAGTTTGTTGGCGAGTCGTGCCCGTTCACTTGCAAGGAAAGCTAAAGCGCTCTGGAAGGCCCCAAGAGACGATCCCTCATAGCCCGCCTCTTCCTCGGGATCATTTCTTACGGACGTTGATAAATAGGATGCGGCTGGCTCCTGGCTCCAAACGGTACTGGCGGAATCCCCTTCAAAACGGGGGTGGCGGGCACTCTGCAGCGGATCACCATAGATGTCAGAGATATACGAGTCGCTGTCGATTCCTGATAACTCGGAATCAGTTGATTGGGAGGACGAAGAACGTGGAGCCTCGGATTCCGTGTCAGGTGGCAGATCGGTGACATATGCGGAAGGGGAGGCGGATGGTGTTGGCGAAGAACGATTCGAGGACGCTGACGAATGCGTCAATCTTGATGGCCGCTGAAGCTCGCTCAATGCGCGGAAGATGGTAGAGAAAGCGCCCAGATCGGCGGCTTCTGTGCAAAGGCCAGTTGAATATGGGTTTAGCAGTTCAATAGAGTTTGAATCGCACCATCCGACGTGGTAGTAAGGTCACTAGTGACGGAAAATGCAGAGGAAAAGGGGGAGAATGGCACAGGCGTTGAAGCTGTGTTGCTAGTTTCTGACGGTGGCGCCTGACGATACATCTGAGTGAGTGACAATGAACACACAGTTGGGGAATTTCCTATATTTGCTGAAGAGCCGTGGTGTCGTGATTAGATAGATAAGGCAAGGTAAAGAGGGCGCAAGTGTCCGGGAAGTCGTGGCAGGTGTTTGCGTGTGCGTCTCCACTAACAACCCCAAATGGCGAACAAGCCGCATTCCAAGTTGAACTACGTATCCTATCATAAAAATACATGATGGTGATGACAGTTCTACAGGGGTAATGCTACATTCTGCCCCCAAAAGGCTAACAGGACGGGGATACAATCCAAAAGAATAACAGCAACTAGGAGTCGGGAAAGCCAATGTTTGTGACGTGTTACATAGCGGCGTCAGGGTATATATGCTCTGCCAACACATGTTGTTTGACATCCTGCACAGAGTTTGTTAGTTATAATATGAAAGGAATTGAATTGCTAGAACGTACTGGAAATGCCTTGAATATCATTGGGCAAGGGCGAGAATCCCGGTTTCTACTTGGGCAAGGATAAGTTTCTCCGTCTGAGTCCTCGCTCCCTGTCGATGAAGTTTCTGACGTCAGAACTTTCCCCTTGTGTTCATCAGTCGACGACACTCCTTCGCTTGCTGCTATAGGTGCTGCTGGCGAACTGTGACCAACAGTAGTTTTAGATTCGCCAGCTTCAGCCGCGGCTGCCGTATGTTCGCGTATTGTGTCGAGAGGAGAAGGATAATGATAGTCATCTCCTATATCCACATATTGGCCCACAACGTTCGAGGTAGGGTGGTCTCGAGGAGGCAAGGATGTGTCTTGGAGGGGTTTGTCGTCGTTCGGGTTTGGAGTATCCAATCGATGCCCAGAACGAAGCTTCTGAATCATGTCTTGCATGCTCTTGAACCGATATACGATCTCGGATACTAGTGATTGAAGGTCATCTACGTCCTCTGAATTGATTCCGATCTGGGAAAGTTCGTCGAGCTCCGTCCAGGAACAACAAACGAGTTCTTCGACTTTCTCTGCCAGCGTAGCTGCAAAATCTTCAACGTGGTTGAATTCTTCGGCATCGATGCCAAGCAACCTTCCTACTGAGGCGAAGTCTTCTTGCCATCGCCATTGCAAATGACGAAATTTACCGAGCGTAGCATCGATAACCATAGGAAATTCGATATCATCGCCCTCTAATTCCAAGTCGGCGGACAGGCGCTCGGCCTCAGCTTTGTAGACGGGTACCAAATGAGCTTTTGCTGCAATTCTCTCACACCTCTGAGCAAGCAGTTTCGCGCTGGCTTCCGTCTGGGCAAGTTTGCGCTCTAAAGCCGCCATCATCCCCCCAAAATACAGCTTCGCTTGCTTAACACCATCTCGTGTGGTGGACATCGCGATCTCATTTTGGCTAGCCAGCGTTCGGTTTTCCTCGCCGAGTTCGGCTGCTCTAGACCCAACCTCTTGAAACTTGGCACGAAGATACTCGACGTCGGCATTGGTGATATCATGTGCCCGGACCAGCGCATCATAGGCGGCGGCAGACTCCGTTGCGCGATCTTGAAGGCGTTTCACGAGGGAAATGGAGTGAGACAATACAGTTTCAGCCTTGGATGCTATGGTGGCCATCTGAAGTTCGCGCAATGTAGATGAAGTGGACGTCAGCGCGGCCAACCCGCGGAGAACCTCGCTTTGCGAGGCGTTAGGCAGAGGCGCTTCTGTTGCTGGAGTCATAGGGTCGTTAATGGAACTGAGTCTTTTTATCGCCCCACTTGCATGTTCTTGGATGCTGCTAACCTGCTCAGTGAGAGCAGATAGAAATGTGCAGAGTTGTGCAACCGCAGCTCGCAAGGCGACATGTTCGGACGATTCTGGGCTAGGTTCATCGCCTAAGGATGGATTCCGGGGTACCGGGAATTAAAACAATGCCTTCGGCAGGACTTGAATCGACGCTGTCACAACTCACCTCGACCGTCGGCTGCTGCTAAAGGTTTTTTTTTCACGACGCCTCGGTCTTTTAGATCTCGAATGACTCGGTCGTACATCTCCTTCTGCTCGTTCAGCAAACCCTTGTACTTGTTAGATTCATCTTTTCTCCCCATAGCCTCAGCCTCGCGCTCTCTCCTTGCTCCTTCGATTTTAATGTGTAGCAGCTCCTGGTCCTTGTTAAATAGCTCTTCATCCTTTGACTTTAGTGCCTTCTCAGCCCCCCACAGTTGCCGTCGAAGGAGAGCAATTTCGATAATGATGGCAGGGTCGGGTTGTGTGGAAGAGAGTTCGTCGGTGTTCGTGCCAGACACATTTGCGGGGAGATCCGGGGGGGACCCGAAAGGAAGGGTCCGTGCCTGTTGCCGAGCGGGGGGAAGGCTGAGGGCGCTCCCAGGGCTAAGGACGTCAGATTCTAGATAATTCTGATATAATCGAGACCATAAGCGCACAGCCGAAGTCACGGAAAATCATGAATATACCACACCTTAGTGTTAGGTTGCGGCGGATCCAACTGCGAAGATTGCGGGACGTATGGCTCCTACAGAATAGAATAAGTTGGAATGCATGTTCTAGATGAGGCTCGCGACCTTACGAGGGACACATGATCTGTTGATGGTGCACTTTCTTGTGTCTCTGGAACCAAGCCACTGTCGTCACGAAGCCGCGAGGGGATTCGAGATTGAAATTGGGAAGGAGAGGCAACATATGCAGGCCCACTATCCGGCTTCGATTCCCCGGGAGCAATGGGCTTGTCAACAGCTTCGGCAGACGAGTTGCCGACAGACTGTGATTGTTGGAACTCCGCGCCGGAATGTTCTGCCCCTTTGCCAGTGCTGATTCCAGATGTGTCATTCGCTTGAGATGGGGTTTCCTCCGAAGATGGAAACTGTAACTGGAGACGACTAATGTCGGCATCCGCAGTGGACGGCGGGGGGCTATCCACCTTGATACGCTTTGGTGAATATGGCGTTGGGTCGGGCTGGTCCATCCCTATCTCTCGGTTTTCCGGCGTCTCGCCGTTTATAAGAAGGGGCGCCTCGCCCTCGGTTCTATCTTGTGGCATATTAACGCTCGAAGAAATAGGCTCGCGCGAGCTTCCCCCAGTGGGAAGCGCAGAGTCCGAATGATAATCTTCAATCTCGTCAATCTCGTCAATCTCGTCGTCGCTGCCAGGCATCCGATAATTCCTAAAGGTCGAAGGTGTCAGCATGGGGATAGGTCCCGACAGTCGAGGACCTGTCTTTGCATGTTCTGTACTCGTGACCTGAGAAGACGGCTGTAATATTTGCAGAGAGCCGGATGCGATTAGGGAGGGTGCTGTGGGTTGTGGGTGTTGGGTGGCAGTGAAGGCTGAAATATCGTCAGAATTGTCGTGGGCACGGCTTTGTTCGGCACATGGCGGGGGTTTGACCGCAGATGGCTTAGAGGGTGGTCGTGCCGCAACGTTACCCTCGTTGCTATTGCGCACTGTTTCAGATTCTGCAGTGCTTCTGATCGTATGGGCTCTGGGGTCCGATAACACTCCTACCTCTGCTGAGTGAGGTGAGCTGTCTTTCGTGGGAGCTGCTGCCAGAACCCTAGGCTTGAACCTCGGGGTCGGGCGGGGCTTGTCCCGATGCAACGGTGCTTGGAAAGGATCTTGGGATAAGGCAAATGTAAATGTGGGGTTGCTTAGATGGAATGGACCGTATCACACACAGAGAGAATCTTCGTCCATGTCTTCATCGCCATTATTATCGTCGTGATCTGATAGCGTTGGTGCCGGTACTTTGGTCTGGCCTTTAGCCATGCTGCCATTGCGGCCTTCTCGAAACTGCGCACCCGCGGGGCCCGCCAACGAGACGTTCTTCCGCTTGCCGACAGGGGGCCCGACCTTGTGTGACGCCTTGGGTGGGATGGCGCGCGGCTTACCAACGGGAGGGCCAACCTTCATGGGACTTCGTTTTGCGTCAGGACCGGGTGGTCCCACCTTGATCCTACGCTTCGGCTGTTCGGATTCCCTGTTGGTGCTATGTTTGGCCGTGGCCTTGGGATAGTGAGGCTGGCAAGATCCTCTGTCACTGGTGCTGGGCGCAGAGCTCGCGCCACGTGACGCTGAGCCTGATCGCGAGGCTGACGCACGCTTATTACGGCGGCTACTAGAATTAGCGGCGGGTGCGCTGCCGCGCCGAGATAGGGATTCTACAGAGTCTGATTCATCATCAGAGACAATACAACGGTTTGTATTTTTCGCTTTACGCTTGGTGGGGGATGCCATGCGCACAGGTTGGACTCGAGGAGGAAGCTGAGAGGGTACGTCTTGAGATGGCTCGTATGACAGGTCATCAAGCGGAGTTGCGGGTGATCGGCGTCTCTTCTTGTTGGCGAGAGCTTGTTGTGCGTCGGGGTCAAGATGGGCTTCAGCGGCTCCACGTTTGCCATGCAACCTGGCCTGCGGGCGGCGCGATGCGGGTGAAGAACTTGGCGAAACTTGATCGTCTTCAGTCCATCAACGGGACGCAGTTCAAACAAGAGCATTTGATAACATAACAAGGAGATCATTAAATGAAGGGTGGGTTACACAAGCTTTGCAATTTGCGCAACATACCACTCGAAGCCCGAGCCTTATTTCTTGGTTTGTCAGGATTCTTCTTAAGCAAGTCTTTTGAGTAGCGGGACCTGCGCAGCCTTTCGTCCTCCCAAGGGTCCCCATTCTCGTCATGGTCACCCCATTCATCCCGCACAGTTTTACCTTGTAGTATCTTGGGGTCCGAATCCATTCGAGAGGGATTCGTTCGCTACATGCGGGCGATTGAGCAGAGTGTTGGTTAACGAATATTGGACCCACAACCGAAGTGCTGCCACTGCTAGGCTGCGTCGTGCCAGTTGACATCATTGAAGCCACCTGCCGTAGAGGGCGGCAAGCGTACAGGGACCGGGTGATTGTCCCGAGGGTTGTGTGGCTGTGCTTGGGGGTGGCGCTTAGATCATACGACACATCATCCATCCACCATTTTGCGAGGTGAGAAGGGAAGACAAGAGCAAAGATGACTGCAGCGGTGTCACAGGATCTGCGCCGTATGGCCTCTCAACCTACCATTACCTTGTCGGCGCCCAACCACCAACATTCCAAAGTGCCAGCAGCGAGCGATGGCAGAGCGCTGCCATCCTCATCAGCGAACGCCACCCCTAAGCAAACCACACCCGGTCCATTGCTGACTTCGTCTGCGCCGTCTCACGCCCCGCCTACCAGATCGCAAAGCATCCCGTCGTCTCCTACTTCAGTGTGCGTCGTCATCACATCATTTTTCAATGTACTCTTCTGCTGCTCACTGAGCCTCTTTCTGTGCACATATGGGATCTTTCCCTGTGGCTACTCGCTTTTCTGCCGTTGGCAGTCACTCATCATCAAGTGCAATATTTGAGCGCGACATCGAGCCCATTTCATTCCAGGGCTCTCCTCTCAAGAACACCGACCCACACCACATATCGCGAGCACAGGCACATGAACCCGTTGAACAATCCGTTCCTTCTGTTCTAGCATCCGCAGTCTCTGCTCTTTCACTATCTCCATCAACCCCTGCATCACCCGCAGGCGCAGCATATAAGAGACGCAGTATATATGACGACGGGGAGATCAGCGTTATTGCGCCCGCTGCTGCAGCGTCGCCCGTGACTGTCGTGGGAAATTCTCCCGGTCAATCCCTTATGTTAAGCGGTATGGCCACGCCTCGCAGTGTTTCGCGTAGCCCCAGCCCGCCAGCCACCGCTACCATAGCCTCAACATGTCAAAGTCAACAGCCACAGCAGACGCCAACTGGCACGACTTCTCCGTCAAGCATACTGACGGGTTCGGCCTCGAGACGATCCGCCTCGCCTCGACCGCTTGAAACAACGGCTTCATCGCCTCCAAGTGCATTCAAACCCGCCATAACAGAGGGCAATGCCGAAGCAGAAACGCGCAGTGATTCCGCTTCCCTGTCGTCTCCTATCGGCAGCTTCGTCGTCGGCTCAAGCCCAATACCCCGTACCCGTCCGAGCCAGACATCTCTCATCACCTCGGCTGGCATTTCTGGAGATTTTGTGGGGGAAGACGCATTCGCCAGCGGCAGTCCGAACAACCGGCTGTCATTCATATCATACCATGTAAGTCGGTCTCCACCGTGTCATTGTTCGATATCTGGTCGTGCCCAACCTCAAGCTTCCTGGTAACGCCGGAACGGGATATTGCAATGGCCGACCAGATCTAGATCTGATCGAGCCTAGCTTTTGCTCATCTGAAAAAGCCAACTGACACCTTGTTTCCGTTTCTGTCTTACCTGATGCCTGCACTACCCCTAATTGGCCATCGCCTCCGTCAACCGTCCAACAATGTCCGTATGGAACACGACTCGTGGGTTTTCAGGATCTTTTGGTGTCGACGCCACTCTCGGCGGCGCCTCTTTCCAGTATAACGTCCGGCGCGGCTCAGCCCGAGACCTTACCACCGACGTCTGCTTCGCTGTCAGTCTCATTATCTGGTTCGCTACCGCCTGGGTCATCCCCTCCAAGCGCCCTTCCAGGCCGCACATCTGGAGCTTCCAGTCCCAGTCCGCCGCGTGGCCGACCGCCTGCAGCACATGCCACTGTTGTAGGCTGGGGTAAAGAAGACGGGGGTGAGTGGGAACGTGAAGGCTTGGGAAAGGGTTTAGAGGAACGATTAGAAGAGATGCTCGCCGCAGAAAAGGCACAGAATGAGCAGCCGAGCCACTCGCTGCAGCGATGATTGTTCCACGCCACCAGTCTTTTGCATATCACGACCCAATTGCAAGGAAGACAGGACCAGATTTACTGGCTGCTGGTACGCTGCTAATATACCACCTGCATGATATGAGTATCTCGATTCTTGATTTGTTATGATACGTTTACATGTTTTACAAACCTTCTGCGTGCGGGCCCATACACAATATTCCTTACACAACCCAGGTCTTGTTTTTGCTTTGTCAACGACTTTACGGATTTGGCCCCTGTCACTTCGAGTTCCGCACACTGTTCTCATCCATCCCATGTCTATCGTCACCGAAATCTCTGCACTATTCCTTCGTAAACGCACGGCTCTGGCGCAGTAATTGATACTTGTATATATCAGGCAGAACATGTCATTGCATAAACTTCATTGAAACCACGCGTCGCGCTGTCACGTGGTGACTGTCACAGTCCAACAATCACTGTGCTTCGGTTTGTCAAGGCATCTGCACGTTTGTGTGACGCTTTTGACTGATATCCTTGCGACATTGATTTTGATGCTCTGTTGCAGGTTTCAACTATCGCTTCCGCCGCGTCAGCCCTTTGACGTTTGCAGCATTTAGCGAAACTAACGCTCTCAACAGTCGAGCCCAACATGATTGCTCACGCACCCAAGCCACCTCTCTGGATCTCTGTCTGGCTCTTTATTACCAACTTTGTTGTGACCTGGGATGCATTATACATATTTTTTCGGTGAGAAATCGTGCAATTTCTGCCAACGTTTATTATGGGTAACCGCATTGTGTCCGTAGTCCCCGAAGCTTAATTGGCGGGGACCTTCACTGGATATGGGAGCCTTACGGTCTTTACGAGAGCGTAGATTTGGTGAGCTGGGAGCTGAGCTCGCCATCATCACTCAACGAACTAATCAATAATGGCTCGGGTTTCAGGCGTATGGCACTGAGCACTATCTCAAGCACGAAGGCTTTCCTGCAGCCCAAGGTACCTCTATTTATCTGCAGATATAGCAGTCGCTTACTTATTCTGGCTGCCACAAGCCACGATGAACATTGTTGAGATTATTATCAACGTGAGACCCTCCTCCAGTGATTCTTCATCTAAACAACTAATCTCTTCTGCGTCTTGAACAAGTGGACCTATCTTTACTTTCGTCACGTTTCACCGTCTCCCATAGCGCCAGTGTTCGGCTTCATGGGTGTTGTCATGACATGGGCGAAGACAGTGCTCTATTGGCTTGTAGACTTCTACTGTGGGCCCGAGGGTTGGTGTACGAGTAGGCAGAATGACACACGGACGTGGATTGTGTTATATGCATTTCCAAATGTGAGCCCAAATTTTGCGGATGACGACTTCAACGCTGAACGCCCCTCTGTGACTCTTCGGTTTTGGGTCCAGGGGTATGCTACATATCTTCACTCTTCGTGTGATTAGGCTGATGAGCAAATTTGCCTTCGATATTTACGATTAGCCTTTGGCTCATCTTCCCATTTGCAATCTTGCTGACGCTTGGTCGCCAGCTCGCCCGCGAACTGACTTTTGCGAACTCATTACGCTTTGCGGCTAAGTCGAACTAATACCCCAAATTGAACCGCAGGCTCACATTTGTACCTCCCCTTCAACCCACGGTCAACAATCGCGGGTTGCAGTCGATCTACAAGAGAAGAATATTTAGGGTGATTTACCTTGGTACACTGGATCGTCTTTGCTATTATCAGACCCCATGCGCTCACTCGGTGTGACAGCACTATTAGTGAAATCATTCTCCTAACTAATACTTTAATTTGCGTCCTGGTAAATCTGTGTGACCACGCGGAAAGCGGACATTCAGTCTGCCCTGTGACCTGTGGGCATGAAATATGTGAAGCCTTTCAAAGCTGTCCCATTGCTTGCAGATAGAGATTAGCCAAGGCAGTTTGCCAACGTCGCACCACAAGCAGCGAGCAACATATTTAGTAATATAAAATATACATGGTAAACCTAACCACTATAGTCACACTGGAATGATCACATCCATCTCACCGTGCTCAGGCGCACCGAGAGGTCTTGTGCGCTTTTGACCAGAAGCCGCCTTTGTAAACGCGCCGGCTGGTCCATTCCATACACCGAAGCGACCAATCTTCTGGGGGGATTTGACTCGACCCAAAGAACGCCGCTTTGACTCTTGTGAGGACCTTCGGAGCAGCGAAACGCTGTTCCAAGCAGATCGGCAAGCGCGCCCCGTTGAAGAGAGCCCTCCATAAGGGGAAGGACGGTGAAAATGGTTGTGATGCAAGTAAGCATGACGGTGATGTATGGATTCAGTGCAGCTTGACAAAGGATTGCAATGACATGTATGGTTGATGAGATGTGCAAGCGTCGCGAAGGTGATCTCCGTCACGAGTAAGAAGACTAGTTGTGCCTGCTTAGCACGCGGTGAATTCCCAGTACCAGTACTAGTCGTGAGAGCCTACATAGGCCGTGAAAGGTGCGACGGTTTGTCATTGTCGTCGTCTATCTTGTTACCCACTCCCTCCGACGTGACATGATCCTCAATAGCAATATTCGCACTCCCATTCTTATTGACGGCAGCCTGAGCTGCAACCCACAGTTGCGCTCGGGCAGAACATTCTAGTACTCTAGTCAAAACGTCAATCTCATCAGATGAGAATGTAGCTGCGTCCAGCTCTGTGTGACCAGTGACGGCTTCTCGTAAAGAGGCCAGCTCGTCTGGCTCGAGAATTTTCACCTGATTGGTATTCTAAAGAGCAGCGGCTGAAAGCATACAAGAAATTGTGGAGATGCCAGTGCTCAATAAGGCAGGCAAGATTTGGGTCAGAATCCATTTCATAACGTCATCCCAAAGTTATTCATATGCTGGCAGAGCAAACCCTCTATTCAGAAGCGTTCAACACACAGAATTGTAAACTTGCAGTCATCGTGTGCATCTCGAGGTCAAAATCATGAGGCAACTTGAGCGGTTCAACCATGCAAGATGTGTCCGTTTGATGCTTGTGAAGAGCTGTGGGAGGGCCTTGATCAAAGCATGGGTGGTGTTGACATGTATAGAATCAAAATCCCCCTATGTGTTCCAATTGATGGTGAACACGTGGTATTCACGAAGTTTGCCAGCAAGACATACCGGTTTTTTAGTAGCCTCATGTAAGGTAGATATATATTTACCCTTGTTTACACCTGTTGCTCCTTACTTTAGTTTTCACTCGAGTCTTCCAAATATACGCAGCTTCAGCGTAGCGCCAAAGGCCTGAGAAGACTAAAACCTTATATCTTTTTACACTTACCTCTGTTCACGTCAGTACACGTTGAACAACCAGTATACTAACTATGCCTTGAGCAAAAAACAAGAAACAGCAACACGTGTCACCAGCGAGAACTGGCGACTACTCAACCGACTCAGGAAGACCCCCTGATACTGCCACCAACATAGCAGGACCCTCGGGGTCCCAACCTACTCCGACGCCGCAGTGCCAACAAGCGCTGCACGAACGAGATGACGACGGCACATTGCCACATCACCCGATTCACACGGAGTTGCAGGGGGACAAAAATCCCCCTAGAGCAGAGCCAACACGCTCTGCATACGAACCAGAGAGCCCTGGAAAGGCTCGCGAAGAAAACCCGCCGGAGAACCTGTCGACGCCACAACCGTCGACAAGTCAACCTACTTCATTGACATGAAGCTCCGCTAACACGAGCGTACCATCCGCTGGACCACCCGTTCAGTTAGATGATTCTACCCTCGTACGGCTATCCGAATGTATTGTACAAAGCGTAGCTGCTTTGCTTAATAAATCTCGTGAAACCGAGCTACACTTCCTGCGTGATGTACATAAACTACTGAACGCTAATGCTATTAAGACCAGCGAGTGTGACAACACTCTCTTAAATAAACTTGATAAGCTGGGACCGAGTATCGCGACAGTGATATCTACCGAAATAAGGACCGTGCACGCAAGCATTGCAGATCTACAGACTATGAACAGCGGCTACGTGCTGTCTGCTCAGGAGCTCCTACGACGAATATCGGCGGCCCAAACCACTGCCGTGCAACCTGCTGTCGATGCAACCACGTCGACGTCCGCCGACGACTCGAGGTTCAACCCTCGTACCCCTCCTTCTCCCTCTCCACCACTACCGAAGAAGGACGAAAACCCTGACGGCAGTGAGCCCCCAAAAGGGCCGAGTATGCCGACTACCCCCATAGGACGAAGTAACTTTCGTCACCCGTACTATGGGCAAAGTCCTCGCCCATCGCAATCACCCTTCTCCGTACCCCCTTGACGAACACCTGGGGAATCTCCGGGAGGTTCATCCCCCCAGGGGAATGGCGGAGGAGGTGGTGGAGGCCCAGGCCGCCCTATCATTACACCACCATTCTTTTGAGTCACAAGAAAATCTATTTTGCT